>Ga0068860_100002550_pt1 | contig 19042 bp, 21 predicted proteins | sample KBSSwiS32_FD_66597 | JGI IMG/M metagenome (GOLD analysis project Ga0068860, IMG submission 66597) | Switchgrass rhizosphere microbial communities from Kellogg Biological Station, Michigan, USA - KBS Switchgrass S3-2 | ecosystem: Host-associated > Plants > Roots > Rhizosphere > Soil ...
TCGGGACGTAGGTGTCGCAGGTTCAAATCCTGTCACCCCGACCATTGAATTTCCTATGAATTTCCTATGAATTTCCCTAACTGCTCTCCCTTGTCAGGCCGCTTTGTCACAACTTTACTGCGACTTTGTCACAGAATTTGTCACAACCTTGAGTCAGTGCTCCGCCGGATAGCAAGTCCGGCAGTTCAGAGGCATTGAAGGCCACCCCAGGCTATGGGTCGCTGCGAACGTCACTCGCCGCCTTGTCGTCACGTAACCCCAGAAAGGCGGCGTGGCGCAAACGACCCTCCGTCGTCCATTCGACAAACCGGAGCTGCGCGACGAGCGTCGGGTACGTCCAGTGCATTTGGCATTTGATCCGCAGTCACTCCGCCGCCCCATCGGCCGGTGTCTGAGTCGGGCAGGTTGGAGAACGGACAACCCGTAACACGCAGCGGCTTGAGCTTCGTGCCAGTTCCCGTCGAGTGTGGGGCACCATGCCGGCGCGAACCTTGCCGGCGAAACGCAGCTCCTTCCCTTCGTAGTAGCCAACCAGCAGGGCATCGACTCCGTTGGCTCCATCCGGCCGGTAACCTCCGACCACGAACTCCTGCTTTAGTGTCCCCGGCTACATGTAGCGTTTTGGGTCGGCGTAGACTGATCAGCACCGAGATGCTTGGGTGCCGGCAGGGCAGCGGAGCTCAGGCAGTTCATGCTCAATGTATCCGACGTGAAAGAGGAATCTATTACTGACTTTCTCCTCTGGAAGTGGCGCGAACTTGATAAGCGATTTAAATTTATCAACATAACAACCTTCACTCGGTCTGACGAAGGCTCGCGGACGGGCGCAGACTTTGAATTGGAGCTCTGGCTCGTCGGAAGATCGTTTCAAAGGGACGTGACGATGCTGAGTCCCTTATTAGATCGTACTCGCGCCTCGTATCCGTATCGGCGCTGCGTTGATGCAGCGATCCACGGAAGCGTGAACTCGGAGCGGTAGTTGAAAATGAGCTCGCGTGCATGCCCAAGCTTTACTACCCGCTCCATGCAAGCACGATCCGGATGACCAAACTGCGCGCCGCTGGTGCTCACCAGGTACCGCGGGTAGTTCAGGGTTGCGAGCAACGCGGCGTCGGTGTTGTTTTTTCTGCCGTGGTGCGCGAGTTTGACGACGTCCACAAGGAGCGACGGTACACAGCGCTCGGTACACAAACGACGCAATGATGCTGTGACCACGTGCGGATGCGCGTCACCCAGCAACAATGCAGACTTTCCCGCATATTCCGCTAAGAACGCGAGGCTGCTGCCGTTCGCCGTGGCTTGGTCCGCGCGGAAACTCTCCTTCAGCAGTTGATCGAGCAATCGTGTTTCTCCCAACAGTCCCTGCTTCGGAAGGAAGCGTTTGCGCTGAGCCAGGACTTGCCATGCTGTCTCCAGATCGCCAGGATCGAAACCCGTTTTCTCAATGTGCTTTTCCCACGTCTTTGCCATTGCCTGAAGAGTCGCAGGCGTTGGTGAGAGCAACGTGAACTTCATTCCGCCCCGAAGACAGATGACAGGCAGCGGCCCCGAGCGCTGCACAAGCAGTGGCGGGCCGTCCGCTGCCCACGCGCGCGGGGTTCGGTTAGCGAGCAGTGCGCTGAGGAACTCACCTTGCAGCGCTCCCGGAGACGCTTCGCTAGGAAGGGATAGGTCTTGATCGTGCCGCCATCAATTAATATGCGATTCGTATCGGACCCGCTGCCGTACTCAATCCACAACGCATCGCCGTGCTGTGCGGGCAGCATCTCGATTCTGAAGAAGGCGCCCATGGAAACTGACCTCCCTCAGGCTTCGTGCGGGATTTTGAGGCGCCAATCCGCATCGCCAATCGCAGCGAGACAAATCGCAACGAGTTGGCTGTCGAGCACCGAGCGACGTTTCGCATCGCGCAGAATGTCTCCGAAGCAGTCTTCAGAATTCTTAGCGGCCTTCTGAAACTCCGTGAGCAGTTTCTGAGCCACTGCTGCGATGTCCGCCCCCCATACTACGGCAGCCGTTGTCGCCAGCACGATCGCGCATTGGGCCTGACGAAATACCGTTATGTGCCTCGCATAGGTCTTCATCTCAGCCACGCCTGCTGTATTGCAGCCAAGGAGAAGCACGATCGGCGGACTGCGAGTGGATCCCCGTGGATAGACATACGGCCGGTTGATGAGCGCACTTTCTATGGAGTGACCACTAATCTCCAGTGAAATGTCCTGTCCCTCGCCGTATGCATGCGGAAGCACGACGAACAGAATCGGCTCCTGTTTGATTGCCTTCAGCCACTGCGACCAGTCATCCACGATCTCAACGCCGCTGCGCCAGAACGCTTTCAATTGCTCACCTAGCGCCGTGACCAGAGTATTTGGAACCTCTTTGCTTGCGGCTAACAGGTATGGCCCCCGTAATAGAAGTTGTTTACGAGACGGCGTGTTTCTATCTCCTGCAACGATCGCGGGAGCCGGCAGTGTTGGATCGTACGCGTGCCGCTCGATGACTCGACTCAATCCCCAGAATCCTATTGGACATACGAAATCGTTTGGGTGTTCCTTGAGCTGACAGGTGGACGGGCAGCCTCCTTCCTTCAGGGCGCGCTCGGCGCCCCCGCCAATCGCGGCCCCCTTGTCTGGAAATTCGTACTCGTACACGAACTCGAGCGGCACGATAGCGGAGCACGGCGTAGCCGGATACGCGCCAAGCGCAGCTCGTCTTCTAGGGAACCGAGCTTGATCTGTTGTGCAAGCTCGAGTTCCTCGTCAGTGAGAAAGCTCGCGTAGATCCCGTGCTTCAGCGCGTTGCGCGCCGTGTTTGGTGTCTTCGGGCCAGTGCTGCCGCCGCGATGCATCCGGCAACGGCCGTTGGGCATCGGCTTGCCGCGACACCTGCCGCCGGATCGCGTTTTGGTCCCGCAGTGCTCGGCCATCGGGCCTCCGCAGATTGGGGAATTGAAGCCGGGAGATCAGCTGATCAGCTCGCTGCGTAGAGGGATCAAGAAAGATGGCAATGAAATCAATCAGTTGTTTGGGAAGCAGTACTGCTCCGCAACAAAGACCCGCGCTCAAACGCCTCGACACGTTACATATGCCGTGCTATCAGTTGGTCATTAAGCGAACGCGCCGATGTAGTGCGCGAGTCAAGAATATTGTTACTGAGCGCAACAGTGACAAGGGGAGCGCGCGATTTGCGTCGCTTCCCTAAAACGATAACAAGGACATTTCCGTGGACGTCCTGAAACTCTTGCTCGTCGTACTGGGGCTCCTAGTCTTCGTCGGTGGGGTCTGCATCTTCTTCATATGGCTCCTCCGCAAACTCGCCCCCAGCTGGTCCGGCCGAGTGCGATCCTTCGTTGCTATCGCCGTTCCGCTTCTCGGTATCTGTGGTCTCATTGGGATTTGGACTCTGCACACCGGTATCCGGCCACCTACTGACGAGCGTCCAGTGCCACCTGCTGACGAGCGTCCACCGCCGCCTGCTGACGAGCGTCCAAGGTCTAAGGTGGGTCACAACGTCGAGGTGCACCCTACAACAGGGTCCGGTAATGGAGGGGACGGCAATCAGCACATACCTCAGTTCCCGTGGCCGCCACCTCCTCCATCCGCGCTCATAGTAATTCCCCGGGAGGTCTTCTTATCAAACCTGCACGAGATGGGTGCAGACGCCAGCGGCCAGTATCAACTTAAGGATGTTGACCTGCTGTTGCGTGAATCGCTAGAGCATGGTGGCTACTACCAAATGTCCTACTACTCTGTGCCCCAAGGATTCGCCTTGGTAGCCCGCCTCGAGAGAATCAACCCGGATGGCTCTCCCTTTTCTGGCAGCGGGCGCTTCAATACCTCCTTCTATCCTCTCGAGGAGTTCACGGTCAGTGCTTATTTACACGCGCTGTCAAACACGAAAAGAGGCAAAAAACAACTGACCGATTCCTTTTTCGTTTAACGTTCAGCCTCTCCACAGCGTATCTTCTCGCCGTGTTACTCGTCATCGCCTTGCAGCCGCTCGCTGCAATTGCGCCGATACAGATGATGACACAAGCCAACATTTGGCTGGGTCCATTTCAAGATCTTGTAGCGGCGGCCTTGGGCGCCTTCTTTGTAGAGGCCGCCGGTAACGACACTGTCACAAGGGCGTCAAGGCCTGCGGGAGCCTGTACCAAAGATCTAGTCCCCACTGCAGCCGTCCGCCAGTGGAATAGGTCTAGGCGATCGGCGCAGCCGTTGCCTGGCCGCTCGCATGGGTTTGTTTATCCCAGGACCGCGTTGCGGCATAAATCCGTGCCGGAAAACTGGTTTACGATCGAACGCAAATCATTTCGCCTATGGGAGCCCGTATGGTTACCGGACAAGAGGTGCTGGAAGAGGAGAAGCGCTCCTACGACGCCCACCAGAAAGAAAGGGAGGTACTGTTTGCGAATGAGTCATTTGCGATCGGCATGCTTCAGGTCGTGGCCGGCGGCTCTCTATTTGCTGGCTTAGCTCAGACCTCCGCGATCATCACGCTGGTTGGGCAGCTACCGTTTCTAGGGTTCCTCAGCCTTATGGGCGTGGCACTCGTTGGCGCGGTAGCAGCAGCCTGGTTCAAGCATCAGTACATAATGTTTAAGGTCGTATCCGAAGGGCCCTCTCACTTGCGCCACCACGGGGTTTCACAGCTGTACGACCATTCGAATTGGAATATGACGGCGATGCGCCTCAGCATGCTCCTATCGGTAATGTGCTTCGGGGTAGGCATAGTTGGGCTGCTGGCATTTTCGTGGGTACACGCTTTGCAGCCGACGCCGTTCGACTCCACGCCGCAAGGGGGCGGATACATTCACCCGCGGGCGTGAGGTGCTGTGACGCCCTTTGCCCCGTGCATGGGGTTTGTTTCGCGGCCAGGAGTGGAAGTCACCGAGGACCGGCGTCCGAAGAATGGATAAGAAGTCGAAATATTAAATTCACTGCGGATTGGAGTGTAGTGCCAGCACGGCCGCCGGTCTGTACGATGTTGATCTAGGATGACGAAGCCTCTCGGCTGGTGATGGCGCCACCGTGGGATATAGTCAACCACGGTATATAGTCTGCAGTGGGTTGTCACACTTGTTGCCACGCAACACGAAAAATGTGGTCAGATATGCAAAAGCCGAGGGGTTGCCTCGGCTTTCACAGCTACACCCCGGTAGCTCAGTGGATAGAGCGCCCGACTCACTAGCCTGCCACGGCAGTCGGGAGGTCGCCGGTTCGAATCCGGCCTGGGGGACCAACGCACCAAAGCGCAGTTTTAGGCGCCTTATACGTGCGCGCATTGTGCCCACAGCATCGCTATGCTGTACAGGGTTACGCACACCCACTTGCAACCCCTTGATGGAACGGGGAACGATTTTGCGGACTGTCTACCATGGTTGACGCCGTGAGCAGGGTGAACACCTTCTACATCGCCCCGCTCTACTGCAGCAGGCCCGAGGGAAGCGATTACGGGATAGGCACCTTTTGCCCGTCCTCATCCTCGACCCACATCGCGTCGATCAGGTCATACCCGTCGTAGAACGATACTCGGCCGTCTTCCTTAACGACCTTGCGGCCGCGAGCGTTCTCTCGATTGCAGACCGTATTCACCTGCTCGAGAGCTTGGTCAAGGGTCTGATACTCGACTGCATCGGTTCCGCCGCCAACAGTACGCAGATACCAGGCCATGATCGTCTCCTTGGTGGTCCGCCCTGCCAGGATCGTACGCCGCGAATGGTCGAACTATTCGCTGGGACTGGCGGCCTGCGAGAACTCGCATAGGGTTTGTTTTTCACCCTGAAGGCGCGCGCTACGATTTCGGGCCACGCTTCGGTATTACCGACTCAGCGAGGCGCCCAATAAGGTCCGTTTGGCTTCCCATTGCTCTGAGGACCATGTGTAGAAGCATCGATATATACAGAAGCAGGAGCACCGCGACGTTCACGGCAATGCACAGCACCATTAGAGGCGTCACCGGCTGGGTCGAGAGCATTTCTACTGTGAGACTGACCACCGCGAAGGCCGCGCTCAGCCCTTGAGCGAGCCGCGCCAGTATGAGCTTAACGTGCAGGCGAGCCATCTCAGCATCCTGCGCAAATTTCACGTGGATGTTGATAAACGGGTTCACAATCAACGCGACCACTGCGAGCAACACTGACAGGATAGGCAGGAGCGTCTTGTAATCCATGCAGTACTCCGTCTCCCGGTACCGGAAGTGGCTGCAGTGTAGCGCTGCTCTCATCGGCGTGCCTTCACCAGTTACCGTTAGGGACGGCGCGGGACGCCTGCTGCACGCGCTCTTGGTGGTGATGGCCCCCCCGCGCGCCGGCCTACTGCTATGGATGTGAGCGATGTCGTGCCGAGCGGGGGAAATTGGGCTGGACTACCAACGCCAGGCTGGTAGCTCGCATGGGGTTTGCTTTTCCGATCAGCCGAGCGTCTGCTTGCGCGCGTCCAGGCTCCCTCGCGTCCCGGCCAGGAGCCAGAATATCGTCGCTGTGTGTGTGTGGGCAGTGCAGTAGAAAGAGGATGGAAAGCGGCGGCAAGCGAGTCCTGTACAGTACGTGCACCGCGAACAGGAAATCTAACATGAGTGCGCGAAAGAAATACCAAGTCTTCATATCTTCCACGTTCACCGACATGAAGAACGAACGCCAAGCGGCGGTTGAAGCAATACTGACTGCAGGTCACATTCCTGCTGGAATGGAACTATTCAGCGCCGGGGACGAGAGCCAGTTAGAGGTCATCAAACAGTGGATCGTGGACTCGGACATCTATGTCCTGATTCTCGGAGCGACATACGGATCGCTTGAGCCCAAGTCGAGGCGCAGCTACACGGAACTCGAGTACGACTTCGCCGTAAAAAACAACAAGCCGCACTTTGCTCTTGTGCTTTCTGACGAGGCAGTGAACCTAAAACGCCAGGAGCTTGGAATCACCGTCGTCGACAATCCGGACCATCTGTCTGATTTTCGGAAGAAAGTCCTTAGCAAAATAGCGAGCATCATTCACGATACAAAGGACATTCAAATATCTATCTTCAAATCCCTACGAGAGATCGAACACCGAAAATCAGTTGTCGGCTGGGTTCGGGGCGATGCCGCGGACAACACTCCATTAGTTAATGAAATAACACGCCTCACCGATAAAAATCAACAGTTGGAGTCTGAACTTCAGGCCGCCAAATCGGCCGCACAAGCGGCTTTGAACGGAGCGCCGCTTGCTGATATGGACGACAAGATCGACGTCGCAATCGAATATCGGTGCCTAGTCGGCAGACCTGGTGGCGCTGTGCGATTCCCCAGCAATAACACTGAAATAGTGAAGATCACTTGGAGCAGGCTGTTTGCGCTGTTCAGTCCAAAACTTATCGATAATCCCTCCGACGCTGCGATGCGCAGTTATATCGCGAAAAAGCTACTTGACTCTAATGGTATCAGGCATACGCACAGAAGTGCTTCCCTAGACAAGCAGACTCACGGCGCTTTGAGGACGCACTACGAGGCCCTCGGACTAATAGCGGTTAGCTCCATTAAGAGCACGGCAGGCGCAGGGCGTTTGTATTGGATTCTTACGGCACGAGGCAAGAGCCTGATGCAAGAGTTGCGTGTCGTTCGCAAAGCACCAGAGTGACGCCCGACAAGCATCTCGCATGGGGTTTGTTTCCCGATCGGGTCCATCGGGCCTCCGCAGCTTGGGGATTGAGAGCGGGATCGGCCCGCCCCTATGGGGTTCGTTTTTGCGGGGTCAGCCGGGCGACGTGAAAGCGGCGATACCCAGATCGGGTCTGCGCGATCTGAGGAAAGGCCGGAGCGCGCAAGACTTTATTTCGAGCTGGTCAAGGTGCCATGCTCGGGTGGCAGTTGCAGGGACTCCCCCGTGTGGTTTCATGTGCGCCTGGGGGGAAAGTATCCAAACGCGCAGTCTATTGCAATTACCGCGGACTGTCAGAGTGTGCTCAAATACGAAAGCCGAGGGGTTGCCTCGGCTTTCAGTAACCCCTGGTGGGGTGATCTCGAGGTCTACCGGGCGGGGCTCACGTCCCGCGCGCTCGAGTGGGTCAGGCGAGGGTGTGAAAAGCCCCGCACGTAAGTTCGACTCCTACCCACACCACCATCTGCCCTCCAAATACACAGGGGTGGAGTCGGGAGGTCGCCGGTTCGAATCCGGCCTGGGATCCCAACGCACTCTGGGTCTATTCCGGGTACTTAGGTAACAGATTATTCCGGAGACATGGGTAACAGTTTAGCGCCGAAGGGATTCTCGGCGCACTCCACCCTCCCGCATTGCTCGTCGAAAAAGCCTAGGTCGTAGTGCATGAAGGTCACGAGCCAGATCTTCTCGCTGACCTCCTTGATGCCCACCTTCTGACCCGCAAACACCTGGCTGAGATTGATCTTGCGGCGCCCGATGCAGATGCGGCCACAGCTGGTGACCGTGATCGTGCGATCGTGAAAGGGGTACTCCAGCTCGGCCAAGCCTTGATAGGGTCGCGGTGAAGGCGAGTAGAGCTCAGCCGGGTATTTCATGTTCAGCGCCTGGTGTGGGCGCTCGAAGTTGTAACAGTGAATGAAGCGATCAAACTTGGCTTGCTGCTGCAGGAAGTTTCTGCCCGCAGGCCGTGTGGCTTCCTTCTTCAGGGTCAGGTGCATTCGCTCGTGGCGGCCGTTCTGCTGCGGGTTGCCGGGCTTGATGCGCTCGATGCGGATTCCCAGCCGCAACCACCACACCGATAACTTACTCAGCCCGAAGAAGGCGCTGCGGCTGGCAAAAGGAATCCCATTGTCGGTGCGAATCGCCCGTGGCAGCCCGAAGTCCTTGAAAGTCCTTTCAAATACGGTGAATGCGTAGGCCTCCTTCGTGCCCGCCAGAGCATCGCAGCACAGCAGGTAGCGGCTGGCGAAGTCGGTGATGGTCAGCGGATAGCAGTAGCGCCGATCCGTGAGCATGAACTCACCCTTGTAGTCCGCGCACCATAGATCGTTCGCTGTCGTGGGCTGCTCGAGCGCAGTGCCTTCAGCTTTGTACCGCGTTCTGCGGCCTCGGCTGACCAGGCCATGCCTGTCCAGCACTGTATGCACGGTACTGATGGCCGGCAGCGAGATCTCCGTGTGCCGCCGTTTGATCTTCTCGCGGATCTTCGGAGCACCCCAGCTGGGGTGCTCCTTCTTCAGCTGCACGATCAGCTTCTCGACCTGAAACGGCAGGCGATTGGCATGCCGATAGGGACGGCGAGACCGGTCGGTCAGTCCCTGCATCCCGCAGTCTTTATAGCGCGAGAAGATTTTGTAGCCTGTTTTCCGGGAGATATCGAACTCTCGGCACAGCACCGCCATCTTCTCCCCGTCCAGCAACCGAGCCACAAAACGCAGCCGCTCGTCCATCTTGTAACACTCCCGCCACGGCATTTGGGTCCCCCCAAATGCCGGAAAGTGTTACCTATGTGCCCGGAATGAAGTGTTACCCATGTGCCCGAAAGCACACTGCCAGCAAGTAATATATTACTGGCACTAATACGCGCTCCCACTCTGCCCACATTCCGAGTTGGCTGTACAGCAATACGTGATCCACGTACCGGACCGTAGCAAATCGTTGATCTGCCGGAAAAAGGTGACTACGGGAAACCTACCTCGTCCCCGTCCTCTGACCTGCAAGTCCCGTTTGACTTCAACATTCTCTCAGGGATGAGGACGCCCGCAGTCAATGGTGACCTCAATGCCCATCCTGCCCTGAAGCTGATGCTGACGGGTAGCGACCTCACGTATCGACTTCGTCAATGACCGGACTCGCGCTGCACTGCAGCGCGCTCTTGGGCGCGGACATCCTCAGGTCGGAAGAACGTGGAACGTGGATCGTTAATCGCTTACAAATCGCATGCAAAAACTCAACAAAGCGCGACAACCGCCAGAATCAAGCGGGTTTCAACCGCGTGACCAAGGCGCAACGACAGTCGCTCAGACACATTCGACCGCCAACTCGTCCGTGTGACGGACGACGCGCCTTAACCCCGGCGTCCTCGGATCGCAACTCAGCGATTCGGCGCTTGTCCACCAATTGCTGCTCTTAGCTCAGCGACGCGACGCAGCAGCGAATACCACAGCCAAGGCACGACACTTAACGCGAGGATGCCGAGGGCAAAAGGGAGTGCCCACCCCTCCGACGACAAGCGGTCTGTGTAAGCCGCCGCTACGCGCGCCTGAATTCCGTCTGTCGTCGTCCGAAGAGCCAACAGAGTGGCCCCATCGCAGACGGTCTTTAAATCGAACTCCTTTTGAGGCGCGGTCGACTTGGCCCGGCCTTGCCACGCCCACACCCGTCTAATGTAGTCAGCGAGACGTCTGGCCGTAACAGCGTTTCCGGCCGCGTCGGCCTTTTTCAGTGCCTCGTAAATCGGTCCCATATCGAATGCGGCAGGGTCCGGAACAAAATACTCACGGTCCTGCGGATCGGTCGCTCCAAGGTGCGCATATGGATCGGTGTCGGCATCAAATTGCTTGCGAACTGTCTTCAACTCGCCGGCCGGAACTCGAGGCGCGACCACAGTTCGAAAATAGCGCTCGCGCGCCTGTTCCCGCTCATTCGGTGATAGTGCTTGGTATTGAGCACTTGCGACTACGGCCGCCCACCGAGGGTATTCGCCCTCCGAGGAGTTTAAGAGTGCGAGCAACACCGGATCGGTGATTTCGTGAGGAGTATCGCTAGACGCATTCGTGCTTTCGCACTCGGCTCTGGCAGCAGCCTCACGTCGTTCAAGGCGATGAGTGTTGGCCTTCCCAGCGAGCCAGACGGCGAGTGCGAGACCCGCACCAACAACCAATATTTTTGTCGAAAAACGCACGAGCCCTCTCTTACAGCCTCGGGTGTGCCGCGCGGCAATCAAAACCGGTCAACGCAGGATGCTTGTTCAAACGCAGCAAGTAGTGAGATGAGGAACGGATCCGTGACACTATATGGAAAGGGGGCATTCCGCAGTCGTAGATTACCCCTGTTGCGACGCAAAAGCATTGGAGGGCTCATGAAACCACGAACCATGCTGCCGCTGCTGGTGCTCACCTCGCTTGTAGGTTGCGAAGGATGCCAGAGGCAATCGAGCGATTTCGTCGCTCAGTTCACTCGCAGCTTCGGCTCCGTAGTTGACGTCCCCACCTCAGACCCGACTCCGCCGTCGGTGACACTCATAATCCCGGATCAGGGTGCGGGCCAGATCGTCCTGACCGAGACTGGTTCGCCCTTCATGATCGACATGACCCATAAGCCGGGAGGGATCATCATCGTTGCCACGGCCGATGACCCGCAAGGAGTCGCACAGGTTGGGTTCAAGGGCGTCTCGGCAACCTCGTGTAAAGACAGCAACGGATACAGTTACACCCCGTCACTCATCGACGCCTCGGGCCCCACGGAGACTGACCCGGGTACCAGCGGAAAGGCCTTTACCCGCCGCTGGGTCCCCCGCTATGTCGACGATTCGGCCCTCCGGTGCATTGAAGGGTACCCCGAGCGCCTGTCCGCAGTACTCACCCTATGGGCCACGGGTAAGAATTTTGCCGGCGTCGAGGTGCAGAGTCAGCCCGTCAAATTCATATGGAAGTGGCAACCCTAAGACCCTAAGCACAGATCCCCAAACGCGACACTGCCGGGCTGTTTGGTTCCATGAGGTGGCATCAGCGGCAGACCGCAACGGAAGTGTTGAGAGCGACCCGCGCTAAAAAGTGCTCCTGCCGAAGAGTTGTCCAATCGAGGGCTCGATGACTCTCTATGTCTCAGGTACTGCTGCAACCGGCTGCGTCTGTGTAGCCGACTCGCGCTGAATCCGCGCGAAGATTTCCTGCCGATGCACCGCGACATTCTTCGGTGCCTTGATGCCAAGCCGAACTTGGCGACCACTCACTCGCATGACTGTCACATCAACGTATTCACCGATCTTGAGGGACTCACCAACGCGCCGCGTGAGAATCAACATCCCTTATCAGGAGGAGCGCGAGCTTCCTATGCTCCCGCAAGCGACGGGCGTTCCATACCTTCATGGAGGGGTTTGAATGCAATGGGAACTCGAGAATAAATGGGGGGGTCGCCGTTCCTGCCCGGCAGCGTTGGCGCGTCGGCCGGAGGCGGAAGAATTTGCGCGCCCGACTTGGCACCCCGCCACCAGCTAGCGACTCGGAAGGCGCTGAACGCAATGTTTCGCCCAACCTTGTCCGGTTTGTTTAGGATCAGCGTGTCGAGAGCAGCGCTGATAAGCAAGTACTCGGCGGCCTCAAACGCCAGGTCCCCTGTTCGGCGGCCTCACACGCCAGGTCCCCTGTTCGGCGGCCTCACACGCCAGGTCCCCTGTTCGACGGCCAATATTCGGTTGCCCTTGAACCGAAGGACCAAGCGGCAGGCGTCTCCCGCAAGCGGGAGGTAGAATCTGTTGTCGCCGGGCTGGCCACTGAACTGCCCGAACCCTCCTATGCGATCTTCCAGCAGCACGCGCGCAGAATTGAAACAGCATGGATTGATCACCTAAAGGCATGTCCAAGCCCGCGGCCTTCGGCCGCGTCTACCTACGTTCAAAGAACGCGAAGGCGATAAGACCCGGAGTCTCGTGCATTTACTTTGGTCCAATCGGAGACTCCGCGCGCATCGTACTCTGGCTTGGTCAGCATCAACAGTAGGATGAGAGTACGGATAACGACGGTTACCGGGCAGTGTTGATCAAGGACGGAGCCACTGTCCGGCTAGTCTCTCGTAACGAGAAGGATTTAACACCCTTTTACAAGCGGGTCGTTGCAGCGGCTCAAAAACTGCAGAACGAGCGTGTGGTATTAAATGGCGAAATCGTGGCGTTGGACCCTACGGGCCGACCCTCATTCCAGAGCCTCCAGCATCGGGGCGCGAATCCGTCTCATCCAATCGTCTTCTACGCGTTCGATCTACTGTCATGTCGATGGCCACGGTGTCACCAGCGAACCTTTAACCAAGCGACGCGCCAGGTTGACAGAGACAATCTATGGTGGCCCCACGGTGCGCATCTCATTGGTGCTGCCGGGAACTGCGGCTGACATTGTAGATACGGTTCGTGCTGCCGGTCTTGAGGGAGCGATCGCCAAGCGCAGAGGCTCGACCTATCAACCCGGTGAACGTTCGAGCGATTGGGTGAAGCTCACTCGTGACGCGATATCAATGAAGAACAGAACGTAGTAAGTGACCAGACCTCTAATCGTGCAGACTTCTTGGTGGTTCCCTTCTTTGCTGCGAGGCACCTGCAGGCGAGAGGAACCGCCACCTCACATCACGCGATCAACAACATCCTTTGGGAAAAGCACGAGTGAGAACGTTGCCGAGTCTCGCACGGTCACTGGAAGTCCCTGAGCAACGGAGCCAACCCCTGTGCTTCCGGCAAATCCGCGAGTGGCGCTGACTTCGCGGCTTCCGCTGCTGCCCACGCCGCGGCGAGACGAAACAGTTGCCGCGAGTCGCCATCCTGCTCTGGCTTGTCGCTGAAGGCATAGAAGGCACAAACGTTGAGCCACATGGCGACCTGATTCAGTTGAGCTACCGCCCCTCGGCGATTGATTTCCTGGACATAGCCATTGGCGACTGGAGCGAAGACGCCGCTAAGCTCGACGAAATACTCGAGCGCCGCAATGCCCAGCTGTGCCGGCTGGATGCTGTTGTTGAGTACCGGCACGACTCCAATCTCGGTGCGCACCCGCCAGTGAATATGCCGTGCGGTTATCTCTTCCGTGAAGCGCCGCAGAACTTGTACCGTCGCCGCCTGCGCATTGGCGCTGTTGGCGGCCGTTCTCGCCGCAGCAAGGGCCGGATCGACATAGATGCTGGCGGCAGAATCCGGAAATGCCAACAACGTTTGCTGATTGGACTGATTGCGAAAGTGCGTTAGCTCGTGAACCAGAGTTTCTTCCAGAGAGACGGCCACACTCGTGCCGTTGGAATTGCGTGTGATCCGGGCAGAGCCATCGAGTCCCGGTGGCGCAACCAGTATGAAGCCGACCCGGCCCCCATTCTTGGCGGTAGCGCCAATTGAGGCGGCAATAGCACCACCGATTGTGCTGTTCGCGTCGAAAAAGGCACCCGCAGAAACCCCACCCGGCTGCGGATCTGCGGCAGTGTTAATGAATGTGCTGCGAATGTCGGTGGCCTGACTGTCGAGAACAATACCACTCAGACGATTGGCCGACAGCTCGGTGAGTACGAATCGAGCGATCATGTGGCGCCAGGAGTCGAGCGGCGCGGACATGAAGCCTGACAACACGGCCGCCACCCTGGGATGAAGTCGCTTGGCATCAACAAACGGAATGAATTCGCCGGCCGGCAGATCCGAGGCTGCCAGCGCATCTGCAGCGCCCGCCGGCTGACCCGTCACGCCGGCGAGCGCGCTCTCGACGCTCTTTCGCGCCGCCTCAGGACTAACAAGTCCTTGCTCTTGCAATCGCCCCACTACGTTGCCGAAGTCCTGCAGATCGCGGTTGCTGGCCGAGGGCTGGGTCGCGGTGGCGCGCGGACCGCCGATGCCACCCCCACCACCCGTGCTGCCGCTCCCGCCTGACCCGGATCCGGACTGCCCGGCGCGCGAACCGCCCGCGACGGCCGCGATCTTCACGGCATTGTCAGTCAGGTTTTTCAACAGGTCGACGGTCAGCGCCGTTCCCGACATGTCGCGGAACAAGTTCGGCGTGCCAAGGACATTGAATGCAGCCGCCAGGCCCGTCGGATCAGGCGCCGCCGGCGGATTGACAATGTTCACGATCGAAGTGGGGAACGGTGTGGCTGACAAGTTCTGCTGCTGCGGCTGCGGGGTCACTGGCACCGTCGGCGCGATTTCTGGCGCGAAGTGCGGGATCGGTGATTGTTGCCAATCCCAGAACCGCGTGTTGTCGATCTGCTCGGATGCGTTGCAGTGGCCGAGCTTGGCCTCGGCAAAGACGCCTCGGGTCGGAAGCGCGACGAGCCGCTCATCGGGCGGTATGAAATCGGACTCGCCATCGAATGCGGCGTCGATCTTCGTAGTGATCGCGCGGTTCCAGTTCCGATCGGTACTCGGGTAGGCGAGAAAATCTCCCACAATCTCCAGTGGCCGGTTTTCGATGTGATCGAGCACAGTTGAGCCGTCGCTCATCGCGATTGTGTCAAGCGCGTCGCCTCGCTCGAGCGCGCCAACACTGAGAGCGATCGCTCTGCTGTAGTGACGCTTGTTCGACTTCAGATGCGCGATCAGCTCGAGCACCTGGGCGCGGTCTGCGCCCTCGTTCCCCGTAACGATCGGCGCGGGACTTGCAGCAGGCCCCGGCCTCTTGGTCGGCAGAATGAGATTGTGTGGCTTCTCGATGTCCTGGTGCCTGATCACGATGTGCCCGTCATCGTGAGCTTCATCGACAAGGACGACGCCGGGCGGTCCGGCGAGATCCAATCCTGTGACCTTGATGTGCGAGAACGATACCTGGGCGTTACTCTCGTCCGACGGAAACACGGCCACGTGAAGACCGATGCCCCTGATGTTTTCCCAGGATATCTCTCCGTTTCCGGCCAGCGTCGCCGTAAACACGTTGTTCTGACCATTCATCCGGAACGCGCCGCTGTGGTTGAGTATGTCGCTGCCGGAATTGTCGATCAATGTCACGGCACTGCCGTCTTTTAGCAGAAGGTGGGCCAGGACGTCCGCATGCTGGTCGTCGTCGTCGACGTTCCTGACGAAACCACCGCAGCGCATTTCGAAAGTGAAGAAGTGAAAGCGCGGCGGAGGATTGGGATCGACCACGACCACAGGCTGATTGGGGAACGGCTTCGACAAGTCGTTGTAACGGCCTTCAACAACGCGATCCAACGCGTCGAAGGCGGGAGCAAGCCGGGCATCGAGCAACGCGGCCGTCAGCACAGCGCGGTTATCGAAAATACTGCGCAGCGAGCCATTGGGCGTTTCGAACCAGTCGGTCTTGATCTTCACGAATACAGCCGGTCGCTGACGGACGAATTCCGTCACGACCCTGAAGTGCCGCAGCACTTCGTAGTAGAGAATCGTCAGCGCATGGCTGTGGTTGTAGTTGACGATCGTTCGTGTCTCAATCGCCTCCTTTTCCGACTGGGTGGAATGGACAACAACCGTGCTTTGCAGTTCCCGCATCGACGAGCTTGCCTGGGTGATGTTGTCGCTAAGCTTCTGAATAGTGTTGCCGCTGATATCGCGGCTGCCGCTGCTGCTCGACGAGCTGCCGCCGAGCGAACCGGCGATGCCGGCACCCGTTCCGCCGGAGGTGCTGCCGAGCGCACCTGAGACCCCGGCTGCAAAGCTGCTGCCGTGCTGATACTCGCGTGCAGCGGCCGTGACGGCCTCGCTGATCGTGCGGTCGCGATGCTCGTTGTGAACCAGTTGCTCATCGACGGTCGTCCGCTCCGTTCGCTGCGCCTCGTCACGCCGTGTCCAGTCGATCACCGCCAGGTTGACCGATTCGCCGGGGGCAAGCGGCATGCTGTAGATGATTTGCCCCAGCGAGTGCCCAAGCGGGTTCCACGCGACGCGATACTCGTTGACGATTCCAAGCTGAACCTGCTGTGCGACTACCGGCGCTACCGGAACGGAAACGTCGCGGAGGCGCACGACTTGATAGAAGTACTGTTCCTGCAAACTCAGGTTGGCAGGCAATATCGACTCGCAACCGTCGGCGCCAATGAGGGAGCCCGGATTGGTTGCGAAGGATCCGGGAGAGAGCCGCCAATCCTCGAGCGAGGGGCTTTGCATCGCTGGGAGCGCGAGGTTCTGGATGGCGTCCGGCAGATGAAGCCTTGCAATCTCAAACCGACTAACTATCGCTTCCTGTGTGACGCGCCCCTGCGCGAGGGCGTCGAAAAAAGCGCCGCCAGGACCGGTCGGATAAACCGCCACGGTCACATCGAGCGTTGCGGCGGGATCGAGGCTCTTTGCGTTTATTGCCGCACTCAGCGCCTTGCGCACCGTCAGCGGCAGTCGCGACAGATCATATGAGAGATAGCCAACATGATCGGTCGCCAGCACGCCCAATGAATAAGCCCACAGCGTGGGTGCCCCAACGAAAGGCGGCTCGAGTGGTATCTTCTGCCTTGCGGCCTCCTCCCGAATAGCGCTTTTGAGCGCGATCACGAGAGCGTCACCGTCAATTCTTTGCAACGGCGCGTTGTTCGCCGCGCCGCGAATTCGCTGGATGACTGCGGCGACAAACTTGGGCAGAGCTCCGGGCACCTCACTCAGCCTGGCCAATCCCTTCGAGCCAAGCTGCCGCACTAGCTCGCGGTTTATGGCGTCCAGGAGCCGACGACGTGGCTGCGGGTCGCCTAAATTTTCTGGTGCGTCCGCCCGCAGCGCGGCCAGGATTGGATCATCGAGGCCCAGAAAAGGATCGACTGGCGGCGCCGCTTCTTCGGAGCGGACGATCACCTCGGCATACGCGGGCATGCGCGCAATGGGCAAGCCTGAACCCTGCTCCAGCGCGAAGATCGCGAGACGGGACGGAGTGGCAAACGTAGAGGGCAGCATCTTCAACTCCCTGACAACTGACGGGTCTTTGGGGGATGGCAAGGCGGTTGGAACAGTCCAGAGTGCTGCCAGGTATTTCCATCGATCTAATTCAATACTGTCTCGCCAGCGTGTTTTGTCCCACACGAGTGAGGACTTCCGGAAAACGGACATCGCGAACGCTGACCTGGGCGGGTTACGATCGGCGCCTACTCCCGCGGTGGCTACAGTTTCACGTACAGGAGAACTCGAGAGCGTACGGCGTCCGCAGCGATGGCGGACAGGGGTTGTGGCTAGCTGCCCAGTTCCAACTGCTGCATCGCGATCGAGGTGCATACGAGCTAACGGGCTGAGTACGATTGATTTGGAGCGCCCTGCAGTCGCAATTTGAGGGGAGCGAAGACCGCCCGGTACTGATTCTTTAAGAGCGACAGACGAAAATTACGTTGATTGATGGAAGGCGTGATCGAGCGGATCCAGCACACCCCACGAGGTGCGCCAGCGCTGAACTAAGCGGCGATGCGATGCTCGTAGCAAGGTGCCTGACGGTCGCTCAGGACCTGCTCCAGACGTGCTGCGTCCACGTGCTGCGGATTGAGCCACTCCGCGACATTTTCCTCACGAAGCGAGATGATGCAACGCTGGTGCCCTGTAGCGGCAATCTCCGCCGGAGGCAGCCAGTATGCTAGTGACTCCTATCGCAATGGCTCAAGCGCATCCAGCACCGCGACGTTCATGATTGTTTGTTGTTTGTGCTGTCCTGGCGATTCAACTGGGCTGTATTCGGGTTTCACACCTTCTGGATGCATGAACGGACTCGGCAGGATGTTATTGTGGTCGGCGTTTTCATTGGGGGCCATATGCTCCCAAAGCAGAGGGTCGCGTTCGTTGAATGAGGGCCAGAACGGCATGCGTATTACCGCATTCGCGTCCAGTTGAAGCGGAATGCATCGGAATGTGACAGCAGCCATCGAGATCCTAGCGGCTAGGGGGCCAAAGTCCGCATTGAGTTCTACTGTTGCATTGCGTTGCCGTCCGTTGCGAGATATCGCGCGGCACAGTGTCCACAAGGTGTCCACAAAACGGGGCTATTCCGGCACATCGATGGGTAAGTCCGTGGGTAACGGAACGATAGCTCAACACTTTTGCACCTAGGAAACAGAAGGTTACCTCTACTCCGCGGTCCTCTCCTGGGACTCGAACTTCATGACTCGCCTCGGCCGGAGATTCTTGACTCAGGCAGCAGTGCCGGCCCCGACGGGAGCAGTCGAAATTGATGTGCGTGCCGATTTCTTCACGTTTGATGACCCCAAACACCGCCGGCGTTTTCTAGCTCAAACGAAGACGCAGAGACAATTTCGCGACAGAAAAGACATCAAGGGTGACCGGCATCCGGCGGAATTTCGACATTGTGGTCGATACCTTCGTCACGTTCTTCCTTGCGTGGAGTCCAATTCAGAAATCTCATCAACGCAATACTGACGAGATCCTCTCCAATTGCACCCGTCCTACTCGTTGTGCATGTCGACTGAGCCATCGATCAGAACGTTTCCTTGCGCGAATTCCTTGTTTA
>Ga0068860_100002552_pt1 | contig 19031 bp, 22 predicted proteins | sample KBSSwiS32_FD_66597 | JGI IMG/M metagenome (GOLD analysis project Ga0068860, IMG submission 66597) | Switchgrass rhizosphere microbial communities from Kellogg Biological Station, Michigan, USA - KBS Switchgrass S3-2 | ecosystem: Host-associated > Plants > Roots > Rhizosphere > Soil ...
CCTTGCACTACTTTGCATTATTCATTTCACCTTCTTAATAACATTTATCTTTCGTTTTTTCCAGCCGGCAATCGGTTCAGGATCGTATAAATTGTCACCTTTCTTATCCACCAGGCCAATCGATTTGTTTAACTTCTGACTCAACTCCCTTACTTTCTTAGATTTTGTCTTCAATTTTTTATAAAATTCTTCATACGCTCTGATCCCGCTGTTAATGATCGCTAACTCTTTCTTATAGTTTTTTGACAGGCGAAAAATCTTCATAAGCCGGTCATATGCATATACGTTCAGGGGATCTGTTTTTATGGCTTTGTTATATAATTCAATGGCAGAAGTATAGTCTTCGGCGGCCTCTGCTTCTGCGGCTTTGGAAATTATTGCTTTTAATGAAATTTGTTCATCAGCCATTGTTTAATTTTTTTGAGATGTATATTTTTTTTCTATTAATGCCATAACCCGGATAGTTATTTGACAGGTAATGTTATTTCCCTGCCGTATATTTTTTATCTATAGCAGCCAGAAAAATAAAAAAAAGATATCATATTTCTTTTATTACATTACTTATTTTAATAATTTTATCCTGCTCGTTCTGAATTAAGCACATATCTGAAAAAGGAAGTTGGGTTATAATCGATTAGAAATTCCTTTAATGTTTTAACTGGTTAAGCATTTTTAGTTTATATGCGAATCAATAAAACCCCGGTATGAGTAAGTTACTAATAGTGAATAATTCGGTTGCCTTATTAGAAATAATGAAGAACATTCTTGAGTACTCCGGTTATACAGTTAAGACCCTGATTAATGCCGATGATGTTTATAATGTCATTGATGTATTCCAACCCGACCTGCTGATACTTGATACATACATTGCTGGTGAGGGAGGAGAAATATGCAAAGAATTGAGAAACAGGACCGAAACTAACGATTTGTGTATACTAATGTCTTGTGTTTCCACTAAAATTCTGAACAATTATAAAAGTTATTATGATGACTTCATTGAAAAACCGTTTGACGTAAAGAACCTGATGGAAAAAATAAAATCTTTATTACACCTGGCTGCTATTAGAAAGAGTGCATTTCAATTCAGGCCGGTCAGTAAGGAATAATCTTATTATTTTACTGAGTGAGTTAATAAAATCGAAATGTCATGCCGGGAAGAGTACTTATTTTTGACGACGATGAAGACATCCTTGCTATGTGTTCACACGCGATTGCTTCTTTTGGATGGGAGGTTCATACACGTTCCGATTGTAATAATATATTTACTACGCTGGAAACTGTCAAACCATCCGTAATTTTGATGGATAATGGTATCCGGAATCCAAGCGGAATGGCTGCAACGCAAATGATAAAATCACACAGTAATTATAAAAACATCCCGGTAATATATTTTTCTGCTAATAGCGAAATCAAAGATTTAGCTAAGAAGGCGGGTGCAGACACTTATCTTGAAAAGCCTTTTAATATAAAAGATTTAGAAAGGGTCATTAATTCGGTATTGGAACCAAATGGCAAATAAGACCCCTTGAAATACAAAAGATTTACCCGGTTCAACATACAGGATACAATTGCAAACTACTTTTAAAAATCCCACACTTTTTTATTCTTTCTGAACCCAAAAACATACAGTTTAATGCCGGCCATTATTTTATGACCTGGAATTTCGCGTATTTAACACCATACTAACAGTCACGCTTAGGTGCTATAAAAAATTTACACGCTGCCTGCATATCTTTGTTAAAAAACCTTGAATAGTTTTAAAAGTCTCTATTATTTTTTTTGATTTAGGCGCAGCCCTGGAAATATATTATGTCTAATTTTTTTAGTTTTTTTTAGTAATTTCTGCTAAATTAGTGTGTTGATAATTTTTTTAAATCGATAACCCATTAAAATTATGACAACGAAAACAGGCAGTGTAAGTGCTTCGGAAGAAGTAACTTCCATTGTTTCGGGCCTATTGAGCAAAGCCAATACTCCGGTAAAGACCACACCTCCGGCCACATCATTAACAAAGAAAAACCCGGCTTTTCTGTATACACAAGGCATGCTAACAACCGAATTACGTACAAATATTGATAAAAACTGGGAGGCCTGCTGGCCGATTAATTCCTTAAGGCCATTAGTCTTACTTGACCTCATCAGCTACCTGCTTTTTATAAAAAAAATAGGAGAAAAAAAATTAATGCCTGCACGGCTGTTTGAAACATTTAAAGACACTCTTTCCATTATAAAAGAAAACAATGAACTAAGCTGGGACAGATTTAAAGATATGGATCCCCAGGGCATGCATGGGCTCTTTACAAAAGAAATGGGCATACCCGATCTCATGAAAAATTATGGAAATGCAAAACTCATGTACAGCATTTTTGTAAAAGAGCCTTTACTTCTGGCGCCAACGGCCAGGCTGCTTTCCAATATGGTGGATATTATCAAAATTATGGAAGCAGAAAATGAGGTCGTGAGAGCATCTGTATTTGAATACCTGCTAAATAAAGCTGAGATAGTAGCGCAAAACGGGCAGGTGTATGCGCCTGACTATATTGTTAAACTAATGGTTGCACTGATGCAGCCCACCTCTGAAGATGTGATCGGGGATCCTTCAGCAGGTAATGGCAGCTTTTTAGTAAACAGCGCAATGTATATAGCCAATAAAAATGCCGCTGCATTTTCAAATTTTAAAAATGATGCTGTTGCAAATATTTATAAGGGCATCGAATGCGATCTCATTCAGCTTCGCATTGGAGCTATGAATATGATATTGCACGGAATTGAAGATCCCAAACTGGAAGGATTAAATCTTTTCAGTACAGCCAATCTTAGTTTACGCGAACAACAAACTTTGATCCTGTCAAATTTATTTTTTGAAAGTACTGAAGATAAAATGACAGGCAGGCCCGCAACTATGCCGGCAGAAAACACGAGGCCGGAAACCCGCTTTTTAAACCTTATTTTAAAGAATCTGCAACGTGGAGGACGGGGGGCTGTAATCATTCGGGAAACTATATTGTATGACAATGGTACGGAGATTAAAGCGATACGTCAGCAGATTATTGATGATCATAAGTTGGAAGCAGTAATATTCCTGCCTGCCAAAACCGGCTCACTTTTTTCGGGTGCGGGCATACTCATTTTCGCGAAACCTGAATCAGTTACTACCGATAAAGTCTGGTTCTATAAAATGGAACCTGCGAATAAAGCGAATAAAGAAATAAATATAAAGGAGGCATCTACATTTATAGACGAACATAACGATGTAGCGGATATTTTAAACAGGTGGAAAAATGAGAAAGAAGAAACCGGCAGAAACAGAACAGGTAAAAGCTTCTATGTTTCGGTTGATGAGATAAAAGCTAATGATTATAACCTGAGTTATCACGAATATAGAAAAATTACAACAGAACTTACACCAGATGTCATCAGTGAAACTTCCGGTATGGACGAAGAAATGGATCCTGTTGTTGCAATACAGCTACAGGCAAAACCTGCTCCGGCAAAAATAAAATTGGCTTCGCAAGCAGCCCCGGTCATAAAAAAATTCCCGGTTATTCTTGTTTCTCTAGTGGTCACTTGTTTGATCGCGCTGTCACTTTATTTTATTTTTTCTAAAAATAAAAATAACAGTAACAATAATAACCCTCCACCCCTTACTGCAAAAAATATAGTCCCTGCCCCCAAAATTAAACGGGAGCAACCTACACAAAAACCAGTTAAGAATACAGAGGCTACAGGAATGTTGTCCAGGGAACAGATAAAAGCGATACTCAAGGATACAACCGGGATTATTGACTTTAAAAACCAACCTGGCGACCTGCCCGCCAGTACAAAAGAGCCAAAAAAGGAATTGCCTAAATTCAACAATGTAGCTATTTTAGTTAATAAAAAGAATGATAAAATATCTGAAACGGCTACGTCTGAACCGGCTGCATCTGCAAGTGATTTAAAAGTACAGTATACCGTTACAGATACAACATTTTTTCATGATCAGCCTGATGAAAGCTCCCATAGGAAATCTTATTTGGATCCCTTAAATAAAAATATTCTCACCCCGATACGTGACGAGAATGGATTTATCTTTATTGTATATACCAATCGTTTTGGCCGGACATCAAAGGGATGGATCAGCAAAAAAGATCTGAGACCGATACGTTAATCAGCTACTACCTCCGCACCTATACCACAGCATACCCGGGGTGAGGTATCCGCATTTGCTTTTAAAAAACCCGCTAAACTAACATTCCTCCTATCGCGGTACGTCAGCAATATCTTTTATCGTTTTATTTGTTAGATACAATTACGTTTTGCCCCGGTAATAATTCGTTCAGAAATCAGTTCAGATCTCTTTTTGTAACGATCGTATCTAATCGGCGGTTTATAAAACCACTAACGGCTTCCCAGCTTAACCCATATAAATATTTTAATGCCAGCCCTGTTCAAAGGCGCGCATTTGACAGGAGCAAATAGGTGAAAACACGGTGCGAAAGAGTCATCTTACCAACATAATTACAGTCATTTCGCTCTGTTTTACGGCCAGGGCCTGTTACATCTTTGCATCCTTAATCAATTCATTAATCAATAAAAAAAAAATTATGAAACACAGAATTTCAATCACTTTAGCTGCTATTAGCGTAGCTGCTATGCTTACTTTTACCAGTTGCAAAAAAGAACAACCCGGCAGTAACACCGGTAGGGATGGAAACAATGACCAGGCCTATACAGGAGTATCAACTGCTATAACGTCATTCGACCGCATCGATGCCATTGTTAAAGATCTCTCGCTTGACAGTTACTCTTTCAGCTTTGATAAAGCAATGCCAGGCGCCGGTGTTACAAAAACTTCCTATGGTGCAAATAATTATCTTGTATATGCCGATCCACAGGATGTTATTTGCCCTGATCCGATAAGGTTCAGGTACAAAAAGATCGCAATTTGGAAAAGGCCCAATTTTATTCAGCCTACCTGTCCTGACATGGCCATTGACATAAACAAGCTCACCCAGGTACAGGACATCATAGCGAAAGCTGACCCTGCACAATACGGTGCCCTGAGAGGAATTAAAATTTCAAACGGAGGAGCGGCCCTTGCCGGCGATAAGTTTATCAAAAGTTATGCAAACCTGCAATTAGACAAGGTGGATGCAATGACCAAAGACTTAGACCCTTCACGTTTCGTTTTGCTGGGGGCTGCAGACAATATATACGGGGGTGCATTTACAAGGGGCTTCTACGGTTATGCCGACCTGAATGCTCTCGTGTTCAAGCCCTATAGAACTAATTTAGGAGACCTCATTAAACCTACCTTAAAAGGTTGTTTTGATCCGATTATCCTTAACGTCATAAGGGAAAGATTGGTACAATTTAACTCACGCATGTATAATGGCTTAACTGTAACACCATTAGAACAAAATAAATCTTTTGCAGTGTTGAATTAAGAAGGGGATCCATCACAGGTATCCGCCCAGGGCGGATACCTTTTAAAAATCAGTTGTATTGCCATGCCACTTAAACATAAACTATACTTCCTTTTAGCAAGCTTACACCTCGTAATGATTGCTTTATTTGCATCACATTTTGGTGAATGGGGAAAAGCAGAGCTCCCGGTGATAAAGGCAGCAACCTGCATAGGTGATTACACAGGAAGCAATAACATATTTAGTTTTTTTGCACCCGGCCTTTCTGACCAACCTTATGTTGTATATGCTACAAAAGATTCTTCAGGGAAGGAACATACCATCGATTTAAAAGGAAACTCTCCTGATTTCACCAACCGAATAAATAACATTTATGGTTACCTCACTTTAGAGGAGGGACGATCCATTTTTTCTGCCAGTTTAGCGCAATTTGTTTTACAACGTTATCCGGCGGCAGATAAGGTAAGGGTTGCCATGGTTGTGCAGAAAATACCCAACATGAATGAGTTTAGAAATGGAAAACGTTGCCAATGGCATTTCTGGTTTCACCGCGACTTTGAAAAAAATGATGCAGTTGTAACCAAATAAAATATATCAAATGAAAAAGATTTTCTCAAACATTCGTAATTTCTTTTGTAATCCTGTCCCTGCACAAACTTTAGGTTGTTTCCGCATAGCTGTTGGCATTTTTTCCCTTGTCCAGCTACTTATCCTATTACCTGACTGGATGTGGTTTTATGGCCCACAGGGCTTACTGCCATGGGAAATAAGCGATGCCCTTTCCACCAGGCAAACACCAGGCCTTGCTTACTTCGCAAAACTTTTACTGCCGTTAAGCATTTCTGCTAAGGGCACCGTTTACCTTGTTACCGTAATTTATTTTATTTCATTGATCGGTTTAACTGCAGGTTATAAAACACGTTTGATGGGCGCACTTGCCTGGCTCATGCATTTAATATTAAATACCACCGGCCACTTTACAGCTTACGGGGTTGAAACGTTTGCCCATATCGCCTTGTTCTATTGCATGGTGCTTCCGGTTGGCGCAAACTGGTCAATTGACGCTCATAAAAAGCCTCCAGTTCTACCGCCCTACCTCATTACCCTAAGCGTTCGGATAATTCAGTTACATTTCTGTATCATGTACCTGGCAAGCGGACTTGAAAAATCAATAGGATCACAATGGTGGAATGGTGAAGCAATATGGATAGCCATGCAACAAGACCAGTTTCACAAAGTGGATATCAACTGGATGGCAGGGGTTCCCATTGTGCCCAAATTGCTTTGCATCGGAACCTTAATAACTGAAACCCTGTACCCGGTTGGAATGCTTTGGAAGAAAACCAAAAAAATGTGGCTCACTGCTATTTTGTCAATGCATTTTTTTATTGCCATTTTCCTTGGGCTGCAATTATTTGGCGGATTAATGTTCCTGCTGAATCTTACTGCATTTGGGGCGCATTGTTTCCCTGGAATTTTCAGGCGCAGAATAAAAAACTTTTCCTCTAATCCTCATAGAATAATTAAACCGATCCTTCTTGTAAACAATATGCTCAACAATAAAAGTACTTCCGCCTATCATTACAGAAAGCTGATTTCGCGATCCACCAGCTTTTTCAAAAATAATTATGGATATGGGTACAATTATGTTTACGGGAATAAAGAAAGAGCGCAGGAGAGATAAAAAATTAATTAAATATTATATCAATCTACATGAAAAATCACCCTACTCAGTTCATTTTAATAATATAACTGAGAGTGGCCGAGGCCCGGTCTGCATCAAAATGAATTTATGTCAATCCTTTGAATTACTGCAAATTTCAAATTTTAAAATAAAAGAAAATGCAGAAGAATTGGTACGCAGTTTACACAAGACCACACTGCGAAAAAAGAGTTGCTTCTTTCTTAACTAAAAGGAAAATAGAAAATTTTTGTCCGCTGAACGATAGAAAAATAAAGTCTTTCAGACGTAGTAAAATTCTTCAGGAGCCGCTATTCAGATCTTATGTGTTTGTATACATAACATTTGCTGAGGTTGCTTGGCTTAAACAAATAGGTGGTGTGATAAATATTCTCTATTGGAGGAGTGAGCCGGCGGTTATCAAACAAGATGAAATTGATGCTATAAAAGAATTTACAAATGATCACCGGTATATAGAATTAAGCCGGGAGCAGGTTAGCATACATGATGTGGCACGGGTCGTTGATAATGCTTCTTATTCCAGGGAGGGAGATGTATTTATCGTAAAAAATAAAATGGTAAAGATTAGCCTTCCCTCTCTCGGTTATACCATGATGGCAAAAATGGAAGATGAAAGCATTTTCGGAAGGGAAGTATCTTACAAAATTCGTTCGGGTCTTAATAATGAGACGCAGCAATAGTAAAGATGGTAAAGGAAAAAGGAGCACCCATATTTAACGTATTTCAGCCGTGCAGAGTTTAGTTTTTTTACGCAAAAAATATGGTTTGTTTGCTACTATTAATTCTATTTGTACCTTTAAAACAGTAATATTTTTTTTAATGTAAAACTGATTTTATGGCCAACGATATTTATTTTTTATTTAAGGCGAAGGAATTGCAAACGTTGATTGACAAAGGAGCAGTTACTATCAAGACTTTTTCTAAATTAGAAAGGGGGGTAATTAATGATAAGCAGGTAGCAATAATGGTTGTTCATGCAGAAGGTTACGATGCACTTAGCAAGCCGGTGGGAACCATACCAGGCTGTCCTTGTCCACCTTGCACGGCGAAGTCTATGGCAAATTTTTAATAATTATGTTCCGGAACTTTGTTGCAATTCTGCTGGAACCTTTATCTTATATATTATTTTCTATTGCACTCCTTTTAAGAACAACTATTGAGAAGCGGGCTAAGGTAAAGGTTCTTTTTATTTATTATTTGATTGCTGCTGTAAGTTTTAGCTACGCCGGGTGGCTTGTATTTAAGAACCAAAATAATAACTGGATATATAATCTTTTATACCTGCCGGCGGTTGTTGCAATATGTTATTATTTTCATGAAACCTTGTACAGCCGGAGGAATAAAACAATCGTAAAATTTTTCATCGCGCTTAATGTCATTTACTTTGTTGTAAGAATTATGTTGTTTGGTAAATTGGTTGTTATTGATAGTATTGCCTATTCCCTTTTATCTATATCCGTATCTTTTTTGTCATTCGTCTATTTTTATCAGCTCCTCAGGAACGTTAACGAATACAAGGTGTGGGCTAACTTTGATTTTTGGCTTATCTCAGCCTATTTATTATATTTTTTAGGAAGTTTCTTTATTTTTTTATTGTACTCTAACCTTACCTATAATATTTTAGCCACATACACACTTGAACAAAGGATACTGCTTTCAGTTTTATGGGGAGTACACAACGTATTGCTATTTTTAAGTTCAGTTATAACTTTAGTTAGTAGTTTATGGATAACTTATCGCAACAGGTAGTAGTAATCATCATTTCTTCCGTCTTCCTGCTGGTTGTTGCTATTGGTATAATCCTGCTTGTTTTTATCTATCAAAAGAAGCAGCACCTGTACGTAAGAGAGAAGGAACAACTTAAAGTTGACTTTGAAAAACAAATCCTGGAGAGTAAACTTGAGATACAGGAGCAAACATTCAGATACATATCCCAGGAGATACATGACAATATAGGCCAGGCGTTAAGTCTTGCCAAACTTACTATAAACACAATGACTGCCAACGACCCGCAAAAATTGAATGAAAAGATAGATAGTTCGAAGAAACTGGTAGGGAAGGCTATTGAAGATCTTAGAAATCTTTCCAGGAATTTAAATACGGATTATATAACTGACCTTGGCCTGAGCATCTCTATAGAAAATGAAATTAAAATTCTCAGGAATGCTTCTCAATACGAGATAGAAGTGGTAACAGAAGGAGATGCATACAGGCTCCAACACCAACAGGAATTAATCATTTTCAGGATATTCCAGGAAGCTTTGCAAAACATTATTAAGCATTCGCGGGCAACGTGTATTGCGATTAGATTTTGCTACAATCCGGGATGGTTTATTCTGGAGATTTCTGATAATGGGGTAGGTTTTGACGTTTCCATATTAAATGAAAGCAAAAGCCGTGGCGGAATCGGGGTACTTAATATGCGTCACCGGGCAAACCTTATTTCAGCTGATATAACCATTGAAAGCAATCCTGAAAATGGAACTGTTGTAAAAATTAAATTACCTGTTAATCTAACTTAAAATGGAAAATAAAATAAAAGTAGCATTGGTTGATGATCATATCCTGTTGCGTAACGGGCTAAGGGGACTTATTGATAGTTTTAATAATTGCACGGTGCTATATGAAGCGAATAATGGCAGGGATTTCATAAACAAATTAAAAGCTGAGCAAATTCCGGACATAGTATTGATGGATATAAACATGCCGGAAATGGATGGTTATGAAACGACCCTCTGGGTTAAGAACAATCATCCTGAGATAAAAGTTTTGGCTTTATCCATGTACGATAATGAAAATGCCATAATTAGAATGTTACGTGCAGGAGTGAAGGGATATATTTTAAAGGATTGTGATCCGTCAGAATTAGAATATGCAATCAATTCAATAATGACTTCAGGTTTTTATTATACTGAAAATGTAACGGGTAAATTGGTAAGTATTGTAAGTAAAAAAGACAGTGATGATGAATTGAATGAACGCGAAATTGCATTCCTGAAATTGGTTTGTTCTGAATTAACATATAAGGAAATAGCAGATAAAATGTACAAAGGTGTTCGTACAATTGATGGCTACCGCGATGCTTTATTTGAGAAGCTGAATGTAAAAACAAGAATTGGGTTAGTACTCTATGCGATTAAGAATGGGATTGTTAGTTTGTAGAAGAAGAGAATGGCGATGATTATAGACCCGCTATTATCCACTAATTTAGTTTAGTATGTGGATATAAAAAATGGTATTTTTTATAATTCTTTCATGGTTAAACCAGTATGCCAATTATGAAATCGTTAATTACATTTCTCCTATTGTTGTTCCCTTTTGCAGATAAAAGAAAACCGGGCAACCCACTGGATAGCCTCCCAAAAAACATCGAAATATTAACACGTTTTGGGGAACGGGCCGATTTTTCACCCGATAACCAACGTATAGCCTTCATGTCGAAAAGCTTTGGCGATGCCATGCTCATTGATCTTAAAACCAGGAGCATCCGCTGCCTGACGTGCAATGTGCCTGCCGCTGCGTTCCTTCGCGTAATGCACCTTTCAACAGGAGACTATATCCTGATCGGGCCGGATCACTTCGAAGATATCGGGATTAGCCGGTCACGTGATAATGAACTTTGGTTCCTGAGCAAAGAACGCGGATCCAAACCTGTGAAACTTGAACAAAAGATGAGTGAAGGAGCTGCGGTTTCAAAAAAAAGCCTGAAAATAGCATTTGCCCTGGGACGGAGCCAGGCCCCTGATCTTGCCGTGGGCGCTTCACGTATTATAATGGCCGACCTCGATCTCGCCGGCAGTACGCCAAAACTCACCAATAAAAAAACAGTATATGAGAGCATGGACCAAAGTTGCACCCTTGAAGCCCAGGACTTTTATGACAATGACTCTAAACTAACTTTTGTGTGCTATGAACCGAAGGGGCAGGCCTCGGTCATGGGAATAGATTTACAAACACATCAAGTGACCAATTATTCAAAAGCCCCGGGATCATATAATGAAACGGAAGGCATATTTCCCGGCGGGGTATACACTTGCGTTGAGGCAGACCGCCAGTGTGAATGGCTGGGTGGTGATCGGGGCCCGGGGAATATAGATATCTGGAAGCTGAAGCTGGATGGTAGCGGTAAAGATTTTGTGCGGCTGACGAACTTCAATGATTATGAAGGTGGCAAAGCATCGAATCCTGTTATTTCTACCGATAACAAATTCATGGCCTTTCAATTTGCCAGGACAACTGATCCTGCAGGAGTAGGTTATGGCATCCTGCTTTACAGGTTTACAAAATAAGAGGATGGGCTTAAAAAATCACCGATACCTGATAGGTGATACCTGATACCTGACCCCTGATACCTGATACCTGACCCCTTTGATACCTGACCCCTGATACCTGATACCTTTCCGTTAACTTCATACTTATAATCATATACACATGCGACTGTTATTATTGTTCACCTGCTGCATCATAATAATCAATTCAAATGCACAAACAGATTCTCTTCCTTTAAAATTTCCAATCGACTCCGCTTATTTTTCTTCTTTCGATGGTACTAAAATTTATTACGAAGTACGCGGAGAGGGAAAACCAGTTCTTTTAGTACACGGATTTATGGGAAACAGCAGTGGTTGGAAAAGCGGCGCCTTATACCCGGATCTTTTGAAAAGAGGTTATAAGGTCATCGTCCTCGATATGCGGGGTAATGGGAAGTCTGGTAAGCCACATGATTCGACGGCTTATGAAAACGACGCAGAAGCAAAAGATATAATGAAGCTCATGGATCTGCTGAAAATAAAACAATATAGTGTGGTAGGATATTCTAGAGGTTCTATTATTACAGCCCGGTTACTGGTATTGGATAAGCGGATACAGATTGCGGTATTAGGTGGTATGGGCACTGACTTCACCAATCCGGAATGGCCAAGAAGAAAAATGTTCTACAGGGCAATGATGGGAGATTCTATACCCGAATTAAAAGCTGCAGTTGATTATGTAAAACAACAGGGACTTGACCAGCTCGCCCTGGCTTATTTGCAAAAGGCACAGCGTTCAACGACCAAAGAAGAATTAGGCAATGTGAAACAACCGGTACTGGTTATTTGCGGGGATAAAGACGCTGATAATGGCTCTGCTGCAGAACTGGCAAAGCTTCTACCCAAAAGCTCTTCTGCAACAACTCCCGGTGATCATAACCATGCAGCAAAAACCCCCGACTTTTCAATGGAGATTATAAGTTTTTTCAGGAGAAATAATTATTAGTGTTTAATACTTTAAAAATCAAAAAAAATAACCCGGTAACTGATGAAAATTATGAAACAACTGATTGCTTTTATATTGCCTGTTATAATTTGTATGCATTTAAATGCACAAACCCTATGGAATCATGGACGTTTACAAGTTACGCCCGATGGTCATTATCTGCAGTTTACTGATGGCACACCTTTTTTTTGGCTGGGTGATACAGGCTGGGAGCTTTTTCATCGGCTTACGGTAGAAGAAATAAAAACTTACCTTGATAACCGTTCTGCCAAAGGCTTCAATGTTATACAGGCTGTTGCACTCGCAGAGTTTGATGGTTTAAAAAAACCCAATCAATATGGAGAGGTTCCTTTGCAAAACCTTGATCCCACAAAACCAAATGAAAAATATTTTACACTTGTTGACAGCACGATTCATATGGCAAGAGAAAGGAACCTGTTTATAGGTTTGTTACCAACATGGGGTGATAAAGTTTTGAAATTATTCGGAGCCGGGCCTGTTATATTTGACAGCATAAACGCTTACAAATACGGATATTGGCTGGGTAACCGCTATAAAAAAGATCCCAACATTATCTGGATCATTGGTGGTGACAGGCCTGCAAAAACTGATACCTCAGATACAAGGGCGATCTGGCGTCAAATGGCACAAGGTATTATTGATGCAACCGGCCATCAATGCCTGATTACTTATCATCCATGGGGTGAATCTTCTTCCACCACCTTTTGGAAAAATGAAAACTGGCTTGATGTGAATATGCTTCAGTCGGGGCATGCCCGTCAAGATATACCAGTATGGGAATGGATAAACCGCGATAGGAACATTCAACCTGTAAAACCCATTCTTGACGGAGAACCAAATTATGAAGACCATCCCATAAACTGGAATGACAAAAATGGCTATTTCCGCGCTTATGATGTGCGTAAACAAACTTACCGGTCTGTTTTTGCCGGAGGATGCGGAGTAACTTATGGTAACCAATGTATGTGGCAGTTTTATAGTAAAAGGGAAGAAAAGGTTGCTTTTCCGGAACGCTTCTGGACTGAAGCTCTTGACAGGCCCGGTGCTTACCAGGTTGGCTATTTAAAAAAATTGATTGAGTCAAGGCAGGTGCTTAACCGTATTCCAGATTCATCCATTATTTTTTCGGGCCAGGGTTCAAAAGGAGAACATATAGAAGCGTTTCGTGCAGCGGACAACAGTTACGCTATGATTTATTTACCTGTTGGAAAATCAATTACCCTCAATACAAATCATATGAGCTGCAAAGAAGTAGCCGCATGGTGGTACAATCCGAAAGATGCTGCAGTACAGAAAATCGGAAAACTGGAAAGAAAAGATCAAATGGATTTTACTTCGCCAACATTGGGAATTGAAAATGATTGGGTATTGGTGATTGATGATGCAACAAAAAATTATAAAGAACCGGGATTGTCGAAGGAGAAATAAGACGAATGTTCATCAAGCGAATAGATGATTTCGCCTTTCATGCTATTGAATAAATATTACCAGTAAAGTCTGTAAGTACTCTTGTATATTTCTTACAGGTTCCGGCATCAGAAGCAAAACACCCTGCGAGGAAGATTAATTTATTATTTGAAATTTGTATAAAAACTTTGTTTGAATAGTCATTATCATAAATGATCCAGTTTCTAAAGTCATCAGTTGGAACCTCCATACAGACTTCACTTTCTGCAGAAGCATCCTCATCAATAGTATACACCCCGCTTTTTATAAGTTGATTATTTGAAAAAACCAGGTTCTCCGAATTTCCAAATTTCAAAATATCCCATTCCCCGGAGGATAATTTTTCGTCGGGATCATTTTCACCCCTGGCACTATAAATTAAAAAACGTTGCACAAGGCCTATAGTGGCTTTGCACTATTTGATAGGCTTTTTAGCACTGATAGCCCAGTTTATTCAACTTTAGGATAGCTATCTTTGTAACCTGCCATTGATATACCCTGTGCCCCATTATGGGTATTCTTTTTCTTAGAATAAAGCCTCTTTCTATCAAGGTGTTAAGCGAACTAGTCATATTACTGAAGTCGAATGGGATTTTTCTTTCTTGTTTTTGAAGGGCTAACAATAAAGCATATATCATTTTTAGGGTGAGGGCAGCACGCTTTTTTCTAAAATCTCTGGTCGAAAAAGCAAGTAATTTTGTTTCCATAAAATAATTAGTTTTTTGGTGAAATAAAAATACTTAAAAAGTAAGTAAGTATAGTTCCAAAGCCAATGGAAAGCAGGAGAATAGCCAGGCTAAATCCCAGAAAGGCTAAAACTGAACCGAGTAAATGTTTAAGCTTCATTTGGCTGTTTTTATACGTTGAAAATAAAATGCCTAAGATGTAAATTATCAATTGACAAAATACCATGAAGTCTGTTCACGCGTTGTGTAAAAAAACAATTTAGAAGCCTTTAAAATGAGGCTTTTTTTACTGAGTATTTATGCTTTGTTAGCAAGTACGCTAACAACAACAGGAGAAGTATAATTACCGAAAGTTATAATTGCAGTGCCTAAGAACTTTTCAGCAGATTCTTTATATATACGCGCTCTATTAGCAGCTTTTTTTATAATGGCTCTGTACTGAGTAACGTTAAATTGTGGCATGACGGCGATAACTTGTTAGTTACTTTATAGGGCCAAGTATCGTGCCATGTAAGCAATTACCATAAAAAGGCGCTAAACATTAACTTGTGCTACTTCCCTTTGTAGTTAATCAACTAGTTACAGGTTTGATAGACCGATTTGAAAAGAAAAAACTAGTTAAAAGAAAATTTGCTGAAGACGACCGGCGGAAGGTTATTATTGAACCAAACACCAAAAATATAATGGCGCTTTTAGTAGGGCTTCATAAAGATTACCGAAACGAGTCAGAAAAACTTACTGCCTCATTTTCAAACAAGGAAATCAAAATCATTGAAACCTACTTTTTAAAAGCAATTGAAATAATGAATGAGACAACAAACGCGTTGCGTTCTACGACACCTTAATATGAAAATGATGAGTTAAATAAGCTCAACTATGTAGAAGTACCATAAACAGTGGAAGGCAATATAAAACGGGCTTCAGATAGATTTACGAAATATTTACTGTAAATAAACTTGAAGACTTTGATTTATTTTAACCCTGGTCCTGCTTGAAAATGTGGGGCTTTTATGTGTCCCAATAGCTCATTAAGAAAAGAGTTTTCTATTTCAGGAATTCAATAAGAAAAAGATTATAGTAGCTATAGCCAATATCAGAAGTATAATTAAATCAAAGTTTCCTTCCAACATCTGTTTCTCCGTCAGCATGGAATACCGTTTTAAAGTCGTGGTTTTGCATTACTAATATATTCGATGTTTTTTAAAAAAACAAGTATTCTTAAAGAAATATATATAATTTTTTTTGATGGTATGGCGACAGGAAAATTGAGAATAAATCTATAATGGTTTTACACTGTTCTTGATGGGCTTTTAGCACTGATGGCCCAGTTTATTCAGCTTTCGAATTGTCTAAGGAGGCCACAAAAGCTTAAATAGATTTACAATACCCGTAGTATATTATTGCCCGGTTCATTACCATGCGGCCTTAGCCGGGAAAGAGATCCTGGAGTATTATGATTTGCATCATCCCTGGTAGTGATCGCCATCATTTCATAAGAGTTTTGTCAAGGTTATTTTGTGCCCTATTTTAAACTTGCCAAACTTACAATTATGAAAATAGAATTTGTACCTAAACTGTCATTGTATTTGTTCTTTATAATGATCAGCATTTCCCAGGTGCAGGTCGTGACAGCCCAATCCTTACTTAATCCATCTACACAACCTCAATTCGTAAATCCTTTACCAATTCCATCCGTAATAGATGGCCGTAATGGAGGCACGTTTACCATCTCAGTTAATCAATTCTACCAGGACCTGGGTTTAAGAAATCCTGCTACGGGTCAACCAATGCTAACAAAAGTATGGGGCTACAACGGCACCTATCCGGGACCAACTATTGTTGCACGCAAAAACGTGCCATTGCATTTTTTTTGGTCAAATGACCTGTATAATCCATCCACGTTGCAACCATTACCTCATTTGTTACCGATAGATGAAACAATCATGTGGGCACTTAAGGATGTTCCCAACTGGCAGCAATATGGAATTCCTGTTGTAACACATTTGCACGGCGGTCATACGGAAGCAGTCAGTGATGGCTCACCCTTATCCTGGTTCACTCCCTTCTTTAGCAAAAAGGGACCGGAATTCCAAAAAGGACAAAATGAACCTTACACATATAGTAATGACCAGGATGCGGCTACTATATGGTATCATGATCATGCACTGGGTATTACAAGATTAAATGTGTACGCAGGACTTGCAGGCTTTTACCTGCTTACTGATAATAATGAACAACAACTCCAGGCAGAGAGTAAATTACCCGCAGCCGGATATGATATGGGCCTGGCAATTCAGGACAGGATGTTTACAGCAGATGGTCAATTATATTATCCATCTCTTCGGGAAGAAGAAGAACATGAACCTTCACCGAGTGTATTACCTGAGTTTTTTGGAAATATCATTTTAGTGAACGCCAAGGCCTGGCCCGTACTTGAAGTAGAGCCACGTCAATACCGTTTTCGTGTTCTTAATGGATCCGACAGCCGGTTTTATAATTTATTCCTATCAGGTAATAATACCTTTTGGCAAATTGGCAGTGACCAGGGCTTGCTTACTTCTCCGGTTCTAATGAACCAAATGCTGTTAGGGCCCGGTGAGCGTAAAGAAGTGGTGATTGATTTTTCCAACCCGGCATTATGGGGGCAAACAATCATAGTTCGTAATAATGCAAAATCGCCCTATCGCAAAGGAGAAACTGTCGACCCAAAAACCACGGGACAAATCATGGCATTTCGTGTGAACAAGCCTCTTAACACAAATATTCCTTTAAGCGTGTTACCTGCAACGTTTCATTTTCCCATAACACCATTAGTTCAAAACGGGCCTACCCGTAAACTACTTTTATTTGAAACAGAAGACGAATTTGACAGAATAAAACCGATGTTGGGTACTATAGATGGAGGTGCTATGGATTTTGAAGAACCGGTAACAGAAAATATCAAGCTGAATGACACGGAAGTATGGGAGTTTTATAATACTACACCTGATGCACATCCAATCCATTTGCATCTTGTGAAATTCCAGGTTGTCAGCAAGCAAAAATTTACAGGTACACTTGATGAGCAAACAGGAAAATTGACCAATATTCACCTGGCGGGACAGTCACAGGTAAACAATTTAGACCAGGAGGGTTGCAAAGATACCGAAGTAATGTTGCCCGGTTACGTGACTCGTGTAATCGCAAAGTTCGATTTGCCGGGGAGCTACGAATGGCACTGCCATATCCTGAGTCATGAAGACCATGATATGATGCGGCCTTTTGAAGTGAGTGAACCTGCCGCGAAAGCTATCCAACAAATTGTATCACCTCAGAAAATTATGGTAAAAGACAATCTCAGTGTCTATCCTAATCCCTTTGCTATAAACACAACGATAAGGTTTGAGGTTTCTGCACAAAGCAGGGTAAGCATTAAGGTATATAACATGGAAGGACGTGAAGTAAGTACCGTTTTTGAAGGAGAAAAAACTGCCGGGATTTATAATCTTACATTTAATGGAAGGCGTTTAGCCGCAGGTACATATATATGTCGCCTGCAAATCAATAACCAGGTCTTGCAATATAAACTCATCATTCAACGATAAAAGAATTGTAAGGTCCTTTATTCATGAAACTCTTTAACAGCAGGTGTAGACGCTCAATACCGGGCCGCACCTGCTGGTTTTCTAAATAATTACTATTGCGAACAGCCCGTTTCACAACACTAATTGTTAAGGGGGACGTTGTTGATACCAGCCTCCACCAGGTAAAGAGGTTTCATTTCATTCCGTCAATGAAAGAACATTCCCATCAGGATCTTTAAACCAGGCAACCTTTGAACCTCCGGGAGACGTCCAAACACCCAGGTCGTCCTGTTCGAGAAAGGCATACCTTTCGCAAACAATTCCCTTTTCGTTCAACGATTTGATTACTGATAAAATATCTCCAACATTCCAACCCAAAACGGTAAAAGGATGGGGCTTTAAGTCCTGCACAAAAGTTACTCTCAACAAAGTTCCCCTTGCGTAAAACTCCAGGGCATAATTATCTTCCGATAAAAGTTGTAGCCCGAGGATATCCTTATAAAATGATTTTGCCTCGCCGGGCTTTACAGTTGGAACGAAGGCTTTTAATTCTTTATCAGCAAGCATGTTAACCGTCTTTTGCAGTTGAAATTAATTTGGTTCAATGATTTTCATTTTAGAAATCATATTGCAAATTGTGCCGAAGCTCACAATGAATAGACCTGGCATCAAATCTTTCCAAAACTTCACGGGCTTTTGCCGGCACGTATGCAGATTCGTAATCATCCCCGGCAAATTGTTTTACTGATTCAATACTGTCAAACCACATAATTGTCGTAAACTCTACTTCAGGTTCCAGGCTACGCCTTAAAAGCTGAATGCCTTTGTACCCTTTAACATTCTTCTTTTCAATTCCGGGGAAAATTTCCTTTTTCAACAAATTCTCGTAAATATCTGCATTATGTTTTGATGTATAGCCGTGCCAGATTCTTGCAATCATTTTTCAATT
>Ga0068860_100002553_pt1 | contig 19029 bp, 17 predicted proteins | sample KBSSwiS32_FD_66597 | JGI IMG/M metagenome (GOLD analysis project Ga0068860, IMG submission 66597) | Switchgrass rhizosphere microbial communities from Kellogg Biological Station, Michigan, USA - KBS Switchgrass S3-2 | ecosystem: Host-associated > Plants > Roots > Rhizosphere > Soil ...
GTCGGTGCGGGTATCGTCGTTCCAGGCCCGGTCGCGGGAGCGCGTCCGCCGAGCGGTGCAATCCCAGGCGTTGTCGCTGCGGGATTCTTAGGCGTACTTGCGGGTGCCACAGCAGGAGCTGCAGCGGGTGCGGTGGTCCCTCCCGACTTCTTGAAGTTCTCGTTCACGCGGACGAGGACATCCTTCGTGATATCGTTACCCGCGTTGGCCCAAACCACGTTCGAGTCTTCCGCGAGATCGACCACGAGTGTGTAGGACTTTTCATTGACGAACGCCTGCAGCTCACCGCGAATTTTTTCCGCAATGGGGTCGAGCAACTCGCCTTGCAACTCGTTCATTTCCTTTTCGTAGACCTGGGCCTTCTGGTCGAACCTGAACTTTGAATCCTCGATGTCTTTGGAGAGTGACGCTTTGGCCTGAGCGCTCAGAAGACGCTCGCGTGTGCGCAAATTGTTGTCCTTGTCCTCGATGTCTTTGCGGAGTTTGTCCATTTCAGTGCGAATGACATCGAGCCGCTTCTGCAGTTTGTCGCTGGCAACCTTGCCTTCGTCCGACATCAGCGTCAGGGTCCGAGTGTTGACGACGGCGATCTTGGAATCTTGCGCCACACCCTTCTGAGGCAGACAAACAACGATGCACGCAATGGCCATCGCCAGGGTTGTGGTTTTGAGATATTGAGTCATGGATTCTCCCGAAAGGTCCTGTGAAAATTGGCCCCTATTGTACCAGAAAGGCCCTCTCAAAGTTGTAGGCTGCCCGCAACATTAGCGCTTCCTGAAAATGATTACCCAGCAATTGGACGCCGATGGGAAGAGCTTGTGAGTTTTTCCCGGCGGGCACAGAGATCCCCGGCAATCCGGCGAGGTTACACGTAATCGTAAAGATGTCAGAGAGATACATGGAAAGCGGATCGCTAGTCTTCTCGCCTATGCGAAACGCCGCTGTAGGGCTTGTCGGCGTCAGGATCAGATCGACGTGCTCGAACGCTTTTTGGAAATCCTGAAGAATCAGCGTTCTTACCTTTAACGCCTTCAGGTAGTAGGCATCGTAGTAGCCGGCGCTGAGAGCATAGGTGCCAAGAAGAATCCGGCGCTTTACTTCTTTGCCGAAGCCCTTCATTCGTGTCTTTCGGTACATTTCGGCGAGGCTGGACTCTCCCCCCTCACGAATGCCGTACCGCACTCCATCATAGCGAGCGAGGTTTGAACTGGCTTCGGCGGTCGCGATCAGATAATACGTAGCGACGGCGTACTCGGTATGAGGGAGGCTGATGTCGTCGATTTTGCAGCCCAGTTTTTCAAACGTCTTGATGGCGCCCTGAAACCGTTCCTTAACTTCCGGATCGAGGCCCGGAACGAAATACTCTTTCGGAATTCCGATGCGCACATTGTCCAGCGGTTGCTCGATTTCCCGTTGAAAGGGATCGACGGGAACATCGGCGGAGGTTGAGTCGTAAGGATCAAACCCGGAAATGATCGAAAGGACCTGAGCGCAATCGCGAACGCTGTTGGCGAACGGTCCGATCTGATCCAGTGACGACGCGTAGGCAACGAGTCCGTAACGTGAAACTCGCCCATAAGTTGGCTTAACGCCGACAACACCGCAAAAAGAGGCTGGCGTCCGTATCGATCCACCAGTGTCCGACCCCAGGGCAATGACAGACATTCCGCCGGCGACGGCCGCTGCGGAGCCTCCGCTGGATCCTCCCGGCACATAGTCCAGGTTATGCGGGTTGCGGGTTACGAAGAAGCCCGAGTTTTCAGTCGAAGAGCCCATTGCAAACTCGTCCAGGTTTGTCTTGCCCACAACGATTGCGCCGGCGCCGCGAAGCCGCTCAACGGCCGTGGCCGTGTAAGGCGGAACATAGCCATCAAGGATCTTTGATCCGCACGTGGTTACCGCGTCGCGCAGAGCCATGTTGTCTTTGATGGCAACGGGCACGCCCGCAAGCGGCTCCAACTCTTCGCCTGAAGCGATCCTTGCGTCGATACGTCTTGCGTCTTCAAACGCACGATCCTTGCACAGCGACAGGAATGCACGGATATTCTTGTCGCTGCGCTCGATTTCATCGAAGACGCTCTGGATAACCTCGGTAACTGAAAGATCGTGGTTGCGGTACAGGCCGACGAGTTTGTCGGCGGTCATGCTCTTGAGGTTCATCGTTCTGTAATAACTTTGGGGACTTTGAAGTGTTTTACAGTCTTACCGGCTTCGGAACTTCCGGTGCGCAGAGCCACGCGATCTTCTCGAATTGCATGTTTGTCGTCTTTTAGGATCTGTGTTGTCGGCGCGACGGACGAGACGTCGAGCTTGTTCAGTTGCTCCACATATTCGACGATGCGGCTGAGCTGACTGGCGAGTTCTTTCTTCTCGTCGTCGGCAACCTCGAGATTCGCGAGTTTGGCGACGTACTCCACGTCGGTCTCAGTGATTTTCATACGTAATCGCAATCTCCGTGATTCGTTGCGCGCTCCAGGGCTCATTGATCCGATGGAGCAGCTTACCTTTCATTCCGAACAGCTGCTTCCGCCAAATGAGGTCGGGAACGTCGAGGACCGCAGTCGACCCATGAATCGCCGTAATGCGCGTCACGCTGGCGAGTTGTTCCCCGACTAAGGCAGGCCAGAGCTTTTGGAGAAGCTCGAGATCGAGGTGTTCATCCCACTCAGGCGATCTTCGGAACTGTGAAATCAGGCTCTTGATAGCAGGATCCAGCGGCACCGAACGACTATAGCCGACTTTAGCCAACGAAGGAACGCCTCAAAGAGGGGGGAGACGAGGGGCTGTTGTCTTTGATTTCCTGTCCAAATGTCCCGGCACGACAATAGCCCCCGATGAACGCAAGGATGCGATCTATCTCCGTTGTGTTGCTTCTTCTTGTGGCGCGGGAGTGCGTTGCTCAGAATACACAAAATACGCCTATTGATCTGCCCTCACTGACTCCCGTATTGGAAGACACTCCGCCCAAAGAAAATGCAGAGAAGCCGCGTGAAAGTTATCTCATACCTATCCTGGAAATTGTCGGATTCGATTTCGCTCTGAATCGGTTCAATCTGCGTTACATCGATCAGGAATCGTTTGATGTTACGTCATCTTCAGTCGCACGGAATCTCCGAAGCGGCTGGGTAACGGACAACGACAACTTTGAAATCAACCAGTTTCTCCACCCGTATCAGGGCTCGATCTATCACACCGCCGCCCGTTCTGCCGGTCTTGGCTTCTGGACATCGGCAGCTTATACGTTTGCCGGTAGCGCGCTGTGGGAGGTCGCCGGCGAGACCACATTGCCTTCAAAGAACGATCAAATTGCCAGCGGCATTGGGGGCGTGTTCTTCGGTGAACCCCTCTTTCGCATGGCCAGCCTCACACTGGAGCGAGGCAATGGTCCGCCCGGCTTCTGGCGTGGGGTTGGCGCGACACTGATTTCTCCGGCGACGGGGTTTAATCGCTTTGCCTTTGGAGACCGGTTCGATCCGATCTTTCCTTCGCATAAACCTGCGTTCTTTACGCAATGGAACTTTGGCGCAACCATTGCGGAGCGCCGCGTAGAGGGGACTTCAACGCGCTCGCGACGTCACGAAGGCGTCGCCGATTTTTCGATGTCGTACGGGCTGCCCGGAGAACCCTATTACGCCTATCGCCGGCCGTTCGACTATTTCAACTTTGAATTCACGGCATCGAGTTCGAACGTTTTTGAAAACTTCATGACCCGTGGCCTCCTGGCAGGAAGCGAGTACAGCGGAGGTAACACTTACCACGGAGTGTGGGGTCTTTATGGCACCTATGATTACATGGCGCCGCAGGTCTTCAGAGTGTCGAGCACCGGATTATCCCTGGGGACGACCGGGCAGTGGGGATTTCGGGGCCCGCTGATTCTTCAGGGATCCGCGCTTGGTGGAGTCGGATACGGCGCGGCCGGCACGGTGGAAGGAGTCACGGGTGATCGGGACTATCACTATGGGGTAACTCCGCAGGGTTTGCTCACAGTTCGTCTTATGTTTGGGAAGGTCGCAAGCCTTGATCTATCGGGCCGCGGATACCAGATCACCCACGCCGGCGCTGTTAACAATCGTGGATGGGAGAATATCGTGCGCGGCGATGCGGCGGTGACAATGCGCTTGTTCGGCCCGCACGCCGTTACGGTGAAGTACCTCATTACGCGTCGGAATGCGCACTATCCGGAGTTGGGGGTGGTCGATCAGCGCCGGGGGACTATAGGGGTGTTCTACACGGTGGTAGGGAACAGGCGGCTGGGAGCCGTAGAGTAGTGACATGCTTAACGGACTTCTGGCCAGGAGGGCGAGAGGCTCTCTCTAAAAGCTGTACTTCACCGCAAGCACCGCATGGGAGTTTCTGTTGTACTGGCCGAGGAAATCCGTGGCCTTCCCTCGTATCAACGTGAACCCGGTCGTCAGGCGCCAGTGTTGGCCGAACGCCTGGGAATACTCCGCCTTCGCCCACAACCCATCGAAGTTTTCGCGTACCGCTGTTTCGAATGCGACGCTTCTGTTGGTATCGATCGTATAGCCCGCGCGCGCCAGAATTGTCCGTGTCAAACCACGCACCGGATTGAAGTCTGCAGCCTGTGTTCCGCGCTCTGTAATCGCCTCACCGCCGTAACCGCCCACGAAGAACCACTCCCCTGCCTGCCTCTCGAGTTGGATGACATACAAAACATAGTTGTCGGAGGTGTGATCGGGCGAGTCGAAATACGCGGCTTCGCCTTTGATCGACACCAATCGAAGCGGCACGCCGATATCGCCTCCAAACATCCGGAGCTCCGGATACGTTTCGCGAACCACCGGGCTTCCCGGCGTGATCTGAAACGACGGAAGATTATTGAATCCGGAATAGAACGCGGCGGCGAATTCCACGGAACCCACGTGGCTCCACCGGATACCCGACTGTGAACCGTCAGGGATGTCGCGCTCCAGCGCGAAGGAGGGCGCGCCCTCAGGCGGGATAAACCAGCGCTGATACAGCAGAGGAATCCGGCTCGGCGTCAGGCGTGGCGACCAGACGACGTCAATGGTGTCAGATCCCCGTTCGTAGGTGGCCCGCACCGCATAGATCGCCAGGAAGTCATTGTCGACAACGGTCAGCGAATCTTGAGGTGCAAAACGATCCGTGGGATTGACAATATCGGTGCGGCCCCACCGCACCAACTGCTTGCCCGCCTCCACCGCAAGGCCCCCACGGTAATACTGAGCGCTGAGCCGCTGCAGCGAGAGCATGGGCCGTTGTCGTCCCCGATCGTCCCAATCGAGCCGCAGGACTCGCTCGGTTTGCTCGTGGGTATCTCCCCGAAGATCGAGTGCGCCCGCAATTTGAAACCTGCCCGATGGCTTATAGAACCCTTCGTATCGGATTCGAACCTCACCGATGACATGGGTGTCGTCGTTGATGGCCTCTTGCGGGTAGGCGATTCCCTGAGTTTCGACGAATCCGCGCTGCGTGAAGTTCTGCGCCAACAGCACGAGGAGAACGAGGATGGGCATCAGGGTTCGCGGCGCATGGCTTGAATTGTGAAGTTTTCATCTTTCATCGGGAGGTTGTACTGAAGCTTGTCGATCGTGAGAATAGTCCGGCTCTTTCGTCCCGAGTCGAACATCTCGATATTTTGCGCGGTCCAGATATTCTGCACGCGCTGAATGTTCGTGTATTTGGCCCGGCGAATCAGTTCATCCTTCTTGAAGTTCTCGATCTGAACCACGACGTAGTTGTCCTTCCTCACCCAGACATGCGAATGCGTATACTGCGATACCTTTCCCTGTCGCGGCTTCGACTCGATCTTCCAGCACACCTCGCCTTCGAGTGGTTCCTCGGCAAGCAAGCGAAAGTCGAATTGATCCGTATCGCGTTCTTCGAGGTCTTCGAAACTGAAATCCGTCCCGAAGAATCGCTGCGAACGATCCTGAAGTGCGATGCGTCGTTCCCGGCCGATTGCCGGTGTCCACATCCATTGATCCGACGAGCGATCGGGGTGGTTCACGACAAGCAGCGCGACGCCCTTGACCTCCGCAGGCGCCGAAAACCGAAGGATTGATTTACTGTTCCCGTGGGATCCAATGCGTTCGAAGTTCCAGCGCTTCTCTGTGACTTTGTTTGTGCCGTCGATGACCTTCAGCGTGCCTTCATAGCGTTGCGATGTCGAGTTCGCACGGTCCTGCGCTTCTTTAATGATTGCGCGCGGATCCTGCGCAAGCGCCGTGGCACAAAGGGTGACGAAAGTCACAATCCCGCAGAGTGTTCGTATCCTATTCATACTCGAGTGCCTCGACGAGAGATCCTCGGACCGCAGCCTCAGCGGGCCCAAGGGCGGCAATGAAAGCAGCAATCAAAATAACCGGAACGAGCGCCAGCGCCATTGGCGTTGGGAAAATGTAGTCCAGATCTAATCCCCCAAGATCGCGGCGTACCATTCCCAGCGTGTAATAAATGTTGAACAGCCCCATCACAATGCCAAGGATTACGCCGATCGCGCCAATGCTCAGGGCTTCGAGCCAGATGGTGCGTCTTACCTGCATTCGCAATCCGCCGACAGCTTGAAGAACACCCAGTTCGCGACGGCGATCAGTAATGGAAACTGTCAGTGTATTAATGATCCCGAGCACAGCGACGAGGACAGCGACGACAATTTGGACACGAGACATAGAGAACCATCGCTCCACGAGATTGAAAACATATTCGCGGATTTCGGCGTTTGAGAGGATAACCAGATGTTGGCGGCCTTCGAGAGCCTTCTGGATTCGTTTCTTCACCTCATTGGGGTTCTCACCCTTATTGACGTAAACACGCGCAAGATTCACGGTCGTGTCCTTCCAGTTCTGCACGTAGACGCTTCGATCGATGAACAGCGCTCCCTGCATGTCGGAATAGTCGCGGATGATCCCCACTACGGGCAATGCAAGGATCCCACTCGGCGTCGGAAGGTCAATGACATCTCCCAGTTTAAGATTGTGGTTGGCCTGAAAGGCGTCTGAAATGATTGCGCCCTTTCCCTCTTTCGTGAGGCGATACATCTCTTCTTCGTTGCCTTCCATGGGTTTTCGCTGCACGGTTGCCTTCAATTTGTCGGATTCCACGGACACCACCATGACGGGAACCTTCTGATACATGATGCGAGCGTTGCGAACGAGTTGAACGCTTCGAACCCCGGGCACCGATTCAATCAGTGATCCGATTTCTGCAGGGAATGTCGTTGTCCGCGAGACGAGATTGGCTGTCGGCGACATGAAGAAGTCGGGATTCAGCGCCGTCGTCATCCAGTCGTCGATGGCTGTGCGCATGGAGTATGTGACGCCGCCGAAGCCCATGGCCATCGCCAGAGAAAGCATTAACGCAGCGACGGTAGCGGACGTTCGCCTCGGCGCCTGAATGAGGCTATCTGCAGCCAGTGTTCCTTCCACCGGAAAGGCTCGCCGCAAACCAGGACGGATTGCGCGGGCCAGCAACAGCGTCAAAGCAGGCGCCAGGAAAAGCCCTGAAGCGATGATGAGGAGGTAGCCGATATAGAACGCGGGCCTTGATGATGCGAAGAACAGCGTGCCGAACGAAATCGCCGCGAGAATTGCCGCCGCGATTCGCCGCCGCCGGTTTTCTCCAGCCGACATGAGTTGATATTTACCCTTTTGGAGTGCTTGCACAGGATCTACGGCTGATGCATTCCGCGCAGGAATCCACGCCGCGACGATGCTGGTTGCGACACCGAACAGGATTGCGGCGGCCAACAGCCCCGGCTTCACAACCACTTCGCTGGTTCGTTGCGCAACGCCGACCATTTGCTGCGTCAGGTTTCCCATCGTTGACGCGAGCGCCTGGGCTCCGGCCATGCCGATAGCTGCGCCCAGGATGGAGCCGACAAGGCCGGCGATAGCGCTCTCCATCAGAAACACACGACGTACCTGCTGCTGAGTGGCTCCAAGGGCGCGCAGGATCCCGATCTCGGATCGTCGATGCGTGACCGCTATCGCGAAGGAGTTGTAGATGATGAACATTCCTACGACCAGAGCGAAGAGGCTGGAGACCTGTGTCGCCAGCGTGTAGCTGTGCATCAGGGCCGCGAAGTGTTCACTCCTGGACGACGGTGGTTCCACCTCGAACCCCGGACCGAGTTCCGCTTGAATCGCCTTCTGACACTCTTCGACAGGAACGCCGTCCCTGGCGCGAATATCGATGCGGTCGAAGCGCCGTCCGCGGCCCAGCACGAGTTGGGCGGCGTAGATATCCATGATCGCCAGACTGCCGCCAAAAGCCTTGTTCATTCCCGACGATCGCATGACTCCACGCACCGTAAACGTTTTGTCCCCTACAGCCGTGTGGAGGGGGATCTTGCCATTGACCTGGATCCCATTACGGGCGGCAAAGTCTCGGCTGACCATCAGCGAATCCGGTTGTGCGAGAAACACGAGAGGGTCGTCAATGATGGCATCGTCTGCACTGTCCATCGAATAGTCGCGCAGGCTGCTATCCCCGGTCATGTCGACACCGAGAACGAGCAGGGTACCTTCGCCTGGAATGCTGGTGTCAACCGTCGCTTCTATGATGGGCACTGCCACGCCAACTTGCGGAACAGCTTGAACGCGCTCTAGAACAGACTCCTCGAATCCGAACTCGCCCGAAGTCACCTGCAATTGAGTGGCGCCTGCAATCTGGTTCACCGTGTCGCTGAATGCGCCCTGAACCGAGGCATTCACCGTATTCATGGCCACGTACACTGCCACTCCCAAAACAATTCCGGCAACTGTCAGGGTCCAACGAAGGACGTGACGCTTGAGATATGGCCAGCTGAGCAGCCTGAAGAGTCTCATTTCCGCCGATCCTCGACGATGTGGCCGTCGCGAAGTTTGAGGATCCGCTGGCATTGATCCGCCACTCCAGCATCATGGGTGACGATGAGGATCGTCGAATTCAGGCGTTCGTGAAGCTCGTGCACCAGCCTCAGGATATCGGCGCCGGTCGCGGTGTCGAGATTCCCGGTAGGTTCGTCCGCCAGAAGGATCGGCGGATAGACGGATAACGCACGGGCAATTGCCACGCGCTGGCGCTCGCCGCCCGATAGTTCATCGGGAAGATGGTCGAGGCGATGCTCGAGATGCACCATCTTCAGCAATTCCCTCGAGCGTTCTTCGATCTTGGGACGTGTCCAGTGGCGCAGATGCAGCGGTAGCGAGACGTTCTCCAGGCAATTAAGTGTCGGCAGAAGGTTGAAGAACTGAAAAATGAAGCCAATTTTGTCGCGTCGGACGCGCGTAAGGTCATCGTCTGTAAGCTCGGTGAGCTTCTGACCCTCGATGGCGATACTTCCGGAGGTTGGGCGGTCCAGGCCGCCAATAAGGTTTAGTAGAGTGGACTTCCCGGATCCGGATGGGCCGACAATTGCCACCAATTCGCCGCGTTCTACCTGAAGGCTGACGCCATCCAAAGCCTTCGCTGTTCGCTTTCCATCGAATACCTTGGACACCTGCGTCAGCGTGATCATCGCCATCAAACATGATAAAGCCTGGAAGAGGTAAAACGGCTTAGAATCACGCTGTCATGGGAATGCAGAAACGCGGCGGAACCGCCCTCCTGCCTCCGGGAGAAGGTGCCCCGAAGGGCCGAATGAGGGAAGCAGCCGCGAGGGCGCTCACACTCCTCGCGACGCTCGTCCTCACCCTCCCGATACTCGCCCAGTCCCCCGTCACCGTACCCAGGGCTCATTTCGGCTTCAACATTGGCGACGATTACTCTCTCGCTAACTACACCCGAATGATCGCGTACTGGCAGAAACTGGATCGCGAGTCCGATCGCCTCAGCCTCGTTGACATCGGCAAGACATCCGAAGGCCGAACGATGACGATGGCGGTTGTCACTTCACCTGCTAACCAGAGCAAGCTCGCCGCGTATCGCGATATCGCGAAGCGCCTCTCGAAAGCGGAAAACCTTACCGAGTCTCAGGCACGCGAACTCGCGGCTGAGGGGAAAGCCATTGTCTGGATTGACGGCGGCCTGCACGCGACCGAAACCCTTGGGAGCCAGCAGCTCATCGAAACCGTCTACCGTCTTACCAGTGCAAACGATTTTGAAACGCGACGAATCCTTGACGATGTGATTGTGCTCGCATGCATCGCAAACCCTGATGGCATGGAACTCGTTTCGGACTGGTACATGCGCGAGTCCGACCCGACGAACCGATCGCTGGCAGGCATCCCCACGCTTTATCAAAAATACGCCGGACACGATGACAACCGCGACTTCTACATGTCGGCGTTGTCTGAAACTCGCGCCATTAACGGTGTGCTTTACCGCGACTGGTTCCCGCAAATCGTCTACGATCACCATCAAAACGGACCCGAAGGCACCGTAATGTTCTCGCCGCCATTTCGTGATCCTTTTAACTTCAATCTCGACCCTCTCGTCATCACGATGCTCGAAGAAGTAAGCGGCGCCATGCACAGCCGCTTCGCGGCCGAGGGAAAACCTGGAGTTGTGAGCCGGTCCGCATCGAATTATTCGTCATGGTGGAATGGCGGCATGCGCACGAGCCCGTACTTTCACAACATGATCGGCATCCTGACCGAAACGATTGGCAATCCGACACCCATTCAGGTCCCGTTCGTGGCGGCCCGACAATTGCCGGCTGGCGACAATCCTTTTCCCGTAGAGCCTCAGACGTGGCATTTCCGGCAATCTATCGAGTATTCCGTTACGGCTAACCTTGCAGTAATCGATTACGCGTCGCGCAATAAGGATCGCCTTCTGTACAACGTCTATCGAATGGGGCGCAACTCCATCGAACGAGGCAGCCGTGACAGCTGGACGACAACACCGTCCATCGTGGGCGCAAATGCCCTTCAAGCGCTTCGCAAGTTGGAAAATCGCGATGCACGTGGCTACGTTATTCCGTCGGATCAACCGGATTTTCTAACGGCTATCAAGTTCGTTAATGCGCTGACCTGGAACGGAGTGGATGTCCTGCTCGCGTCATCGGACTTTCGCATCGGCTCAAAAACGTATCCTGCGGGTTCATTTGTGGTGAAATCCGCGCAGGCGTTTCGGCCACAGATTCTCGACATGTTCGAACCGCAAGAGCATCCCGACGACTTTGCTTATCGGGGAGCGGCGCCCACACCACCCTATGACAACGCGGGATGGACGCTCGCATTTCAGATGGGGGTGCATTTCGATAGGCTGCTGGAACCGTTTGGTGGCCCGTTTGTGCCGGTGGCGCCGGAGTTCAAAGCCCCACCAGGCATCGTCACTCAAAGTGAGCGTCCGGCGGGCTATTTGTTCTCGCACGATGCGAATGACGCTTTCATCGCAGTGAATCGGCTTCTTGCTGCTGGGGACTCTGTTTACTGGCTTGCACAGGCCTACAGCGTCGACGGTCAAAACTGGCCGCCAGGAACACACTACGTCCGTGCGGGCGACGCCACCCTTGCAACGTTGCAGCGATTGGCTAAAGAGACCGGTCTATCTTTTCATGCTGTATCTCGCACGCCCGATCGAGAAGCGTTGCAGTTGCGCCCCGTCAGAATTGCGTTATGGGATGAGTACGGCGGGTCGACAGCTTCCGGGTGGGCGAGACTCGTTCTCGAGCAATTTGAATTTCCGTTCACAGTCGTCTATGCGAAGACCCTGGATGCGGGAAATCTCGAAGACCGATTCGATGTGCTGATCCTCGTCGATGGAACTTTCTCAGCGAATCCACCTCGCGCGCCGCGCAATGTTCCCGCTGAATACGTGGATCGTGTCGGAGGCCTGACGACTGGCGGCACCGTGCCCCGCCTGAAGGCCTTCCTGGAAAAGGGCGGCAGCATTCTCGCCATAGGTAATTCGGCAAACCTTGGTCTCCTTGCCGGCCTTCCGATCCCGAACGCCGTTGCCGGTTTACCGAATACGCGCTTCTATGTTCCGGGATCCATTCTTCAGGCGCGCGTCGAACGAAACAACCCGATGACGTATGGTCTTGACGATCGCGTGAACTTCTTCTTCGATCGTAGTCCTCTGTTTGAGCTCGATGAGAATGCCCGGCGAAGCGGGGTGCGCGCTCTCGCCTGGTTTGATACGGACAAATCGCTTCGCAGCGGCTGGGCACTGGGCCAGGAGAACTTGAAGGGTACCGTCGCGGTTATCGAAGCCCCGGTTGGGAACGGCAAGCTCGTGCTCTATGGCCCCAACATTCTTTTTCGTGCGCAGCCTCACGGCGACTTCAAGCTGCTGTTTAATGGAATCTATGCAGGGCACGCGAAGGCAGTGGAGCTGGCGCGCTGAGTTTTACTCACAACTTTAGAACTAAAGAAACAGCGGTTTCCGGCGAAGCTTCGTGGCTTGCTCGAATGCAAAGGCCATGCGGAATAGAACGGATTCACTTTGCGCACCGCCGAAGAAGGAGATGCCGACCGGCAGTTCTCCTGCGAGACCGGCTGGCACGGTGATGTGCGGATATCCTGCAATAGCGGGCAATGACGGCGTATTGCCGACATACATGTCCCCATTTCCAGGATTGATTACGCTTGCAGGCCCGCAGGTTGGAGCGACGAAAGCGTCCAGCTTATGCCTGGCGATCACCGCGTCGATTCCCTCTGTCCGACTGATACGCCGACAATCTGAAAGGGCTTTGAGATAAGCCGTATCGGTCAGGGGCCCTTTAGCGTCAGCCTGCTGAAAAATCTCCTGTCCGAAGAAGGCCAGCTCCATGTCGCGATTTTGCTCGTTGAACTCGATCACTTTCCGAAGTGTCAACTCGCGAAACTTTCCATCGAGAGTGGCGAAGTAGGCATTCAGGTCCGCTTTGAATTCGTAGAGGAGGACTTCAAATTCCGGCGCATGTTCCTGGCTCAAGCCTTCGACATCGATCAGTTCAGCCCCCTCCCTCTTCAAGACGTCGAAAGCGGAGTTCATCAGACCTTCCACCTTGCGGTCCGGAATCATGCTGTCTCGTACGATGCCGATGCGCGATTTTCTTAAGCCGTCCTGCTTTAGTGAAGAGACGTAATCGTTTCCGGAAAGCACGGATAGGACGATCGCGGCATCTGCCACGGACCGGCAAATCGGCCCGGGCACGTCCTGACTGTGAGCAACAGGAATAACGCCGTCCGTGCTCACAAGGCCAAGAGTAGGCTTGACGCCAACGACCCCGCAGACAGCGGCGGGCGAAACGATCGATCCGTCCGTTTCTGTTCCGATCGTGACCGCACAGAGGTTCGCGGCCGCAGCAACGGCGCTTCCCGAGCTGGATCCAAATGGGCTCCGATTAAGAGCGTAGGGATTGCGGCATTGGCCACCCCGAGCGCTCCACCCACTGGTCGATTCTCCGGAACGAAAGTTCGCCCATTCGCTCATATTGGCTTTGCCGAGGATGATTGCGCCTGCCTCCCTGAGTCGCCTCGCAAGCACGGCCTCGTGCGGAGGGATGCAACCCTGCAAGGCCAGCGATCCCGCTGTCGTGGTCAGCGGAGCCAGCGTACTGATGTTGTCTTTCAGAAGCACAGGGATGCCATGCATGGGGCCGCGCGTTCGGCCCATCCTTCGCTCAGCATCGAGCGTTTCCGCAATCTTCAGTGCTTCCGGATTGACTTCAATGATAGCGTTCAGCACAGGTCCGGACCGATTCAGTTGGCGGATCCGATCCAAATAGAGCTGCGTGATGGAGCGTGCGGTCCGCTTGCCCGATTGCATCCCCGCCTGCAGAGAGGGGATCGTCGCCTCATCGAGTTCGAAATCGAAGGAAAAATCGCGAGCTACGGATGCGCAGGCTGCTGCTGCTAGGGGTGCGGTGACGGCAATTGTCAGGAAATCTCTACGGTCCATGGCCGATGTGGGAAGTATCTCCTAAGTCGCGTGGCGCCGGAAATCGCCCGTCGAGACGAGGGGCAGGGGTGTTAACACCGGCGCGTTTTATGGATTCTCGCGATAAAACGTAATGAGATCAGTGCTTTTGGGCGGCGCAGCACCAAGCTGGCGAAGCAGCGTCGTGACCTGACCACGGTGGTAGGAGGCATGATTCACGACATGCTGGAGCATCTGCCACAGGGGGGAGGCCGATTCCACGCCGGCAAGGGTCTTGTAAGGTATTACTTTCTGTATTCCGGCTTCGTCGAGCGGTTCAAAGAGCTGTCGCAGCTTTGCTTCGTTATCTGTCCAGGCGCGCCGGACTGACGCGAGATCCGCATAGCCATCGGGTGCCAGCATGCCGGACGGACTCTCTCCCCTCCATCGCGCGAGCCAAACACACTCGGCAGAGAGCGTGTGAACGATGGTGTTTCGCACCGAGCCAAAGCTTCCACCGAGTTCCTGCGTAAACTGATCTTGCGAGAGTTGTTCCAATGCCTCCAGCATTCGGTTCCGTGCCCAGTAATGAAAGTTGATGACATTTCGCGCGTCTTGAAGATCCATGGCGTCGATGTTGAACCAATTACCCAATGCCTTTAAAGATGTTTTTGAAGAAACTTTGATTTCGAAGGATGGGAATTTTGCGCAGAGTGTAGATAAACTCCTGAGCTAAGGGAATAATCGCCCCAGATGAAAATCGCAGGAATCGAGGTGCCTTCATGATTGCAGTGATCGGAGCGACAGGCAATACGGGACGCGCAGCCGTCCGCGAGCTAAAAATGCTCGGCGAGAGTCCACTCTGCATCGTCCGGAATGCGGACAAAGCCCGCGAGGTCCTGGGCGCAGATGCAAAGATAGCGATTGCAGAACTGTCGGATCGTGTGGCCCTGCAAAAAGCGCTCGCGGGAATTAAGAACATATTCATCGTGACAGGTCACAATCCGCAGTCCGATGAACAGCAGATCAACGTTGTCGAGGCAGCGAAAGCGGCCGGCGCGGAATTTTTCGTCAAGGTTTCCGGAGGGCGTGCGGTCGTGACCCCTGATTCGGAATCGATTGTTGGCCGTGGCCACCACAGGGTCGAGGAGGCGATGAAAAGCAGCGGCCTCAAATGGGCCATTCTGCGGCCCGGTTTGTTCATGCAGAACACGCTTCTGCAGGCTCCACTTATCAAAAGCGAAAGCAAGATGGTTCTTGCCTTCCCGAAGGATGTACCGATTGCGTTCATTGATACACGAGACTCCGGCGCCTTTGGAGCGCGCGTCGTGCGCGATGCTGCAAGCCATGCGGGAAAGACGTATGAGTACACCGGAGTTCGTTCGAGTTTCGGAGAATTTGCCGAGGCTTTCTCGGAGGTATTGCGCCGTCCCGTCGCTTACGTCGAGCTTTCACTCGAGCAGGCGGAACAGAGTATGAAAAGTCGTGGCACGCCTGATTGGCTCGTTTCTCATCAGATCGCCATCGCGCGTATTGCCGCTGCGGGCGGCTTCTCCAGCGAAAATGTTCGGCCGTTTGTGGATCTCGTGGGCCGGCGGCCGATAGCGCTCAAGCAGTTCGTCGAAGACCAAAAGGGCGTGTTTGCCTGACGGAACGGCTTCAGGGCCGCTACATCTGATAAAGCATCAAATAGACGACGACACCCGTTACCGACACGTACATCCACAACGGAAACGTCTTCCGCGCGATCCGAACGTGTTTGTCGAAACGGGAGGAGTAGGCGAAGTACGCAGTCCGAAGTACCATCGGCACGATCACGACCGCGAGGATGACGTGCGTGATTAGAATGAAGAAATAAACGGGACGAATCCATCCCTGACCGGTGAACGGAACGGATCCTGCGTGATAGTGATAGATCACGTAGGATGTCAGGAAGGCCACGCTGGCTAACATCGCGGCCGTCATGCAGCTCTTGTGCGCATCGATTCGCCGCTGTTTTATGAAGTAGAAGCCAAGCCCCAGCAGAACCGCTGCAGTGAAATTCAAAACGGCGTTGAGAGTGGGTAGATCCGAAATCGACAACATGACTACAGGAGATTCTTCACATCCGCGACGATGCGATCGAGCGTATCTGCGTCTTCCATGCCATAGTACCCACGAAGTTTTCCCTGGCGATCCACGAGCGCAAAGCGGGAACTGTGCGTAATCGGCTCGGCCTCCGTTCCCGAAGCCGGATCGAGTGCGAGCTTGAATCCCTCAATGGAAAGCTTTTGGAGCGCTTCTGCGTCTCCGGTCAGGAATAGCCATCGCTCCGGGTCAGCATTGTAGCGCTTTGCATATTCGGTCAGCACTTCGGGTGTGTCGTTCGTAGGGTCGACGGAGAAGGATACAAGCATCACTTCCTTCGGCAGCCGCTGCTGAAGCTTTTCCATGTTGGAACTCATTGCCGGACAGATCCCGCCGCAGTGCGTGAAAATAAAGTCCGCTATCCAGACTTTCCCGTCCAGATCCTGACGCGTAATCTGACGGTTGCTGCGTTCCGTCATGCTGAAGTCGGGCACCGCGCTGTAGGTTGGCATTTCGCGGGAATGCGTACATCCTGCCAGGAAGACCGTGAGTAGAATGACGATACGCTTCATGCCGGCCGCTTCGTCATGTTGATCGCTGCGGCGAAAACCAGCGCTGCGAATGCAATGGTTATCCCAACGGACAAACCAAAGCTCGGAATACCCATTGAGGACGCCACATTGGCGTCATAGATTGACCAGCGGACGGCAGACATACCGTAGGTGAGCGGATTGATTTCCATTACCAGGCGAAGCCAGCCCGGCGCGCCTGAGGCCGGAAACACGGCACCGCACAGCAGCCACATGGGAATCAGGAACAGGTTCATAATGGCGTGAAAACCCTGCGTGGAATCCATCTTCCATGCGATGACATAGCCAAGCGCAGTCAGTCCGAACGATACCAAAGCGAGTATGACAAGAGTTCCCGGAAGACGGGAAATCGAAATACCGACCAGTGGCGCCATCAGCATGAACAACACGCCCTGCATCAGGGCAAGCGATGTGCCTCCGAGCAGCTTTCCAAAAACGAGCGCGGATCGCGGCACCGGCGCCACGAGCACGGCTTGCAGGAAGCCTTCCTTTCTGTCCTCAATGATCGAGATGGTCGAAAAAATCGAAGTAAACAGCAAGATCATTAACACGGTGCCTGGGAAGAAATACTCCTGATACCCCATCGCTCGCGTCTGAGAGCCGGGGCTAAACGAACTCCCGACTCCAAACCCCAGAAGCAACCAGAAGATCAATGGCGAGGCAAACGCTCCAATGATGCGGCTGCGCTGTCGGATGAATCGCACCATTTCACGCCGCCACAAAGCAGAAGCACTGAGTAAAAAGGATCCTTTCATTTATCCTCCCAGAATCGATGTCCGGTGCGAGCGATGAAAACGTCCTCGAGCGTCGGCTTGGAAAGATTCACGGCCTCGATTAATTCCGGAAATGCCTCCACAACCTGGCTGATGAACGCATGTCCGGCCTGCTTTTCGATTCTCAGGGTTCCGTTGAGCGATGTTGGCGTGATTCCAAACTTCGTTTTGATGCCGCCGATGAGACGTTCCGGCTCGTTCGTTGCAATCGAAATCACGTCACCACCGATCTGCTCTTTAAGTTTGGCGGGTGTGTCGAGGGCGACAATCTTGCCCTGATTCAGAACAAGCACGCGATCGCTTCGATCGCCTTCGTCGATCAAGTGAGTTGTCACCAGGATAGTGACGCCTTCTTTTTCGCGTAGTTTCTGCAGGTACAGCCAGAGATCGTGCCGCGCTCCAGGATCGAGTCCAACGGAAGGTTCGTCGAGGATCAACAGTTCGGGCCGATGCAACAGTCCCTTTGCGAGCTCGACGCGTCGCGCAAGTCCGCCGGAAAGCGTTTCAACCAGGTGCCTGGCTCGATCCGCAACCGCAAGGCGCTCCATCATCTCCGACACTCGGGTGTTGAGCTTACTGCCACGAAGTCCGTAGAGTTGGCCGTGGTAACGGAGATTTTCCAGAACAGTGAGTTTCTTGTCGAGGCTGGGATTTTGAAAGACAACGCCGATACGTTGCCGGACTTCGTCGGCCTGCTTCTGAATATCAAAGCCAAGGATGGATGCGTTCCCCTGAGTCGGAGAGAACGCAGTCGAGAGTATTTTGAAGAGTGTGGTTTTACCGCCGCCATTCGGACCAAGCAAAGCGAAAATTTCGCCCCGCCGCACATCAAAACTGACACCATCGAGCGCGCGTCGTGCCGCGGCCTTTCCGCGTGCTGGATATTCGTAAGTCAGATTCGAAGCTTGAACGGCGGTAGAGGAGCTCAAGGGGCAGTCGCCTTGTCGACCATCATCAACACAAACAACGCCGGCAGATACAACACCGAAATCTTCAACAGACGCTGCGCGTGAGTGCTGGAACGGAACAGCGCGACCGCAAAACCGTAGCCGAGATAAACGAAACCCAGCACCAGTGCTCCAAGCAGATACCATCGTCCGGTAGTTCCAAACAACGTGGGCAGAAGGCTCACCGGAATCAATGCGCAACAATACAGAATAATCTGACGTCCTGTCTTCACACCGCTCGAATGAACTTTGAAGCCTGCACGCCGGTAGTCTTCTGTGAACATCCACGCGATGGCAAAGAAGTGGGGCATTTGCCAGAGAAACTGGATTGCGAAAAGCGACAGGCCCGCGATGTCCAGATCGCCGCGAGCGGCAGCCCATCCCATGAGGGGCGGTGTTGCGCCGGGAAAAGCGCCAATCAAAGTACACCACGTCGTTCGCGTCTTGAGCGGAGTGTAGATCAACGCGTATGCCGCGAGGGTAGCAGCGCCGATCACTGCAGTCAGCAGATTAACGAATGCGGCGAGATACCCGACACCGGCAACGGATATTGCAATCGAAAAGGCCAGAGCATCTGCGGGCAGCAGTCGGCCGTCTGGGATCGGCCGCGTACGTGTTCGCACCATTCGTGAGTCCAGATCTCGTTCGAGATACTGGTTAAAGGAGCTGGCGCCTGCCGCAACCAACCCGGTGCCGAGAACTGTGTGAAGAAGCAGCAGAGTCTGCAGGTTCTCGCCTGATCCCATGTAGAAGCCGACGACGGTCGCAAGCAGAACCATGAACGTGATTCGCGGCTTCGTGAGCTCGAAGAAGTCCGATACCCGCGCGCGTCGATTGGCGAGGCCGATTTCTGTTACTGCCATTCCGTCTCCCGAGCAACCATGCTGAATGCGCGCAACG
>Ga0068860_100002557_pt1 | contig 19023 bp, 15 predicted proteins | sample KBSSwiS32_FD_66597 | JGI IMG/M metagenome (GOLD analysis project Ga0068860, IMG submission 66597) | Switchgrass rhizosphere microbial communities from Kellogg Biological Station, Michigan, USA - KBS Switchgrass S3-2 | ecosystem: Host-associated > Plants > Roots > Rhizosphere > Soil ...
CAGCGAGATGCCGACGTTGATCGCCAGCAGGCGTGGGGCGGCCGACTTGAGCTGCTTGGCGACTATCTCCGGGAAGAGGCCGCCCGGCCGGAACGCCAGGAAGAACTCGAACGCCATCAACCCCCAGATCGCCCCCGAGGCGCCCACCACGTACTTCTCGGGCGTCGCGACCAGGATCGCCGCCGAGCTGCCGAGGCCGCAGGCCGCGAAGAGGAGCAGGAAGCGGCGCCAGCCCAGGAGGCGCTCCAGGAGAGATCCCAGGCTGAACAGCGCCACCATGTTGAGCAGCACGTGCCAGGGGCCCATGTGCAGGAACGAGGGCGCGAGCAGCCGCCACCACTGGCCGCGGAGCAGCAGCTCACCCTGCATCGCCCCCATGCGGATCAAGACCTGCGGGGTGGAGGGCGCATGGAAGAGCGCCAACTCGGCGCCGAACACCGCGAAGCAGGCGATCACCAGCGCCGTGGTGGCCGCCACCTTCCGCCCGCGGAGCGTCTGCTGGAACGCGACCACGTCCTGGGTGGCGCGCGCGTCGGCGGCCTGGACCGCCTGGAGGCGCTCGCGGACCTCGAGGGACGCGCCGTCCAGCATGCGGGCGCGGTCGAAGCCGGCCTGGAGCGGGGGCAGCTTGGCGCCCACGACCGTCCGGACCTTTCCGGCGGCGTCGCTGACGTGCAACGAGAAGATGCGCTTGAGCTGCCAGAAGGGGGCGTGGCGTTTCCAGAGCTGTTGGACCTCCTTGCGGTCGGCGCCCAGCACGAGGACGTGCAGGACCCCCTCCTTCCAGCCGGCGATGGTCTCCGCCAATGCGGCCTCCAGACCGACGCCGCCGGAGAGGATGGAGGCATGGTGCCCGCCCGGCTTGTAGAACCGGAGCCGCGCGTGCGCGGGCTCGGCCGAGACGATCGCCGCCACCGGGTCGGCGCCGGGCGCGGCCGGGGTGGCCAACGCGAGCGCCACGCACTGGACGAGGTTGAGGGGCTCCGGCGGTGGGGGAGAAAGAGGCTGGGCGGTCGTCATCATGTCTCCGAGGCCCTCGATGAACGCGGCCCGCGGAATTCATTACCCAAGGTCGCGTATACCGTGTCTCATGAAGCGCCCTTCCCTTGCCATCTTCGCCGTCGCGTCGCTCCTGACCGCCTGCCCACCTCCAGATGGAGGGCAGGATGCGGGTCGGGATGCAGGTCAGGATGGAGGCCCGGACGCCGGCCCACCGGTGCTCGATCCAGCCGCCTCGACGGTCGTGGCTTCGCCCGGCAGCGCGGTGGCCAACGGCCGCGAGCAGATCGCGATCACCGTCACGCTCCGGGACACCTCGGGCGCCCCGCTCGCCGGGCTCGCCGTCCGCCTGGAGGCCACCGGGACCGGCAACTCGCTCTCGCAGCCGGCGTCGGTGACGGATGCCAGCGGCGTCGCCACCGGCGCGCTCGCGTCCACCGAGGCCGAGGCGAAGACCGTCACCGCATTCACCGGCTCGCCGGAGGTGGCGCTGCCCGGGCGTCCCGCGGTCAGCTTCGCGCCGGCGCCCCCGGCCCGGCTGACCTTCCGCGCCCAGCCGTCCACCAGCCCGGCCGGCGCACCCATCTCGCCCGCGGTAGAGGTCCAGGTCGAGGACGAGCTCGGCCGGGTGGTCGCCTCGGCCACGAACGCCGTCTCGCTGGCGCGCTCCGCCGGCCCCTCGGGCGCATCGTTGAGCGGGACCACCACCGTCAACGCCGCGGCCGGCGTGGCGTCCTTCCCCGACCTCCGCCTCGATGTCCCCGGGACCGGGTACGCGCTCCAGGCGACCGCGAACGGTCTGGCCACCGCGACCAGCTCGACGTTCGCGGTGACCGCGGTCGCCACCCGACTGGTCTTCCTGGCGCAGCCCACCGCCCAGGCGGCGGGCGGCACGATCAGCCCGGCGGTCCAGGTGGCGCTGGCGGACGGGGCCGGGAACCTCGCCACGGGCCCGGACCAGACCGTCGCGCTGTCCTTCGCTCCCGGCTCCTCCGCCGGCACGCTCCTGGGGACCGGCAGCGCCGGCACCGTGAACGGCGTCGCCACCTTCACCAGCTTGTCGATCCGGGAGGCGGGCTCCTACGCGTTGCGCGCGAGCGCCTCGGGGCTGGCGGACGGGACCAGCGATACCTTCGCCATCCGCCCGGGCCCGGCGGCGACGCTGGCCTTCGTCGCGCAGCCCTCGGACACCACGGCCGGACAGCCCATGTCCCCGCCGCCCAGCGTGGAGGTGCTGGACGCGTACTCGAACCGCGTCACCAGCTCCACGCTCACCGTGGGCGCCTACGCCACGTCCGGATCGACCGGCGGGAACACGTACGCCCCCGCCCAGAACGGCGTGGCCACCTTCACCGACCTGCGGCCCCTGAGGTCGGGCCTCAACTCGCTCGGCACCGTCGCGCCGGGGTTGAGCACGGCGTACAGCCGCGCCTTCCAGGTGGCTCCCGGTCCGGCCAGCGCGCTCCTGCTGCGGGCCAGCCCCGCGGATGGGACCAGCCTCGCCGCGCTCAGCCCGCCCGCGGTCTTCGAGGTCGACGACGCGTTCGGGAACCGCGCCGCCACCGACGTGCCCGTCTCCATCTCGCTCACTCCCAAGTCCGCGCCCGGGACGCTCGCGGGGACGACGAGCGCCACCTCGTCAGGTGGGCAGGTGACGTTCGACGCCCTGCAGATCGACTCCGGATTGGGAGGCGGCCGCTACGCGCTCCGCGCCTCCAGCCCGGGCTTGGGAGCGGCGACCACCTACCCGTTCGTCGCCGCCCGGTCCGATGCCGGCACCCCCGACGCCGGCACCCAGCCGCTGGGGGGCTCCTGCGCGCCGCCGTGCGATCGCAACGACCAGTGCGCGCCCTACGACGGCGCGAGCTGTGACTACTACGATCACTACTGCACGCTGTATTGCGGCACCGTCAACGACTGCCCGGTCGGCTGGGCCTGCATCGGCTTCTCCGGGAACACGCGCTGCGTGCCTCCCTCCGGCGTCTGCCAGCCGGAGTGCCCGCGCGCGGACGGCGGCGTGGCGGCCAGCAAGCTCTTCACTCCATTCTCCGGCTGGACGCAGGACCTCGCCGTCAACGCCACGCACGTCTACTTCGCCACCGGCAGCGGGCTGGAGCGGGTCCAGAAGGACGGCACCTACCTGTACGACTGGGTCGTGTACATGGGAAACAGCGTCGCGCCCACGGACCTGGTGATCGACGGCGGCACGCTCTACTACGAGTACGGCGGGCTGTGGACGACCCCGCTGGCGCAACCCGGCCCCCCGCCGCCGTACGGCCTCAACTGGGGCGCGTTCGCCCTCTGGGGCGGCGTGGTGTACGTGACGTATGCCGGCGCCTACGGCAGCGTCGTTGCCGAGGACGCGAACACGCGCGACTTGCTGTACTGGGTGTCGCCGTCGGAAAACTCGCCGATCAGCATCACCACCGACGGCCGGGAGTTGCACTGGCTGAACAACGGCGGGTACGGCTCGACGGAGGTGGTGCAGGCGCCGATGGACGGCGGGGCCCCCCGGAAGATCCTGAGCGAGGAGGGCAACGGCCGGGTGGTCGCCTCCGGGGGCGGGCGCGTCTTCTACGCCGACCAGGGGGACTCGTATCAAGGCTACGCCAACGGCTTCATCGAGTCGCTCCCGTCGCTTGGCGGCCCGGGGCAGATCATCGCCCGTGACCAGGGGAGGCCCACCAGGCTGCAGGTGGATGGGGCGAACCTGTACTGGCTCGACAACTGCTCGGGGGCGCTGATGACGTCCGGGACGGACGGGAGCAACGTGCGGGTGCTCGCCTCCGGGTTCGACTACCCGTTCGACATCGCGCTCGACACCGGCCTCATCTACGTCTCGGACCGCGGCGGGATCTGGACCGTCCCGCGATGAGCGAAGCGTGCGCGCGGGCACGGTGGGTGACCCCCGGCAAGGGGCTGGTGTCCTGTTGACCGGCAATCTGTCCAGCGGAGAGGACCGCGCCGGCGGCCTGCTGCAGCGGTAGCAGCGTGAAGGCAAATGAAGGTACAACGCCTACTTAATTTTGTGGGCGCGGGGGAAACAGATCCTCAGATCTTGAGATAACAAGAAAGCCCGAACTATCTCCGGCCTGAGGTTTCCCGATGGTCCAGCCCGCTGCGCAGAAGCCGTCCACGACGACCGCCCCAGTCGCGCCCGCGGCCCCCCAGGGCCAGCAGAAGTCGAACGGGAACGGCGCCGCCAAGGAGACCGGAACCGGGTACCAGGCCGCGGGTGTGCAGGACGCCTTCCAGGCGGCCGCGCCCACCACGCAGCGAGCGCAGGGCGACACCTTCCAGGCGGTCCCGCAGGGGCAGGCCAAGAAGGCCATTGGCACCCAGCCGAACGCGGCCGGAGATCCGACGGCGTTGCAGCGAGGCCGGTCCCTGTCCCCGGCCATCGGTCACCTCGACTCCGTCAAGCAGAAGGGCGCCATCGACAAGCTGGCGGTCATCGGTCAGCCGGCCGTGGTCGCGGACGTGAACAACGCGCCCGAGGCCGACAAGCCGACGCAGGGGATGACGCAGGATCAGCGGACCGCCTACAACGCGCTCCCGCCGGACCAGCAGCAGCGCTACGACGCGCTGCACGCGCAGGCGTCCGAGACCTGGAAGTCCCGCACGGTGGGACCGGAGGCGTACACCATCACGCCCGACAGCGCCGTGAGCCAGCTCCGCGGCATGCTCAGCTCGGGGAAGCTGGGCGACTACCTGAAGGTCGAGGACGCGCTGAGCGACCCGGGCCAGGCCACCAACCTCCAGGACGCCCGCGAGCTGCTCTTCCAGGGCAAGCTGTCCACCAGCCAGGTGAACCTGAACGGCGGGACCACGCTGGACTCCCTGGCGGGGCTGGCGCAGGGCGGGACCACCGAGATGGGCGTGGACCGCACGCAGCTGCTCGGGCAGCTGGCGCACGACATCAACCACCCCGAGTCGATCGTCCAGGGCCAGGGGAACGCCGACTGCGGAGGGAGCACCGCCGCCTTCGTGATGTCGCTCACCCAGCCTTCCGAGTACGCGCGGATGATCTCCGACCTCGGCGAGAAGGGGCAGGTGGAGCTGACCCCCGAGTGGGCCAAGCTGTTCGGCGCCCCCGGCAACGAGATGAAGCTGGGCGCGCCGTTCGACCAGGGCGACCCGCGATCGGTCACCCAGCAGATCTTCGCCAAGACGTTCGACCAGGAGGCGGTCAACGACCAGCTTCCGGTCACCGCCCCGGGCCAGGCGGCGGCGGCGGCGGCGCAGGGCATCACCGGCCAGCAGCTCAAGGACGGGCTGAACGACAAGCACATCCTCGGCGGCGGCTGGGACGCGGTCTACCTGCCCCCGGCGAAGGACCCCGCCGCGCCGGACCCGGTCACCGACGCGCAGCGCGCCGAGACCAGCCAGGTGGCCTCGGACATGATCGACGCCGCCGCGCCCCAGCGGCCGGTGATGGCCAACGTCAACAACCACTGGGTGACGGTGCTGGGCCACGACGCGACCGGCCGGTACTGGGTCAAGGACCCGCAGAGCGGCACCGTGGAGCGGGTCGCCAAGGACCAGCTGACCACCGGCCTGAACTCGGTCGTGTACCAGACCAACAACTACCAGGGCACGGTGCCGGACTACATGCACGACGCCGGCTGGGCCCAGCCCGGCGGCGGCGGTCCGTCCTCGGGCGGCCTGGGCAGCGGCGGCGGGAGCGGCGGCAGCTCCGGGTAGCGCGGGAGCGCTCGCGACCGCTCAGCGGCGGCGCGAGGCCAGCCAGCCCTCCACCGCCGCGGCGCGCTCCGCCTTGCCGACGCGCTGGTACTCGCGCAACGCCTGGTCGGCGTAGCGGAGCGCCGCCGCCTTCTGCTGGCCGCCCAGCTGCCAGAGCGCCCGCGCCAGGGCGTAGTGGGTGTCGGCCAGGTCCTCCGGGTCCGTGCCGCGGATGGCCAGCGCCTTCTCCAGCATGGGGCGCGCCTGGTCCGGGTGCCCCAGCCCCAGCAGCGATTGGCCGATGCCGTCGTAGGAGTAGGAGAAGAGCTGGTCGCCCGGCTTGAGCACCTTCTCCTGGATGGCCAGGGCCTGCCGGTAGGTGGCGAGCGCGTCCTGGTAGCGGTGCTCCTCCTGGAAGATGGTGGCCTTGATCTCCAGCGCGTTGGCCACCTGCACGTTCTGCTCGCCCATGTGCTTGCGGGCGATCCGCAACGCCTCGTCGATGTTCCGGTGCGCGGAGCCGAAATCGTGCCGCTGGAGCTGGACCTGGGCGGCGGCGTACAGGCGCGGCATCAGGAGCGGGTGGTCCGGGCCCAGCCGCCGCCGCGCCGAGGCGGTGGTCTCCTCCAGGAGCGCGATCGCCTGGTCCAGCCGGCCCAGCTTCTGGTACGCGTAGGCCAGGTTGCCGGCGGCGTTCAGCGTCCGTGGGTCGTCGTGGCCGAACTCGGAGGTGAGCAGCTGGCGGGCGCGCTCCAGCGTGGTGGCGGCCACCGCGGTCTGGCCCTCCAGCGTCTGCAGCGCGCCGAGGTTCACCAGGAGGTCGCCCTGGCCCTCCGCGTTGCCGCCCATCCGGTTCAGCACCGCCTGCGCCTGCGCCGCCCACTGCTTGGCGCGGGCGTAGTCCTGCACCACGCTCTGGGCGAACACCGCCTCGGTGGCGGCCCGCATCCGCAGCTGGTCCGACCGCCCCGAGTCCGCCGCGAGGGCGGCCGCTTCCAGGACCTGCACGGCGCGGGCGCTCTCGCCCGTCTTGTCCAGGAGGTAGCCCTGCACCAGCAGCGCCTCCGCCTCCACCGGCGGATAGCCCAGCGCGCGCGCGCGCTCCACCGCCGCGGTCACCTTCTCCAGCGCCACCTTGTACCGGCCGGCGTCGCGGAGCGCGTTCACCTCCGTCAGCTCCTCCTTCAGCTTGCGGATGGCGTCGCGCGCCTTGGGCTCCTCCGGCAGCGGCACCTCCTGGGTGAGCGAGACGGCGTCCGCGCAGGAGCGCACGCTGGACAGGCCGGTCGCCGCGTCCACGCCGCGATCCACCAGCTTCTGGTCGGCGGTGGCCAGCAGCGTGGTCAGGTACTGCAGCTCGTGGAGCCGCAGGTCCAGGCAGTCCATCTTGAGCGCCATCACCGACTCCGGCTGGTCGCCGCGGATGCGGGTGGCGGCGCAGGTGTCCTCCCGCTGCGCGGCCCACTGCTGCGCGTACTGGTCCAGGGCGCTCGCGGTGCGCTCGAACTGGGCCTCGCCGTCCAGCAGGGGGACGAACGCCTTCCGCACCGCCGCGCGCCGGTCCTGGTCCCAGGCGCCCTGGAGCATCCGCTCCGAGCCCTTGCAGCGCAGCTCCGGCCGGAGCGCGACCACTCCGCCCGCCGCCGCCACCGCCACCACCACCGCCGCGATGGCCACCCTGACGCCGGCCTTCCCCTTGCGCTCGTCCTTCTGGAGCGCGTCCAGGAAGCCGTCCATGGTGGGGAAGCGCTGCGCGGGGGCCGCGGAGAGCGCGCGGCGGACCGCCTGGCCCATCCACTCCGGGACGCCGTGGCCCGCGGGCGGGGCCTGGAGCTGCCCCTGCTCGATGGCGCGCAGCCGCTCCGAGTTCTTCTTGGGCTGGAAGGGGCGGACCCCGTAGAGCGCCTCGTAGAGCGCCACCGCGAAGCTGAACTGGTCGGAGCGCTCGTCGGTGGCCCCGCCGCGCATCTGTTCGGGGGCCATGTAGCGCGGCGTGCCCATCACGGTGCCCTTGAGGGTGATGGGCCTGTCCAGCAGCGGCACCCCCAGCGGGCGGTCCCCCGACTCCCCATGGCGCGTCTCCTGCCTGGGGCGCGCCAGCCCGAAGTCCGCCACCCTCGCCCGGCCGTCCGTGCCGATGAGCACGTTGTCCGGCTTGAAGTCGCGGTGGACGAGGCCCACCGCGTGCGCCGCCGCCAGCCCGCGGCCGGCCTGCACGAACAGGTCCCGCACCTGCGTCCAGGTCCGCTTCTGCTGCTTCAGCCACTCCTTGAGGTTCCCCCCGTCCACGAACTCCATGGCGAGGAAGACGCGGCCCTGGAAGGTCCCCACGTCGTGGACCGCCACCACGTTGGGGTGGGTGAGGCGGGCCATGGCCTGCGCCTCGCGCTGCAGGCGCAGCTGCAGCCGTTCGGAGCTGATGCCGAAGCGGTCGCGGCGACCCAGCACCTTGAGCGCCACCCGGCGGTCGAGCTGCGGGTCGTACGCGGCATACACCACGCCCATCCCGCCGGAGCCCAGGTGCCGGAGGATGTCGTACCTCCCGACCGTCGCGCCGCGCTCCAGCGCCCCTGCCTCATCGCCGCCGCGGCCGGTGTCGTCCCGGTGCTGAGGGGGGCCGTCCGGGAACTCCGGCACGGTGAGCCTCTCGTCGACCCGGGCCGGCACGGTCGCCCCGGTGACCTTGCCGTTCCCGCCCAGGGGCTCCTCGTCCGAGTCGTCCGAGACCTCCTCTTCGGCCGCCGCGGCCAGCTGGGAGATGGTGGACTGGCAGGTGGCGCACGTGCGCGCGTGCTCCCACACGCGCTTGGCCTCCGCGGGCGGCAACTCGCCGTTGAACACGGAGACCAGCTCGCCGTTGGAGGGGCACGACATGGGGCGGCGGATTGTAGCCTGTAGGACCGGCCGCGCCCCCCCCAGTCCTGGTCCCGTGCCTCACCGGGGTCCGAGCGAGAGGTAGTTATCCACCGCCTTGTGGAGCGCGGTCATCGACCACCTCCCGCGGCGACGAAGAAGCCGTGGTCCAGGCGCCTACACCGAACGCGGCCGCATTGAGGATCATCATCACGAGGGCGAACGAGTACATCCCCATCATCAGGCCGATCCCCAGATGCATGGCCAGCACGCCGATCAGCCAGATGCGCCGAGTCTTCCGCAGCCCGATGAAGAGCGGGTAGCAGGTCTCCAGCACGAGGATCGAGATCCCGGCGATCGGGAACAGCGACTTGAAATGAAGGAGGACGTCCGGCGCGATCACGTCGAACGGCGGTCGCGTCAGGGCCCGCCACAGGTTTTCGCCGGTCCACCAGCTGGCGCCCAGGCACTTGTTGAGGCCGCCGTAGAGGTAGATCAGGCAGACGTGAACCTGGAGCACGCGCCGGTAGAACCCGAGGAGCTCCGGCCGGCCGGCGGGCTTGCCTCGCCGTCGATGATCCAGCGCGCGGCGGTCGGGCAACGGCGACAGCATCAAGTAGAACAGGCCGATCGTCATGAAGCGGTCCACGCCGTAGGCGAGGAAGTCGCCGCTCTTGGCGGCGCTCAGGTGAAGCAGCCAGCACGCGATCGCGGCGGGGCGGCAATACAGCCCCACCGCGAGCGCACCGCCCGCCACGACCAGACAGAGCCAGAGGACGGTCAGGACGGCTCCGTCGGACGCGCCCAGACGCGACGCGATGGCGACGAACCAACCGATTCGCGGGACGTACGGCGTCTCGAGCGACAGCACGCGCTCGCTCAGCTCGCGAGTCGGCAGCCCCGTCGCAGACCGCGCGAACAGGTAGCTCCAGTCGCGACCGAGGGACAGCGCGTAGAGGGCGACGTGGACTCCCAGGCCAACCCGCAGCACCGTGAGCCACGTGTCCGACTCGGCCGGGAAGAGCCACCGCGATGCCCGCTCTCGCCACGCCTTCATTCGTGGGGCGGGGGCTCGGTGTCGGCTCGGCTGAAGTCGTACACGAACAGGACCTGGTACGTCTCCTTCTTGCCCTGGCCGGCCTCGTCGATCGTCGGTGGAACGACCTTGCCGAACACCGCGCGAACGAGCACGGCCTGAGGGTGATCGCGCCACGCCGACGCAGCCATCGAACGAACGATGTACTCGCGCATCGGCTCGGACTGAGTGCGCCCGACCTGGTCGAGGAGAGAGGCGATTCGGAGCCCTGCAGCATGGCTGCCGACGCGAGGCAGGTCGTACTCGATGCGTCCGCTCGCGTCGTGGAGCTCGAGGACGAGCTTGTAGCTGGACGGTACGTTCGGCGCGAAGAAACCATAGCCGCCCTCGATCCCACCGAGGTGCCAGTAGGTCGACAGCGCCGTGCGCACGGGATTTTGCGGGCCCAGGTGCCGGCCGAGCGCGGCTTCGACGACCGGCTCGAACCGCTGCGCCACCGACCTGGCGGGTCCTGGGGCGATGGTGAGCCCGCGCGCGACGTTGAACGTCAGCTCGCGACACGACACGGTCGAGATCAGCAAGAAATGCAGGGCGAACGCGACCGCGTAGACCCGTTTCCACCGCACGGCGCTGGACGACTACTGAAGGCGATCAGGAACGTGCTGGACACCTGCCGCCTGCGCCGGCGCGTCGAGGGTGGCAACGATCGCCGCCACCTTCTGGGTGGCGTTGGGCATGTCCATCTGGTCGACCCTGTACATGAGGTGCGGCATGTCCATCTGGTCGACCTTGTACGTGGCGTACGGCATGTCCATCACAGCGACGCTCTCCGGGTCGGTCGGGCTCTGCACCTTGTACGTGGCGTGCGGCATGTCCATCTCCGCGACGCTCTCCGGGTCGGTCGGGACCTGAATCCTGTGCATGACGTTCGGCATGTCCATCTCCGCCACGTTCCCTGGGCGGACCATCACCCGATCGACCCTGAGCGCCGGGGCCGGCGTGCTCGGTATTTCACCAACGGAATAGAGCTCGGTCGCGCGCTGCTCCAGCGCGGCTTGGCAATCAGCTTCGTCACTGGGCAGCATCGTGGACCCGACTGCGGGAGCGAGCTGCGCCGCGCGCGATGGCGGGCGAGGAGCCGGCTGGGCCCATCGAGCTGCCAGAACACCAAGACCGCCCAGGGCGATCACCAATCCCGCGTTGGCCAGCGCTCGACGTTTCATCGCGCGATGGTAGGAGGGGAATTTTCGCACTGTCAAACGATGGGTTGGCCCGCGATTTGCGTCCTCGCCCGACGATCTGTGGTATGTCGCCCGCCATGAGGCGCCTGGCGTGGCTGGCCCTGGTCTCATGTGTGGCGAATCATGGGGCCGCGACGCACCAGCGGGTCGACGCACCCGTGCCCATGAAGCGCGACCCCCACGCGGAGTTTCGCGCGCGGTTCGCGAACCCGGGCGGCATGTGGATGCCCATGCAGATGGCGCTCCCGCAGCATCGGGAGGCCTTCGAGCGTCTCGGCGTCGCGCTCGACGCGGAGGCGCTCGCCGACCCGCAAGCCGCTCCGCTCGGCGCGGTGGTCATCCTCGGTGGCTGTACGGCGTCGTTCGTGTCTCCCGAAGGGCTGCTGCTCACGAACCATCACTGTGCGCAGGGCGCGCTCGTGTTCAACTCCAGCGGCGAGACCGACCTGGTCCAGAACGGTTTCACCGCGGCGACACGGAGCGACGAGAAGTGGGCCGGGCCGGCGCAACGCGCGCTGGTCCCACAGTCGTACCAGGACGTCACCGCCGCGATGACGGATGGTCTCGACGCGATCGCCGATCCCGTCTCGCGCAAGCACGAGCTCGACCACCGGCGCAAGGCCCGGATCGCGGCGTGCGAGAAGGATCGACCGTGGCTCCGCTGCTCCGTGTCGAAGTTCTTCAGCGGCGGCCTCTATCAGTTGATCGAGATGCTCGAGATCCCGGACGTGCGGCTCGTCTACGTACCCCGGCGTTCCGTGGGCAACTACGGCGGGGAAAAGGACAACTGGTCGTGGCCGCGACACACGGGCGATTTCTCGGTGTTTCGCGCCTATGTCGGAAAAAACGGCCGGCCCGCCGCCCCTTCGCCCGACAACGTCCCCTTCAAACCCGCGCAGTGGCTCAAGGTGACGACCGCGGGCGTCGAGGCCGGCGACTTCGTGATGGTGATCGGATACCCGGGGTTCACGAGCCGCACCGCCACCGCCGCCGAGATCCACCACGAGGCGGAGTGGCACCTGCCGTACTTCATTGACGACTTGCAGCAGGTCTACGACCTGGCGGCGAGCCACACCGCCGACCGGAACCACGAGACCGCGATCAAGGCGACGGCGCTGAAACAGGCGGTCCAGAACTTCCTCGAGAAGCTCCAGAGCGAGCTCGCCGTCATGAAGGCGAGCCCGCTCCTCGCCGACAAGGATCACCTCGACGATCGCGTCCACCAGTGGGCCGCAGGGCCAGGTCGCGAGCAGTACCGAACGGCGATCGCAAGGCTCGAACAGTTGCTCGCCGGCAAGTTCCGGACCGCCCGAGCTGACTTCGAACGGGAGGAGACCTTCAACGGCTCGAGTCTACTCGCCGCCGCGCTGTCGCTCTCGCGATGGGCCCACGAACGCGCCAAGCCCGACGCCGATCGCAGGTCCGGCTTCCAGGATCGCGACATGGCGCGCGCGGTCGCGAGCCAGAAGCAGCTCGCGAAGGAGCTCGATCGCACGCTCGACCGCGAGGGCTTCGAGCTGCAGCTCGTTCGTGCGCTACAACTGCCCGAAGCGGATCGCCCCTGGCTGGCGGCGTTGCTCGGCGTGAAGCCCGGGCAGGTGCTGGACAAGGACCTCGTCCAGAAGACGCTCGACGCCTGGTACCAGGAAACGAAGCTCGGCGACGAGAACGTGCGGCTCGGCCTGCTCGCGAGCGGCACGGCCAGCCGGCTCGCCGCGTCGACCGATCCGTTCATCACGGCGGCACAGCGGGTGTTGCCGGTCGTCTTGGCGCAGGAACGCGTCGAGGACGCGCGGGCCGGAGAGCGGTTGCTCGTCGAGAAGTACTACGTCGACGCGACGCGACAGGTGCTCGGCGGCGCACTGGCGCCCGACGCGAATGGGACCCTGCGGATCACGTACGCGACGGTGAAGGCACGAGATCCCGCCTCTCACGACCCGGCCAGCCAGGCGTTCACGACCGCCGATCAGATCGTGGCGAAGAACACCGGCCAGCCGCCCTACGCGGCGCCGGCAGAGGAGCTCGCGGCGATCCGGGCGAAGCGCTACGGTTCGCTCGCGGCGCAAGCGCTTGGAGGCGAGTTGCCGGTCGACTTCACGAGCGACGCGGACATCACGGGCGGCAACTCCGGGTCGCCCACGTTGAACGCCAGGGGCGAGCTCGTCGGCCTCGCCTTCGATGGAACCAAGGAGATGGCCGCCGCCGACGTCACCTTCAACGGCGCCCGAGGACGCGCGATCCACCTCGATGCCCGGTACATGGTGTGGATCATGGACGCGATCGACGGCGCAGATCGGGTCGTCGAGGAGTTGGGGCTGAAGCCACAGCTCTAGGCCCGGCTTGAAGTGGGGCAACTGATCGGGGGAAGCTCAAGCCAACCGAAAGGGGAAACGCGATGAAAGCCGGTGCGAACGAGACCTGCGCGACGGGCAAGAAGAAGCTGGGGATCACGGAGGAGACGCTGATCCGATTGCGGGCTCCTGAAGTGCGACGCCCCGGGCCCGGGGCCGACAACCACCACACCTTCTATGAGTCGGCTGTCCTACCGAAAGGTGATTCTGGTGGATCCGGCTCTCCTGAGATTGATTGAGCGCGTAAACGAAAGGTGGCTTGCGGCAGGTTACCGCGAGGCGCCCTTCGCGGACATCTGCGCCGAAGCGCTCGTCGCTCTGGAGCCGTTCCGGACGTTGGACGTCCGACGGGTCCTCGCAGGACTCGTCGAAGCTTCTCCTTCGCTCTTCCGGACGGCGCGTCACACGGCGGACGAAGTCATTCCGCTCTATGGAGGGCCACGCTTTGTAGTGGCCCTCCACGTCTGGACAGACTCCATTGGAAGGCCTCACTCCCATGCGTGGAATGGGGCCTACCAGATTCTGTCGGGCACATCGATCCAGGGTGACTACACGTTCGAGGAAGCGCGCGCGATCGATCCGAAGCTCCGGATCGGAGCGCTCCGCGCCCGGCAGGTTCGCGCTCTCACGCCGGGAGACACCGTGCGCGTCTTCCGGGGCGACAAGACGATTCATGCCTTGAGCTATGTGGACCGCCCCGGCGTGAGCATCAGCATCCGCGGCCTGGAGACTTTCGGGACGCTCACCTACGACTACTGGGGCTCGGGGCTCTGCGTCGAAACGGATCTCCAGGATGAGTACGCCGACATCAAGATCAAAGCGATCGAGGCGCTGTGGAACATAGACGGCGAGGGGTGCTTTGACGCCGTCAAGCGCGGGCTGCTCGCCGCCGATCCCCGCACTGGCTTTACGGTCCTCCGAAGGACAATGGGTCATTTCCGCGGCACTTCCAGAGTCAACGAGCTCGTCGAGTGCCTCGCTGAGAAGATGGGGATCGAAGTCTCGTTTCTCTCCGATGCACTTGGAGATATCGAACGCGACGGCGTCCTGCGCCGTCGGCGAGAGCAAGTCAGAAAGCTCGACCACCGTTTCCTGTTGAGCGCCCTTCATCTCGCGACCAACCGGGAAATGGTCCATGACCTCCTGCGCGAGCAGTACCCGGGCTCGAATCCAGCGACGGTCCTCCGCGAGTGCATCGCCGAGATGGCCGAGCAAACCGTGGACGGAGCGGACTCCTTGCTCGGAATGCCCCTCGACGCGGGCGTTGGGACGATTCTCTGCCTGCTCCTGGACGATGGGAACCTTGCCACGCTCCTGGCGCGCCTCGAAGCTCGAAACGAGTTTGAGGATATCCAGGCAAACAAGGAGTTGCTCTTGAGCAGTGCTCGGGCGATCAAGGAGTTTTCGATCCTGCGCCCTCTCTTTGCCTAACCAGTAGATGGGATGAGGAGGCCGCTCTCCCCGACCGGCTAAGAAGCCGGCCGGCTCACGGACCCGCAGTCCAAGGAGAGAGCGACCATGACCGAGGCGATCACCGAGACCATCGGATGCGATCTGGGCGACAAGACGAGCGAGCTGTGCATCCTGCTTCCAACGGGCGAGGTCCAGAAGCCGGGACCGGTGAGGACCAGGCGCGAGGCGTTCACGGAGTTCTTCACCCGCCCACCCGCTCACGTCATCATCGAGGTGGGTCAGCACTCCAGATGGGTGAGCGAACTGCTGGAGAAGCTGGGCCACAAGGTGACCGTGGCCAATCCACGGAAGGTCAAGCTCATCTCGGAGGGCCGGTGGGCCAGCTGGCTGGGAGAAGGCCAGCAGAGCTGGCGGAGGACTCGGAGCTACCGGAACTCGTCGACGATGAAGAGGCGGGCGACGGAGAACTCAAGGATGGCGCTTCCAGGGGCAGGCCCCGGTGTCTTCTTGAGCTGCCCGTCGCCTAGCCGCGCCACTGCACAAATTGGCACGGCCTTACCTGGGTCCGGTGGTCGGGCCGCGTAGTAGCGGATGACCACCTCTGGACCCGAGGTCCACACCTTCCCGTAGAGCCGCGTGCTGGTGTCCAGGATCGGCCCCATGGGCTCCTGGAGGGCGCTCTCGATAGAGCCATCGTTCACCGTGATGTTGTGCTGACCCTGTTTGTTGAGATCGATGTCGATCCACGCCGCTTTGCCGGGATGAAGCCTGAGGGTGTCCATCGCGTCCAGCGCCGGCTTGGGGCACGGCTCCGGACCTGGCGCTCCGTCTGGGCGCAGGGCCACAGTACCCGGCGGTGGTGGAGCAACTGGACCCGGCGTCACGCATCCCGCGAGCACAACCAACAGCAGGTACCTCATCGGGTCTTGCCACGTCCGGCAGGGGCTCGCTCCGTCGTGGCATCACTCATCACCAGCTCAACCGCCGCCCGCCTGGCGGGGTATCCCGTGGTGAGCTTCTGCCAGATCTCCATGACGAGGTGCTCGCGCCGCTCCGGACCAAACGCCTTCGCGTCGATCACCACCGCCATCGCCTCCGTCTTCCCTGGCTCGACAATGCGCGCGGCTGCTCGCAGGGCGAACGGCTTGGAATCCCCGTTGGTGGCAGCGAAGAGACGTACCTCATCGAGCGCCCAGGGCACCTTCGGATCCTTGTTGGTGACGCGGAAGACCACCGCGGCCAATCCGGGGTCCTCACCCTCCCGCCGAGGCTTGAAGGTCACGACTTTGATGTCCGCTCCATCATCGTGGAAGACCCTCGGTCCACCTGCTTCCACGAAAGGTGTGAGCTCGCTCCGGCCGCCGGCCAGCAGCGTGGCGATGGCATGCGCGGCGGACACCCCCTCCTGCTCGTGGCGCTCATTCTCCGCTGTCAGCGACTGCACTCGCCCGCGCGCCATGACAAGCGCTTGGCGGACGGCAGCGGGATCTTCCTTGTCCAGGTAGACATCAACCTGCCCGTCGGTGTTGTCGCGTAAGCCCGGGCCATGCAGGGTGAGGGGGATCAGCGTCCCATCCTTCAACGTGACGAGGAGCGAGAAGCTCTCGCTCGCGGCCAGGTCGCGGAGCGGCACCACGACTACCGAACGGCCGGCGATCATCAACGGCTCGAATCGACCCTCGCCGCCGATCAGCTTGGTCAATGCCGGGTTGACCTCGCTGGGGAACATGAGGTTCGTCGCGACCTCCGCAGCGACATGGACGGTCTGCACGGGTTGGCCGGGTTCCCCCTTCGCATAGAAGAGGCCGGTACGCTGCGGTATCCATGGACGCCGCGGTTGGCAGTCCGTCTGTGCCAGCGCCCCAGAGCCGAACGCGAGCGCCAGGATGCCCACGACACGAACCAGGGGACCCGTCATGGGCTGGGCAAGCTAGCAGGTGTCCCGTTCCCAGCGGAATCCCAAAGGACTCCAAACGACCTCCAGCCTCCCGTTCCGGCACCCTGACTCCCCCGACCGCCCCCACCGTCCCGTCGCCGCCCTCCGTCCATGGTGCGCCAGAGACCCACTGGCGCGCCTTCGGCCGGGTTGCACGGGTTCTCGGTGCTGTGCCTGCTTGGGGAGATCCTCCTGGGCGCACTGGCCATGGGCACCACGGTGCTGCTGCTCACGGCTTCCGGGCACCTGGCGCCGAATGGCTGAAGGTCGTCTCCTCCACCTGCAGGTGGCGCTCGTCTTCTTTCCCCCGCTCCACCAGATCCTGGCGCTCGATGCGGATGGAGTACGGGACCAGCGTGGCCGGTTCCAGCACGATGGTCACCCGCCGCATCGCCTTCAACTCGAACCTCCCGGTCACATCCAGCCTCGGTGGGGACGGCTTGGTAGGGTTGGTCTCAACAGTGATGCGGACGCAGGTCTTCTCCAGTGCGCTCGCCTCGCACGCCACGTCCGCCTCGAGCGTGGTGACCTCCGCTGCGTCCAACTCGGGGCCCATCATCGAGCCCAGCCCCAGCTTCACCGTCCGCGTCGACGGCTTGCCGGGCGTGAGCGTCACGCCGTCCCAGCGCCCAGTGAGCTCGTCCCACGTCGCGCGCGCCGCGGCGAGCTGAATCGCCTCCATCTGTGGGTGGACCTTCGTTTTCTTCTCCGTCGGGAGGTGCTCGATGCCCTTGAAGACGCCGTGGTCGTCGAAGAGGAGGATGCTGGGCTCCCCGAGCACTTTGCTGCTGGTCGGATCCACGTACTGGACCTCGGAAGGGACCATCTTGTGGAGCCCGTTCGCCCCGTCCTCCACCGTGAAGCAGTACGTGACCTTCGTGCCGATGGACGGGGTGGAAGCGTCGTCCTGCCTCCCGTAGGTGTGCTTGACCGATCCCTGGAGGTGGGCCGGCCAGGCGAAGTGCAGGGTCACCGGGGCGGCGCTCAACAGGGACGGGACGATCGCCAGCAGGTAGAGCATGGCCGGGCAGCCTACCGCGCGGCTGGTAGACGTGTGTGCACCTGGGCGTAGTCGTCCTCGCCCTCTTCGCCTTCCAGCGTCGGACGGCTCGGTGCCTGGGCGTGGAGAGTCCTTCCACGTTGGCGGTCTTCTTGCGACCCGCTGCCAACCGGGGGAAGCGCCCCGCAGTGCGTGACGCCGGGCCTGCGCCGTTGGCTTTCCGGGAAGGAAGGAGTCGAGGTGACACACCTGGGGAGCAGGCTCCTGAGCGGTCCACGAGATGATCGGAGCAGCGCTGCTCCAGGTGCCGAACGGCGTGTCGAACGGGTCTGCCGGAACTACTGCCGAGCCGACGTCCAGACGGTCGGACTGGGCTTGGCAGATCTTCTGGCGGTCGGGTTGGTGATCCTTCCGGTGTTCTCTCGGAGGAGAAATCCTCTGCTTTGGCGAACCTGGCCCCGCTGCACCTCTCGGGTGGATGCACCGCGGTGATCACCCTGAGTGAGCCCGACCCCTAGTTCCCAACAACTAGAAAACAGGGGGGAACTAGGGGTCGGGTTCACTCAGGTGGACTGGGTGAAAACTGGGAAGGTGCAGCGGGGCAAGGGAGCCAGAAGCAGGAGGGAGGGGAAGAGCAAAAGGTACAGACCCAGGGAGGTGGAAAGGTTCGAGATTGGAAAAGGCGGGGGCGGAGCGTCCCAAAACCCCGGAGCTGGCACCTGTAGGGGCTGCGCTGGGCTTCTCCTTACGCGCCCTTGGAGCAGCCCTGGTGCACGTCCGCAGGCGTGGCCTTACGTCGGTGGCCCGCAGCGTCCGGCGGCCCAACTCGATGGCCACTCGCACAGTAGCGGCTACGCCCGGGCCGACCCGCTGGGCCAGTTGCCGCGGCTCAAGAATGGGCCAGCTCGAACAGGGTGGGCGCACCCGGGCCGGCGCCGAGGAGCTCCAGCATCTCAAGGTTGCCGAGGGTATCCGGGCCGAACTGCTCCAGCCTTCGGAGAAGCTCTTCCGCGCGCCCGCGCCGCGCCTTGTGCGTCGTCCTTTCCTTCATGAAGCCCGCACCTCGCCGTCATTTGGGCGGCTCCGTTGCCGCCGCCCCCGGAGCGGCAACGGAGAGCCGGTGCGAGGAGCGGTCCGCCATGATTGGCCTGGTCACGACCCGCGCCGGTCGTTCAGGCGCCCCTCACCCTCGGGCAGCGGGGATAGGACGGCTTCGGACGTGGACCGCCGCGCGCGGGGCGTCGCGTCCGCGGGGCCTGCAGGCGCTCAGCGCGTTAGCGAAGGACGTGGTGACGGTAGAGCAGTAAATAGTCCATTGCATGGCTGACGGACTGCCTCCTCCCTACCCGGAGATCTACGAAGGGCTCAGCGCCGGCACCGTGATCCCTTTCCTGGGGGCGGGCGCGCCGCTGTACTCGAGGAACCCGAACCAGACGCCGTGGTTCCAGCGGCAGCAGGGCAAGGATGTCATCTCGTTCCTTCCGACGGCGGGGGAGTTGGCCTCGTACCTG
>Ga0068860_100002563_pt1 | contig 19007 bp, 18 predicted proteins | sample KBSSwiS32_FD_66597 | JGI IMG/M metagenome (GOLD analysis project Ga0068860, IMG submission 66597) | Switchgrass rhizosphere microbial communities from Kellogg Biological Station, Michigan, USA - KBS Switchgrass S3-2 | ecosystem: Host-associated > Plants > Roots > Rhizosphere > Soil ...
CGCGGCGTCTTTTCGGACGCGCTCGACCACTGCCGCAACGACGGCCCGCCTGGTCGTTTGGAAATTCGGCCGACATGCAGCCTGTTTTTAGCTGTGCTTCGCCCGGCGCGCCCTGTCTAGGGGGTCCGTTTCCGCCGGGTCGAAACAAAACCGGTCAATAGCGTATCCACGGGCGCTGGCCGCGATAGTCCCGGTCGAAGGCCTCGATACGGTCGAGCCGCAATAGCGTCGCAGCTATCTCGTCGTGACCGCCCAGCAGGGCCTGGCGGTAGTACTCCACCACCTCGAAACGGTGCGGTGTTTGGTCGGGACCCGTCACTGTCAGGCCCTCCAGGTCGACCGTGAACGTCGGGTCGGCCGCATCGGCGGCGAGCGCCAGCAACTCCTGCACCTCGCCCTCGGGCAGCCGCACCGGCAGCACGCCGTTCTTGAAGCAGTTGTTGTAGAAGATGTCCCCGTAGGACGGGGCGATGATGCAGCGCACGCCGATGCCCGCCAGCGCCCACACCGCCATCTCCCGCGATGAGCCGCAGCCGAAGTTGGCCCCGGCGATCAGGATCTGGGCGCGGTCGTAGGGCGCCTTGTTGAGGATGAAGTCCGGGTTGGGCCCGGCGTTCTCGTCGTAACGCAGGGCGGCGAAGGCGTTGGGCCCCATCTGGGTCCGGTCGCGCATCGAGGCCTTCTTCAGCCGGATGATCGGGCTGGCCAGCGGCCCGGGATAGATGTCGTCGGTGTTGATGTTCGGCTTGGGGAAGGGGGCGGCGACGGCGGTCAGGGTGGTGAAGGGCTGCATCACGCCACCTCGCGCACGTCGGCGAACCGGCCGGCGACGGCGGTGGCCGCGGCGGTCGCCGGGCTCACCAGGTGGGTGCGCGACCCCGGCCCCTGGCGGTTCTCGAAGTTGCGGTTGGAGGTCGAGGCGCAGCGCTCGCCGGGCGCCACGCTGTCGTGGCGGCTGCCGAAGCACATCGAGCAGCCCGCGTCGCGCCACTCGAAGCCGGCGTCGAGGAAGATGCGGTCCAGCCCCTCGGCCTCGGCGGCCTTCTTGACCAGGCCCGAGCCCGGTACGGCCATCGCCCGCACGCCGTCGGCGACCCGCTTGCCCTTCAGCACCTGAGCCGCCGCCCGCAGGTCGGCCAGCCGCGAGTTGGTGCACGAGCCGATGAACACCCGGTCCACCGTCACGTCCTGCATCCGCGTCCCGGGCTCCAGCCCGATGTATTCCAGCGAGCGTTTCCACGCCGCCGCGGCGGCCGCGTCGGGCGCGTCCGACGGGCGCGGCACGCGGCCGGTGATGTCGATCACCTCGTCGGGCGAAGTCCCCCAGGTCACCTGCGGCGCGAGCCGCCCGGCCTCGATCGCCACGTCCTTCGACCAGGCCGCGCCCTCGTCCGACGCCAGCATGCGCCAGTAGGCGACCGCCGCGTCCCAATCCGCGCCCGTGGGCGACATCGGCCGGCCCTTCAGCCAGGCGAAGGTGGTCTCGTCCGGCGCGATCAGGCCGGAGCGGGCGCCCGCCTCCACGGCCATGTTGCAGAGCGTCATGCGCCCTTCCATCGGCAGGCCGCGCACGGCCTCGCCGGTGAACTCGATGGCGTGGCCGACGCCGCCGGCCGCCCCCACCGCGCCCATCACCGCCAGCGCCAGGTCCTTGCCGGCCACCGCCGGATGCGGCGTCCCGCGCAGCTCCACCCGCATGGGCTTCGACGGCCGCTGGATCAGCGTCTGCGTCGCCAATATGTGCGCCAGCTCCGACGAGCCCACCCCGAACGCCAGCGCCCCCAGCGCCCCGTGGGTCGAGGTGTGGCTATCGGCGCAGGCGAGGATCAGGCCCGGCTGGGTGAAGCCCTGCTCGGGGCCCACCACGTGCACGATGCCGTGGCGCTCGTCGTCCAGGCCGAAGAAGGTGATCCCGTGGTCCGCCGCGTACTGGCGAAGCTGCTCGACCATGGCGACCGCGCCGCCGGACATGGTCGCCCGGTCGCGCGTCGGCACCGAATGGTCGGGGACCGCCAGCGTCGAGGAGGGGCGGCGGATCGCGTGGCCGCCGGCCTTCAGCATCTCGAAGGCCGGGAAGCTGGTGCCGTCGTAGATGAGCTGCCGGTCGGTGGCGATCAGGCAGACGCCGTCGCCCAGCTCCTCCACGACGTGGCTGTTCCAGATCTTCTCGTAGAGGGTTTCGGGCTTGCGGGTCATGGCTCGTTCCTACCTTGGAGATCGCTGCCTGGAAAGCTATCGGTCGCGTGAAATCCCCCCTAGTATCGCGCGCCAAAGCCAAGGACGCTGACCCGCTGACCGGGCCATAACGGCGCAACAGCTAGGGGAGGGGTTCGCGTGAAAGTTCAGGGAGCCGCCGCGGAGTGGCGCACGGGGTGGCGCTACGTCTTCGTCACGCACGTCGGCATCCTGGGCTCGATCTTCATGACCTTCGGCCTCGGCCAGTTCATGAAACCGCTCTCCGAAGCCTACGGCTGGTCCCGGGCGGAGATCGCCGCGCCCACGCTCTTCTATTCCGTCGGCACCATCCTGTTCGCCGTGCTGCTGGGCGGCCTGGTGGATCGCCACGGGCCGCGCAAGGTCGCCCTGATCGGGGTGCCCCTCACCGGCCTCTCCATCGCCGCGGTGGGCCTGAGCGGCCCGTCGATCGCCGGCTACTACGCCGCCTGGGGCGCCTACGCGGTCTTCGGCCTGGCGCTGGGCCCCATCACCTGGACCGCGGCGGTGACGCGCCACTTCAACGTCAGCCGCGGCCTGGCGCTCGCCATCGGCTACAGCGCCAGCGGCGTCGGCGGCGCCATGTGGCCGCCGCTGACCCTTTGGCTGATCGAGCATTTCGGTTGGCGTGGCGCGTTCCTGTGCGTCGGCGTCGGCATCGGCGTGGTGGTGACGGCGGTCGCCTTCGTGCTGTTCCGCGGCGTCGTGACCGGCCCGCGCGCCGCCGCCTTCGCCCAGGCGTCGACGTCGTCCCACCCCATGGTCGGCATGTCGCTGCGCGAGGCGCTGGGGACGACGATGTTCTGGCGGGTCGGGCTGGTGCTGATGGTCACCGCCGCGGCCGCCACCTCCACGTCCGTGCACCTGCCCGCCATGCTCACCGACAAGGGGATCTCGCCGGCCCTGGCCGCCGCCAGCGCCTCGGCCATCGGCCCGGCGCTGATCGTCGGCCGCCTGGCCTGCGGCTGGCTGCTGGACCGGCTGCCGGCGCGCTTCGTCTCGGCGGGCTTCATCGTCCTGGCCGCCATCGGCTGCGGCCTGTTCGTGGGCTACGACGGCGGCGAGGCCCGGGCCATCGCCGCCGCGGTGCTGATCGGCCTCACCATGGGCGCGGAGGGCGACCTCCTGGCCTACCTGCTCTCCCGCTACTTCGGCCTGCGCAGCTTCAGCGCCATCTATGGCGTCGGCCTGGCGGTGTTCGGGATCGGCTACGGCGGCGCGCCCTGGGTCAGCGGTCTGATCTTCGACCGCCTGAAGAACTACGACCTGGGCTATGCGATCCTGGCCGCGCTTCTGGTGGTCTGCGTCGGCGTCGCCCTGACCTTCGGCCGTTATCCCACCTTCAGCCCCGACGCCGAGACGAAAGCCGCCGCCGCCTAACGCACCGTGTGCGGCTTCTTCTCGACCCGCGTCAGGGTCTTGGTGGACGAACTTCGCGCGGCGTCCGAATAGAGCTGCGCGCGCTCCAGCCCGGCCTTGCGGCCTAGTTCCTGGCTCTCCCAGATCGCCTTCAGGCTGCCCTGGGTGGCCACGGTGTCGTAGCCGGCCACCAGCCGCGCCAGGGCGTCGGCCCGCGCCCACAGCGCCTCGCGCGTCGTGACCTCGGTGACGAGGCCGATCCTCAGCGCCGTCTCCGCCCCCAGCCGCTCGGCGTTGGACAGCAGCGTGTAGCGCAGCACCTCGCCCAGGTTCACCCGGCGGCTCATCCCCACCGGGCCCAGCGCCGAGGTGATGCCGATCGACAGGTGCGGGTCGAAGAACTGCGCGTCGTCGGCGCAGATCACGATGTCGCCCTCGTTGACCAGGAACAGCCCCGCCCCGGCGCAGATGCCATGCACGGCGATGATCACCGGCTTCCACACATAGGCCATGCGGGGGCTGAGCTGGTCGAAGACGCTCTTGTTGACGAACACGTTGGGGTGCCGGTTCAGCCGGTCGCCGCCCTGTTCGGCCGGGCGCACGTCCGCGCCGCTGGTGAAGGCCTTGGACTCCTGCGAGGCGCGGACCACCACGGCGTTGACGTCGTCCTCGCCGCGCACCCAGGGCCACAGGCGCGAGAAGTCGTCCAGCATCGACTGGCCAATGGCGTTCAGCGCGTCCGGCCGGTTCAGCGTCGCCGTCGCCACCTTCGCCTCGCGGTCGAGCTCGACGGTGATCGACCTGTAGCCGTCCAGCATCTGCGCCATCGCCGCCATCCTCCCGGTCCGGATCTGTCGGCGGATGCCAGCCCGCGGGGGATGGCGAGTCAAGCCGGGCGGCGAAATAGGTGACGGAATTCGCGATCCCCGCCGCGATGCGCCTAGTCAGCCGGCGCAGGCCCGCTTAGCATGGGACCGCCTTCGCCCTTGAGGCTTGCAGGCTCGCGCCCAGACGCGACGGGAAACCGTACATAATACAGGAGGTTAGGCGATGGATTTCGATTGGACCGAGGACGACGTCGCCTACCGCAACGACCTCAAGGACTTCCTGCGCGAGCAGCTTCCCGAGGGCTGGAACGGCTACAACAAGTCGGATCTGGCGAAGTACAAGCGCGATTCCATCGCCTTCTCGAAGGCCATGGCCGAGCGCGGCTGGCTCACCCAGAACTGGCCGAAGGAGTACGGCGGCCAGGAAGCCTCGCCGTGGCGCGCGGCGATCCTCTCCGAAGAGCTCTGGCCCATCGGCGAGCCCCGCGGGCCGCAATACATGAACGTCAACTGGATCGGCCCGGCGATCATGGCCGCTGGCACCGAGGAACAGAAGCTCTACCACCTGCGCCGCATATCGGCCGGCGACGTCTGCTGGTGCCAGGGTTTTTCCGAGCCGGACGCCGGTTCCGACCTGCCGGCCATGCGCACCCGGGCGGTGCGCGACGGCGACGACTACATCGTCAACGGCACCAAGATCTGGACCAGCCACGTCGGCACCGCCGACTTCTGTTTCCTCCTGGTCAAGACCGATCCCAGCGCGCCCAAGCGGGCGGGGATCTCGATCCTGCTGACGCCCATGGACACCCCCGGCATCGAGGTGCGCCACATCGACGGGTTCGTGGGCGAGCAGGCCTTCCACCAGCTGGTCTTCGAGGACGTGCGCGTGCCGGCCGCCTATCGCCTGGGCGAGGAGAACCGCGGCTGGGACATCGTGCGCCGGGCGCTGTCGTTCGAGCGGGTCGGCGCGGCCCACTACGAGACCGGCCAGAAGATCCTGAGGAGCATCATCGCCGAGGCCAAGCGCAACGGCGCCATCGACGACCCGGAGATCCAGACCCGGATCGGCGAGGTCTACGCCGCCCTCGAGGCCGCGCGCCTGCTGACCTACAAGGTCGTCGACCTGCGCGCCCACGGCTCGCCGCCCACCGCCGATTCCAACCTCTCCCGCGTGGCCCAGACGACGGCCCTGCGCATGGCCGGCGAGCTCGCGCACGCGGTGTTCGGCGAAGAGGGGCTGGTCGCCGGCTCCGGCGGCGACATCCGCCGTGTGCTGTCCTTCGGCGTCGCCGCCGGCACCACCGAGATGCAGCTCGACCAGATCGCGTCGAACTTCCTCGCCCTGCCCACCAAGGTCTGAGGAGACGCCGCCATGGACTTCACGCCCAACGACATTCAGCGCCAGGCCCTCGATGCGGTGGACCGCATCCTGGAGCGCAACGGCGATACGTCCCACAACAAGAAGCTGGTCGAACAGGTCGCCTACGACCACGCCCTGCACGACGAGCTGGCGGGCGCCGGCTTCTTCGAGCTGGCCGTCACCGAAGGCGCCGGCCCCCTCGACGCCGCACTGGTGGTGGAGTGTATCGCCGAGAACGCCGCGGTGCTGGCCGCCGCCGCCACGGCCCTGGTCTTCCCGATGGTCACCGGCGAGGTCGCGCCCGGTCCCATCGCGCTGGCGAACGGGCAGGGGACGCCCTTCCGCCTGGGCCAGTTCGCCAAGACCGTGCTGATCCTCGACGGCGACGTCGCCAAGCGCCTGGAGGTCCGGCCCGGCGACGTGGAGCCGGTCAACAACGACCGCACCGGCTGGCCGCTCGCGCGCCTGTCCTCCGCCGCCCTGCAACGCGCCCCGGCGCTGGGCCCGGGCAAGGGCGAGGAACTGCGCAACTGGTGGCGCACCGGCCTGACTCTTGAGGCCGCCGGGGCCATGAAGGGCGCGCTGCGCCAGACCGTCGGCTACGTGAAGGACCGCGTGCAGTTCGGCCGCCCCATCGGTTCGTTCCAGGCGATCCAGCACCGGCTGGCGCACCTCACCGTCAGCGCCGAGGCCGCCTACTGGCTGGGACTGGAAGCCGCCTACAGGCGTGCGGACCCCACTGCCGCGGCGGCCGGCGCCGCTTACGTGACCGCCAACGCGCCGCTTCTGCTGCGCGAGACCCAGCAGATGCACGGGGCCATCGGCTTCACCCGCGAATATCCGCTGCACCTGTGGACCATGCGGCTGCCGGCGCTGCAGCGCGAGCTGGGCGGCCTCACCCGCCACGCCCGCGACCTGGCCCAGAGCCTGGCGGCCGGGATCGATACGCGCGCCGACGCCGTCGCCTCGCAGCTTTGAGCGACGTCTTCTACCAGGGAGAAGGGGACCTCCTCTTCACGCCGCTCTACCCCGCCACCGGACCCTGGGACCCCAAGTTCCAGAACGGCGTCGCCATGTCCGGCCTCATGGCCCACGTCTTCGAGACCAGGCCGGCGGGCGAGGGCATGGATCTGGCGCGGTTTCACATCGACATCCTGCGGCCCGCGCCGATGGCCGCCACCCAGGTCGTCTGCACCACGGTGCGCGACGGCCGCCTGCAGGTGATGGAGGCCGAGTTGCGAGTCGGCGGCGAGCTCGCCGCCCGGGCCAGCGCCACGCGGATCCGCAGCGTCGAGACCCCCGCCGTGGGCCTGGGCGCGCCGCCGGACCCGCCGGAAAGCCTGGAGCCACGGCCGTTCTCCACGCGTCGCGCGCTGCGCGCCGTGCTGGAGTCGCGCCTGCGCTACGGCGGCGCCAACGAGCTCGGACCCGGCGCGGCCTGGATCAAGCTCACCGGCCAGATCGTCGAAGGCGCGCCGATCACGCCCTTCGTGCAGGCCGCCATGGTCTCCGACTTCGGCAGCGGCGTCTCCAGCGTCGTCGACTGGCGCGCCTACTCCTTCGCCAACGTCGACATCTCGCTGAACCTCGCCCGCGCGCCCAGCGGTCCGTGGGTTTACCTGGAGGCCGAGACCGTCACCCACGGCCAGGGCCGGGCGTTGGTCAACACCATCCTCTCCGACCGCGACGGCGAGTTCGCCCGCGCCCACCAGACCCTGTTCATCGACCCGCGCGGGTGAAGGCTAAGCCGCCAGGTCGCCCTTCGCCCGCATGGGCGCGTCGACCAGGGCGGGGTCGAACGTCACCAGCGGTTCGCAGTCGCTGATCACCTTGAAGACGCTGAACATCCGGTGGGAGCCCAGCATCTGGGCGACGTAATGCACCAGCTCCACCATCTCCGCCGGGCTGAAAGCCGCCAGCAGCGCCTGGATGTCGGCGTCCTCGATCGAATGATGGTCGATCCCGAACTTGGTGACGTAGCGCAGGGCCGCGGCCTCGCGCGACGTGAACTTCGAATAGTCGGTGTCGATCATGCAGGCCACGTCGTCGCCCGAGACGCCGTCCTCCTTGATCGCCCCCGCGCAGTTGGCGCAGCCGTTCACCTGGGCGCTGCGGATGCGGATCAGTTCCTGCAGGCGCGCGTCCAGCAGGCCGCCCCGCCAGCGGGCCATGGCCCCCGCATGGGCGACTTCCAGCGCATGCGTGCTCCAGGCCAGGGTGCGCATCGACGGCGGAAGTTGGCCGGTGTTGTCGTTGTAGGCCCCGTTGTCGAACCCTTCCTGCAGCATCGCCCGGGCGCGGGGCTTGAGCTGATCGACGGGCACTGGCTGCACTCTGGGCATCTTGGACTCCGTTTCCTCGCTGTTTTCAAAAGAGTAGATCACTGGCCGGGTGGGCGGACAACGGTGCTCACCGCATCGCCGCCTCCAGCAGCTTTGTCTGGGTCTCCGAGCTCTCGAAGGCGGTCTTGAAGACGAAATAGCCGTCCTCGCCCATGATCTCGTCCTGTCCCGCCGCCAGGTCCTCCAGCGTCAGGCCGGGCCGGATCAGGCCGCGGGTCTCGCCCAGGAACACCCGCGAGGCGCGCCCCGAGCCGCCGTGCAGCACCTCGCCGTTCAGCGGGCAGCTCTCGTGCGCCAGCCAGACCGCCACCGGCGCCGCCAGGTCGGCCGGCATGGTCCGCGCCATCCGCTCGGCGAGGTCGGGATCCGACCCCACCATCCGCGTGAAGGCCGAGGGCCAGAAGCCGTTGACCTGGATGCCCAGCGGCAGGCCCTCCAGGGCCACAGCCCGCATCAGCCCGTACACCGCGCCCTTGGCCGCGCAGTAGCTGGCCATGTTGGGAATGCCGAAGAAGGCCGCCCCGGAGGTGGTCATCACCACCCGCCCGTAGCCCTGGCGGGCCAGGTGCGGCCAGGCCGCCTGGGTGGTCTGCACGCAGGTGTAGACGTGGTTGCGCATCATGAACTCCAGCGCGTCCTCGCCGAGCTCGGCGAAGGGCGCGCGGTCCTGCACGCCGGCGTTGTTCAGCACGATGTCGATGCGTCCGAAGCTGTCCAGCGCCTGCGCCACCAGCCGCTCGGCGCCGGCCTTCGTCGAGACGTCCTCGGCGTTGGCCACGGCGCGGCCGCCGGCCTCCCAGATCTGGCGGACCACGTCGGAGGCGGGCTCGTCCGATCGCGCGCCGCCGCCGGGCTCGGCGAAGCCTATGTCGTTGACCACCACCGCCGCCCCGCGCGCCGCCAGCAGCCGCGCATGCGCCGCCCCGATCCCGCGCCCGGCGCCGGTGACCACCGCCACGCGCCCGTCGAACCGTAGCTCGCCCATACCGGGTCCTCCATGCGGCGCGTTGTTCCCGCCCGTCGTCTCGACGTTAGTCTGGACACGCCAGATAAAGGAGCCTTATTCGGGATTGCAAATCAGTTCGACGGGAGAACGCATGGGAAAGCTCGACGGAAAGACCGCCCTGGTCACCGGCTCCAGCCGCGGCATCGGCGCGGTCATCGCCAAGACCTTCGCGCGCGAGGGGGCCCGGGTGATCGTCAACTACGCCGCCAGCAAGGACCGCGCCGAGCAGGTGGCGGCCGAGATCGAAGCGGCCGGCGGCCAGGCCCTGCTCGCGCCCGGCGACGTCACCGACCTTTCCCAGATCGACGCCATGTTCGCTGGGATCAAGCGCCAGGTGGATCGCATCGACATCCTGGTCAACAACGCCGGCCGCGGCGGGCCGCAGGGCTTTCCCGACCTCGATAAGCTGACGTCCGAAGCCTACGATCAGGTCTTCAACCTCAACGTCCGCGGCCTGTTGTTCGTCACCCAGGGCGCCGTGCGGCTGATGCCCGACAACGGCCGCATCATCATGGTCTCCAGCATGGCCGCGCGCATCCGCATGCCCGGCTTGGCGATCTACGCCGCTTCCAAGGCCGCCGTCGACGCCTTCACCCGCAACCTGGCCATGGAGCTCGCGCCCCGCGGCATCACCATCAACTCGATGAACGTCGGCACGGTCGAGACCGAGCTGACCGGCCGCATGGAGCCGGAGACGCTGAAGCGCCTGGTCTCGATGATCCCGATGGGCCGCATCGGCCAGCCCCGCGACATCGCCGACGTGGCGACCTTCCTCGCCAGCGAGGAGTCCCGCTGGATCACCGGCGAATGCATCGCCGTCGCCGGCGGCCGCTACATCTGAGGGCTAGGCCAGCCGCGTCGTCTGGCGCATCGCCAGGTCGAAGTGGTGGCGCTGGTCGCCGAGGTTGAACTCCCAGTGCTTGCCCCGCAGCGTGTAGAGCTGCAGGTCGTAGTCCTTCATGAAGCCGATGCCCGCGTGCACCTCGTGGGCGGCGAAGGTCATGGCCGCCGCGGCCTTGCTGGCCTGCGCCTTGGCCAACGCCGCCTCGCGGATGAAGGGCTGGCCGGAGTCGATCTTCCAGGCCGCGTGCAGCGCCAGGAGGCGTGTCACCTGGCCCTGGATGGCGATGTCGGTGCAGAGATACTGCACCGCCTGGTGCTTGCCGATCGGGACGCCGAACTGCACGCGGTCCTTGGCGTAGCCCACCGAGATGTCGAGCACCCGTTCGCCGGCGCCCACCACCATGGCCGACTGCAGGACCGCGGCCTGCATCATCACCTCGTGCAGGGCGTCCCACGCCGCGTCCACCGGCCCCAGCGGCTCGCCCGCCGCGCCGTCGAAGCTCACCGCATAGAGCGGGTAGCCGCCGGTGTTGGCCGTCCGCTCGACGGAAACGCCCGCGCCGTTGGGATCGACGAGGAAGAGGCTCACGCCCGCTTCCGCGGAGGTCCCGCTGGTGCGCGCCGCCACCACCAGCCGCTCGGCCGAGCGAACGTAGGGGACCAGCACCTTCACGCCCGAGAGCTTGTAGGCCGAACCCGCGCCCGTGGCCGCGAGCGTCACGCCTTCCGGCCCGTAGAGCCCATCCGGCTCCAGGAAGGCCAGGGTCGCCAGCGCCTCGCCGGCGGCGATCTTCGGCAGCAGCGCGCGCTTCTGGGCGTCCGAGCCCAGCCTGGCCACCAGGGCGCCGCCCAGGGCCACCGCCTCCAGGTGCGGGGTGGGCGCCACCGTGCGGCCCATCTCCACATAGAGGCCGTACATGTCGAGGAACGAGCACTCGAGCCCGTCGTATTCGGCGGGGAAGTTCATCCCGAGCCAGCCGAGATCGGCCATCTCGCGCCAGATTTCGCGGGGGAATTCGTCTTCGCTGTTCTCGTACTTGCGCGCCAGGTCGGGCGGGCACCGCTTGGCGAAGAACTCGCGGGCGGTGTTCTGGATGAGCTGCTGCTCTTCGTTGAAGGTCAGGTCGATGGCCATTGGGCGTCCGTGAAATCTATGGAGGGGCAGGGCGGGGCGCGGCGCGTCAGCGCGGCAGCCCCAGTCCGCGGGTGGCCAGCACCATGCGCTTGAGCTGCGCGGTGCCGCCGGCGTGGTTGCCGAAGGAGGCTCGGAAGTACCGCTCGAACTGGCCCTCGAGCTGCGCCCACTTGCCGCCCTTGATCTGCGCCAGGGGCCCGACGATCTCCATGTAGGTCTGCGCCAGGTGCGGCCAGAATTCCTTGTAGTAGGCCTGGTTCAGGTTGGGCCGCATGGCGCCGCGCCCGCGCGCGCCGCTCTGGATCGCGTCCGAATAGGTCTCGAAGGCCATCAGCTTCATGGTCTCGACGCCGGCGACCAGTTCTCCCAGCTTCAGGCGGATGACCGGGTCGTCCGACAGCGGGATCCCGCCGCGCGTGGTTTCGCGGCAATAGCGCAGCGTCTCGTTCAGCATGCGCATGACGCGGAACTGGTGCGGGTCCGGGATAGGACCGGCGTTGTCAAGGTTGTCGCCGCCGATGCCGAACCACACCTGGTTCCAGGCGTTGCCTTCCTCTCCGAGCAGGCAGTCGGCGGGGATGCGCACGTTCTCGAAGAAGGTCTGGTTCTGCTGGCCGTCGGCCATGTTGTGCAACGGCAGCATCTGGATGCCGGGGGTGTCCAGCGGCACCAGGAAGCAGGAAATCCCGTTGTGCTTGACGGAATCCGGGTCCGTGCGCGCCAGGACGGACATCCAGGTGCAGTGGTGCGCCGCGGTCCCCAGGGTCTTCTGGCCGTTCAGCACCCAGAAGTCGCCGTCGCGGTGCGCCCGCGTGGTCAGCGAGGCCAGGTCCGACCCGGCCGAGGGCTCGGTGTAGCCTTCGCCCCACAGCACGGTGCCCTCGGCGATGCCTTTCAGGTGCTGGCGGCGCTGCTCGTGGGTGCCGAGCCGCAGGATCGCGCCGGCCACCGCCAGGCCGATCACCGGATAGACCGGCGCGCCGCAGGCGTTCAGCTCCTCGTGCAGGATCCACTTCTCGATCGCCGAGCGGCCCAGGCCGTAATAGTCCTTGGACCAGGTGAGCGCGGTCCAGCCCTTCTTGCCGACCTTGATCCAGAAGTCGCGGCCTTCCTTCCAGCGCGCCTCGTCCTCGTCGTAGTCGTAATCGAAGACCTTTCCGACCGGCCAGTGCTCCTCCAGGAACCCACGCACCTCCATGCGCCAGGCTTTCAGCTCAGGCGTGTCGTCCGGACAGAAATCAACCATAAGTTCCCAACCCTTCAAATGATATCGCGATCTATTCCGGCATAGTCGCCCGCGGCTCACTGGATCATCAAGATGATTTTGGTGGACGATCGCAGCCAGTGCGATCGGGCGCGCGGTTTAGGGTAGGGCGACATAGGTGGGACGGCGCGGCCCGGTCGGTCCGCCGCGAGGCCTTATCCCCAGGCGAGCTGCAGTTCGTCCGCGCCCCAGACCGTGCCGGCGTGGACGACCGGCGGGCAGCCTTCCTTGATGCGGAAGGGCGACAGGCGGCCCAGCCATTCCTCGAAGGCGATGGTGAGCTCCAGGCGCGCCAGGTGCGAGCCGATGCAACGGTGCGGGCCGTAGGCGAAGCCCATGTGCCGGTTGTCGGTGCGGGTGAAGTCGATCTGGTCGGCCTCTGCGACCTCGTCTCGGTCGATATTGGCGAGCTGCGGCGGGCAACTGATCATGTCGCCCTTCTTCATCTTCACGCCGGCGAACTCGAGGTCGCGGGTGACGATGCGCGACATCGGCAGGATGCCGTAGACCCGCATCAGCTCCTCGACCGCGGCGGGGATCAGCGCCGGGTTGGCCCGCAGCTCGGCCTGGTGTTCCGGATGGCGGGCCAGGTGCAGGTAGAGGAAGCTCAGCGTCGCGGCCACCGTGTCGAGGCCGGCCAGGAACACCAGGAAGGTGCAGCCGACGATCTCGTCCTCGGTCAGCGGCCGGCCGTCGACCTTTCCATTCATCGTGAATGTGATGAAATCATCCTTGGGATTCTTGCGCCGGTCGGCGATCAGTTCGCGCATGTAGTCGACGATCGCGCGCACGCCGCCGGCCTTGGTCTCGAAATCGGACCCGTGCAGCAGGTCGCGGCCCCACTGCTGGAACTCCTCGCGCCGATCGTCCGACAGGCCCACGAACTGCAGGAACACCGTCACCGGGAACGGTCGGGCGAACTCGCTCATGAACTCGCATTCGCCGCGGGCCTTGAAGCCTTCGATCAGGCCGACCGCGCGCTCGCGGATGCCGGTCTTCATCTGCTCGATCCGCTTGGGCGAGAACAGCGGGTTGAGCATCATCCGGAACGCGGTGTGCAGCGGCGGGTCGATCTCCACCGGCACCATCGCCCAGCTCTCGCCGATCATCGAGGCGAAGGTGTCGCGGACGCTCGAGAACAGCTCCGTTTTCTGCAAGGCCTCGCGCATGTCGGCGGCGCGGGTGAAGATCCACATGCCGTTGTTGCGGACGTAGAGGCTGTTGTCGGTCGAGTGGGCGTAGAAGACGCGCGGCCCGTCGCGGAACCCGCGGAACGCCGCATGGGGATCGCCGTTGGGTTCCGGCGCCATGCCCGGGCTGGTCCAGTAGCTGAAGTCCCGCACCAGCTCCGGCGGAACGTGATCCGGAACCCGGTCCACATGGTCGACGACTGCACCCTGGCTCATGGCCTGGCCCTTCGCGTTTCACTCACCGAGGTCCGAGCGCCTCGTTGAGCGCCCGGACCCGGGGAGTGTGCGATAGAAGCCGCGGCAAGTCATGCGCGTTCGCGGCGTGTCACCCCCGGCGCTTCTCCGCGGCGATCTCGTTGTGGCGGGCGAACATCTGGATCGACTTGCGCTCCAGCTCCACCGACGGCCGCGGCAGCAGCACCGGCCCGTACTCGCGGCTGGGCAGCATGACCGTGGCCTCGCCCACCGAGGTCTTCTCGCCCCGCTGGTTGGTCATCTCGATCACTAGGTCGACGTAGAACCGGTCGTCCTCGGCGCGCTTGCCGACCACTTGGCCCTTCAGGAACTGGGTGTCGCCGATGTAGTTGAACTTGCGCATCTCGTCGTACTGGCGCCACACCCAGCCGTCGTCGCCCATCCAGTCGGTGACGAAGTGGTTGAACCAGCCCTCGCGCACCACGCCATAGTCGTAGGCCATCGGGTTGCCGATCCCTTGCGCCCACTTATTGTCCCAGTGCAGGCGCTGGGCCACGTCGGGCACGCCGTACTCGTTCTTGATGTAGAAGGGCGGGATCCGCTTGCGGTTGTCGTGCCACAGGCGCGAGCCGAACAGCCCGTACTCGCGCATGCCGTAGCCGCCCGCGTGCCAGGCGATGACGTGGGTGGTCAGGAACGGGCCCTTGACCATCGGCTGCATGGCCTCGCCCACCTCGACGTCCTCGTAGAAGCGCGGCTCGGCCCCGCGGCGCTTCTCGGCCGCGTAGATGGCGTCGATCTTCTCGATGTCCTCGTCGGTGTAGGTGGTGGGCTCGATCTTCATGTTCTTGCCCTTCTTCACCGCGGCCGACCGCTCGGCGTAGATGGACCGGACGCGCTGGTTGTAGACCACCTCGGCCTTGTCGTTGATCTTCACGCGCCGCTTGAAGCGGGTGACGGTGCGCCCGGAGAACTCCGAGGGCTTCACCTCCAGTCCGTCCTCGCCCGAGAAGGTGTAGAGCGCATCGCCCGGGTAGATCGGCCGGTAGAAGAACTTCTCCGAGCCCGAGACGAACACATGGACGCCGCGGAAAAGGCCCTTCGACGCGTCGCGCACGGGCTTGGGCGGCGGGTCGCCATAGAAGGTCTTGGTCATGACCTCGGCCATGGCCGGCGGGGCGATCATCGAGCCCCAGCGCGTCTTCGCCCCATAGGTCGGGTCGGTGTAGAGCGGATTGTCGTCGCCGTTGCCGTGGGCGTAGTTGCGGATGTTATTTTCGCTGGCGTCGGTGATGTAGAGGTCGCGGGCCTCGGCGGAGTCGTGGCCCAGCATGATCTTCGCCCGCTCGATGTCCTCGTCGGTCAGCAGCCACTTCTGGGCTTCCTTGAATTCGTCCTCGACGGAAAATTTGGTGCTCATCTCTCGGGTCCTTTCAGGTCTTCGTCTTCGTAATTCCTAGGGCTCGCCGGCTACTCGCCGCGCGCCCGCGCCAGTTCCAGGATCGGGTCCTGCCCACGCGCGACCTTGGCGCGCGCGTCGCCGCCGCGCCGCCCATGATAGGTCATGATCGCCACGCCGATCCAACCGGCGTGGAACGCCAGCCCGCACATCAGCACGATCGCGCCCGGGACGGGACCCAGCGCCGCGCGCCGAACCAGCTCGTCAAAGGAGGCGAGGGGGGTCGGGTGCACCATGAGCTTGCCGGCGAAGGCCACCGCCTGGATCGCGAAGATGCTGCCGTAGGTCCTGCGGATGCGCCGTCCGGCCGCCTCCAGCCAGGTGATGTGCATCCGGGGCTGGTGGTAGTCGCTGTAGAGCAGCTCGTTCCAGCCGTTGTCGAGGCGCGGGCCCTGTCCGCGCAGGATCGGCCCGAAGAAGTGCAGCTCCAGGATATGCGCCCGGATGCGCCAGAAGTCGAAGAACCGGTAGCGCCGGGCCTCGGTGGCCAGGAACACCGCCACCAGGAGGCTCACCAGGATCAGCGGCATCGGCGAGGCCTGAGGGCTGCTGAACGTCACCGTCAGCGCGATGCCCGTGCTGGCCACCGCCCAGTTGGTGGTGGCGTCCAGCCGGGTCCGCCACACGGTGCTGCGATAGAGCTCCCCGCGATAGAGGTGCGACAGGGCCGTCACGTCGGCGGCGTTCAGCGGGGGCTCGGTCTGCGGGCCGCCGCTCATGCCGGGTCCGCCACCAGTCGCTTGCCGATGTTGAGCAAGTGGATCTGGCTCGTGCCCTCGTAGATGCGGAAGGCGCGAACGTCGCGATAGAAGCGCTCGATGCCGCGGCCCTTGACGTAGCCGGCGCCCCCGAAGATCTGCACCACCTTGTCGGCCACCTGCGAGCACGTCTCCGTCGACAGGTACTTGCACAGCGACACGTCCAGGGTGACGTCCTCGCCGCGGTCGCGCTTGCGGGCGGTCTCCAGGATCAGCGCCCGCGCGGCCTCGATGGCCACCTTGCATTCGGCGAGCATCGCCTGGACGAGTTGGAACTCGCCGATCGCCTGGCCGAACTGGCGGCGTTCCCGCGCATAGCCGATCGCCTCGTCGAGCATGCGGATGGCCGGCCCGGTGGACAACGCCGACAGGTTGAGGCGCTGCTTGTTGAGCGCCTTCATCACCGACTTGAAGCCCTGGCCGGGGACGCCGCCCAACAGGGCCTCGGCCGGGACTCGGCAGTCGTTCAGATAGACCTCGCCGATCGGCGCGCCCTCCTGGCCCATCTTCGGCGTCGAGCCGCTGGTGGTGAGGCCAGGCGTCCCGCGTTCGATCAGGAAGGCCGAGATGCCGGACCCGCCGCGGGCCTCGTCGCCGGTGCGGGCCAGTACGGTGAACAGGCCGGCGATGGGCGCCAGCGTGATGAAGCACTTGGTGCCGTTTAGCACATAGCCGCCGTCGCCGGTCGGGACCCCGCGCGTCTTCAGGGCGGTGGCGTCGGAGCCCGCCTGCGGCTCAGTCAGCGCCAGGCAACCCAGCAGTTCGCCGCACGCCAGGCGCGGCAGGTAGGTCGCCTTCTGCGCCTCGGTCCCGTCGCGGATCAGGCACTCCGAGCCGATGCCGGCGTTGGTGGCGCCCACCACCCGGTAGGCCACCGAGCCCTGCGCCAGCTCCAGGAAGGCCAGCGCCAGCTCCTCGGTGGTCAGGCCGGACCCGCCGTAGGCCTCGGGGATGCTCCAGCCGAAGGTGCCCAGGCGCTGCATCGCGGCCACCACCTCGTCGGGGACCTTGTCCTCGCGCTCGGTGCGGTCCTCGTTCGGGATCGCCGTGTCGCGGATGAACGTCCGCGTCCGGTCCAGCAGGTCGTTCAACGCGTCCGGGTCGCGGATCATCTCGGCATCCTTCGGGGGGCGGATCTGGGCGGTTGCGAAGTTAAGTAGATGTACTTAAATCTGCGGTCAAGCGGGGCGTCGCGAGGATTCGCAGGGGATCGGAATGGCGGAAACCAGGCGTGCGCCGCGGGCCGGCGAAGGCGAGGACGCGGCCTCGAAGACCCGCGGCGACCTGATCGACGCGGGCGAGCGGCTCTACGCCCTGCGGGGCGTCGAAGGCGCGAACCTGCTGGCCATCGCCCGCGAGGCCGGCCAGGCCAACAAGTCGGCGGTGCAGTACCACTTCGGCGACCGTAACGGCCTCATCGACGCCATCCTGGCCCGCCGCGTCGCGTGGCTGGAGGCGCGGCGCGCCGAGCGGATCGCGGCCCTGGGTGAGGCCGCCGACGTGCGCGCGCTCCTGGGGGCGATCCTGCTGCCGCTCACGGAACTGGTGGATGCGCAGGGTCGCCGGATCTACGCACGCTTCCTGCTGCAGTTCATGATTCAATTCGAGCCGTGGCCGGGGGTCCGCCACCCCCTGTTTGGGCCGCATCCCAGCACGGCGATCGACCAGATCTATGTTCGGCTGCGCGCCCGCGCGCCGCACCTGTCGCGCGACACCCTGTACCGGCGGGTGGAATGGTGCCTGCGCACGTTCCTGGGCCTGCTCGTCGACCACGACAACGCCGCCGCGCGCCGCGGCGGCTCGGGAAGGCTGCAAGCCCTGGTCGACGAGGCCCTCGACATCGGCGCGGCGGTCCTGGCGGCGCCGGAACGCGGAACCCGGTGACGCCACAGACCGCATTTATCGCCCTTCGCCCCCTTCGGGGAGAAGGGTTGGAAACGCGCCTCAGTCCATCGTCACGACGACCTTGCCCACCGCCTGGCGGCTCCTCAGCCGCTCGAGCGCCTCGCCGCCGCGCGCCAGCGGATAGTGCTCCGAGACCGGCGTGCGGATCTTGCCGGCCTCGTAGAGCGCCAGGAGCTCGGCGAGGTTCTGCCGATGGCGCTCGGGATTGCGTCCGACCCAGGCCCCGAAGAACACGCCCACGATCTCGCAGCCCTTCAGGAGCGCCAGGTTGATCGGGATCTTCGGTATGTCGCCGGCGGCGAAGCCGATCACCAGGTAGCGGCCCTCCCAGGCGATGGAGCGCAGCGCGGGCTCCGCATAGTCGCCGCCCACGGCGTCGTAGATCACGTCGGCCCCGTCCGGGCCACAGGCCGCCTTGAACTGCTCGGCCAGCTGCTTCTGGCCGTCGCGGTCGAACGGGCCGCGGCCGTAGACCACGCCCACGTCGGCGCCCTGCGCCAGGCAGGCGTCCACTTTCTCCTGGGTGGAGGCCGCCGCGATCACCTTCGCGCCCATCGCCTTGCCCAGCGCGACCGCCGTCATCCCCACGCCGCCCGCCGCGCCCAGCACCAGCAGCGTCTTGCCGGGCGTCATCGCCGCACGGTCCTTCAGCGCATGGTAGGTCGTGCCGAAATTGGTGATGAAACCCGACGCCTCGTCGAACGGCATGTCGCCGGGAATCTTCATGAACCGCCAGGCCTCGCCCACGGCGACCTCGCTCATGCCGCCCTGGCCGACGTTGCCCAGCACCCGGTCCCCCACCGCCAGCTCGGTGACGCCCGCACCCAGGGCGCTCACCACGCCCGAGATCTCGCCCCCCGGCGCGAACGGCCGCTCCGGCTTGGACTGGTAGCGATCCTCGATCATGAGCACGTCGGGGAAGTTCACGCCGCAGGACTTCACCTGCACCTGTACTTGCCCCGGCCCGGCGACCGGCGCCGGCAGCTCCTGCAGGACCAGGGTCTCCGGCCCGCCCGTCCGGATGCTCATCAGGGCTCTCATGCGTCCTCCCGACTATCGGTAAAGTAGTAAACAGCCGCCATCCGGGGACTCATCACAGTCCAGGATTGTATATCATTGAAAACACATGGGAATTCGCCCTGGAAAACCC
>Ga0068860_100002565_pt1 | contig 19005 bp, 12 predicted proteins | sample KBSSwiS32_FD_66597 | JGI IMG/M metagenome (GOLD analysis project Ga0068860, IMG submission 66597) | Switchgrass rhizosphere microbial communities from Kellogg Biological Station, Michigan, USA - KBS Switchgrass S3-2 | ecosystem: Host-associated > Plants > Roots > Rhizosphere > Soil ...
GGCGGCAATGCGGGCACTGGTGTCCAGTCTCCGCGAAATCCGCGTCGATCTCGATCCGAACGAATACCGGGTGGGTTATCTGTCGAGCACCGAGGCCGGCCGGCCGCACCGAGTCGTGCTCGTCACGCTGGCCGAGGACAACACCCGCAACGCGGCCGCTACCTGCACCGACATGCTGCGGAGCTTTCCCCGCATCCGGTGCGTGATCATGGCCGGCATCGCCGGCGGGGTGCCCGCGCCGAACCGCCCGCTGCGACATGTCCGCCTGGGCGACGTGGTCCTCGCCGTCGACGGCGTCGTCGACTACGGCCACATCCGGCAGGGCGAGCGGGCCGAGCCGCGCCGCCCGATCAGCGGCATCTCGATGGAGCTGAAGCGAGCCGCCCAGCATCTGCAGCAGGGCCAGTACCTCGGCGAGACCATCTCCTGGCAACAACTGCTCGCGCCTGCCGACGATATCCCGATGGCTGTGTTCGCCCGTCCGCCGGACGAGACCGACCATCTGCACGACGGGCATCTGCTGATACCGCACCCGGACCGCCGCGATTCGCACCATCCGATCGACAATCCGAAGGTCCACTTCGGCAGTATCGGCTGTGCCGACGTACTGCTCAAAAACGCCGCGATCCGCGACGAACAGGCCGCCCGGCTCGGTGTGATCGCATTCGAGATGGAAGCCGCCGGGGTGGCCACCGCCGTCGCCAACCGGGGTCTGAACTGGTTCGTCGTCCGCGGCATCGTCGACTACTGCGACGAATACAAGAACGACGTCTGGCACGCGTACGCGGCGCTGGCCGCGGCGGGCGGCGTCCGCGCGGTGCTGGCCCTGTGCCCGCCGTTCCCGGTCTGGCGAATCGCCTCGGCCGGCGTCCGGACGCTGCTCCCGGAATGGGACATGGACCGCCTCCAGGCTCTCCTGGCCCAGTGCCGCGACGTGGACGGCCTGACCGCTTGGCAGGCCGCTGTCAGTGGTGGCCTCATCCCGCCACCGGGCCGGCCGGCCTCATTGATTGAGCTGTCGGCGATGCTCGCCGACCTGAACGCCGGCCCCGACCGCATCCCGCCACTGGTCGCCTTCGCCGAGAACGTCGCTTCCCGGGCTCCGCACCACCTCGCGGGCGAGTTGCGCGCCTGGATCGATCAGATGGCCCGGCAGCACCTCCACCTCGCCGACGAGATCGCGGCATACCGCCGGCACATCGGACGTGCCCAAGCGATGGAGAATCGCAGTGCCGAGAGACGGGTGCCGATCCGCCCATGCCTGGTCATCCAGATCGAACGCGACGGGATCGACAGCGAGTCCTGTGAGGTCCGCTACTGGATTCAGCGCCATTCGCGAGCGTGGCAACCGGAGCCCAGCGGTCCCACCGCGACCACGTTCCGCCAGTTGGAGCGAGTGCTGGAGGCGGCCATCCAGCAGGCCGAGACGGCCTGGCGTGACGTGGGCGACGACCGCAAGCCGCTGGAGATAGAGTTCCTCCTCCCCGGCGACCTGCTGCACACGGCAGTCGAGTGGTGGCGCATCGAGCTCGATGCACCGGCGCCGTCCCCGCTCTGTCTCGACTACTTGGTCGTCGTTCGCAGCCTCGACCGTATGCGCCACGGACACCGGCACCGGGTGTGGAACCACCGCTGGAACGCGTTGTGGCAGCACCCGCAACAGCACCGGATCTACTGGGGCCGCGCCACGCCGGAGGCGGAAGACCTGGGCCCGTGGAACGCGCGGCTCCGCGACGACCAGGACCTCACCACGGTGATCCTGGGCAGCACCCCGGAGCACGAGGCCGGCGGTCAGGAACTCCAGACGGCGCTCAACGCGGGCATCCCGGTGATCCTCTGGGATCACCGGCCCGGCTCGCTCACCCCCGAGATGGCCGGCATGCTGGGCCGGCTCACCGAGGCGACGCCCGGCGAGCTGGTCGATCGGGTCCGGCACCTACGCCGGGAGGCCGGCCTCCTCCCGGATGACGAGCAGGCGCACCATCCCGGCCGGAACGTGGCACTGCTCTGGGACGACCCTCATCGCAACGTCTACGACGCGGGAGCACAGACATGACGAGCGAGACCGCGGTCCAGCGGCCACCGTCGTGGTGGCTCTACCGGGGCGATGGCATCCCCGCCGACGACGACCGGCTGAATCTGCCAGAGCCACCGCCATGGCGCGCCTTCCGCGGCGAGCCGGTGCATCCGGCGCCGCCGGAGGAGGATGAAGAGATCGACCGCAAGCTGGGCCGGGTCGACGCCCGGCTGGCGCGGCACGCCGACCGCGGCGAGGGCGACCTGGTCAACGCCGCGATCATGCTGCGCCGTCCGCTGCTCGTGACCGGTAGCCCGGGCAGCGGCAAATCCAGCATCGCCTTCCGCCTCGCCCGCGAACTGCGGCTCGGCCGGGTCCTCGAGTGGCCGATCACGAGCCGCACCACCCTGCGTGCCGGACTCTACGAGTACGACGCCATCGGCCGAGCCCAGGCGGGCATGTCCACCGATACTGCGGCGGAGCCGAGGGTTGGCGACTTCGTCCGGCTGGGTCCGCTCGGCACCGCCCTGCTCCCCTACGAACGCCCGCGTGTCCTGCTTATCGACGAGCTGGACAAGAGCGATGTCGACCTGCCCAACGACCTGCTGCACATCTTCGAGAACGGCCAGTTCACCATGCCCGAGCTGGTGCGGGTCAGCCGGCGGGAGGCAGCGTCGTCGGTCTACACCGACGATCCGTACGGCACGGCGACCGTGCACGAGGGGAGGATCCGCTGCCGCGCGTTCCCTATCGTCGTCATCACCAGCAACGGCGAACGGGACTTCCCGCCGGCGTTCCTGCGCCGATGCCTCCGCCTGGACCTGCCGATGCCGGGCGCCGAGGACCTCGCCGCCATGGTGCGAGCCCAGTTGCCCCGGCTCGAGGACGGCCAGCGGCGGCTGATCGACGACTTCCTCAACCGGTCGACTGGCGACTCACTGGCCCGCGACCAACTGCTCAACGCGGTGTTCCTGACCGCCACCGGCGCGTACGCCCAGGATCGCGAAGCCTGGCAGCGGCTGATCAGCAGCATCTGGCACTCGCTCTCGCTGGAGCGGTAGGACATGGCCGGCACCAGCCCGGACCGCTCCGGCCCGCAGCCGGGGCACCCAGAGCCGGACTGGTACCAGATCGGCGAGGCTCTGTGGCTGGCCGCTCTCGTCCGCGGCGGCGCCGAGCCCGGCGTGGAGTTGTCGCGGGGCTACGGCGGCGCGGCCGATGTCCCCGACCGGGTGCGAACCGGTGACGACCGCGGTCCCGTCCCGACACCGACGTCATCCGCGCCGCCGGGCGCGGCGACCGGCACTCTGCCCGACACACCTGGCATTCCCGTGCATGAGGCCGTCGATCTCGAGGAATCCATCGAGAGTGGCCTGCTCGGCGCGCTGCCGGCCGGGCGCCGACTCGCCCAAGCGCTCAACTCGTTGAAACGACGGGTGCGTTCGGTCACCGAGAACGAGCCCGACGAGGACGCCACGGCCGAGTACGCGGTGGACTCCGGAGTGTGGCTGCCGCAGTACCGCCCGGTGCACGAACGCTGGCTAGGCCTCATGATGATCGTCGAAGACAGCCCGACGATGACGGTGTGGCGCCCGACCATCACCGCCTTCCGGCTCCTGCTCGAACGGCACGGTGCCTTCCGTTCGGTACGGACTTTGCAGTTGTCCGGTGGCCCCGGCGCAGCGCCGCGGCTCCACACGTCCAGCGGCGGCGATCGCAGCCCGGCAGAGTTGCTCGACCCCGCCGGTCGCCAGATCTTCATGGTCGTCACCGACGGGCTCAGTCCATTGTGGCGCGAGCCGGCGACCGACGCGCTGCTCCGGCTGTGGGGCAGCCGCGGCCCGCTGGTACTGGTCAATCCGTTCCCACAGCGGCACTGGCGGTCCGGCAACCTCATCCCGCGCCGATGCCAATTGCGCCCACCGCGACCGGCCGCGTCCACCGGCGAGCTCACGGTGCGATTCCCGGACGCGCTGAGCAACCCGTTCGATCCGCCGGTGCTGGACGGTTCCCTGGCCATACCGCTGATGGAGCTGAGCCCACGCTGGTTGCGCTGGTGGGCCGGCCTGCTGACCGGCCCGCCGGTCTGGCTGGACGCGCTGGTGCACGTCGTCGACCCGAGCGTGCCTGCCACGCCCGGTGACCTGGGTGACGACGAGCCCGTAGCGGCCGTGCTCCAGTTCCGCCGGGTAGCGTCGCCGCAGGCGTTCCGACTGGCCACCCTGCTGGCCGCGGCGCCCCTCGAACTGCCGCTGCTGCACCGCCTGCAGCGAGTGCTGCTGCCAAGCTCAGAGCCACACCATCTGGCTGAGGTGCTCACCGGCAGCCTGGTGCGCCGGACGGACGACCGGGGCGCAGCCTTCGAGTTCACCGACGGGGTTCGGCAGGCGCTGCTCGCCTGCGCGAGCCGGGACGACTCAGCCCGCGTCCTGCGCACCATCGCCGCCCACCGTTCCGGACGCGGCGAGGTGGCGCTCGCCCAGGTGATCGACGCGCCGGACACCGCACCGGACCGCCCCATCACCGAGGTCACCGTCGCGATGGCCCGGGTCGAACTCGCCGTGCTCAACGCGCTCTCCGGCCCGTACGCCCGGCGCGCCCGCCGGCTCAGCGACGCGATCGAGGCGTTCGACCGGCGCGACGAGGCGCTCGGCGGCGGCGCGATGGTCGATGCGCAGGAAACCGAAGATTTCCGTGACACTCCCGGCACGGAACAGGCAGAAGGCGGTGGCATCGTGACCGCGCACTCCGATCCGGCGAATCATGACAGCGTGCCCAGCGACCAGCCGTTCGTCATCCAGGACGACTTCGGCATCTCCAGCGGCCTGCTGCCGGACGAGGAGCCGCTGTCCCTCCAGGAGATCTTCGAGGGACAGAGCCCCAACCAGGCGCCGGTCCTGTGGGGCAACGTGCCCACCCGAAACCCGGTCTTCACCGGGCGGCGCGCGCTCCTGGAGCAGTTGGAGAGCCGGTTACGCACGCAGAACGTGGCGGCCGTCCTGCCGCAGGCCCTGCACGGCGAGGGCGGAGTCGGAAAGTCGCAGATCGCCATCGAGTACGCGTACCGCCACCGCTCGGACTACGACGTGATCTGGTGGGTCCCGTCCGAGCACCCGGCCCAGATCCTGGCATCGCTGATCGAGCTCGGCAACCGGCTCGGCCTGGACGTCGGCAACGAAGTGATCAGCGCGGTGCCCAAGGTGCGTGCGGCGTTGCGTGCCGGCACGCCGTACGGCAACTGGTTGCTGGTTTTCGACAACGCCGAAACGCCGGAGACGGTCCGCGACTACTTCCCCGACGCCGGCACGGGCAAGGTCCTGATCACCTCACGCAACCAGGAGTGGAGCCATCTGGCGGAGTCGCTGGAGGTGGACGTCTTCAGCCGAGTCGAAAGCGTACGCCTGCTGCAACGCCGCAACCAGCACCTGCCCGACGCGGACGCGGACCGTCTCGCCGAAGCGCTCGGCGACCTGCCGCTCGCGATCGAGCACGGCTCGGCCTGGCTGCACGCCACCGACATGGCGGTCGGAGACTACCTGCGGCTGCTCGAGGAAAAGCAGGAGCAGTTGACCACGCTCGATCTCACTCCCGGGTACGAGATGCCGGTCGCCGCCGCGGCCAACGTGGCCCTCGACCGGTTGGGCGCAGAGAACCCGGCGGCATTGCAACTCCTCCAGGTCTGTTCGTTCTTCGCGCCGGAGCCGATAGACCGTGACCTCTTCGCCCGGGTCCGGGGGGCGATGGGCGCACCCGAACTGGACGAAGCGCTGAAGAATCCGAGCCGACTCAACCAGGCGGTGCGGGACATTCAGCGCTATGTGCTCGCCCGCGTCGACCATCGCGGCAACAGCCTTCAGCTGCACCGTCTGGTCCAGAAGGTCCTTCAGGACAGCATTCCGCCCGAGAAGCGCTCGGTCATGGAGCACAGCGCCCACATCTTGCTGACCGGTGTGAACACCGGCGACCCCGGCGACTCCACGCAGTGGTTGCGCTACCAGGCGCTTGCCTCGCACCTCACCGCCTCGAACGCCTGGGCCTGCGAGGACGACTGGGCGCGGGCTGTCGTGATCAACCTGCTGGCGTTCTACTACTACTGGGGCGACTACGGCAGCGGACGTGACCTGGCCCAGCGGGTCGTCGACGATTGGCGGGCCCGGCTCGGCGCCGACCACGCGCAGACGCTGAAGGCTGCGAAGTGGCTCGGCTACTACTGGTGGTTGTTCGGCGAGTTCGACAATGCCGCGGCCATCCAGCGGGAAACCCTGCGGCTCTCCCAGAACACGGTCGGCCCCGAGGACGAGGAAACGATCGACGCGATGAGTATGGTCGCGTCGACCCTGCGAGTATCCGGTCAGTTCACCGCGGCGCGGAACCTCAACCTCGAAGCGTTCCAGACCGCGCGTCGTGCCCTAGGCGAAAACGAGCCGGCCACCCTGGAAGCCGCGCACAATCTCGGGATCAGCCTCCGGCTCACCGGTGAGTTCCGGGTCGCCCGGCAACTCGATGCCGACACCTACCGGCGCCGGATCGCCGTGCTCGGACACGATCACCCGGAGACACTGCGCACGCTCAACAACCTCACCATCGACGAACGCGAGTGCGGGGAGTACATCCGGTCCCGGCGGATGGTCGAGGAGAACTACAACCGCTACGCCCGGCTGTTCGGCGTCGGGCACCAGGAGACGATACGCATCGCCCGCAACTTGGCCGTGGCCCGGCGTCGCGCCGGCGACCACCTCAACGCCTACAAGCTGGCCGAGGACACGATGAACCGATTCCGGGAACGGTTCGGGCCGAACCAGCCGGATACGATCGCCGCGGCACTCAACTTCGCGGTCGATCTCCGAGAGGCGGACGACCTCCAGCGTGCCTACGAACTCGCGGCACAGACCGCCGAAGACTATCGCCGGACCCTGGGCGCGGATCATCCCTACACGCTGTACGCCCGTACGAACCTCGGCATCGTGCTGCGGTTGCTCGGCCGGGCCACGGATGCTGAGGGCCACAACCGGGCCGCCTGGGACAACCTGACCCGGCTGCTGGGCAACCGGCACATGCTCACCCTGACCTGCGGTATCAACCTGGCCAGCGACCTCGCGTCCCTGGGCCGGCACCAGGAGGCCCACGACCTGGACGCGGCGATGCTCGTGCAATGCCGCGAGCTGATCGGCCAGGAACATCCCTCGACGCTCGCCTGCGCGCTGAACCTGTCGTTCGACCTGGACGCGCTGAACCGCCCCAGTGAAGCTGGGACGCTGTTCGACGAGACGCGAGCCAAGTACGCGCGGATCCTCGGGCCGGAGCATCCGGCCGTCGTGGCGGCGGACGCCTATCAGCGAGCCAACTGTGACATCGACCCGATGCAGTTCTGAGTCGTCAGGACCGCGCCCGCTCGCCTCCGGCCAGAGCCGGCCCGAGCCAGGTGGCCACGTCCACCGGAGTGACGCCATGCCGGGTCGCCGATTCGGCGTACACGGCACGCACCAGATCGGGCCGACGCTCCATGACCTCAGCGGCGGCCTCGCCCTGCGCCGCCAGGCTCATCGCCAGCCCGGCCCACGCCCGAGCCTCATCGTCCGGCACGACCGCCGACCCGGCGGCGGCCTGCCCGGCGTACCGGCCGAGCACGTTGACGAACATTTCCAGCGCGACGTCGGCGGCCTGTGCCATCAATGCATTCTCGGCGGTCGACAGCGGATCGCGCCCCGGTTTCGCCTCACCGACGTCCTGACCGGCAGCGTCCTGACCGGCAGCGTCCTGACCGGCAGCGTCCTGACCGGCAGCGTCCTGACCGGCAGCGTCCTGACCGGCAGCGTCCTGACCGGCAGCGTCCTGACCGACGGCTCGGGCCGCCCGCCGGGCGACCGCCGGGAGACGCTGATCCCAACGCGGTTCCGGGTGCGGCCGGATAGCGGCCGGCGCCAACTCGGCCGAGGGCGGCGCCTGCCGGGCGAGTTGCCCGGCGAGTGCGGCGACCTCCTCGTCCCTTGGGTGGAAGTGGCGCAGCCGCCACCCGATGCGATGGCTGTCTGCGGTGAGCTTGGCCAGTTGAGCGACGCGCCGATCGACTTCCGTGGATTCCCGTGACCACTCGTCGACGCGCCGGCGAAGTCCTTCGAAAAACTCCCGGCCCACGGCGGTCAGACCCGGCGCGGACAAGGCGATCCGTACCGATTCCTCAGTCTGCTGCCTGGCGTACGCGTATTCGAAAGCGGCGATGGCTCCCTCTTCACCACGCACCTTGCCACGGCGGACCCGCCAGAACTGGGCAATGCCGAAAAACGCGTAGACACCCTGAATGAGCCCTGCCAGCGGCCTCGGGTCGTCGCGCCACGGCGCATAGTAGAGGGTGCCGTCGTCGGGTTCGGTCAGGCGGATGAGGTGAATCAGCGCCCCGAGCTTGATGTGTTGATACTCGTGGACGAGGGAGACCGCGGTGGTCACCGCATCGGGCGGCTCGGAAAGCAGGACGCTGCCGAATGCCTCGCCGTTCGACGCGCTGCGCGTCTCCCAGCCGGGCAGGTGCTTCAGCGGCACGATGGAGACAACGCCGTCGGCCATCGCCTCGGCATCCGTCCGGTGGTCCCGGCACAGCAGATCCCATGCGTCCTCGAGCAGGACGCGCCACCGGGCCATCGCCTCGGCGTCCAGCCGTGCGGGGGGAACGGGATCCGCGAGGTCGCGAAGTGGATCCAAATCATCGAGCCAGGCCGACAGGGACATGTCGCCGCCGACGTGAAGCCGGCGCAGAGCCCACCAGCCGATGCCGCCGGGCGGCGGATCGATATCGGCCTCCCCGGCCGGGACGGTCAGCCGACGCCCGGCCGCCGACAGATGAATTCGACCGTTCTCGGCGCATGCTTCGACGGTCGGCCCGGCATCCTCAGGAAGCCGTGCCGTGCCGTACGTATGGATCATGACGTTGCCGTTGCGCAGGGGCAGACGCGTCGACCAGGTCAGGCCGGCCCGGGCGGCCGCGACGAGAGCCAGCCCATGCACGACGCCGAGGTCGAGCCAGAGTGGCGCCGCACTCTGCGCGCCGCCGCGGAGCCGCCGCAGAGCGTAGGCGCAACCGCTACCCACGCCCGGATCCAGCAGAAGGCTCCGGACCCTGGCAGGCGCCATCCGCTGCGCCTCCCCGATGATCCGCACGGCCTCATCGACGGCCGGCAGCGGGCCTAGTACCGAGGGCTCCTCGCAGATCTCCGTGAGCAAGGTGCTGACCAGCAAAAGCCGACGGCTCTCCTCGGTCAGCCAGAACCCCCGAGTGATCTCGCGAGAACCCTCGCCCCGCGACAACGTGGCGAAGGAAGCCGTCGAAAGGTGGTGCCGCGCGACGTTGCGCGGAACACGAACCGCATCCATCGGAGCTCGTCTCCCAGCACTGGGCAGTTGGTGTGCACGCCGTGAGTCAGTCCGCGCGGCCGGGCGGACCTTGGCCGATGTTCAAGCGTGGACGCTCCACCTGGCTGATCAGCACCTCGCGGAAGGGCGTCAGGACATCCCGCGCCGCGCGCAGGCACAACTCATCGAGAGCAACGCCCCGTAAGTCTGCGAGATCGGTCGCGATCCCGTCGGGAGTGATGTCCACGCTCGGCCCCTCAACGAGTCACAACCCGCAAATACTTGCTTTCAGTGCCACCTACGCCACACACAGCGCTCTAGTCGCTAGTCAAGGGGTGAAGCTTAGCACGAGACCAGAAAAATATCGGACAGGCACCATTATCGACAGACAGACAGTCCGGCGATTTTGATCTCGTCACGGATCATTGGCCAGAGTAGCCCGCCAGATCGCCTTCGCGAGCAACTACTCGCTAAAAGGACATTCGTGTCTTAGGCTTATAAAGGCCGGGTTGCGGGCCGCGATGGACGGACCTCTACCTCGAAACAAGCCGCCGGATCGCTGAAGCGGCAATAACGCTCTCGTGGCGGGACCGTTGATCAGAACGACTCGACTCCCGTGCGCCCGGACGACGAGCGCCCGTCGTCCAGATCTCAGCGCGACGCCGTCCGTCGACGCGCTGCGGCCCTACGCGTGGCCGCCCATGGTGACCGGGCCGACGGTCAGCCGTGGTTCGGCTTCCAGGATTTCCCCGACGCGCTTTGCCTGGTCGTCGAGTTCTTGGCGGGCTGCGTGGGTGAGCGTGGTCAACGGTTCCACCGTGATGTGCAGCTCGCGTCTGGTGCGGCGGTGGTGCCAGATGCCGGCAACGATCCCGTCGACCAGCAGTACTGGGAAATTGCCGGCCTGGCCGCGGGAGAGGGCGCGTTGCGCGGCGGATCCGGGGAAGAGCCGGTCACGCGGGTGGCAGCCGACGGTGTAGGCGTCGAAGTACGGCAGGAGCCGCACCCCGTGCGGTGGCGTGCGTACGGGCGCGGTGTCACCGGCCAGGACCCAGGCGACCGTGCCGGCGACGTCCACCTGCTGAAGGTCGCCGGCGAGGGAGGCGAACAGCTGGGTCGCCCATGGGCGGGGTGCGGAAAGCCATTGCGCGAACTGCTGCGGCGTGGCCGGCCCGTACGCGTGCAGGTAACGCCGGACCAGGCCGGCGAGGGCGTCGGCGGCCGGGGCGGGCTGAAATCCCGGCAGCCACCGCTGCGGGCTGGTGTAGGTGACCCTTCGTCCACGGTTCTCGCCGAAGCACAGCACGCCACGGTGTGCGGCGATGTGCATGGCCTGCCGCCAGCGCGGCCACATGCCGCCGAACGCGGGCATCACCGGGTCGACGGCCCAGTCACCGGTGCGGGCCGCTACCGCATCGGTGAGTTCCTCGATAGTCAGTTCGGCCTGTGCCAATGCTCCCGCGATGGCCGCGACGACCTCGTCGGTCTGGTCCGGGGTCAGCCGCTTGTCGCCGGGCAAGCCGCTCGACGACGGCGGCACCGCACCGAGCGCGCCGGTCCACAGCGGCAGCTCACGCGTCGGTAGCAGGTGCACGGTGCCGCGCGGGCCGAATGTCTTCACCAGGCTGCCTTCGTCCCACAGTGCCCGCCGGACGTCGGTACGAGTGGCGCCGGCAACGCGCAGCCCGATGGACACCTCGCCGGCCGAGATCACCTGGGCGTGCGCGCCGCACATGGCGGCGACGGCATCGGCCGGTGTGCCTCGTAGGGCGGTGGACAGCCCGTGCCGGTCGAGTCGTCGCCCCCAGACGTCGGGCCAGGACAGCCGCGGCAGCGTGGTGGAATTGCCGGTCATCGAGCGTGCCCTCCTCCGGCTACTGTCCGCGGAACTGGCGGAAGAACTCCCGCATGTCGCCGATCAGGAGGTCGGGTGCTTCCAGGGCGGCGAAGTGGCCGCCGCGGGTGAACTCGGTCCAGCGCACGACGTTGTGGTCGCGGTCGGCGAGGGGCCGGATGGTGATGTCGTTGGGGAACACGGCCACCGCGGTCGGTACCGATGAGCGCGGCTTCGCCTGGCCCCAGGCGCGGGCACCCTCGTAGTAGATGCGGGCGGCGGATCCGGCCGTGCCGGTCAGCCAGTACACCGAGACGTCGGTGAGGATCAGGTCGCGGTCGACCGCATCCTCGGGCAGGCCGGCGCCCGGGTCGGTCCATTCCTTGAACTTCTCGACGATCCAGGCGAGCTGGCCGACGGGTGAGTCGGTCAGGGCGTACGAGATGGTCTGCGGCCGGGTCGACTGCACGATCGCGTACCCGGACATGTCCCGGCCCCAGGTGCCCATGAACGCGAGTCGGGCCTGGTCGGCCTCGGTGAGGCCGGCCAGCTCGGCCGGATCGCCGGACGGGAAGGTGCCCAGGTTGTTGAGGTGTATCCCGACGACGTGATCGGGGTCGATGCGGCCGAGTTCGGGCGAGACGACCGCGCCGGTGTCGCCGCCCTGCGCGACGTAGCGCCGGTAGCCGAGGCGCCGCATCAGTTCGGCCCAGGCGCGGGCGACCCGGTCGGTGTCCCAGCCGGGTCCGGCGAGCGGAGTGGAGAAACCGAAGCCGGGCAGTGACGGGGCCACGACATGGAAGGCGTCGGCGGGGTCGCCGCCGTGGCGGGCGGGATCGGTCAGCGGACCGATGATCTTCATGAACTCCACAATCGAGCCGGGCCAGCCGTGGGTGATGATGAGCGGCAATGCTGTCGGCTCGGGCGACCGCACGTGCAGGAAGTGCACGTTCTGCCCGTCGATCGCCGTGGTGAACTGGGGGAAATCGTTCAGCCGCGCTTCGTGGGCGCGCCAGTCGTACTTGGTGTGCCAGTGGTCGGCCAGGCCCTTCAGGTAGCCCACCGGCACTCCGGCCTCCCAACCGGCACCGGGTACCTCGGCCGGCCAGCGGGTGGTGGCCAGCCGGTGGTGCAGATCGTCGAGGCGGTCCTGGGGGACGTTGACGCGAAAGGGGGTGATTTCTTCGTTCACGATATTCACGATAGGAGGCTGCTAGGACAGGTTCTGTCCTAGCTCCGATATAGTTTTCGAGCGTGTTGGAAACCTCAGCCCGGCTCCTGCGCCTGCTTTCGCTGCTGCAGACCCCGCGCGACTGGACCGGCGCGGAGCTGGCGCAGCGCCTTGACGTCGACATCCGGACCGTACGCCGCGACATCCAGAAACTGCGCGACCTCGGCTACCCGGTACACGCCACCGCCGGCGCGGCCGGCTATCGGCTGGGCGCCGGAACGAAGCTGCCGCCGCTGCTCCTGGACGACGAGGAGGCCGTCGCCGTCGCCATCGGGCTGCGTACCGCCGCCAGCGGCACGGTCACCGGCATCGCGGAATCGTCGCTTCGCGCACTGGCCAAGCTCGAACAGGTTCTGCCGTCGCGCGTACGGCATCGGATCAACCTGCTGCACTCGGTGACCGTAACGGTCCCCACCGCCGGCCCCAGCGTCGATCCGGACGTGCTGACCGCCGTCGCCGGCGCCTGCCGCGCCCACGAACGGCTCCGCTTCGACTACGACAGCCACGACGGCACCACGTCGGTGCGCGACACCGAACCCCACCGCCTGGTACACACCGGCCGCCGCTGGTACCTGGTCGGCTGGGACACCGACCGGCGCGACTGGCGCACCTACCGCGTCGACCGGATCCGCCCCCGCGTCCCGACCGGCCCGCGTTTCCCACCCCGCGAGGCACCCGACGTCGATCTCGCCGGCTACCTCACGCACGGCGTCTCCACCGCCGCCTACCGCTACCAGGCCCGCATCACCCTGTACGTGCCGGCCGAGACCGCCGCCGAACGGATCGCACCCACCGTCGGACTCGTCGAGGCCGTGGACCGGAACAGCTGCCTGCTGCACACCGGATCCAACTCACTCGACGAAATCGCCGTCTATGTAGCGCTGTTCGGCTTCCGCTTCCGCGTCGACGAGCCGCCCGAACTGATCGCGCACCTTCGCGACCTGACCGCCCGGCTCGCCGAAGCTTCGCAGGAGCACGCGTCAGCGCCTCGGAACAAGGTGCCGGATCGCTGAGCCCCTGTCAGTTGCCGACCGAGATGACGTGACCCGGACTGGTGGGATCGGCGGCGGCGTCCAGCATCGCCCGGGCGAAGTCGGCTCGGGTGATCTGGAATCCGCCGAGGACGTTGCGGTCGACTGCGCGGCGATAGCGTCCCTTGCCCGGCCGATCGGTCAGCCGGCCGGCTCGGACTATCGCCCAGGACAGGCCTGAAGCGCGGACCTGCCGCTCCGCCTCCCGCATGTCGTCGAGCATGTGGCGCAGGACGCGCCCGAGGATGACCGGCTTGACCAGATAGCGGGTCAACGGGTCGTCGCCGGCGCCCGGGCTCATCGCGCTGTTGCTGGCGATGACCAGGCGGGCGTCGCCGGCGGTGGCGTGCATCGCGCCGCAGATGGCGCGTGCGCTCTCGGCGCAGACCTGCGTGGGATGACTCAGGTCGCGGGTGCCGATCGCGGTGAGGACGGCGTCGCGCCCCTTGACCGCACCCTCGAGGCAGGCAAGGGGGTCGGCCTCGACCACATCGATCCGGCCGGCCACCGCCGAGGGCAACCGCCGGCCGGAGCGGACAACGGCGGTCACCTCGTACCCGCGATCGATCGCCTGCCGGACCAGGTGCAGGCCGGTCCCGCCGGTCGCGCCGAAGACGGTCAGTTTCATGGCATCCCTTCGGTTAGTGAATACTCACTCACCCCTATGCTGGTTAGTGTTTGCTCACCTGTCAAGGGGGACCATGAGCACGCGAGAGCGGATCCTGGACGCGGCCGCCGCGGTCATGCGCGAGCATGGCGTGGCGCACGCCACCACTAAGCAGATCGCCCGTACGGCGGGCTACTCCGAGGCGCTGCTGTACAAGCACTTCCACGACAAGGAGGACATCCTCCTGCACGTACTACAGGAGCGGATGCCGGCCTTCACCGCTACCGCGGCAGCCGGCGAGGGCACCGTGGAGGTCAACCTGGTCGAGGTGGCGCACAGCGCACTGCGCTTCTATCGGGAGGGGTTTCCCATGATGGCCTCGATGGTTGCGCAACCCCGCCTGATGGCCGTCGTCCGCGGCTCCCTGGCCAAGTACGGCGCCGGACCACAACATCCGCTCACCGCGCTCGCCGCCTACCTCACCGACGAGCAGGCCCTCGGCCGGGTGTCCGCCGCCGCCGACCCGGCCACGGTTGCCGCCCTGCTGTTGGGCGCGTGCTTCCAGCAGGCATTCCTGCGGTACTTCAGTGGCGGCCCCGACTTCGCGAAGGCTGTCGCCGTCGACCTCGTACGTGGCGTTCTCCCCGCGCTGCAGCCCTGAATGGACACCCGCCTCAGATCACCCTCGGCGCGCCGCTGCGATGCTCGGCCAGCCAGGTCGGCAGGTCGCCCGGCGGCATCGGCCGGGCCAGCAGAAAGCCCTGCGCGACGTCGCAGCCGGCCGCGGTCAGGATCGCCACCGTCTCGTGCGTCTCGACGCCCTCGGCCACCACCTGCAGCCCGAGGTTGTGGCCGAGGTCGACCACCGACCGGACGATCGCCGCGTGCGCCGGGTTGTCCGGCAGGTCGGTCACGAACGCCTTGTCGATCTTCAGCTCGTGCAGCGGCAGCCGGGACAGGTAGCCGAGCGACGTCTGCCCCTGGCCGAAGTCGTCGACGCTCACCCGCACCCCCGTCGCCGAGATGCGCGCCAGCACGTCGGCCGCCACCGCGGGATCGGCCAGCAGCGCCGTCTCGGTGATCTCCAGAACCAGGCGCTCGGGCTCCACGCCGGCCGTGCCGAGCGCGGCCGCCACGGAGTCGGCGAAGTCGGTCCGGCCGATGTTGCGGGCCGACACGTTGACCGCCATGGTCAGCCCGTCGAAGACCTCCGGCCAGTCACCGATCTGCGTGAGCGCGGTCGCCAGCACCCAGCGGGTGAGCGGCTCGATCAGCCCGGTCTGCTCGGCCACCGGCAGGAACGCGTCCGGCGGGACCAGGCCGCGCTGCGGGTGGCGCCAGCGGACCAGCGCCTCGACCGCGCACACCCGGCCGGTCCGCAGCTCGGCCTTCGGCTGGTAGTGCAGGACCAACTCGTCCGCCTCGATGGCCCGGCGCAGCTCGCCCACCAGCGCCAGCTTGCCCACGTCGAAGGTGTCGTGGCGCGGGTCGTAGCGGGTCGTACCGGTGCGGCTGGCCTTGGCGTGATACATCGCGACGTCGGCGCGGCGGAGCAGGGTGTCGACGTCGCCGCCGTCGGCCGGCGCCACCGCGTACCCGAAGCTGGTCTCGGCCGAGATCGGCAGGTTGCCGACGGTCACCTCGGCCTCGATCGCGGCTCGCAGCCGGTCCAGCAGCTCCGGGATCTCCGGCTCGCCGATCCCGGCCAGCACCAGGCCGAACTCGTCGCCGCCAAGCCGGGCCACGGTGTCGCCGGACCGTACCGTGCCGGCCAGCCGGACGCCGAGCTCGCGCAGCAGGGCATCCCCGTTCTGGTGCCCGAGCGTGTCGTTGACCTCCTTGAACCGGTCCACATCGGCCACTACCACAGCGGTCGAGTGGCGGTGGCGCAGCGCGTCCTCGACCGCCGCGGCGACCCGGCGCCGGAAGAGCCGCCGGGTGGGCAGCCCGGTCAGCGCGTCGTGCTCGGCCAGCCAGACGATGCGCCGCATGGTCGAGGCGGACACCAGGGCCAGGATCGCCCAGAGCGCCGCCAGGCCGAGGCCGAGAACCAGGTAGACGGTGTGCAGGCCGGCGCTGACGTCGCGCGCGATCGGCGCGTACGGCAGGTAGATCTCCAGCACGCCCAGCGGACCGCCGCCGACGCTGAGCGGCAGGTAGATCTCGACCACCCGGGGACCGGCCGGGCCCTCGTCGTTGGCGTCGGCGTTGAGCCGGGTCAGGTGGGCGACCGTCGCGCCGCCGGCCGCGTCCAGCGCTTCGTCCTCGATCGCCGAGCCGAAGCCGGACCCGTCGTCGGAGAAGACCACCCGGCCGGACAGGTCGCGCAGCCGCAGCCGCACCACGTCGCCGGAGTCGACGGCGCGGTGGGCGACCCGGCGCAGCGACCGCAGTTCGGCCGCCGCCATCGTCCGGCTCAGCGGGCGGCCGTCCAGCATCGGCTCGATCGCGGTGTGGGCGATCAGCGACGCCTCGGCCCGGCCCTCGGCCAGGCCGCGGGAGCCGGCCTCGGCGGCCAGCGCGAAGGACAGCACCAGCCCGAGCAGCAGCACGGGGACGAGGCTGGCGGCTGCGTACGCCAGGAACAACCGCCACGTCGAGCGGTCGCGCGTACCGAGCCCAACAAGCGGCACACGGGCACGCTACGCCGGTTGTCAAGCGCGCGTGGCCCCAACGGCCGGCTCGGACCTGCGGCTTTCCGCCGGCCGGCTCGGACCTGCGGCTTTCCGCCGGCCGGCTCGGACCTCCGGCTTCCGCCGGCCGGCTCAGACCTCGAGCGCCTCGCGCCGGTCGGCCGGTTTCGGGGCGAGCGGGCGGACGGTGCCGGCGATGAGCGCGGCCATGGTGAGCAACGCGGCGACGACGATCAGCGCGCGGAGCACGGTGACGTGATCGCCCAGGAAGCCGATGGTGGGCGGCCCGGCCAGGAACGCGCAGTAGCCGATCGAGGCGATCACGCTGACCCGGCCGGCGGCCTGGCGCGGGTCGTCGCCGCCCGCGCTCATTCCGACCGGGAAGCCGAGCGAGGCGCCCAGACCCCAGAGGAGCGTTCCCGCGTACGCGTAAGCCGGCGACGGCCCGAACACGAACAGCGCCACCCCGCCGATCCCGATCAGCGCGAGCGCCCGCACCACCGGGGTGCGCCCGTACCGGTCGAGCAGCCCCGGCCCGAACCACCGCCCGGTCGTCATCGCGGTGAGGAACGCGGCGAAGGCCAGCGTCCCGTACGCGGGCGAGACGTGATGCCCGTCGATCGCCGCGACGCTGATCCAGTCGTTGCCGACCCCCTCGGCGAACGCGAAGGCCAGCACGAACACCCCGATCAGCAGGGTCCGCGGCTCCCGCCAGGCGGCCAGCGCGCTCGTCTTGCCCGCGCCGTCCGCCATGACCGGGTCGGACTCGTCGTGGTCCGGGATGAACCGCCGCGCGTGCCAGACCACCCCGAGCACCACGGCGATCGCGACCCCGGTCAGGTGCGCCGCGACCGGCACGCGCAGGGCCACCATCGCCGCGCCGGCCAGCGCCCCGGCCACCGTCCCCAGGCTGAACCCGGCGTGGAAGCGCGACATGATCGACCGGCCGAGGCGGCGCTCCACCACCGTGCCCTGGACGTTCATCGCGACGTCCCAGGCCCCGTTGGCGAAGCCGAGCAGGAACAGGCCGATCACCACCGGTACGACGCCGGCGAGCGAGCCGAGCGCGGCGACGGTCAGGCCGAGGCCGAGCAGGACCGCCATCGCCATGACCGTGCGGGACGAGCCGATCCGGGTGACCACCGACCCGGAGAGCGGCAGCGCCAGCAGCGAGCCGGCCGCGATCGCCAGCAACACCAGGCCGAGCGCGCCCGCGTCGAGGCCGAGGCTGTCGCGCACCTGCGGGATCCGCGACGCCCAGCTGGCGAACGCGAAGCCGGAGCCGATGAAGGCGGCGTAGGTGGCCGTGGTGGCTGCTTTCACACGCATGTGTACGAGCGTACGTATCGTTCCGCCCCGAGCGCCAGTGCTAATGCGTACGCTCGTACACATGACTGCGGATGCGGACGAGCGCTCGATGCGCGAGCGGATGCTCGCCGGTGACCTCTACCTCGCCGACGACCCGGAGCTGCAGGAGGCCCTGCTGCGGGCGGCTGACCTGATGGACGCGTTCAACTCCACCTCCGCCCGGGAGCCCGCCGAGCAGCGCCGACTGCTGACCGAACTGCTCGGCGCGATCGGCCCGGAGACGTACATCCGGCCGCCCCTGCGGGTCGACTACGGCAGCCGCCTCCGGATCGGCGCCCGCACGTTCGCCAACTTCGGGCTGGTCGCGCTCGACGTGGCCGACATCACCATCGGCGACGACGTGCAGATCGGCACCAACGTGCAGCTGCTCACCCCGACCCATCCGGTCGACCCTTCACTCCGGCGCCAGAAATGGGAGGCCGCGAAGCCCATCGCCATCGGCGACAACGTCTGGCTCGGCAGCGGCGCCATCGTCCTGCCCGGCGTCACGATCGGCGAGAACACCGTGGTCGGCGCCGGCGCGGTGGTCACCCGCGACCTGCCGGCCGACGTGGTGGCGGTCGGCAACCCGGCCCGCGTCATCCGTACCTTGGGCGGGACCGCGTCGTAGCATCGGGGAATGCTGCTGGGTGTGCGCGACGCGCCGCTCACCGGCATGCGCATCGAGCGCGCTCCGGCCGCCCGGTCCGCCGCTGCGGTGCTGGGCTATCGCGGCTATCACGAGCGAGCCTCGGTTCCGTCGGATCGCTGGGAGACACCGGCCGGCGAGGTGATCCTGGTTCTCGGCCTGGCCGAGCCGTTCCTGGCCCAGGAGCGTCCGGGGGTGGGCCGGCCGAGGTCCTTCACGTCGTTCGTCGTGGGTTTGCACGAGCGGCCGTTGCACACCAGGTACCAGGGCTTGCAGAGCGGGGTTCAGGTGCGTCTCACGCCGCCCGCGGTC
>Ga0068860_100002567_pt1 | contig 19005 bp, 19 predicted proteins | sample KBSSwiS32_FD_66597 | JGI IMG/M metagenome (GOLD analysis project Ga0068860, IMG submission 66597) | Switchgrass rhizosphere microbial communities from Kellogg Biological Station, Michigan, USA - KBS Switchgrass S3-2 | ecosystem: Host-associated > Plants > Roots > Rhizosphere > Soil ...
CGCCAAGATGGAAGGCAAACCGCTGGCGGTGATGGCGCACAGCACCGTCGGCTTGCAGCACGCCGCGATGGCGATTTATAACGCCTACGCCGGCCGCTCGCCCGCCTTCATCATTTTGGGCAACACCATCGACGCCACCGCGCGCCGCCCGTTGATCGAGTGGTATCACAGCGCTCAAGACGCCGTCGCCATGGTGCGCGATTATTCCAAATGGGACGATCTGCCGATCTCGCTGCCGCACTTTGCCGAGTCCGCCGTGCGCGCCTACAAGCTCGCGGTCACCCCGCCCATGGGCCCAGTGATTCTGGTCGCCGATAGCGATCTGCAGGAAACGCCAGTCGAAGCAAATCTAAAATTACACATCCCGAAATACACGGCGTCCGGCCCGCCCGCTGGCGATTCGGCCTCCGTGGCCGCCGTGGCCAAGCTCCTGGTCAACGCCGAAAACCCGGTGATCTTCGCCGACCGCTGCGTGCGCACCGAAGCCGGCCAAGCGCTGCTCGTCGAACTTGCGGAGACCCTGCAAGCCCCCGTCGTCGGCGGCAAGTTCCCCAACCATCACCCGTTAAGCCAAGCCGGCGGCCGCGCGCTGATCGCCACAGCCGACCTCATCGTTGGTCTGGAAGTGCCGGACCTGTGGGGAACCGTCAACACCGTGCGCGACCAGTTGCATCGCTCCACCCAAACCTTCATCAAGCCCACCACCAAGGTCGTCAGCATCTCTGCCCTGGAACTCGGCATGAAGAGTAATTACCAGTATTTCCAGCGCTATCCGGAAACCGAAATCTCCATCGTCGCCGACGCCGAAGCCACGCTTCCCTACTTGATCGAAGCCTGCAAACGCCTGATCACGGCCGATCGCAAGCGAGCCTTTGAAGATCGCGGCAAGAAGTTAGCAGCAGCCCACGAGCAAGGCATGCAGCGCGCGCGTGACGAAGCAACCTACGGATGGGATTCGAGCCCCATCAGCCTCGCGCGCCTGCAAGCCGAGTTGTACGAAATCATCCGCACGAAGGACTGGTCGCTGGTTGGTGGCGGCGCTTCCCGCCTGTGGAATATCGACAAGGTATATCGAACGGCGGGTGGCGGCGGCGCGGCAGGCGTCGGCTACACTGCCCCTGGCTCCGTCGGCGGCGCACTCGCCAACCGCAAGCATGGGCGTCTTTCGGTAGCGATCCAAACCGATGGCGATCTCATGTACGCTCCCGGCGCCCTGTGGACCGCGGCTCATCACCGCATCCCTCTGCTCAGCGTGATGCACAACAACCGCGCGTATCACCAGGAAGTGATGCACATCCAGCGCATGGCAAACCGCCACCAGCGCGGCATCGAGAACGCCGGAATCGGCACCACGATCACCGACCCCAACATCGATTTCGCCACCATGGTCCGCGGCATGGGTGTGCACGGCGAAGGACCCATTACCGAAGCCAAAGACTTGGGCCCAGCAATCCGGCGCGCGCTCGATGCGGTCGAACGCAGCGGCGGACCCGCCCTGGTAGACGTCGTAACACAACCGCGCTAGAGGCCACCATGCGCTACCTCATTTTTCTCGCAATGGCCTGTGCGCTAGAAGCGCAGACTCCCGCAGGCAACGCCGCCAACGGCAAGAAAATCTTCGACACGTATGGCTGCTATCAATGCCACGATCACGACGCCAAGGGCGGAGCCGGTGCGCGCCTGGCGCCGAAGCCGATTCCCTTCGCCGCGTTCACCCGCTACGTGCGCAACCCCAAGGGTGAAATGCCGCCCTACACCAGCAAAGTGGTCAAGGATCAGGAACTCGCCGACATCTACGCGTTCCTCGAAAGCATCCCCGCCCCGCCTGCGTCGAAAAGCATTCCGATCTTGAACCACTGAAGAGTTAAGCCGGCCCGACAATCTGGACCCGCATTCCCTCGGGATCTTTGATGTGAAATCCGGCATCCAGATTCTCTTCCGGAATAGCTCCGTGCTCTTTCAATTCGCGCGTCACCGCTTCCTTGTTGAACTTTTCCACCCCGATCGCGAAGTGATCTACCAGGCCCGTAGGACTCTTATGATGCAGCGATACCAGCACCTTCCCCGCCGGGCCCAGCCGCACGATCTCGTTGGGCTTATCTTCGCTCACCACCGTGAATCCGAATATCTTTTGGTAGAAAGCAATCGACCGCGGCAGGTCCGTCACCTGAATGCTCACGTGGTCGATCTTGGCGGGTTTGATCGCAGTGTCCTGGGCTTGCGCACCCGCGGCAGTCAGCATCGCGAGCCCTTGAATCAACCCGCGCCGCGACAGCGCCCCCCTCTCGAAACGGTTCAACAGATCCGAAATGATCGCTTCCATACAGCCTCCTGAATTATGGCTTCACGGTCTCAGCAGTTTGCAAATCCAAACCAGCCCGCTCGCCGTTAATCAAAACAAACCCCGCATTGATCAATTGCTGCCCTGTAATATCGTAGTTCTCGTAGCGGCGTAGCTCAGCCAACGGAAACAAGAATTCGACAGACTCCGCGGGGCTCGTACCGGCGGTCACAGTAGTGCGAAACGCGATGCCCTCGAATCCCGCAGCACTTTTGAAATACGGCAGCACCAAGCGCACCAGATGCGAGACGTGCCGGTCAAACGCCAGCGCCGCCACACGATACTGCGAACCGCCATCAGCAGCCGTTAGCGTGGTCACGACCGGAATTCTCAGATAGGATGTGCCGCGAAAAGCTGTCAGCTCTGGCTTCGCCAGCGGATCGAAATGCGCCTGCGAGCCCTGCTCTTGAACCATGCGATCCAGCACCGGCTGCAGTCCCGTCTGCCGTTGCTCGAGAACTTCCTTCTTTGGTGGCGGCGGCGGTTCGACAACCGGAGCCGGCGTGGCCACGGCAGGCCGCTGCGAGATACTAACCGGCGCCGGCGCTTGTCCGTCGAAGGCGACAACCTTGCCATCTATATAAACCGTCGCGTCTTTCAATCCCGCCAACTGTTGCTCCGGATCGGCGGCCCCCGCGATTCTCCGCGCCACCGCGCGCGGCACGATGAACGCTGAGTTTTCGAAGCGGTCGATAGTCATGACGGATATTTTGCGAACGTGATGAGAAATTTCAATTTGCACCGCGTCCATTTCCGTTTCCTCCTGGACAGCCTTCATGGCCGCCGTGAGAACGGGCACCGCAACGTCCAGGTAGGTTCGGTTCACGCGGTCCTTAGCCGGCGTTTCGGTGGGATAGACGGCGGCGTAGTTGGCTCTGACCCGCAGAACCGTCTGCATTCCGAAGGTCGAAAATTCAATGGAGCGCCGGTCGGCCGAAAACAGCGCGCCGCTTCGCAGATCTAGCTCCTTGGTGAGATAAACTTTCGCCGGAAACTTATGCGCCGCCATTTCCGCCGCGGCCGCCGTCAGTTCCGTCTGATGCTTGCTCTGCAGAGCGCGCAATTTCGGATCCTTGATCTCGGCCGGAGCCACCAGCTGGGCGGAGGAGACGCCGCCGGCCAGTAAGGCCACCAAGGCCAAGTCAGTCACACAACGGTTCAGGGTCATCATGAGGAACCTTCAGGATTCTCTCAGTGTAGCTGGCCCCCGGCTCAGGTGTTTGGACGTTCTGTTCCCGTTTTGAATAGTGAGAAACACTCATTGCATAATGTCGGAAGAGCGGATATTCTGAGAGTCCGTTGGTCAATGCCCTGGCCCGCGAAGGGGAATTTGTCATGATTGCCTGGGTAACCACGCTGCTATTTATCTGCGCCGCGTTCGCCAGTGCCCAGACAGTCTCAACGGAAGTCAGGGTAGTGTCCACAGGCATGGCGATCGCTGGCCAGACCCAGCGGAGTTCGCGGGAGAGCTACACCATTCCGCTGGCCGGCCTTCCCGTCACGCCCCACACAGCGGCCGGCGCCAGCGGGATCACCTATACCTGTGATTCCGCCATTCCCGCTGGGGTTTGTAACACTCTCAATACAACCATTGCCGGACTTTATGCCGGCATATTTTCGAACGTGTCAGCCAGTATTTATATTGCATTTGGCAACACCGGCGCCGGTGACGTGGGCCGCAGCATGTTCTTGTTTGACGACGTCTCTTACAGCACCTTCCGCACCGCGCTGCAGAACCACATCAGCAGTGCCAGCGATACCACGGCGTTCAACAGCAGCGTTCCGTCGGCCAATCCCATCAACGGCGCCGGCAACGTTTACGTCACGCTGGCAAACATGCGGGCGTTGGGGTTGACGCCTTTCGGCGGCATGACATCCACGGGGGCCCCTGTACGGGCGGCACGGCCGGCTGCTACGACGGCATTATCACCATGAGCAGCACCATTCAAACAGCTGGAAACTTTTACTTCCGCAGCGGACCTATCGGACCCTCGCAATACGATTTCTTTACCACTGTGGAGCATGAGACCGACGAAATTCTCGGCACCTCGTCGTGCGCATTCAACAGCTGCGGCGGCGGCCATATCGCCCCGGCAGATTTATTTCGCTATCAGAGCAATGGCGCGCGCAGCTTTGGTGCGGGCAACAACAGCTCCTGCAAAGTCGCGAACGCAGGAAATGCGTGCTTTTCCCTCGACGGCATCCACATGCTCCAGCATTACTACAACATCAACGATGGCTACGACGCCGGCGATTAGCGCCGCGGGCGGTAACGGTGCGATTGCGGTTACCGCTTCGGTGGGTTGTACCTGGAGCGCCGGCGGAGTTCCTTCCTGGGTGGTGTCGGTGACCGGCAGCGGAACCGGCAGCGGCACTTTCAGTTTTCAAGTGCCGCCCAATGCAGGCACGGCCCGCGTCGCGAATCTGGTCATCGGAGGCGTCGCTTTTGCCATTGAACAGGCGGCTTTCGCGATCCCCGGCTTAGGTTTCATCGGCTCGATGCCGCACATAGCGGCCGAGGAGAATTGGACCACCACCTTCACGCTGGTCAACAAAGGGGCATTCTCGGCGACGGCGCGCTTGAGTTTGTTCGGTGACCCTACCGGCGCACTCACACTGCCCCTGACGTTTCCACAAACTGCGGCAGCCGCGCCCATTCTCGCGGCGTCGCTCGACCGGACCGTCGCCGCCAATGCTTCGTTGGTGATTACCACTGCGGGCCCGCTGACGCCGCCGGTCCAAGTGGGTTCGGCACAGCTCGCGGCTAGCGGAGCTGTCGACGGCTTCGCCATCTTTCACCTGATTCCCGGTGCGCAGGAAGCCGTGGTGCCCATGGAAACGCGCTATGCCAGTTCTTACCTATTGGCCTTCGACAACACTGGAGTCTTGGTGCTTGGCGTAGCCGTCGAGACTGTCTCGTCGCAAGCCGCCTCCGTTCCGGTGGTGATTCGCGATGAGTCTGGAACCGTGATTGGCCCTCCCGCCGCCACCCTTTTTCTCGCGGGCAATGGCCATTATTCCTTCGGGTTGGCGACGCAATATCCGGTCACGGCCGGCAAACGCGGCACGATCGAGTTCGATACGCCGGCCGGCGGCCGCATCAGCGTCCTGGGCACCCGCACCACTCCGCTAGGGACCACCCATACGCTCACCACCATTCCTGCGTTGGCCAATGTCGGAACCGGCGGAGGCTCCATCGCGCACATCGCCACCGGCAACGGCTGGCAGACCACTTTCGTTCTGGTCAACACCGGCACGAGCGCGGCGCAAGCCAACTTGAGCTTCTTCGCCGATAACGGGACGCCGCTATCGCTGCCGCTGGACTCTACTACGGCGCCGTCGATCAATCAAGTGATCGCCGCTGGAGCGTCCTTGATTGTGCAGAGCGCCGCTCCGCTCTCCGATCCCGCGCCGACAATCGGCTCGGCACAACTCACTACCAACGGAAACGTCGGAGGCTTCGTGATCTTCCGCTACAATCCCAACGGTCAGGAGGCTGTGGTGCCGCTCGAAAGCCGCAATGCTAATGCCTATGTGCTGGCTTTCGACAACACCGGCCAGACGGCAACGGTGTCGCGATCAACAGCGTGTCCGCGCAAGCCGTCAATATCCCTGTAGTCGTTCGCGACGCTACTGGCGCGCAAATCACCAGCGATACCATCTCTTTGGCTGCCAACGGGCACTTGGCGTTCACGCTCGGAACCGACAAATACCTCGCTACTGTGAATCTTCGTGGCACCATCGAGTTTGACGCGCCTGCTGGCGCGCAGATCGGCGCGCTGGGCATCCGCGCCCCCCTCGCGCACACTTTCACAACTTTGCCGGCATTGGCGAAATGGCCGGCGTCCGCGGCTCAGATACCATAGTGGTTTGGCTGCTCAAGCCAAACTTGCGCATCGAGGAGGAAGTTTATGGCGAAAATTCTGGGAGCGATCGGTTGCTCACATTCCCCCACCATCGGATTCGCGCTCGACCGGCAAAAGCAGGACGATCCCGTGTGGGCGCCCGTCTTCGAAGCCTTCGAGCCCCTACGGCAGTGGCTCGCCGAGAAAAAGCCGGATGTCTTGTTCGTCATCCATAACGACCACGTCACCTCGTTTTTCTTCGACCATTACTCACACTTCGCGCTGGGCATTGGAAACTCGTACTCCGTAGCCGACGAAGGAGGCGGCCCGCGGGCGCTGCCTCCCGTCCCGGGCCACGCCGGCTTGGCCCATCACGTGGGCGCGTCTTTGGTCGCGGACGAATTCGACCTGTCGTTCTTTCAAGATCGCGCTTTGGACCATGGATGCTTCTCTCCCCTATCCATGCTGTGGCCCCACGAGCCACAATGGCCGGGAGCCATCGTTCCGCTCCAAGTAGGCGTGCTGCTGTTTCCCATTCCCTCCGCGCGGCGCTGTTATAAGCTGGGCCAGTCGCTGCGCAAAGCCATTGAAAGTTATCCCGAAGATCTTTCGGTAGTCATCCTGGGCACAGGAGGCCTTTCGCATCAAGTGCACGGCGAAAGGGCGGGGTTCAACAACACTCCTTGGGATATGCAATTCCTCGACCTCATCGAAAAGGATCCCGAGACTCTAGCGGATCTGACCCATGCCGAGTACGCCGAAAAGGGTGGCATGGAAGGCTCCGAAATCATCATGTGGTTGGTCATGCGAGGTGCGCTATCGGCAAACATTAAGAAGATCCATCAGAGTTACTACCTGCCCACGATGACCGGTTTGGCAACCGTAATCTACGAAAACGAAGCCGCCGAGCCCATGCCCGAAACCGAACGCGCCTATGCGAATCACGTGGGACGGCAGCTGGCGGGAGTGGAAAAACTGCCAGGGACCTACCCGTTCACCTTGAGCCGGAGCGTGCAAGCCTACCGGCTGAACAAATTCCTCCATCGCATGATCGAGCCCGCCCACCGCAAGCAGTTCCTCGCCGACCCGGAGACGGCGTTTGCAGAAAGCCATCTTACCGAAGAAGAGTGCGACATGGTGCGGCGGCGCGACTGGCGCGCCCTGATCCACTACGGCGCTATTTTCTTCGTCTTGGAAAAATTGGGCGCGGTAGTGGGTGTTTCGAACCTGCACATCTACGCCGCCATGCGGGGCGAAACTCTGGAGGAATTTCAGAAGACACGCAACGCCCCTGGTGCCCTCTATTCCGTCGCCGGAACAGACGCTGCTCAGCCCGCTTGGGAAAAAAAGTGACGACTATTTACAATCGCCGATCCGCCGCCCCTTCTGGCGTGTCGTAAATTCCTTGCCATCGGCCTTGGTAATGATGAGGCTCTCGTACGTGTCGCCGTGATAGCTCGCCGTATTCACGAAGCTTCTTTCGGCGCCCACGGCAGTGTAGGAGAGCGTGGTGCCGTCGAACTTATAGCCTTCCACTTTGAATTTGCGCGCGGCTGCGGTCTTTTCGGTATCCGCACGAACGGCATCCATAGTCCCGTTGAGGCCCTGTGTCATGGCGGTGGTCAAACACGTCGTGGAAGTGTGCGGATTATCTCCCGTGAAGATGATCTCCCATTGCCCCGGACGAAGCCGATCTTCCGCTCGCGCGACCGAGGAAGCAGCGAACGCGATGGAGCCTATCGACAACAATATATTAGCGGCAGTCATGCACTGATTTTACGCTAGGTAGTCCCGACGACGCGAACCACCGCGGCGCGCTGATCCCGATCACAGCGATCGATCATCACGCCCGTTATCGAGCAGTATCGGAAGTCACTTCGCGGCGACTTGAAGAACGAACATAGATGTTACACAAGAGTCAGTGAAGTGGCGTGTCAGCCGGATCTGACTCCTTGGCCCTAAGTGTCGGCAAACTCCGACAGTCGGTTTGTTTCCATTCCACGAAAACCCCATCAATCCACAAGCTTCTCGATTGGTCCACGCATTGCATTAAGAACGGCGAACAATCGACATGGCAAGACACGAATCGATATCGGATCGGCTTTATCTGACCTTCTGACCCACGAAACAATCCGAAAGGAAATTCCAAAATTACATGAGCCTCATGACAGCAGCAAGAAGAGTGTTCCAGCGACTGTGGAAGCATACGAGTGTTTTGGCTGTACTATTGCCAATGTCCCTCGCGCCTTCGATTTTCGGGCAAGACTTTAGCGGGATGGTCGTTTTCGGCACAAGCCTGTCGGATCCCGGGAACCACTTCATCGAATTTGGGACCACCGCTTTGCAGCCCTTCGCTGCCGTCCCTGATGCTTCGTATGCTATTGGCGGACATCACTTCACCAACGGCGCGACGTGGGTGGAGCAGGTTGCTACCTCCTTGCATCTACCGAATGGCGGCAGTCCAGCACTTCGGAGGGGTGGAGTCTTCGGCAACTACGCCATGGGACGCGCAAGAGTACGTCCATGTACGACGGTGCCGGCGGCGTGTCCGGACGGGCAATATCCGTTCGGCGTGGTTGAGGTTGGTTTCGAGGTGACCCAGTTTCTCTCGGATGTAGGTGGGAATGCGCCCCCTGGCTACCTTTACGTGATAGAGGTTGGCGGCAACGACGTGAATGACGCCCTGGTAGCCCTTTCTACCGATCCGACGTTCACCACCAGCGCTGCCATTATTGCAGCTGCTGTCACAGCCGAAGCGGCCCACCTTCAGTCGCTCTACAATGCCGGCGCGCGCACTTTCTTGATCACGAGTGCTCCGAACTTCGCACTTACCCCTTATGTTCGGGCGCTCGGTCCTAACGCGCAGTTTGCGGCCACGTATTTAGCGGCAGCTTATGACGGCGCGCTAAATTCGTCGGTCCTGACGCCCCTCTCGGGCCTACCCGGTATCCAATTCATCCACTTCGATTTCAACTCAATCCTGGCCCAGATTGAGGCGCAGCCTGCCCCCTTCGGCATCACGAACGCAATGGACCCCTGTCTCGCCTTCGGCGGTATTGGAAATTCAACCTGTTCGACGCCGAAAAGGTATCTGTTTTGGGACGGCGTCCACCCAACCACTACAGCCCACGGTCTGGTGGCTGCTGGCGCGTTGCAGGCGCTGTCTCACTGATTCAATACGCGAACCGATCTGTCGGCGGCGACTGCCGCCACCGATAACGAGGACGCGGCTGCGGAGAGTTGCAGGAACTCACGGCGATTCATGATAGCGGCCTCCTGTTGCCGCGCCCTCTGGTAAATCGGTGCTGGTGGATTCCGAAAACGGGGGGACGGTGCCGCCGCCCCAGACGCCCGCGATGGATCGTTTGCTAAGAGCGCTGCCATTAGCCCACAGGCTGCTGCGAAGGATAGCCAAAGCCCTGGAACAGCCCGGTTGCCGCTGGAGACTCGAACCACGGACCAGATCTCAGAGTCTGGATCGTAGGACCTCGGCGACAGCATGGCTATCGTTGCCGATCGCGTTTCTTGGTCTTGCTGTCATCCAATGCGATCGGCTCCAACCCAGTCCTTTTGATCGTCGGAAGTGCGGCGGGCGACCTAAAGAATTCGATCAGCGCACGGGCCGCGTCCGGATGTCTTGCACCCACGGCGATGCCGGCAGAAAAAACAGTGATCTTCTGAACCTCGGGCGGCAGGGGCCCAAGATAGTCGACTCCCCGCACGGGAAGCAGTTCGCTGACTTGCTGAAAACCTATCTGGGAATCTCCTCGCGCAACCACGGCGGCCACGGGTTCACCCTCGATTTTCTTGGTCTTGCCCCTTACCTGATCGGCGATCCCGAGGCGCTGAAACAGTTCCGTCGCAATATAGACGCCACTTGCGCTGTCGGAGTATGAGATCGACGAGGCCTCTAGAAGGGTACGTTTGAGAGCCTCAACTGAGTTGATATCCGGCTTGGGCGCACCGGCCCGCACAACCATGCCGATGCCAGAGCGAACAAGATCGACGCGGCTACCCGGTACCACCTTCCCCTGCTTGATGAGTTCTTCCAGCGCGGAACTGGCGAGAATCACGACATCGACCGGCTCTCCACGTTCCATCCGGCTCGGAATGGCCTCCGGTGTGTTCCCCATCGAGGCACCGAATGCAGTCACTACTTTGGTTGAAGTCTTGCGCTCGAATTCGGGAGAGAGTTCAATACAAGCTTCCGTAAATGCCCCGGAGGTCATGACTTGCACTTCCTTCCCGGGCGCTTTGTTTGCGAGTAGGAGAAGGCCAGCGGTAACGATCCCGAGGAAGCGGAGTTGCCGGGAATCCTTCGCGCGTTTCAGTCTGGCGGCACACGCGCGTAAGAAGGTGGTCATATCAATCCTCAAAATAGAAATTTCATCGCGAACTGCAGTTGGCGGGAATCCTGCGCACTGGAGATGCTGCCAAAGTTTGGTGCAAACGCAATGCGGTTCGGAATGTTGAAATTAGGGTGATTGAAGAGGTTGTAAGCTTCGGCGCGAAACTGGAGCTTCGTTGCCTCAGTTACCCGAAAATCCTTTTGAAGCGAGAGATCGAACTCTCGCAATCCTGGCCCAATCACTGCATTCCGTGGCGCATTCCCAAATGTGAAAAGCGCCGGCAAGGAGAAAACCGACGTATAGAACCACTGCTGCGGGTTCTTAGGTCCATTGTCCGGACTGCCTGAAATGTTGGGACGCTGAGCTGGGCCGGCGCCAATATTGGCCTGATCGCTGGCGATGTTCACGGTAAACGGCGCCCCCGACTGAGCCGTGAAATATCCTCCCAGCTGCCATTGGCCCAGAATCGCGTGGACCCAACCGCTAGGCTTACCAGTTAGTGGCAGTTGATAGATGAAACTCACCACCACGCGGTGACGGTGATCGAAGCTGGAACTGGCCTTCTCACTCCCCAGATCATAGACATTCTGCGGCAGATTCGGCTCGTTCAAAGTGGCGCCCGGATCGGAAGCGTCGTCGATCGAATGAGACCACGTCCAATTGGCGTCGAACATCAGCCCTTTGGCGAAGCGCCGCTTGGCCGCCACTGTCAGGGCATGGTACGTCGCCCAGCCGTTCCAGCGAATGTCGGCAATTTGGCTCAACTGGGGAATGGGCCGGCGCGCCGCAATCGCACCCGCGCCCGGGAGCGGAACATTCAGCACCGTCCCGCTATCGGCATGTACGGTGCGCGAACCGACGTATAAAAGCGAGAGCAAGGTACTCGGTGTTAGCTCACGCTCCAGGCTGAAATTCCACACCTCGTTGTATTCAATCTTGAAAGTATGGTCCAGGTTATTGCCGCCCACCGTTCCGATCGGATTCGCAGTCAATGCGTTCCCGGTTGTAAACGTCGGCGAGAGAGTCACTGCCGAATTAACCGTCTTGGTCACAAAGAATGGCAAGTTCTGGGCCAGGTTCGTGACGATACTATAGGCCGCTTGATTGGGATAGATGCCGAAACCTGCGCGGATTACGGTCTTCAATCTGCCCGGGACACTCCACGCAAGTCCCGAGCGAGGCGCCAGCCGCAGCGACCGTGGCACGAGGAGGCTGTTATTCCAGCCCGCCGCCGAAGATGCGACATATGGAATCGGGATAAACGGTAGCAGCGCGTTCGACGCCGGCGAAATGTTCCCGGATTCATCGCTGGCCACGACAAACCGGCCGCCTGCAATGGAGGTATCAATTGCCGCGATCCGATTGTCCCCTTCCGTCATGTTCCGGTTGTATTCGTAGCGAATTCCGGCATCTATCTTTAGATTTGGAGTTACCTGCCAGCCGTCTTGAACGTAGAAGTGCCCCCAAAGGGTATTCGCGTCCATAGCTGCGCGTCCCAAGCCAACTTGGGCCGTGGTTGGATATCCCAATAGAAAATCGGCGAATGCATTCCCGTCAACCAAGCCCGGCTGGGAAGAGGTCCACCGCGGAGTAAATGAAAAAATCCCTCGGGCTCCATTTGGATTCACGGGCTGGAGGTTGAAATGCATCAGGTATGCCCCAAACTTGATGGTGTGCGTTCCCGTGTGCCAAATCACGTTGTCGTAGTATTCAAAGTCCTGGTTGTTGCGAAACGTGAACAGCGATGGGTCGCCCATGCTTGTGAACTGGCCGCCGAAGGAGACCTGCGGATATCCCATGTCCAGCGGATTTGCGGTCACGCCTTGCAGACCTGTGTGCACGGCAAATTCATTTCCGGCGTTAGAACTGGTTTGACCGCCGGCGACCGTGACAAACCCGAACCGCGATTCGTTCAATACATTCGCACTGAAGGCGTGGGTCCAACCAGCAGCCCCATTGATAGCGTGGGTGCTCAAGTTGCGGCCAAAACTGGGAAGCAAGCTCTCCTGCAGTACGCTGGATCCGAAGGGGTCGGCCTGACGTGCATCGAACAAGGAAGCGCGCAGGAATACCATATCCTTTTGTGAAAACTGATGATCCAGGCGTGTGCTGTATTGGTTCTCGTTGACGCGCTGGTTCTCCGTGGAGCGCAGGTTTTGCGCCACTCCGGGCAAGTTAGGGAGAGCTATCTGTGCCAACAGTCCGACCGCGACGGGATCCAGGCGCCCGCTCGGAATCTGATTGTTCAGAAACGGCTGTCGTTGATCGCTCGTAATGCTGGTGGGATCGTAAATCGCCGGCAAACCTGAAAAGTTGCCCTTTCGCATCGCGGCCGTGGGGACCGAAAACGTTTGCGTAAGCGACTTACGGATTCTCTGTCCCTCATAACTTAGAAAGAAGAAAGTCTTGTTCTTCCGCACTGGCCCTCCCACGGTCCCGCCGTACTGGTTTTGGCGGAACGGAGGGGTAGGAGCTCCCGCGGAGTCGAAGAAATTCTTAGCGTCGAACACGTCATTGCGCACAAACTCGAACAAGCTGCCGTGAAGACTGTTGGATCCTGATCTAGTCACAACGTTGATCACCGCCCCCGATTTGCCGCCGAATTCCGGAGCGTAGGATGTTTTCTCGATGTTGAACTCCTCGATCGCATCAATAGACGGCGAAATGACCATATTGTTGAAATGCTCGTCGGTGATCGCCACGCCATCAAGCAAGTAAAGGTTATGCCCGCTGCGTTGCCCGAGCACGTTCACCAGGGTGCCCCCTTGCTGCATGGCATCACCACGGGTACCTCCGGGGGGGCGTACGACGCCTGGGTTCAGCATTGCCAAGTCGAGGAGTTGACGGCTCTTCATCGGCAGGTCGGTCACTTGCTGGCGGACGATTACATCCCTGATTTCAGCGGACTCCATTTGGAGTTGCCCGCTTTCGACGTGTACTGTCACGAGTTCGCTTCTATCGCCTAACAGCAGCGTGAAGTCGCTCCTGAGCCGATCACCTGCGTGGATATCTAACCGGGGCAAGGTGGACGGTCTAAAATCGGTGGCGGTGACCGAGAGGGAATAGTCACCGACCGGAAGTTGCGGAAAAAGGTATTCACCAGAGTTGTTAGTGGCTACGGTAAACTTTTGCGATGTTTTCGCCTGCTGGGCGACGACCGTTGCGCCGGGGATTACGCTCCCGGAGGGGTCTTGCACTCTGCCTGAAATCTCCCCCGTATTCATTTGCCCGAGCGCGAACGCTAGGGTCAATGACAGGATAGAGCTATAGCGATAAAGGAAGGACATGGTTTCCTGTCACCGACCGAGCGCGGCTGAGAAGACCAAAATTTGCATGGTTCAAACGATTGAACATCTCGAACTTAAACGTCGCATTTGCTCTTTCATTCAATCTGAAGTTTTTCTCCAGAGCGGCATCCAATCCCACTAAACCCAGCCCGATGATCGTATTCCTTCCCAGGTTCCCATACGTTCCAACCAATGGCAAAGAGAAGGCGCAGGGATCATACCAGTGGCTGACTGTTCCCACCGGCGTTCCAACATCCCATACAACCGATCGAAGTTCCACTGGTGGGATTAACGCTGGACTCTGGTTTCAAATTCGGACGGTCAGCCGGGAAAAGGGATCCGTCTCTCGAAACATTGCTGCCAACGCCGGAAGGAGTACGAGCAGTGAACGGCTGCCCCGATTGAATGGTAGCGATTCCGTCCAGGGTCCATCCGTTTACGACGGCACCGAAGGCCTTGGCACCGGCCCGGCAAGGCAGCAGGCAGCTGAAATTACCAACAACAGCGTGTCTGATATCAAAATCCGCGAGTGCCCAGTCGCGGCGCCTATCAAAGGGATTCATCATCTCTTGCGTTGAGCGCACGCTGTCTGGTTGACTCACGCCTGAATTCGTATCCATAGCTTTCGAGAAGGTATAACCGATCTGTCCCTGGAATCCTTTAAAACTCTGTCTCCGCAGTGAGACTGACCCAGCGGCCGATGCGGCAGGCAATGGGGCCTGGCGAGATAGAGTCAGTGTGATTTCGTTGTAGATATCCCGAGGAATAAGAACTTTTGAACCCGCCGATTTTCGGGCTTCAAAGGCGTCACCTCCGTAACGTACAGGTCCCCTTTCGAATCAGCGGCCATGTGGTGAAGAGTCCCGAACTCCCCCGGCGCCGAGCCCCATTTTCCGAACTCATCGAGGATCGCTAACGTCTTGCGGTCAAGAATCATGACCTTCGCTTGGCTTCGATTGCCCACGTACAAGAAACGCTGCTCTGCGTCTGTCGAAAAAGCGGTGCTAGCGGCCGTGCTTCCGTTACCGCACTCTGGGGCCTTACATTCGCGACCGATAAAAACTTGCGATAGATATTTGCCGCCGAGCGTGAACACCTGCACTCGTTTGCCACCCCGGTCAGAGACATACACGAGCCCGTCGTTAGATACCCGAGCAGCGTGCACGGGCTGAACAAATTGAGGAGCACCTTTTTCGTCTGCATCGGGAAGCGCGGGGTCCGGAGGATTGTCGGAAGGTACGTTTCCGAACGCACCCCACATTCGCTTGAATTTGCCGGTATCCGCGGCGAACACGATAACACGCCGATTGCCGTATCCATCGGCAACAAAGAGCTCATTCGTTTTTGCGTAAAGGAATGTGTCCGCAGGACGATTCAGGTTCTGCGTATCAGCATTGCCCTTGCTCTGTCCAGCCCGGCCGATCTGCAAGATGAACTTCCCGGCCTTCGTAAATTTAAGTATCTGATTGTCCTTTGCGCCATTTCCTCCGATCCAGACGTAGCCCTTGGGGTCGACATATACCCCGTGCTCCGAACTCGGCCATTCATATCCCGGGCCAGGTCCGCCCCATCCCTGGATAAAATTACCCTTGCTATCAAACTCCACCAACGGAGGTGCCGCTCTCGGTTTCTCGTCCGCCTGTAGGGTATCGGGGCGCTGTAGTATCCATACGTTATCCTGCGCGTCAATAGAGACGCTGGAAACCTGACCGAACTGCCAGTTGTTCGGAATCTTTGGCCATGCAGGGTCCACTCGAAACTTCGGCGCCTCCCCCGTTGCCGAGGCTAGCAAGAACAATTGGAGGGTACTTCGAACGAATGCAGGATGCCCAGCTAGGCAGCGTCGAACTTGCTATTGAAAGAGCGAAAACAGCCGTGCTTTTCCGCCGCCCGACAAAAACGTTTCGGGACACGGTGGCTGGGGGCGGAGAAGGCCTCCGCGTTCTTCGCCTCACGGGGGCAATCCCCGTCGAAGGCGGCTGTGGCGACCAGGACAGCCGCACCGCTCAATCCGGAGCTGCAGCAATGAAATAAGGGAAGGTATCAATTCCCACGCTGTCACCGCGGTTCGCCTGATCCGCAGTGGACCCTGAGCTCGTTGAACAGGCCGATAGAGCCCTCGCATTCCTGCGCGCTGAGCTGCAACTAAGCCTCGCGTCGGCAAGCACGGCCGCTTGCCGTCAGCCTCACCGAAGTTGATCCGCTATTTTCGCAATGCCCACTTTGGCACAGGCCTCTTCCTGTGCCTGTCCCATCGGAGCTCCGCTCAGGCCGACGCCGCCGATTGTGTCCTCGCCTACGTTGATCGGAACCCCACCGCCCAGCGGGATGACGTCGGCAAGCATCCGCTGCCCGGCGTTGGTCGTTTCGGTGAGCTTCGCCCACTCGGCAGACGTCCGCCGGAAGGTCCGCGCCGTATAGGCCTTGCGGCGGGCCAGTTCGAGATTGTGCGGCGACGCTCCGTCGCCCTGGAGGAAAACTCGGAGCCGGCCTGCGCGATCGACGACCGCAACCGATGTATTGACTCCGCACGCGACCAGGGCCGCTTCCGCAATCGTCAAGGCCATGCGAAGCGAAACGTCGCGCTGCATCAGCACCTGCGCACTCCCAGAGGAAGGAATCATGAGGAGCACGGCAAGCATCGCTCCGGTCGCAAATCGATACGGCATGAGAACCTCCTATCGCTGCACCATGTTCAGTATTCTGCCGGCGCGAGCGCTTATGCGCCTGCGGCCGACCGAACCACGATAGTACACCCATCGTGTCCCGCGCATGAGAACCCGCCGAGCACGCTGCCACTCAGCCTTTTACGGGAATGCTTGTGCGGCGATTCAGGAAGAATCTCGAGCAACTGTATGCTGTACTCCGTCGCTTCCAGAATGCAGCGTATATACTTGTGTCGAGCTGGAGGCAATATGGCCAAATTTGGATCGATTTGGGCTTTCGTCGCGCTTCTCTCGGCGTTCGTTCCGCTCTCAGCGCAGTGGCTGCATTACCCCACCCCTGGGATTCCGCGCACGCCGGACGGGAAGCCGAACCTCTCGGCTCCGGCGCCGAAGACTCCCGATGGCAAGCCGGACTTGTCCGGAATCTGGGCGGCCACTGACGGAAAGTATTTCCAAGACCTAGGCGCGAGTGGAGCCGATATCCCCATGCTGCCGTGGGCGAAAACGCTCTATCGGGAGCGCAAGGAAAATCTGCAAAAGGGACATCCATCCGAGCGTTGCGTCGGACACGGCGTGACGGATTTCGACACACATGCCACGCCGCGCCGGATTATCCAGACGCCCGGAGTCATTGCGATTCTCTTCGAGGCGTACAATCACTACAGGCAGATTTTCTTGGATGGCCGGCCTCTGCCTCAGCCGACGCAGCCTTCCTACATGGGTTACTCGATCGGCAGATGGGAGGGCGACACGCTGGTTGTCGACACCACCGGTCTCAACGATCAAGGGTGGTTGGACATGAACGGGCACCCCCAAACCGAAGCTACGCACGTGATCGAACGCTTCCGGCGCCGCAACTTCGGGCATATAGATCTGCAAATTACTATCGACGACCCGAAGGCCTACAGCAAGCCCTGGACGGTTGCTCTGGCAGGCTTGGAGTTTCTTCCCGACGACGAACTGGTCGAATCTATTTGCGAAAACGAAAAGGATCTGCCGCACTTGGTTGGCAAGTAGACGGATGCCAACCGTCGGCAGAAGCACACCACTGATGAATATCGATGTCGAAACCCAGGCAGTACCCGTAGGGAGAAGGAAGACTTTGATCTGCTTCGCCGATTCAGTAATCCCCGGCTACCTCTGCACGTGGTGATCCAGATTCAACAGGCGATTGCCGTCGTCGTCCTTGCACACGGGAGACTCTTGCATGGGTTCGTCGGAGGGCTTGATGAGGTGTGCGAAGTTGGTCCAGGGTTTGGTTAAGACCTTAGGGTCGTCTACGGTTACTTGATACGCGAGATCGTCGCCGACGCGCCATAGTCGCTCCGTTACGCGCATGGCGTCGGAGTGGAAGTAACCCTCTTCTCCGAACCAGGTTTCATCGACGAAGTTTGTTGTGTCCACTACCAGCGTGTCGCCTTCCCAGTGAGCCACAGCGTCGCCGTAGTATGACGGGTTGAAGTCGGCGCGATGTTTGCCGTTCACCGGAATGAAACGGAAAGCGTCGCCGGAAATATCTTCGTAGAAGAAGATGAATTCGTTGGACAACTGGACGATGCGGCGCGGCGAGCCGATGCGCGGGACACCCGGACGGCCGCAATAGAACACAGCATCCACCTTGCTTTCGTGCGCAGCAAGGTCAGCGACCTTTGCACGAAGTTCCGGCTTATATGAGGGTTCCTTCGTCCACGGGAGAGCGCCGGGGAGTTCGGCCTGTAGGTACCGGGCGGACTGATCTGCCTTGAGCACGGTCTTGCGGCCATCGACGACTCTCGCGATTGCGCCCGGCGGTATGGAGATTGCAAAAGTCCAAATACCGCTCAAATCAGGGTGCCCGTCAGCCGCTCGGCGAGTCTTCGACACGGCTTCCGCGGGAGTGGCCTTTTGTTGAGCGGCGGCAATGTTCACTGTCAGCAAACCAGCTGTAACAACGATCGCAACGTTTCGTTTCATCGTTTGTCTCCTTGCACCGGTTCCCTCAAGTCGTCACTGACCTGAGACTTCCATTTTCGCTTCCAGTCGTCAGTAAGTTTACATCAAGCGGGTGCGTGGAACACCGGGAGCCTGATTTTTCCGGAAGCGGAAACAATGAGCGCGACGAGTAAGAGCCCCTTCGGTCTCCGCATTGGGTAGGAAGCCATTCCTGAAACCACTACGTCTCCGTTTACGCCCGATCAAGATTGGCGTAGATTGCTGCGATGTTGCCTGTAAGGCGGTCTTCCAGCGGCGTCCGCGCTCCGATGTAGACCGAATGCTTTGCGAGATTGTCGGCCACAAAGCCTGCAAAGCCCCCTGACTGAAGTGTCGGTAAGGACGCGGCCGTGATGCTCTTCTGTAGCTCGGCGAGCGGAGTGCCGGATTTTTTCGCGCGCTCCACGCGAACGGTCAGATCTTCAATATAGTTTCGGAACTGAAGCATCCGGGTGCGGCCGTGCTGCACACCTCCATGGCCACCGATTAAATGATCGAACTTCTGTTCGCCGAGAGAATCGATGGTCTTGGGCCAAGGCCGGGGAT
>Ga0068860_100002569_pt1 | contig 19000 bp, 16 predicted proteins | sample KBSSwiS32_FD_66597 | JGI IMG/M metagenome (GOLD analysis project Ga0068860, IMG submission 66597) | Switchgrass rhizosphere microbial communities from Kellogg Biological Station, Michigan, USA - KBS Switchgrass S3-2 | ecosystem: Host-associated > Plants > Roots > Rhizosphere > Soil ...
GGTCGCGGCCTCTGTTCGTGAACGCCTTCGTCCGGGAGGCCTTTTCGCCTTCTACGTCTGGGACTACTCGGAAGGCATGGAGTTCTTGAGGGCCTTCTGGGAAGAGGCGATCGCCGCCGATCCTCAGGCCGCCGACCGGGCGGAACACCTCGGTTTCCCTCTCTGCCGGCCCCCCGCGCTCGCCTCGCTCCTCGAAACCGCCGGGTTTGCCCAGGTGCAAGTGGGTTCGCTCGAGATCCCGACCGACTTCGCCGACTTCGACGACTACTGGCTTCCCTTCCTCCGCGGCACCGGAACGGGTCCTAGTTTCGTCACCACACTCGACGCAACAAGCCGTGAGGTGTTGAGGGAGCGGCTCGAACGCCGCCTGGAGCCCGGAAGCGACGGACGCATTCGGCTCAATGCGCGCTCTTGGGCGGTGCGGGGTTTGGCGAGTTGACCGGTCGAAAACCGCTTCTCTCTCCTGGCGTATCACCTGCGTGGACCTGCCCAATGCACCTGTCGGAGACTCTGGAGCCAACCATGTCGAAAGTCGTTTCACCGAAGGAAGTTGCTCTTGCCCTCACTGAGCAGTGGTCGCCGCGGGTCATCGGCGAGGTCGATGACGTTTACGTCAAGGTCGCGGCGGTCCAGGGTACTTTGGCGTGGCATAGCCACGAGAACGAAGACGAGCTGTTCTTGATCCTAAAGGGTCACCTTCGCATCGAGATGGAGAACGGGTCGGTCGAGCTGGACGAGGGCGAAATGTTCGTGGTTCCAAAGGGTGTGCGCCACAATCCGGTCGCGGACGAGGAATGCCACGTCCTGCTCATCGAGAGAAAGACGACCCAGCACACAGGCGACGTGACAACCGAGAAAACACGCTCGCTCGCCGACCAGCTGCGGCCGGTATAGACAACCCTTCGCTACATCCATCGGCCCCAGGATCTACGGTTCAGCTTGGGGTTTCGGTTGGTACAGGACGCGAGCTAACCAGCCTATCCGAGATCGGAAACGCGAGCAGCTTTTCGCGGCGCGAGGTGCCGATCAAGATAACCACGAATCGACTGCTCGGGATCTTGTGGGTCGCGCTCGAACGCCTGGATCCCCAGCGGAGCGAGCCGGTCCTCGACGTCCTTGTCCTTCGCTCGAATGCTCAGGCAAACGATGGGCAGATCTTTCTCGGAAAGCTTTAGCTCTCTTCGTGCAAACTCACACAGCCGAAGCCCGGTCTCCGCAGACTCCTTGAGAAAGGCCGAGTCTAAGTTCACCTTCTCGCGCACCATGTCCTCAATATCGAGAGTTGCCACAGCAATGTCGACGATCGCCAACCGGTAGCGCTCTTGACCCTCTCTCACTGCCATGAAATGACGCATTGCCGAGCGCTCATTTGTGGAATGAACAACATGGAAACCTCGGGCTCGAAGATCCTTGATGAGCCAGAGAATCTCTCCAATCTGGTCGTCGACGACCAGAACCGTTGGCGTTTGGGTCATCTGGCCCTCCTCTTGCCGCGTGGTGCGGTTTCGTGTGGAAAGGTAATGCGGAAAGTGGTCAGCGATCCGTTAGGGCACTCGTTTTGCACACAACCTATCGTTGCGTCGTGACGAGCTAGGATTTCCTTCGCGAGCCAGAGCCCCAGGCCTGTGCCGTTCGGAACGGTCGCCTTTGCGGCTGCCGCACGAAAACCCCTTTCGAAGATTCGCTTGCGTTCGTCTTCCGGGATCGGTAACCCGACATTTGAAATCTCGAGTACCCGGCCGGTTTTCCATTCGTAGGCGCGCGCCAAGATTGTGGTTCGCGGAATAGAATACTTGATCGCGTTGTCAATCAGGTTAACCAAGACTTGCCGGAGTAGGTCTCGGTCACCATTGACGAGAAGAAAGCGATCCATGGTGTGGGTCTCTATTTTGAGCTGAAGACACTTGGACTCCAGAAGTGCCTCAACATTGAGCTTGGTCTCGATCACCAGCTTCGCAATCGAGACTCGTGAACGCTGAATATCTTCACCTCGAAGGATGCGATCCATATAAGAAAGGTTTCGTACCAGCTGCGAACATGCTCGCACTTGAGCGACGACGTAGGGCAGGCGTCCTCGGATCTCATCCGGAGACTCTATTCCTTGCTGCAAGTTTTCTAGTGTTCCAATAGCTGAGCTTAGAGGTGTCCTAATCTGGTGTCCGACGCTCGCAAGATAGTTCATCTGCGCCTTGGAGTCTCTTTCCAGCGCTTCGAAGAGTTCGTTGTCCGAGAGTACTCGATCCGTGGCGCTGTTCAGGAAGCCTTGCATCTGAACGCGCTCCGAAACGTCTCGATAGAAGCCTTCGACCAACTCAAAGCCATCAGACGAATAAGCAACGCGCAAGTCTCCTTCGGCAAGAAAAACGGACTTGTCTTTGCGGCGCAGGCGCAGAAGAAAACGCTTTATCTTTCCCGGGCTTTGTCGCGCTGTCTCAAGCACCGTTTCTCTCACCCTGGGGTCTGCGTACAAGTCCTTTCTGTTCATCAACTGGAGATCGTCGAAGGAATAGCCGGTTAGGCTAAATTCAGTTTCGGACGACTCAAGAGTCTTGCCGTCCGGATCTACTTTGAAATAGGCAATTTTCATCGCATCGAGTAGCTCTAGAAAGCGGAAGTGCCTCTCAGCGAGACGCTCACTTTCTGTCTGGTCATGGGCGACCGCGAGTGTAAACCGAAAAGGCGGCCGAACGTGGGTGCTTTCTCGGAGCCGAAAGGAGATCCTCACGGGCACTGGGGTGCCATCGATCTTGAGAAGGGTAGACGCGAGCGGGCCGCAGACTCCTTGACCGGTGCCCTTTGCCTGCTTTATCGCGTCGACCAAGGCGCTCTTCACTAGCCGATATGCCCCAGGAACATACATCGCTCTGGCGTCGCGTCCGACCAGCTCATCTTGGGTTCGACCCAAGAGTTTCAGCATCCCAGGATTGGCCATGACTATGACCGGCATCGAATTGCCGTCCGGTGCTTGGACCAGTTGGGTGACCGCGATCGCTTCAGTTTCGGAGTCCGTTATCGCCGCGAAATACTGGTAGTGATACCAGCTCGCAAGTGCCGACCCGACGAGATCGCCGAACGCTTCAAGGGAGCTTTCGTCCGACGCCGAAAAATGATCGAGGTAGCTATTTCGCACCAGTTCGAGAACGCCCCAGAGGCGCCCCCCAGCCTTGATCGGTACTGCAACACGCGCCTTCTGAGTTTTTCCGTTTGGAATCCCGGGCGAGCGCAAGGAGCCCTGCGAGTCGAGTACTCCCGGCACGAGACTCTCGACGGATAGGCCCAAGGGAATGGGCGGTGCTTCTTCAGGGGGATCAGAGGCAGAGAGTTGGACTCCGTTACCGGCGAGGACGAACAAAGCGGCTTTATCGGCAGCGTAGATATCCCGGAGCTGACCAGCGAAGGCATGGAAATCCCAGCCAGCCACAGAGCCGGCAGCGGGTGCAAGTTCTCGGATCAATCTATGGAGACGCTCGGCTCGCCACCAGGCTTCCGCGCGTAGGGCCGCTTCGATCGCTGCAGCGAGCAGAGCTGAATGCCGTGCGACGACTTCGAGGGCCGAGGGGTCAGGACGAATTCCGGACGCGTCCACAGTGAGGATTAAACAGCCCGTTAGATTGGGGGCGCTCGCCAATCGAAGATGTAAAGCCCACCCGATAATAGCGTCATTCGTTGTTGCAGATATCTGAGCCCAGTCTCTCTCCGTGGAACGCAGAGGATTACTAGACGGTTGATACTCTTCTAGTAGGTCGAAGCTGGTACTTGGATTGAGCCCCGTCGACCCGATAGCTGTTACCCCGCCTGCGTCAAGCCCGAAAGCAAGGGCGCCAATTGAGTGGGTGAAGCAGCGGACGCACTCGGCGATTCTCTCCAGAAAAGTCGGAAGGCTCTCTCGCGTCTCTTCAAGAAGCTGCGCTCCGAGAATTCGAGAGAGTTCGAGCGTGTATTCCGAGGGGGCTGTTGTGCTCGCGCACGCACAGGAAGACTCGGCCGCCGCGGTTGATTCCACCACTGTTTCGTGCCGCATGGACAGACCTTTTCGGCGATCCTGGTTGCTCAAACGTCAGCCAGTTCAAGAACTTCCTCGAGCTTGTAATCGAAACTTCCGTCCGGTCGAGGTTCGCCAAGACCGTGCTGACCTGCCTTGGCGTCAAGGACTCCCTCTGCCAAGCCGCGTTCAACGGGGTTGGTCGCGGTCTTGCGAAGTGTCACTGCTGTTTGGCTGATCAAGCGGCGAAGAGATGCTTCGGCCTCGATATCTTGCAAGAGACCGGCAGTGCGACAGAACTCCCGACCTTTGTTCGAGAGCTTGTAGAACGTCGTCTCGGGGTTCCCTTGAGCTCGCTCTCGCGAGGTATGCAAATATCCGTCGTCGGACAACTTCTGCAGGACTTTGCCGACCCAAGGCAGCGAGCGCCTCACCCTGGGATCCAGCCCTTCGTAGACCTGTCCGCGACGCTGGGAGCCGTTCGCTCGTAAGAGTACCCTCAGAATCGCGTGCTCAAGAGCCGAAAGGTCGTGGTCCCTCATCCTCCTCTCAGTCCGAACCCGCTCCAAGGCGTCCTCGGCGGCCAGCAAGCCCGCCAAGACGGTCTCGATTTCGACGGCGATCTGGCCGGCGGGCTCAAGGTCGGGGTAGTGGCGGTCGACGAACGGCCGAACCAACTGCAGAGAAAGAAGGACTCGGCGGGGCCCGAGAAGGTCGGTGCCCAGCACGACGTCCTTCCAAGCGAGAGCCTGCGCATGTGCCAGGTAGACGCGAGCGAGGTGGAAAGCGTCCGATCGCTCCTCATCGTTCAGATCGGTGTTCCTGAGCCGCGCCAGCTCGCGAAGCAACTGTTGCGCGAGCTCGGGCGGCGAGACCGAAGGGCGTCGGCGAAGCGAAGTGTGGCCAACGGGGGGCTCGTCGTCGGAGTCGGCGGAGGAATCAGCGTCGCCGGGAAGAGCGTGATCTTCACGCGAATCGAAGGAGGGCATGGTGTCTCCTTGGCCTCAATGCGACAGACCAGGACCGGCAGCGAGAAGGATCTCGCCGCCGGTCCTTGCATAGAGCTGGCGGGCGCATGGTCAGGTAGCAATAGTGAGATAACTCATTGGTCGGCGCCCTCTCGAAGCGCCATACTTTCTGTTACTTTCTCTTCTGGGGAGGCTAGGTGTCAAGAGGGCGCCCCGGTTCACTCCGCGATTCGCGCAAACTCCTGCGCCGTCCAGGCGACATGGGGTTCGAAATCGACGACTAGCCCAAGTCTCTCCCCGCTGGCCGATTCGAGCCAGCCAAGACCACTCTCGGCGCCCTCTTGCATAGTTTGCCAACCGCGGCCGAGGTTCGCTTCGCGATCTTGCGCGCGGAACAGCCACTTCTCGGGATCGGCTCCGCCCTGACACCATCGGACGAAGGTCGAAGGGGCGTTCGAAGGTTGGTGGAGGCCAAAGTTCACCATCGCCAGCGCCTGATCCTCAGGGCAAATGCTCGCAGCGTTGACGAGAACGCACGCGGTGCCTCGGTCCGCCATGCGCCGCATGAAGCCTTCGAAGAGCTCCATTTCGTTGCTCATTGCGACGATGATCAACAGATCGGGCCTCAGCTCGCGGTAGAAATCCTCGATCGAATCCGGGGCGATGCAGTCCGCGCAGATCGCGACGGCAATTCGCCCAATGCGGGTCTCCAACAGCTGGATCGGGCTGTCGCGCCGGATCTGTTCGTAGATGTGGTCCCTCAGAGTGGGGGGAATCACCGGAAAAAACCTAGGCGCATCTCGGACTTGCTTAGGCGTTACCCGGAATTGTCCCTTCTTGGAATGCGACAGCAGAGACCTCCCGTCAGTTCCGAGCAGCGTGCATCGATTGAGCGGCAAAGTGGCATGATCAACGTGGAAGCTGCCGGCGGCCACCGCAAGAGGTGGGTGTTGTCCGCCCTGTTGGAGACGTTCAGCAATGCCGCGCTGCACCTCTCGGCAGACCATTAGCTCGGGGAAGACGACCAAGTCGATCTTCTGTCGAGCTGCGGCTTCGAGTACCTCCCGACAGAGTTCGACGGCCGAGTTGCATTCGTGAAAACTGTCGGGATTGGGTGCTTGGAAGTAACCTCCGCCAGGCGAAATGTGAAAGACAGGATTGAGATCCTGTCGCATCGGACACAAGGCGATCCGGAAGCGAAACGAATCGTCGAGATCTTCCTGGGCCTCGATCGATAGGAGACCTGTCCGCATCTTGGATGGCTTGGCGCGCTCGACCTCGATCGTCCTCTTTGGTGATGCCCAATGGAGGAAGAAGCCATCGAGAGCTTCAAGCGGGTGGCGAGGAGGGAGCGGTGGGTGGCGATCCGAAAGACCGCGGCGATCCTCTCGGATTCTTCGCAGTGCCCGACGCCCTCCCAACCAGTGGACAACCCTACCGATGAGCCCACACTCTTCGGAGACCTCCAGATTAGTGTGGGGAGGAATGCCTTCGCGGTCCGTCGCTTCCGCGGACCAGAGTTCGTGCTCAATGGTCTTGAGCGCTCTCTCTAACAGCGAGTAGACGGCTACCGCATCGCGCACCGGCTCCGAAATCTCGAACGGCTCAAGCATTTCGAGAGGAGAGTCGAAACATTCGGCGGGAGGAAGCTCTCCGAGCTGAGCGTTTCCCAGATGATCCGCAATCTTTTCGGCGAGAGCGAAGGCGTGAGCTGCAAAACTCATCAGGGCAGTGTAGTCGGGCGTCCCCGCGCCCCGGGCTAGTTCAATTTCTCTTCGCGCCTCGGTAGCGTGAGCACGAAGAATTTTCGTCGCTGCGGGCAGAAAGCCTGAATTCATGCGATCCTCTCCGGCGAACGCAAGCGAACAACGCCGCCAATCAGCGTGAGATCGATACACACTTGCAAATCCGGGAACTAATGCTGGCTTGAGAACGAAAATACATCGACTCGGACAAGTAGTGCAAGAACCGCCCGACAGGGACGAAACCGGATTACAGGTGGTGCCTACCTGCCGAGCCTGAGTCGATTGGCCCGACTGATGGCGCGATCCCTTCTGCTACGATCTTCTTTGCTGGCTTCGTTTCGCCCGTCGCAGACCCAATGCAAGAGCCCACCACCCCCGCCGCCGTCGCCCGGGTCCGCGTCACGCAAGCCGAAGGCGTCCAGGCCGCCGTGCGGCGGGCGATGGAGCTGGCTTCGTGGCGCGATCACATCCGGGGCTCGCGGATCTTTTTGAAGATCAACACGCTGTCGTTTCCGCTGGTGCCGGGGACGAACACCTCCCCTTGGGTTCTGGAAGGGGTTCTTCAGACGATCCGTGAGGCGCTGCCGGACGTGCGGTTGCAGATGGGGGATTCGCAGATCGTGGGTGCGGACAACGTCCGGCGGGCGGAGAAGATCTGGGGGTACGACCGGCTGGCGGCGAAGTACGGCGTCGAGTACGTCGATCTGTCGCGCGATCCGCTGGAGGAGGTCCAGGTGGACGGCATGCACGTCCGCAAGCTGGTCTTTCCGCGGACGCTGCTCGAAGCGGATTGCCTGGTCACTCTGCCGGTCATGAAGTGCCATCACCTCTCGACGATCACCGCCTCGCTCAAGAACCAGTGGGGGTGCCTGCCCACGTTCCGGCACAACTTCCATCCCGTGCTCCATCAGGTGATCGTGGACATCAACCAGGCGCTCGCGCCGCGGTTTACGGTGATCGACGGCACGGTCTGCCAGGAGGGGAAGGGTCCCCGCACGGGCGACGTGCGGATCGCCGATCTCGTGATCGCCTCGCCCGATCTGGTGGCGGCGGACGCTGCCGCGGCCCGCTATATGGGGTTCGATCCGCGGCAGATCGGTTTTCTCACCAACGCCGAGGCGCGCGGGCTGGGATCGATCGAAGGTCGGATGGTGGGCGACGACGTCGGCTCCGAGCAGTTCGCGACGCCGAAATCGAACCTGCTCGGCGGCATCCACAAGCGGCTGCGGGCCTCGTTCCTGAAACCGCTGTTATTCGACACTCCGATTGTCCAGGTTCTCGCCAAGGGGGCCCTGGTTTACAACTCGCTCCTCTGGTACCCGTTCGTCGCCCGGCCGAAAGCGCAGAAGTTGATCCGCGAGAGCTGGTACGGCCCGCAGTTCCCCTTCAAAGGCTAGGCCGCGGGTGAGCCCGCCTGATTTGGCCAATCCGGCCGTCGAACCTTCGACCACCCTGCCCGAGCCCTCGGCCGCCAACCGGCGCAAGCGCTGGATCTCGATCGCCGTCAGCCTCGCGCTGCTCGCCCTGATCTATCGAAAGATCGACCTGCGCGCCGTGGCCGGGGTGCTCGCCCGGTCGCATGTCGGCTGGATGATCGCCGGGCAGCTCGCGCTCGTCTTGATCAAAGCCGTCCAAGGCTGGCGTCTGCGCCGCTTGATGCCGAGCGGGACGAATCTAGGCGTGGCCGAATCGGTGCGCCTGATCCTGGTCGCCGATGTGATGAACATGGTGCTGCCGTCGAAGATGGGGGACATCGCGAAGTCGTTCTTCTTGAAGTCGCGCGGCCACCTGCCCGGCTCGCTTGCGCTGTCGCTCACCGTGTTCGAGAAGGCGTATGACGTGCTCGCCCTGTTCCTCTGGTGCGCCATCGGGCTGTTGTTTCTACCGAGCAAGGGGGCGGTGCTCTGGCTCGCCGCGACAGGGATTTCGATCGCGACCGTGGTCGGCTTCCTCACTTTGAACTCGGAGGTCTTCGCCCGCGCCGTCTTCGGGCTCGGCCTTCGGATCGCCCCGGGAAAGCTCCGGGGGAAGATCGAAAGGCTGCGCGACGCCTGGGAGGAGACGCGCGGCACATTCCGCCGCGAGCCGGGTCGCCATGCGCAGGTGGTGGCGATCTCGATCGGCCTCTGGCTGCTCCACTTCTTCCAGCTCTGGATCTTCATCCTCGCGCTGCGCGCCTACGTGCCGTTCCTCGAACATATCGGCCTCGCGGCGCTCGCCATTCTCGCCGGTCTGGCCCCGTTCACCTTCGCGGGGCTAGGCACGCGAGACGCCGCTCTCGTCGCGCTCTACGCCCCTTACCTCGATCCCCAAACCGCCGCGGCGCTCGGCCTGCTGTTCACCTCGCGCTACCTGCTGCCGGCGCTCGCGGGGTTGCCGTTCTTCCGGCGGTATCTGGAGGAGATGCGGCGGGGGTGAGACGGAAGTCGGGGCTCGGCCTCAACCGCGTCCGGTCGCCTCGAACCGATACCGCCAACTCCCCCAGGCGGTTCGTTCCCGCGAAAGCCGGCAACGGAGGTCGAGGAGGGGGGACTCGGTCCAGCCGTCGGCGTCGGAGTCCTGTCGCCGGTAAAGGGCTCCGGCAAGACGGTCGATGGAGAACCTTATTTTTGGACCGCGGGCATCGATCGTCCAGAGCTCCGGCACTCCCGCCTTGGCATAAAGGCGTGGCAGGCGGACGAGGTCCTTCTTTTCCGAAGAATCGCTGACGATTTCGACGATCAGGTCGGGTGCGCCCTCGATCTCGGAGGAGCGGGTTGGATCCTTGGCCGCTGGCACGAAGCGGACCCGGCCCGCGGCGAGAGATTCTCCCAAAACGACCACGATGTCCGGTTCCACGGACAGGTCGGCGACGGAGGAGACCACGCGAGCCCGATCGACGAAGACCTCGCCGCGGCCCGGATCGGCGACAAGAAGCTGGAGCCGTGCCGCGACCTCGGTCTTCGCCGTGCCGTGGGTATGGAGATCCTCCGGACTCATGTCCACCTCGATGTCGCCGGCAAGAAAGTCGATTCGGCCCACTTCCGGAAACTCTTCTCCGGCGCACCAAAGCCGAAACGGCGCGAGCCGATGAGCTTCGCTCGGAATTCGCAGTCGCTCTTCGAAGATGACGGCCGGTAAGCTCATGAGGACCCCTTTGGAATGGTACTCGCGCGGTACCTTTCGCGCCAGCCCCGGCCCGGGGAAAACAAAATGCCTCCCCTACTTCTTCGCCGCCAGCGCCGCCCGTTCCGCCTCGTCGTCCTTATCCTTCTTTTGTTCGACCGCGTGACGTAGGCCCACCAGGTTGCGCAGGGCGTTGAACCAGAACGGCGCGCCGAGGCCGAGCAGGAAAATCGTGAGGACCAGGCCGAGGAAGCTCCGGATGTTGTCGAAGGCTGAGAGGCGCCAGGGGTTCGGCACCAGCTGGAGCTGGGACTTTTCGATCTCCGCCTTGACCTCGGTGGCTCGGACCGTGAGCTCCTTGAGCCCCTGTTCCGTGTTGGGAACGGCCGGCGATTCCAGCACCTTCTTGCTCGTCTCGGATACGGAATCGCTCATCGAGACCAGCCGGGCGCGAAGGTCGGCGTTGGTCGAAATCTGGCGAAACAGGCTGATCGAGTCGAGCTGAAGGGCGAACGCCAAGATGACCGCGAAGACCGTGGTCGCCCAGCGGGTGTTCATCTTGAACCGCTCGCCCGCGCGATCCATCACCATCTCGAACCAGTCGTCGATCCTGCCGTTGACCGTCGCGCGGCGTTCGTCGAGCACCTTCTTGAGCTGGGGGTGCGCATCGGCGGCCTCGGCGAGCGATTGAAGCACCAGTTTGAGCTCATGCGGCTGGAGCGCCGAAGCCAGCCGCTTCGTGTCTTCGGCGATCGCCGGGTGACGAAGCACCTGGTCCGCGAGTGCCTTGGCGTGGCTCTTGAGGTCCGGGTCGATCTCATGGAGGAGCAGCTCCACTCCCCGCAGCAGGCTCTTGCCGCGCAGCTGAAGCAGAACGCCCACCATCTGGACCAGGATGGTGATCACCAGGGAAAACATCAGGATGACGACGATGAAGCCGATGGCCGAATCGAGATAGTTGAGGAGCATGGGCTCTCCCTCCAGATCGAGCGTAGACGGGGTACCTGTACTTCTGACGGACGCGAGAGGTCCATTCTGCGCTCTTTAGTCCCCTCTTTCTCCCTCCTTGGGCGCTCTTCCGGGGCAGGGCGTAACATTCGGCCGGGAGGCGCGTTCCAATGAGTGGAGACATCAGGAGGGACGACACCGTGCAATCGGCAACCGCTCCAATCGCATCCACCGCCCCCCCCGGGGGAGCCCCGGTCGCCCGGGCCGGCAGCCAGCCCATCGGCCAGCCCGTTCCGGCGACCCTCGAACGACTGTTCGAGCTGCACCACCAGGGGGTCTACCGGGCCGCCTACCGCATCACCGGCAACGCTTCGGACGCCGAGGACGTGATGCAGACCGTGTTCTTTCGCCTCGCCCGCCGGGAAGAGCTGGACCTCACCGAGCAGGTGGGGAGCTACCTCCACCGGGCGGCGGTGAACGCCGCGCTCGACCTGGCCCGCAGCCGGAAACGCTCCCGGGCCGTGGCGCTCGACGACGTGGCCGAGAGCCTCGCCGACGAGCCGGGCAAGAGCCCCGAACGCCGCCGCGGCAATCGCGAGCTGGCCCAGGCGCTGCGCGCCGCGGTCGGCCAACTCTCACCGCGCCAGGCGGAGATTTTCTCGCTTCGCTACTTTGAAGGGCAGAGCAATCTGGACATCGCCCGGATGCTCGCCTGCTCCCAGACCGCTGTAGCCGTCATCCTGCATCGTGCTCGCCATCGGCTGCAGAAAGAGCTTTCGTCGCACCAAGGAGGTCAGTCATGAGCCTGTTTTCCAATCGCATCGATGAAGCCCGCCTCGACGAGGCGATCTCCGAGATCGCATCCACTCCCGTCGATGAGCACGAAATGGCTGCCGCCGCCGCCCGAGTGCGAAGCAAGCTTGCGCAGTTCGCCGCGACCGGCGTCGCCCCCGAGGAGCCTTTTGCTCCGACCGCGCCGACGCCGACGATTCACGCGGTCCACTCGCCGCTGCGCGGCTGCGAAGACTTCCAGGCCGAGATCCCGGCGTACCTGGCAGGAGAGCTGCCCGCCGCCCGCGCTCTGTTGGTCGAAGACCACACGCGTAGCTGCGTTCCCTGTCGCCGCGCCCTGCGCTCCGCCCGCGAGGGCAAGCCGCAGATCGCCCCGGCTGCGGTCGTCACCCGCGTGCCGCAGAACGACAACCGCCGCACCCTGTACGCCTTGGCCGCGGTGTTGGTCGCCGCGCTCGCCACGGGCGTCTTCCTGATGCAGGACTTCTTTATCTCGGGCGGCCAGATGGCGCGCGTCGAGGCGATCGAAGGAAGCCTCTATCGGATCGACGGCGAGGCGACCGCCCAGCTCGGCGCCGGCGCGGCGATTCGCGAAGGGGACGAGATCCGCACCGCGAAGGGCTCCCACGCCTTCGTACGGATGACCGACGGCTCGGTGATCGAGATGAGCGAGCGAGCCGGCCTGTCGCTCGACGCCGGCCGCAAGGGGAACACGATCGAGCTGGAGCGCGGCAAGATCATCGTCCAGGCCGCCAAGCAGCGCCCGCGCCATCTGTACGTCGAGACCGAGGATTGCCTGGTCGCCGTCACCGGCACCATCTTCTCGGTCAACCACGGCACCAAGGGGTCGCGCGTCGCGGTGGTCGAGGGAGAGGTCCACGTCAACCAGTCGGGTCGCGAGAACATCCTGCACCCGGGCGGCCAGGTGGTGACCGCCGCCAGCCTCTCGACCGTGCCGGTGACCCAAGAGATCGCGTGGAGCAAGAACGCCGCGCAGTACGACCAGCTGCTCGCCGAGCTGACCGCGGCGAGCGCCGACATCGATTCGCAGATCGAGCGTCCGGGCCTGCGCTATTCGACCCGCCTGCTCGACCTGTCGCCCGCGGACACGAAGGTGTTCATCGCGCTGCCGAACCTCGCCAAGAACCTGGGCGAGACTCAAGCGCTGCTCGACCAGAAGCTCGCGGAGAGCGAGACGCTGCGCCAGTGGTGGCAGGACAACTTCTCCTCCGACGCCGAGCGCCAGAAGGTCCACGACCTGATCGACCGGATCTCCGAGCTCGGCAGTAACCTCGGACCCGAGATCGCGATCGCCGTGGGTAAGAGCGGCACCGGTGAGCACTCCGAACCGGAGCCGGTGTTGACGGCCGAGGTGGAAAACGAAGCGGCTTTCCGCGCGGCGCTGGCGGCAGAGGTCGACCGCCTGAACGGCGAACCCGGAGAGCACCACCACAAGATCCGGATCGTCGAGAGCCTGCCGGCCGTGGCGACCCCGGGCGAAGACCACGAGCTGCTGCTCTACGTCGGCTCCGACCTGTTCGTCGCGAGCCCGAACGCCGCGTTGATCAACCAGGTGGTGGCGAACGCCTCGGGTTCGAATCCGTTCGTCGCGACGGCCTTCCGCAATCGTGTCGCCGCCTCCTATCAAGACGGCGCGGGCTGGCTCTTCTCGGCCGACCTCGCCTCTCTGATCGGCGGGAGCCCGGCGGTCGCGAACGGCGAGAGCAGCGAAGACCACCACATGGCCGAGACGCTCGGCATTCTCGACCTCGACCAGTTCATCGTCGAGCGGCGCGACGTCGAAGGGCGGACCGAGACCCGCGCCGTCCTGACCTTCAAGCAGGCCCGGCGCGGTGTCGCGGCCTGGCTTGCGGAGCCGGCTCCCATGCGGGCGCTCGACTTCGTATCGCCCGACGCCAACGCGGCCGCGGCCTTCGTGGTCAAGAACCCGGCGACGCTGCTCGACGAGCTGCTTGCCGCCAACCCGAAATTCGCCGCGGAGCTGGCCCAGGCCGAAGCGAAAGAGGGCTTCAATTTACGCGACGACGTGGTCGCGACGCTCGGCGGAGAGTTCGCCCTGGCGCTCGACGGGCCGGTGCTGCCGAAACCGTCGTGGAAGTTCGTGGCCGAGGTCTACGACCCGGCGACGCTTCAGCACACGATCGAGGTGACGGTCGAACGGCTGAACCGGGAGCTGACGAAGAACGGCAAAGGCGGAGTGACCTTGACCACCGAGACCAGCGGCGGCCGCACCTGGCACGCGATCAACTCGGAAGATCTCGGGATGTCGATCCACTACGCGTTCGAAGGGGGCTTCCTGGTCGCCGCGCCCTCCCGGACGCTGATCGAACGGGCGTTCTCCGGCCGCGAGTCGGGCGCTACGCTCGGCCGCTCCGAGCGGTTGAAGAGTCTGCTCGGCACGGACGGTCAGGTGAACGTCTCGGCCCTGGTGTTCCAGGATCTCGGCGCGCTCGCCAAGCAGGGTGCGAAGTTCATCCCGCAGAAGGCGCTCGAGAGCAAGGATGCGAACCCGCTCCGGTCGTTCCTCGGCCAGGGTCCGAGCGCGATCTACGCCTACGCCGAAGAGGATCGCATTCTGTTCGGCAGCAACGCGGTGAACGGTCCGCTCGGCGACAATCTCAAGCTGCTCACCGGGTTTTCGAGCATCCTCCGCTCGATGGGAGGCCACGGAGGCGACTCGTAACGATCCGGTCGAGTAAGATCAGAAACACCCCAACGTAAATACCGTAGGTAGAGGCGCAGCGAGCTGCGCCTCTACCGTTTCTCGGGGCTGATTTTTCGTTCGCATTGTTCGTCTGTCGAGGAGAAGCTTCCCATGACCGAATCCACACCCGTGATCGACCTCGAAGGTCTGGAGGTCACGCTCGGCAAACGCCGAATCCTCCACGGGCTCACCGCGAAATTGACCGGGCGCTCGATCGGCCTGCTGGGGCCGAACGGCGCCGGCAAGACGACCCTGCTGCACACCCTGCTCGGTTTCTATCCTCCGTCCGCCGGCACCGCCCGCCTGCTCGGCCACGACATCCGCAGCAAAGGGCGCGACATTCGCGCGCTGATGGGCTACATGCCGGAAAACGACGCGTTCGTCGCCGGTCTCTCCGGCGTTCGCTTCGTTCGGCTGATGGCCGAGCTGTCGGGCTTGCCGCCCGAGCAGGCGCTCGAACGGGCGCACGAGTCGCTGTTCTACGTCGGCCTCGGCGAGGCGCGCTATCGCCCTGTCGACAGTTACTCGCTCGGCATGAAACAGCTGGCGAAGCTTGCCCAGGCGCTGGTCCACGGACCGAAGGTCCTGTTTCTGGACGAGCCGACGAACGGGCTCGATCCACCGGCCCGCGCCCGCATGCTCCACTTGATCCGCGACATCCGCGACGCGGGGCAGGTGCGGGTGATCCTCTCGTCCCATCTGCTGCGCGACGTGGAAGAGTGCTGCGAAGAGGTCCTGGTGCTCAAGAACGGCCAGATCGCCACCTACTGCAACCTGGAGGCGGAACGCAGCGCGAACCGAAGCTTTCTGGAGCTGGAGCTGCGCGCCGAAAACGGCAACGAGCAAAGCTTCCGCGCCGCGCTCGACGGGCTCGGCTGCGAGGTGGCCGAAGGGAGCCGGCGGCGGATCAAGCTCGTCATGCCCCCGGGCGTCGAGGTCCGCGCTCTCTACCAGGCCGCGGTCGAGCATTCGGTGCAGATTCGTCACCTCGACTATCGCCGCGATTCGCTGGAAGACATTTTCTTGAAGGCGATGGAGGGGTAGTCCGATGGCCGTCTTCGAACGTAATTATCGACCCTACGCCGGGACGCTCACGCCCGAGAAGCGCCGGTTTCTGATCCTGCCGCGCTATGCCTACTCGGACGTGTTCAAGAGCCGGCTGTTCGCGATCTTCTTCGCGCTCTGCTTCGGCGTGCCGGTCGCGGGGCTGTTGATCATCTACCTGCATCACAACCTCTCGGCGCTCAAGTTTCTCGGGCTCACGGCGGAGAAGTTGAATGAGATCCTGCCGATCGACGCCCAGCTTTTCTGGCGCGGAATGTCGCTCCAGAGCGGGCTCTGCTTCATCATCACGCTGTTCGTCGGCCCCGCGCTCGTGGCGCCCGATCTACGCAACAACGGGCTGCCGCTCTATCTCGCCCGGCCGTTTTCGCGCACCGAATACGTGCTCGGCAAGCTCTGCGTGTTGGCGATCCTGATGTCGCTGGTCACCTGGGTGCCGGGTCTGTTGCTCTGGGGTTTCCAGGCGTATCTCGAACCGAATTGGGCGACGGCCAACCTGCAAATCGCCTCCGCCCTGTTCTTCGGCAGCTGGATCTGGATTCTCTTCCTTTCTCTCTTCGCCCTGGCGATCTCCGCCTGGGTGAAATGGAAGCCGGTCGCCCGCATCGCGCTGTTCATGATGTTCTTCGTCGGCCAGGCGTTCGGTCATGCGGTCCGCGGAATTCTCGGGCTGTCGTTCGGGAAATTGTTCGACGCCTCCGGCGCGAGCGCCACGGTCTGGGCTTCGCTGTTCGGTGTCCGCCCGCCCGACGACCACCCGCTCACGCTCGCGTGGATCACCATGATCGGCGGTTGCCTGGTCTTCCTCTGGCTGCTCAAAACGCGCCTGCGCGCCTACGAGGTGGTGCGATGAGCGCGGCGGGCAAGAGCACGAACGACCAGATCGTTCTCGACAACGTCTCGAAGTTCTACGGCGAGGTGCTCGGCGTCAACCGGATCGACTTGACGATCCCGCCCGGCATCACCGGCCTGGTCGGCCCGAACGGTTCGGGCAAGACGACGTTGATGAACCTACTGGTGGGACTCCTGCGGCCAAGCGCGGGAACCGTCAGCGTTCGCGGTCTGTCGCCCGACCGGCCGGAGACGATGTTCCGCGAGATCGGCTTCGCGACCCAGGTGGACGCGTTCCCAACCGGCGTCACCGGCTTCGAGTTCATCGAGCTGCTGCTCCGCGTGTACGGCTTCGCCGCATCGGACGCCAAAGCGCGCGCCGGAAGAGCGCTCGAAAGGGTGGGCCTCACCGAAGCCGGCGGCAGAAAAGTCGCGGGCTACAGCAAAGGCATGCGCCAGCGCGTCAAGCTCGCCCAGGCGATGGCGCACGATCCGTCGGTCTTGATCCTCGACGAGCCGTTGAACGGGCTCGACCCGATGGCCCGCGCCGAGGTGATCGCCCTGTTCCGCGAGCTTTCGATCGCCGGCAAGCATGTGCTGGTCTCCAGCCACATCCTGCACGAGGTGGATCTGATCTCGGACCAGGTCGTCCTGCTGAACGGCGGCTACGTGGTCGCCGAAGGCGAGATCGGCGGAGTGCGCGACGAGATGGAAGAGGAGCATCCGGTCCAGGTGATGATTCGCTGCGACCGCCCGTCGCTGCTCGCCTCGCGGCTGTTCGAGCACGACCACGTGGTCGAAGCGCGAATCACCAACGACCGCCGCGGCCTGCTGGTCAGCACCAAGGATGCGGACGGCTTCCACCTGCTGCTCAACCGCATCGTGCTCGAACACGACCTCGCGGTCGAATCGATCGTGCCGGCCGACGCCGACGTTCATGCGGTCTACCAATATCTGATCGAACAAGGGGGCCGGTAATGAGCGCCGCGATCTCGAACGAAGTCCCGGCGTCCCCGGCGACCACCATCGCAATCGGCGAGCCCGCCCCGGGCAGCGCGGCTCTCCGCCGCCGCCAGCTCGCGGCGATCATCCGCATGGAGCTGAAGAAAGGCTTCTTCGGCAAGCGCGCGATCGGCCTCTGGCTGCTCGCGCTCGCGCCGCCCGCGGTGCTCTCGCTCCGCCTCCTCTTCACCCCCGGCGACTCGATCCGCGAGCTGTTCGACCTCGCCCAAGCCCAGGCGATCTTCGCCGGCGCCATCTACCAGGCGTTCCTGCTCCGCGTGGTCGTTTTCTTGGGCTGCGTCGGCATCTTCGGCAACCTGATCCGCCGCGAGGTGCTCGACCGCACCCTCCACTACTACTTCCTAGCCCCGATTCGCCGCGAGCTCCTGGTGCTCGGCAAATACCTGACCGGCCTCATCGTCGCCGGGTTCCTCTTCGGCCTCTCGACCGCCGCGTCGTTCCTCCTGACCTTCGCCCCCATTCCCGGAGGCTCGCGCTTCCTCCTCCAAGGCCCCGGCCTGGGCCACATGTTCGCCTACATCGCGACCACGCTGCTCGCCTGCGTCGGCTACGGTGCGATCTTTCTCACGCTAGGCTTTTTCTTCCGCAGCCCGGCCATACCCGCCCTGCTGATCTTCGGCTGGGAAGGAATCCACTTCCTCCTTCCCCCCCTGCTCAAAAAGGCGAGCGTGATCCACTACCTCCAATCCCTCATGCCCGTCCCCGTCTCCGACGGCCCTCTCGCGCTGCTATCGGACGCACCGAGCAAACCGGTCGCCGTGATCGGCCTGCTGATCTTCGCCGGCCTGCTGGTCGCGATCTCGGCGCGGAGGGCGCGGCGGATGGAGATCAAGTACGAGGAGGATTAGGGAAAGGAGGGTGGAGCAGCGCAAAGCTCGACAGCAAACTCCGCCCTTCCGCGTCAAGGCTTGATGAACGAGCTCTCGGTGATGGACTGGTTGCCGCTCGCGTCGATCGCCAGGACTTCGAACAGGACCTCCCCCGAGGGAAGGGAACGGACGAATTCCTTCGGCAAGGTCACCGACCGGACGTTGGCCGGAACCGTGACTTGAAACGAGTTGACGATCAGCTGATAGCCGGCGATCGAGATCGGCCGATCCGGAAAGCCCTCGGGTACCGTCGTCACGGCATTCCAACTGATGACCAGAGAGTTGTTCGCGCCCAGACGCGCTCTTACGTTACCGGGCCCGTTCGGCACGGCGTGCGAAAGAGTACCCTCGCCGTCGATCTCCACGTCGTCAACCGTCAGACCTTCGAACTCGTACTCGCCCTCGGGGAACAGCGCGAGCAGATCGTCGAGCGGAAAGTCGTCGAGATTTGGCTCCGCACCCTCGAAGAAAAGCTCGGTCATGCCTAGCTGCCGGTACGCCGCGAAACCCACGACCTCGAAGACCTTTCTGCCAAGCGGGTTGACGATCTTCAACCGCTTCCAGTCCTCGCCGTCGAGCGAGACGTGATAGCCGAGATCGTTCGCCGTCTGGTTGTACTCGATGTAGATCCTGGATTCGGAGAACTGGGTCTCCGCATTGAGGGCGCCCGCCGAGATCACGGCGGCTATGGTCGCGAGAAGAAAGCGTATCGGGCGTGGGGTCTTCATGGTCGTTTCCTCCCTTCGAGGTTTGCCTGCCCCTCTTTGGATGCAGAAACGGCCGAAATCCTTCGCCGGGACCTCGTTCGGCCGAATTGACAGCCTTGGCGTCAGCACCTAGGCTGTGCGCCGTCCGCCATCCTTTTTCGGAAACCCGCACTCTGTCAGGCACTCCATGACGACGTCGATCGACCTGGCCATCCTTGCGGCGCTTGACGAGGAGATCGAGAG
>Ga0068860_100002572_pt1 | contig 18984 bp, 21 predicted proteins | sample KBSSwiS32_FD_66597 | JGI IMG/M metagenome (GOLD analysis project Ga0068860, IMG submission 66597) | Switchgrass rhizosphere microbial communities from Kellogg Biological Station, Michigan, USA - KBS Switchgrass S3-2 | ecosystem: Host-associated > Plants > Roots > Rhizosphere > Soil ...
AGAATGTATAGAATAAGTACACCTTTCTATGCCGGAAGATGATGGCGCAAGGAGGCGGGCTTAGGCCGATTCTGCCTGCAAGGTATTAGTTAAGGTATTATTTAGTAAAAAAGTCCTTTCCGTTTTCTTATGTAAATAGCAATGCATGATATATGCATTGTATTGCTCAATGATAACCGGCCAGTTGTATTGGGTTTCTATTTTTAGGAAATTATTTTCAACCATCTGTTCCTCTTTCTCATCCCTGTTTACCGATTCGATTAATTTCTCAACATCTTTTGAAGATTGGAAATAATATGCATCCTTTTGCAGAACGGCATGGTTGAATTCATTTTGATGGGCTGCTATCAAAGTCCTGCTTCCCATTGCTTCGAGTAAGGAAGGGTTAGTGCCGCCTACACTGTGTCCATGAAAGTAAAGGTGTGAAAAATATTTAAGTGAGTAGGTGACGGCGCTGTCATAAATAGCCCCGGCAAAAAGAATGCGTTTATCGGCTTTGAATTTCTTTTCAAGTTTTTGACCGAATGAATTGCCGGTATTGCCAATTACGAGAAATTTTTTATTGGAAGAGCTGTTGTAAAATCCGTCAAGGATTGTTTCAACATTATTTTCCGGTTCCATACGGGCCATAAGTAAATAATATTCCTGTTTGGAAATATCATAAGACGAAAGCAGTTCATTATTGCCCGTATTATCTGTATCACTTCCATAGGGAATGTACATACACCTGACATGATATTTTTTCTGAAGATAATTCTGAATAACAAGTGAGTCGGCAACGTAGAAGTCACTATATTTTATTGCCAGTTTTTCTGCATGTTTTAAAAATTGACGGGTAAGAAAATTGTATTTCTCTCTCTTCCATTCCAATCCATCCATGTTAGAAATAATGACAGATTTTTTGGGGAAGAATTTGCCCCAGATGGAACTGCTGGTATAGCCTAAAAATAAGATGACATCATAATCTTCTTTTCGTGCATGTTGAATACAATTCCAGTCATATATAAATTGCCCTGCAGTTCCAAACTTAAATTCCGGATCATAACAATGAATAATTCTTACGCCGTAAAAATTTTTTTTCTGGTAAGGATGATTATGCGAATTGTAAACCGTTACATCGTGCCCCTTATCAACCAATCCAACTGAAAGACATTCAGCCAGCTTTTCAAATCCTCCGTAAAAATTGGGAATTCCACGGCAACCTATTAATGCGATTTTTAGTTTCATATTTTTAGTTTCAGATGTCGGACAATATTTTTTTGTAAGCATTGCGTTTTAATTGCCACAGTTTGTCATATACAACCAGTGACAACCTTTTGTTGAAATACGTTGCATTGCATAGGTTTACCTGCTCTGCCAATCGCTCCCGGGATTGAAGATGATGAATGGACACGCTACTAAGTACAATCATTGAAATATTCATAACAAATTCTTTGCCGGGAATTATATCATCGCAATACGTGCTCTCCACTTTTGATGCAAAGAGGGAATGTGCTTCAAACCTGCCCGGCAAAACAGTGGCTTTTTTGCTTTGATAATGTTGAATCAATTTTAGCCGTGGAAGATGATCAATAGAGCGACTACTTTCTCCTGTTGTTTCCCTGCCTTGATAGCGATAAACTGGCTGGTTGATGGAAGTTGTTGCAATAGTATAATACCTGCGTGAAGGAATTTCTCCCGAAAAAGTAAGTACGAATTTAAACATTTGTTCTCTTTGACTTGGGGGCAAGGTCCATTCTTAAAAACGGATATACGAAATTAACCATATTTTGCTAAAGGCCTCATAATCGTTTTATAATGAACCTGTTAAATTTTTTTAACATAGTTATTAACGCATTTTACCGCCTCACTTATTTGACTATTCTCCGCAGAAGTTTCCGGGTTTTACGCAGGTATATAAAAAAGAGGTTCCGTGGTGAACCTCTTTTTTTATATATTTTCAAAGGGATAATTTTTTGCCGGAATACTGAAACAGAATTACGAAATATAAAAAACGAGATCAACGGCTTCAAAATGGTTTCACACCAACTGAAAAAAGAATTCCTGCGCTATTAAGTTTTATTTTACCAGCGCCAATCCCGCTAAATGGTATTTTAACATAGGGTTCTGCGCTTATAGAAAATCGCTGATTGATAAAATATTCATAGCCGCCGGAGATATCCAAAACAGAAAAATAATTTTTGTTTTTATTTGATACTTCCCAGGGTCTGTTATAATTACCGCGTATGGGATCTTTATAATAATAAACATAAGATTCTCTTTTCATAAAGTAAGAAGAGAGCCCTGCAGAAGCGAACCAATGATGATTTTTGCTTTTGCCAAAATTATAACTCAGGGTTACTGGTATTTCGTGAACCTTGCAGTCCGCATCTACACTTTCAAGAAAATTGTTCCATGTACTTCCCCGCGGAAGGTGGTATTCAGTATCATCGACAGAGTAAATCTTTTTGGCAACATAAAATCCTGTGCGCAATGTAAATTTCCTGGTAATTGAATAACTTAATTGTGCACCATAAGCAAGGGTAATTTTTCCTGTATTGCTTAATTCTGCAGCACTTACATCAGGGCCAATGCTTAAACCAATTCCAAAATTATGTATGAAGCCTTTCCTTGTTTTCTTCTGTGCAATATTACTTTTTGCCACCTTCGGATTCTCAACCTTTGCAAGATCTGTAGATTTTATTGTTTCTTTTTGATCGATCGTTATATTGGTGCTTACCGTCTTTAAAGAATCATTATAGACTGATATACCCGGTGGTAAAATATCATTATTGGATAGGTTTCCTGCTTTAACTATTGGTTCATTGGTATTATTAATTTCGCCGGGACTTCTTTTTTGGGCATTTGCTTCAATAGAAAGGGACTCATCTTCACCTTTTTTCTCCTGCCCAACGGGACGTACATTTTTAGTTAGTTGTGTTTTCCTTTCTACTACCGTAATATTCCCATCTGCGGCTAGCTTGTCAATTTTTTTTGCTGTATGATTCAAAGCCTTTGCCGGGGTTTCATTTAATACTTCATTTTTCATATTGACATCCGCTACTACCGCGCCCTTGCCTGGTTTGACTGCACTATGCCTGGTGGCAACCTTACCGGCGGAAAGATTTTGATCCTGGGATTTTTCGGAATTACTTTTCAAACCGGGCTTTTCTGAAATTTTTGAAGAAGGGGTTGATTCCTTGCGGGAAATCATAAAAAATAATACGACTGCAACAATTATAAACAATGGGAAGAAATAAATAATTCTTCTCCAGTCCTTTTTCTGCGGGAGATGTTTATCGAGCAACTTTTCCATTTTACCCCAGGCCTCCTCATCATATGCCGGGTGATATTGGTCAGCCGCCTCTTTTATTTTTTTATTTATTTCTTCATCCCACATTTTTCGCAGTTAAAATTTTGTTATCGTTCTTTAGTATTTTTTGCAATTGTTGCCTGGCTTTCGAAAGATTGGATTTGGACGTACCTACCGAAATACCCAATTGATTTGAAATCTCTTCGTGGCTAAAGCCGTCAATAATGAATAAATTTAAAACGGTCCGGTAAGCAGGAGAAAGTTCCCTGATAGCACGAATGATTTCATCATAAGAAATCATATCAAAAGCATTTTCATTTTCTGCCGGAAAATGATTAAGAGACGTATCCAGTTCAGCAGTAAAGTAATGTTTGTTATATTTTCTGCAATGGTCAATCGCAGTATAAATCATAATTTTTCTAAGCCATCCTTTAAATGAGTTTACCTCATCTGCATAGGAAGGTTTATAACGATGAATTTCCTTAAATATTTTAAGAAAGCTATCATTAAAAATTTCTATTGAGTCTTCTTTTCGTTTTGAATACCGGTCACATATGGCCATACCATAACTATAGAAAGAGTTATAAATTTTTTTTTGACTCTCCCTGATGTTCAGAGTACAACCTCTGATATGTAGATTCAATTCCTCTGCAGATATCAATTGCATTTGTTTCTACTTAACGTAATCGTAATTAAATGACAATAAGTTGCCTCCCTTAAATTAAATACTTTTTCAAACTTCTTTTGCTTTTCTATCTTTCTTTACGGCCTTTTTTTTGTTGACCCGGATGGTATCCCAATATTCTTTACCGTATCCCGCCAGTATCTCTTCATCAGGTAGAATTTCCTTTTTCGATTCAAGAAACACCTTTGAGCCATCAACGACATATTTGCAGTTATTAATTAATCCCGAACCTTTTTTTGAGCCTTTTGCATCATTCGCAAAACGGCCAAAAGCTTTTTTATGCTTTGAGCCATCGATTACATGATTCCGGTTAATGTAAAAGATGTATGCATTCAGGCCATCCAGGTGATCTACTTCCTTCCATGTTGTGACTTTTCCTTTATATTCTACGATACGGGTTCCCTTAGGAATTGTTTTTTTTGTAAATAAGCCTTTGCCTGCACCCGGTAAAGTAGATTTTTTTATTACAAGGTTCTTTTCCTGCAGCGCCATCTTAAATAATTAAAGTAGGATTGTTTTGTAAACAGATTGAAACAAAATAACATAAAAAATTGCCGATAAATTTAACTTATTGTATTAGAAAATAAATCAATAAGAGTGCCAGAGAGGTAAAGAACAATTCTACGCTACCCCATCCACAAGAATCATTCTCGTAAAGGCCGCACGTTGCCTTATAAGCTTTGCGTCGGCATATTCCTGCGAATTCCACCATTGCCTTGCCCGTTCGGCATCCGGAAATTGCAATACCACAATTCGCTCCGGAACCCAATCACCTTCCAGCGTTTCGGTTTTGCCACCACGAACTACAAAGGAGCCCTGGTAAGCTGCGATTGAAGCTGGTGTAAGTTTCTTATATTCTTCATAATCACCAGGATCAGTAATTTTTACATCGACAATAATAAAAGCAGGCATAAATTATTAATTAAGTTGTTTGTTGAATCAGATTTGTTGTAAAAAGTTCGTGAATATACGGCATGGAATTTTACTTCAGATTGGAGAGTATTTACAGGCCTGAATAATAATCATATCCTTGCTCATACCAGTAGTCCGGCGGGCGTTGATTACTGAAAGATATAGTGCCAATTCTTTTCAGGTGCTTGATACCGTATTTAACGGGGATAATTAAACGCAGCGGGTATCCCTGGTTCATAGGCAATGGCTTACCGTTCATTTCATAACAGAGCAGGGTTTGGGGGTGCATGATGCTTGGCATATCAATGCCTACGTAATATCTTTTATCCGGGGTAACAAAGCCCACATATTTCATTTGCGTTTGCAGGTTTAAGTTAAATTTTGCAGCAAAATCGCTGAATTTTACACCTGCCCAGTGCGTAACCTGGCTCCATCCTTCTATACACTTAAAGTCAAAAACAAGATCAGTCTTGGGTAAAGCTTTTATTTCATTCAGCGATATAAATAAAGTATCTCCCGGCCTGCGTATCACCTGCAGTTTCCAGGCGGCAGGATCGAAACCATCACTCATCCCTATATTACCATTCACCCTCACATTTTTTACAGCATCCGACAGGGGGAAAGTTTTTGCGAGGTGGTTATCGCTTAAAAAATTGGAAAAAAAGTTTTCATTATAATTTAAAACGGTTCTTAATGGTTTTGGGGCGCCTGCTTCCTGCGGCTGCCGGTGAACCTTTTCCCATCCAAAAACACCGGCAATGAGCAGCAGTATAAAAACGGTAAAAGAAAGGAAGGTTTTGTTTCTCAGTTTTTTCTCCGAAATAGGTATTTCTTCTTTATAATTCATTTGTCCGGTATTTTGCCCATGTCTCCAGGTTCGGATGCTGTGTTTTTATCAGTAGATGGAACATTATTATCTGTTACTGTTTCACTATTAGCCCCAGGTAATTCTGATGCTGATTTTTTCTCCCCTGAAATTACATTATTTGACTGGCTTTCCCTGGGCACAGTCTGGGTATCCAAATTTTTTTCTACCGGCATAACAACCTGGTTTAATTCCATATCTTTTGCCGTTAAAGCCGGCTGCAAAAGAATTTCTTTACCTGGCCGCAGTACATCAAGCCCGGTGACCATACTCCTGAAATTATTCCACCCGGCCAGTATCACCTGTATCACATGAACCACAAAAAATAATACAAAAAGTATCGTTAATATAAAATGCTCCGCACGTGCCCATTCATATCCTCCTAAAAGCGAACATAAAGTATGGAACTGAACAGGCTTGTAAATGGAAAGGCCGGTAAGCACCGACCCAATTCCCATTATAATTATACCGGTGTATGCAATTCTTTGTGCAGCATTATATTTCTTTTGTGGAGGCGCCGATCTTCGTATATGGAGGTCGTGCAACACCACCAGGAATGATTCTTTTAAAGATTTTTTATTGGGGAATATGAACCGCCATTCTCCGGAAAAAATAAGGTACAGTACATAAATAAATCCATTAATAGCAAAAAACCACATAAAGACAAAATGAAGGCTCATGCCCTCAGCAAGCCTGAAAGGAATATGCAATGCTTTATAAAATGAATCAGGGAAAAATTTTAAGACTGTTTTATTACCCCACCCAAGACGATAAATATCGTTAGCCCAGTAAATTAACATTCCACTCCAGATCATAATGGCAAGCACGGGAAAATTTATCCAGTGAAACCAGCGAATAGCCAGTGGATGTTTTTTGATAACTTTTTTCACCGTACCAAATTATTAATTTTATTTGGCATTTGCATAGACAACAAATGAGCGCTACAACCCTGTAACTCACACCTTTTTTTGTTGCTCATAACTAGTGAGTACAAGTATAGTGATGCCAGGGATGCTATAATATTTTTTTCAACTGATAATGTTTTTGAGTATTACCTTCGGCATATAATGTACGGCTAAAATTCCCGTTGGGTTGCAGGAGTTTCAAATTATTTTGTTAACGCTTAACAAAATTAGCATGGGTGTATGGAGACAAATAGCTGAATATCTTTGGATCAGGAAGAAAGATCCCAATACACCACGTACCAAATGGATTGGGTATATGCATGGTATAAACCGTCTTTCTATCCTGCTTTTTCTACTGGCGCTTATCATCATTGCTATTAAATTGCTGAAGAGATAAAGTTTCAAAGTTTCATAGTTCAAAGTTCAAGGTTCCCAGGTTCAAAGTTCGAACTTCATTCAAAGTTCGGGTCAGAATAGGTTTTATAGGATATTTCCCTCTCCTCGGAGAGAGCCCGTCCTGAGCTTGCCGAAGGAGGTTGTCTAAAGGTCCCAAAGGACTCCTTTGGAGACTCCCTGGGAAGGGTGAGGTTTTAAGTAAGTTCATAGTTCGGAGTTCACAGTTTATAGTTTGGAATTCAACGTTCAAAGTTCATAGTTCTGAGTAGGTAAACTTTGAACTATGAACTTTGAACTAATAACTTAAGTTCAACTTTCAACCCCCAACCATAGATTTGCAGATGATTAAATTTAAATTATGAACGACCTGGAATTACCGGATGATGGCGAGGAACTCTTTGAAAGGCTTACAATTATTTGTGCAAAGGGACAGGATGCATTAAGAATTGATAAATTTTTAATGAACCGGATTGAGGGAGCCACAAGAAATAAAATTCAACAGGCTATAGAAGCAGGGAGGGTTTTGGTAAATGAACAACCTGTGAAGTCCAATTATAAAGTAAGACCCAATGATAAGATTGTGATTTATGAGACTTACCTGCCAGAGAGTACCGAGATTATTCCTGAAGACATTCCTTTTAAAATCGTGTATGAAGATGAGGAGGTAATGGTTGTTGACAAGGAGGCCGGGATGGTAGTACACCCCGGTAGCGGAAACCCCGGTGGTACATTGGTGAATGCCGTAGCCTGGTATTTGCAGCAACAAAATTCTTCGATTACCGAAACCGATCTTGCCCGCTTTGGGCTTGTACACCGCATAGATAAGAATACAACGGGGCTTTTAGTGATGGCCAAAACACCGAGGGCAATGACCGATCTTGCCAGGCAATTTTTCGATCATACCGTACACCGGCGGTACGTTGCATTGGTTTGGGGCGATTTTGAAGAGAATGAAGGAACTATCAATTCTTACGTAGGGCGACATCAGCGGTTTAGAAAATTATTCACTTCCTATCCTGAGGGCGAGCATGGCAAAGAAGCGATCACCCATTACAAGGTACTGGAAAGATTTAATTATGTAACCCTTGTGGAATGCCGGCTGGAGACTGGCCGTACCCACCAGATAAGGGTTCATATGCAATCTATCGGGCATCCGATTTTTAATGATGATTTCTACGGGGGGGACAGAATTGTAAAAGGAACCGTCTTTACCAAATACAGGCAATTTGTAGAGAACTGTTTTGCCCTATGTCCCCGGCATGCACTGCACGCCCAACAACTGGGCTTCATTCATCCGGTTACCAGGAAACAAATGTATTTTGAAAGCGGGTTGCCGGAAGATATGAATGCCGTGATTGAGAAATGGCGGAAGTATAGCCTGAACAGAGGCCTGTAGCAAATCAATTTTAATAAGAAGGTAGCCACTGATTGTCTTTGGGGAGTCAGGTTATACAGAGTTCCAATGATTTTATCATTGGTTATCCGTCAATGGGAGTGATCTGCAGAAACAATGATAAAGGGCATTTAATCTGCAAATGGCATTACTGTTTTTGATATTCGGTGAATACATACAGAATTTTTGTATATATAGACATACCCTGCATGTCTGGGTTGAAAACCTGTTTTTGTTCTCCATTGCCACCTTCCCTGCGGATTTTAAGCATTCCATTTCCAACTGTAATAATGCTATAGGTGCTATATATATCCGTAGATATATTTCCTATGGGTTTCAACGCAAATGACTTATCATTTAACATTGAATAGGTTCCCGACTGTGTCCCATTTGTGAAAAAACTCCCATCAATTCTAAATTCATCCGAAACTGAAACGCCAGCTAATGTATCATACTCGTCGATTTGGGTATATGGATTTGTATACTGCTCTATAACTCTCAACCGCAACCATTTTCCAACCAATGCATTTGTGTTTTTGGATTTACTACAAGAAAGAAATACCAGGCTGATAAAGAATATAATGATTAAATGTTTCATAGTGGTAAGCTTTTAGAGTCCCAATATAGACCAATTACCTAACGATTGCTTGTTTACACCTCCGGCTGCTTCACTGCTCACTGCCAACTCCTATCTGACAAAATCAAACAACGTCGCCGTAAAAACTCCGTGTTCCCTTTTTTTAAAAATGGCTTTCCAATTGCCATTGTAGCGAAGTATTGCAGGCACAAGCAGGTCACTGACTTTTGTCATTTGAACTTCCATGTCAACATTAAAATCATAGACACCCGCATCGTAGCTCAAAGAATAATTACGGGCAACTATATCGAAAGTTTTTTCATTGAACCAGGTCGTCATTTCATCAATCACCACACCATTCTTTTTGTCATCCTTTGCTTTGATAGAAAATACGTAACAACTAATATTATTGAAATCACGAAGGTCAATGTCCATGATATATTTATCTGCCATTGATTCATCAAAAATTTCTGTTTTACCACTTATGAACGGAAGTCCGCTGATTTTTTTTCCCGGGTTAAAGAACAACATTTTTAATTGCTCCTTGTGCTTTTCCATCCCACTTAGTCCTTCTGTAGAGAATTCGTGTCCCTTTACGATATTATCTTCCCCGCAAACAGAATCCTTTGTAAAAAAAAGACCCGAATACATTACGGCAGTATAATAATTAAAATTGTGATGGTTATCATACATGTCGCCATCGGAAGCTTCCTCCATTACCTCCATCCTCCTGCAATTGCCGCTTCGTGTTTGCCTTGTTTTACTTTGTAAAGAAGCTACAGTGTTTCCATTTTTGTCGAGCATCCTGATATCATTCAGTGAAGTATAACCGATGATATGTAGGTTCCGGAAGGCTTTATAAAATGTGGTATCGTTTTTTACACGTTCAATAAATGAAGGAACATCCAGTTTATTATTTACAACGATTTCTGACAGAGTAATGTATTTGCCCTCAACTTTTATAATGCTATCTTTTTTTATAATGCTATCTTTTACATCCTGGGCCGGAAGAGTGAAACAGGAAAGCAATGTTATTGTTATGGCAAAAAGTTTTTTAAGCATGCCACCGAAATTAATCTTTAAAATGTTGAAGAAATGTTATACCAAATGGAATAGGCAAAGAAGCAATAAGCAAATAAGCCATAGGCAGGTGATGATCCGAAAACACCGTTGGTTGATCCAAGCCACACGGGAAATATTGAAAACCGATTTTTTATTTAACGAAAGACATTCGATAGTCCACTTCAACTTTCCCCTTTGAAATATCGGCCAGCTTGCGTTTAAGAAGATTTTTTTTAAGAGGTTTTAAATAGTCAATAAACAGTTTGCCGTCAGTATGGTCATACTCATGCAGAATAACGCGGGCTGTAATACCATTAAAATCTTTTGTTTGCAGATTGAAATTTTCATCAAGAAAGGTAATGGTGATTTCTTCCTTTCTTACGATATCTTCCCTGATTTTCGGAATGCTGAGGCATCCCTCATTATAAGACCATTCATTTCCATTTACAGTATTTAGTTTCGCATTAATAAAGACACCCTTATAGCCTGTATCGCGGGGATAAGTATCTTTTTCATCTTCTTCGAGGTTTTCAATTATCTGGATGCTATCCATCACGAACAACCGGATATCTTTGTTAACCTGCGGCGCCGCTAAACCAACGCCCCGGCTATTATACATGGTTTCCCACATATCTTCAATTAATTTATCTAACCCCGGATAACCAGGAGTAATTTCTTTGCCCACTTTCCGTAAAACAGGATTGCCGTATGCTACTATAGGAAGAATCATGAAACTAATTTGTTAATCCCGGTGTCTGTCAGGAGTTTGAATATTTACTGTACGGCAAATTTAAGTTATACTTTTTAATTTTTTTTTAAGATTCAGCAGTAGCTTCATTCAAATTATCGCATAGCCCCGGGTGGTGTCCACCAAACGGCGACAATTTGGAATACATCCTCAGTGGTTTTGCATGTATTCCTGCAGCATAATAGTAGCGGCAATTTCATCTACGGTTCTTTTATTACGCCGGTCTTTCTTTTTCATACCCATCTCCAGCATAGCCTCCCTGGCCATTTTGGAAGTGTATCGTTCATCTACTGTTTTTACAGGAATTTGTGGAAATTCTTTTCTCAGTTTTATAATCACGGCATCGACCAGGGGTGTCGCATGCGTTTCAGAATTATCGAGGTTTTTCGGGTAGCCAATTATTATCAGCTCCACACTTTCCCGGAGAAAATATTTTTTCAAATAAGAAACCAGGTTATAAGTATCTACGGTTGTCAAACCTGTTGAAATAATCTGCAAAGGATCTGTAACAGCTAAACCTGTTCGCTTTAAACCATAATCTATGCAGAGAATTCTTGCCATAATCTCTTCCTCCCAAATAAGTTTTATTGAATTGGAATAACCGACACTAGCAGGCTTAAAAATCTGCATTTTATTTTTTGGTGAATAAATCAAGTAGAACAAAGATGCAAAAAACAACAGATGCAACCCCATTTGAAGTAAAGAATGCCCTGTTAATTCTCGATAAATCCTTAGGTTTCACTAATGTATGCTGGTACATAACAAAGAAAGTGAAAGCTGCAATACCGGTCCAATAAAACGACGAAAAATGCCCCAGGATTCCTGCGATAAGTAAAGAAGCTATTGATAAAAAATGTAAATATTCACTTATATACAGGGCCCTTTTTATTCCAAGCATGGATGGGATAGACCTTAAATTATTAACCCTGTCAAATTCTTCATCCTGTAAGGCATAAATAATATCGAAGCCGCTTACCCAGCACAAAACGGCGATTGAAAATAAAGCGGGCACAACAGCAAATTTTCCCGTAACCGCTATGTATGCCCCTATTGGTGCCAGGCTTAAACCCAATCCCAGCACAAGATGGCATAATGGAGTAAACCGTTTTGTATAGCTATAAAATAGTATTACAAATAGAGCCACAGGCGATAAAGCGAAGCACAAGGCATTAATAAGATAAGTAGTAATGATAAATGCCGCGCAATTGCAAACTACAAAAATCATTGTATTTTTTTTGCTGATAATTCCGGCTGGTATTTCCCGGACGGCTGTCCTTGGATTTATTGAATCGAATTCAGCATCGAGCCAGCGATTAAACGCCATTGCCGCGCTACGGGCAAAAACCATACATAACACCACCAATATTAAAAGTTCCCACCAGGGTTTATAAGTTTCAAAATTCATTTCCTTAAGCCCGATAAAAAACCCAATCAATGCAAAAGGCATTGCAAATACAGTGTGGGCAAAGGTTACCAGGGATAAATAATTTTTTATTGATTTTACCATAATTAATAATAAGCTAATCTTTTTGAAATGATTTTGTTTTTACGGCTTCCCACAAAACGATTCCTGCTGCAACAGAAATGTTAAGAGAGTGTTTCATTCCAAACTGGGGAATTTCGACACAACCGTCACATAATACAAGCGTTTCATTGTCGACCCCGGAAACTTCATTACCAAAAATAAATGCAATTTTATCAATATCCAGCCTGGATAATTTTTCAAGTGAAATGCTGTCTGCCACCTGTTCTACTGCAAATACCCTGTATTGATCCCTCTTAAGCTGTTCAATCGCCATTATAGTGGTGTCAAAATATTTCCAATCCACCGAATCCTGTGCACCCAGCGCTGTTTTCGTAATTTCTTTATGGGGTGGTTTTGCCGTATACCCGGTTATAAAAACCGCTTCAATTAAAAAAGCGTCTGCAGTTCGAAATACGCTGCCAACATTGTGGGCGCTTCTTATATTTTCCAATACTGCTATGACCGGAATTTTTTCGGCACCCCGAAATTCATCAACAGATTTACGGTTAAGCTCATCCATTACAAGTTTTCTCATCAAAAGACTATTAATTTGCAAAAGTACTTTAATTAGCCAATGAGCCAATTAGCCAGTGAGCCAATGGGCCGATGGGTAATTCTTAAACCAGGCAATAAACCAATAAAGAAACCAGCTGATAAACCAATTAACAAATAAACCAATTAATGCCAAACCCGGATACACCATTAATGAAACAGCACAATGCCATCAAGAGTAAATATCCTGATGCGATCCTGCTTTTTCGTGTAGGTGATTTTTATGAAACTTTCGGACAGGATGCTATAACTGCATCAAGGGTTCTGGGTATTACTTTAACCAAACGGAACAACAGCTCGGCAACTGCTGCAGAGCTCGCGGGTTTTCCTCATCATGCGCTGGATACCTATTTGCATAAGCTTGTGAAAGCCGGTTATCGAGTGGCTATTTGTGACCAGTTGGAAGATCCAAAACTAGTTAAAGGGATTGTTAAGCGGGGCGTAACAGAAATGATAACACCCGGGGTTGCTACCAATGATAAGCTTCTCGAACACAATAACAATAATTTTTTATGTGGCATTCATCTAACCGGTGATGCAACCGGCATTTCCTTTCTCGATATTTCTACCGGCGAATTTTTTATTGCGGAAGGGGATAAAGAATACGCTGACAAATTATTGCAAAGCCTTAATCCTGCAGAAGTAATTTTCCAACGCAATAAGCAGAAAGATTTTAAAAGTTTTTTTGGAAGCAAATTTTATACCTACACACTGGATGAATGGATTTTTACGGAGCAATATGCCAAGGAAAGCCTGTTGAAACACTTTGGAACTCAAAGCCTTAAAGGCTTCGGCGTAGAGGATATGGGTGCAGGAATAATTGCCGCCGGCGCTATCTTACACTATCTGAAAGATACAGAGCATCCCCATCTTCAACACATCACTTCTTTACAAAGAATTGATAAGGCCGACCACCTGTGGATGGACAGGTTTACCATAAGAAACCTGGAATTACTCGGTGGGGTGGAAAGTAACAATTCTTTATTAAAAGTTTTGGATAATACCGTATCACCCATGGGTGCACGATTGCTGAAACGATGGATGGTACTTCCCCTTACAGAAATAAATGCAATTGAAGAGCGCCAGGACCTGGTGGAATATTTTATTAAATCGCCTGATGAGAGAAACAAAACCTGGCATCACATAAAGCAGGCCGGGGATATCGAACGCCTTGTAAGTAAAATACCTTTGAAAAAAATAAACCCACGGGAGGTTTTGCAAATCAGCAAAGGCTTAAAACTGGTAAGCCAGGTAAAAGAAATATGCGATGCCTCTTCAAATGAATACCTGAAGAGGCTGGGGGATTCACTGAATCCCTGCCGTTATATCAGCGACAAAATTTTTAAAGAAATTATTGACAATCCCCCCGTGGCTGCTTCCAAAGGCAACATCATCGCAGCCGGGGTAGATGCTACGCTCGATGAGCTGAAAGATATTGTTACTAACGGTAAGGGGCACTTGCTAAAGCTCCAGCAACAGGAAACAGAAATCACCGGGATCTCCTCTCTAAAAATCGGGTTCAATAATGTGTTTGGTTATTATCTTGAAGTAACGAATACCCATAAAGATAAAGTGCCGCAAAGCTGGATGAGAAAGCAAACACTCACCAATGCTGAACGATACATTACCCCGGAATTAAAAGAGTACGAAGAAAAAATTATGGGTGCAGAAGACAAAATTCTTCAGCTTGAAATTCAGATATTTGAAAGGTTATTGAATGAGTTGCAGGATTATATTGCCCCCATGCAATTGAACGGCCATGTAATGGCTATATTGGATTGCATCATTTGTTTTGCCAGCAATGCATTGCAATACAAATACAAAAAGCCGCAACTTCACAATGGCTTTGAGCTCGATTTAAAAGGCAGCCGCCACCCTGTTATAGAAAGAAATTTACCGCAAGGGGAAAGTTATATCCCTAATGATATTTTCCTTGAACCGCAAACCCAGCAAATAATTATTTTAACGGGGCCGAACATGAGCGGTAAAAGCGCCGTTCTTCGCCAAACTGCCCTGATTACATTAATGGCGCACATGGGAAGTTTTGTTCCTGCAGATGATGCAAAAATTCCGTTGACTGACAAAATATTTACCAGGGTAGGGGCCAACGATAACCTGAGCAGTGGCGAAAGCACCTTTATGGTAGAGATGAATGAAACAGCGAGTATTATTAACAACATTACTTCCCGCAGCCTGATACTTTTGGATGAAATCGGGCGGGGTACTTCTACCTACGACGGTATTTCCATTGCCTGGAGCATTGTTGAGCATTTGCACAAATCTGCCCATGCACCCAAAACATTATTTGCTACCCACTATCATGAATTGAATGAACTGGAGAATAAATTTGAAAGGATAAAAAATTTTCATATAACGCATAAAGAAGCCGGGAACAAAATTATTTTTTTGAGAAAGCTTTCAACAGGGGGAAGTACGCACAGCTTTGGTATTCACGTTGCGAAGATGGCCGGGATGCCCCCTTCATTAATTGACAGGGCAAACGAAATATTAAAACAACTGGAATCAAAAAATGTCGATGACCTTTTGGTGGCGACTACTGAGAATGCTTCAACTAAAAGTAATAAAAATATCAGGGAGAGCTTGAAGAAATTAGCCGCACCTCAACTGCAGCTAAGTATTTTTGACGCACATTCACAGGCGTTTGAAGACATCAGGAAAATTCTTGAAGCTGTTGATATTAATCGCTTAACTCCGGTGGAAGCCTTATTAAAATTGCAGGAGATAAAGAGCATGGTAAAGTAGACATATATGGCCTGGTTTAAGCAGGAATCACTTATCATAATCATAAACAATAAATCCCCAGGGCTCTATACTAAACACATGAGTTGCATTTACCTTTTCTTTCATTCCCAAAAATACATTCGTAGGGTTGCCATAAATAGCTTTGTCCTTAATTGTAAACTGTTGCGGTTGATTGGAAAGATTAAGAATTACAGAAACTTTATGGCCTTCTTTTTCCCGTAGGTAAGCAAAGATGGCCACATCGTTGGCCGTAATAAGTTTTTTATAAGAGGCATCTGCTGCCAGGGCAGCATTTTTTTTGCGAAGATGTAGCATGGTGCTGTAAAAAGGAGCCATACTGTATTTATCCCAAACAATTGGATCTTTTACAAAAAATTTCAATCGCTTTTTATTGGGTACTTCCTGTCCGTTATAAATTAGTGGAATACTTTGATAAAAGGTTTGAGTAAATACGGCGAAAGCTTTATACGCATCTCCATATTTTTCAAATTCAGTTCCATTCCAACTATTCTCATCATGATTGGTGGTAAAATACATTCGGTAAGCATTTTTGGGAAAGATGGAAATAGTATGATTGATCACTGAATCTAAATATGCCAGGGATCGTTTCCCTTTGGATAGATCTACGGTTGTCCACAGCACATTCCATGCATAAGTTGCATCAAAACCGGCATAATGAAGTTCGGGTTTTTCACTTTCAGCCAGCATGAAAACGTTTTTAATCTTTTTTAATTCAGTTATACATTGTTTCCAAAAATCAACCGGCAAACCGTCTACATGATCACAACGAAAACCGTCTATGCCGGTTTCGCTTACCCAAAATTTCATAACGCTTATCATGCTGTCACGCAATTCCATATTTGCATAATTAAGATTTCGGGTATCCGAATAATCGGCGTCATAAACTGTATTTCCTTTTTCATCCTTTTTATAAAAATCAGGATGATTCTTTATCCAGGGGTTATCCGGTGAAGTATGGTTTGGAACCCAATCGGTAATTACTTTAAAGCCTAAACTATGTGCATGTTTCACTAAATTTTTCCAATCCTTCATAGTGCCGAATTCAGGATTAACTTCCTTATAATTTCTTGCTGCATAATAACTTCCCAAATCATCAGCGGTCATTTTTCTGCCTTCGATCCCGATAGGTGTTATTGGCATAAACCAAAGTATTTCTACACCCATTTTTTTTAAACGTGGCAGGCTTTTTTCAAAATCTTTGATGGATGAGGAAGGAGTGTATTGGCGCAGATTTACTTCATAAATATTACTCTGCCCGCTCCATGACGGATGTGAAACTTTATCAGGGACATCACTGGTATTCTGGGCACCTGAAATTTCCGGTATGCATGAAATAAACAACGCATTGAAATAAAAAGAGAATAAAATAATAATAGTACTTTTTTTCATACGTGTTGTTTTAGTGAAACACTAATTTGAAAAAGGGAAAATGAAATATTGCTTATAAATTTACTCTTTTTAGAGAAAGAAATCATTCAAAAGAAGTCGGACTAATTTTGAAATATTCAAATTAAAATTATGGGCGAAGAAAAGTCAATGTATTACAACGATTACCTCCAACTCGATAAAATACTGGATGCGCAGCATCCTGAAAGCTTTAAACCAGGAAATGAACCTGCTCACGATGAAATGCTTTTTATTATTATTCACCAGGCCTATGAATTGTGGTTTAAACAAATGTTATTTGAAATGGATTTTATTATGGGAGTTTTTACAAAAGAAAAAATCGATGATAATTCAGAGGATCTGAATCTTGTGCGTCACCGGCTCCTTCGTGTAATAAAGATTCTTGAACTTCTTAACCAGCAAATTACATTGCTCGATACAATGACTCCTTTGGATTTTCTTGAATTCAGAAACCTCCTGACACCGGCATCGGGATTTCAAAGTGTTCAGTTCAGGCTCCTGGAATCGAGACTGGGGCTGGAAATGAAATCACGATACCAGCGGGGTTACTATAAAAGAACCAATGAAGGGGGTTTTGATAAAGATGACTATGAGAAAATAAATGAAATTGAAACGCACACAACCCTTCTGCAACTGATCGGCAACTGGCTGGTAAGAATTCCATTTTTTGAAATCGAATTCTGGAAAAATTATACTTCACAATTTCCGGTTATTGACGGCCATCATCCTTTCTGGAGCGATTACAGGCAGATTTATAAAAACGGTCTTACTGAAAAAGAGGCAACCAAAATAAATGATTTTGATATAATTTTTTTTGAGGAAAAAAAAGCGGTACCGGGTGTAAATGATGAGCTGGCAACACCGGCGTTTTCTGCAAAAGGAATGCGTGCCGCTTTGTTCATTATGCTTTACCGCGATTTTCCTGTGTTTCAGACTTCTTACCAGATATTGGATGCGCTTGTGGAAATTGACCACCAGATGGCCACCTGGAGGCATAAGCATTTGGTTATGGTGCGGCGCATGATCGGGCTACGAATGGGAACGGGTAATACCAGCGGTCGGGGTTACCTTGAAGGGGCCCTCAGCAGCCATTATATTTTCAGGGACATTGCAGGTCTTTCCACATTTTTAATTGAAAGAAAAAAATTACCCAAACTTCCGGGGGACCTCATTCAAAAATTAAGCTATAATTATTAATTTGAACAGGGCTGTCAATCATTTAAAACAGCAACCTTCCAACAATCATTTTTATAGCTGTTATGAGTGCAACAGCCGACAAAAGATATACCCAAATTTTTCTTGGCGTATTTAAAACTGTTATGAATAAATAACTGAGCAATAGTAACAGGAAAACAATTACTATTTGACCTGCCTCAAGGCCAACATTGAAGCTTAATAAAGGAATTGCTATGCTTTCATCCTGTGGCATCATAAAACGAATAGTGTTTGCGAATCCCATCCCATGAATCAACCCAAAGAATAGTGCAAAAAAATAATTGATTTGTATCTTTTTTTGATCAAATCCTTTTTGAAAAAAATTAAAAGCCGCCGTGATTACGATGGTGCAGGGAATTAAAATTTCTACAAGCTTGCTGTTAATCCGGATAATATCATATACACTTAAAGCCAGGGTAAGCGAATGGCCTATTGTAAACGCTGTCACTAAAATTAACACTTTTTTCCAGTCCTTAAATATATAGATAGCTGCTAATGCAACAATGAATAAAATATGGTCAAGGGCATCCATGCTGATTATGTGATGCCAGCCGAGGCTAAAAAAAAGATTTACATCATTCATTGACCTTATTTTAAATATTAACCGAACAGATAAATTCTGTACAAGTAACGGTAATGGGTAGGCGCAAAAGCCCGCAACTTGTA
>Ga0068860_100002573_pt1 | contig 18984 bp, 15 predicted proteins | sample KBSSwiS32_FD_66597 | JGI IMG/M metagenome (GOLD analysis project Ga0068860, IMG submission 66597) | Switchgrass rhizosphere microbial communities from Kellogg Biological Station, Michigan, USA - KBS Switchgrass S3-2 | ecosystem: Host-associated > Plants > Roots > Rhizosphere > Soil ...
GAACGGATCGAATCTGACTACGATGAGGCGATCGACGTGATAAATCAGAATTACGTCACAGATGTCGACCACGAAAAGGTCTCCGATCGCTCGATTCAGGGGATGCTTTGGACTCTGGATCCGCACTCGTCATTCTTTACGCAGGATGAATTTCGTAAACTGAATGAGGAACAGGCTTCCCAGTTTTATGGAATAGGAGTTTCTATTCTGCAGCATCATGACGGCGTCTATGTTCAATCGCCTATCCCAAACACGCCTGCTGAAAAGGTTGGCTTGCGGTACGGCGACCGAATAGTATCGGTAGATGCCAAGGACGCTCGTGATTGGAGTGTATCGGAGGTCTCACGAAAGGTCCGGGGCGAGAAAGGAACCTCTGTCAAGGTTAGGATCGAGCGCGCCGGAGTAAGTGGTCCGATCGATTATGAGATATCGCGCGGGGGCGTACCGCTGCCGTCGGTTCGCAACTATTTTATGCTGCCGAACGCTACCGGTTATGTTGGATTGACCGGCGGTTTCCAGGAAACCACTGCTGACGAACTCGACATAGCGATCAAAGATCTCAAGAACCAGGGAATGAAGAACCTTATTCTGGATCTTCGAGGAAATCCGGGCGGACTGTTGCCGCAAGCCGTTGAGGTCGCAAGTAGGTTTATCCCCGGCGGGCAGACGATCGTGTCCGTAAAGGGACGCTCGCGTTATGCCATTAGCCAGGATATCAAGGCAACTGACGGTAAGAATCAGGACTTTCCCTTGGTCGTAATGATCAACGGTGGGTCAGCGTCCGCGTCCGAAATCGTGGCAGGGGCGATCCAGGACTACGGCCGTGGGCTGATCGTCGGCAGCAATAGCTTTGGAAAGGGCCTGGTGCAGCGCATTTTTCCTTTGCCATACAATACCGGCCTTACTCTGACAACGGCCAGGTACTACACACCATTTGGGCGGTCGCTTCAGCGGGATTACTCTAACGGTTCGATCTATGATTATTACACCCACGGTGAGGACCTCGAGGGAACCCCTGAAGCTGCCCCTAAAGCCGAGGGTGTTCCGGTTTCGACTGCAAACGGGCGGGTCCTGTTAGGAGGCCTTGGGATCGAGCCGGATGTGAAGGTCAGCCAGCCTTTTTCTGAACTGCGTGGACGCATCAATGAGGCCGCATTTTATTTTGTCAGGCAGTTGACCGCGGGCCAGATCGCGGGATTTGCCGAATATAGGATCGACCGTCAGAGTTTTAGACCGACCGTTCAACAGAGCGATCTGCCGGTAGGCGACAAATTGGTTGAGGCGTTTGGCGCATTTGCCGCAGGGGACAAAACGCTTGGGCTGACCGAGCAGAATGTCGCGAGTCAGGCCGAATATGCGCGGACCCGTATCAGGGAAGAATTGGTAACAGCCAATTATTCTAACGAAGCTGGAGTACAGGTGTTGCTTGAGAACGACCCCCAGATACTCAAGGCCGTCGAAGCAATGGGTGACGCCAGGAAAATGAATGAAAGCGTGGCATGGAATCGGCAGGTCTCACTCAGTAACTGACAGAATCTCGTTGGTTTTATTGGTTTTCCGAAAGTCAGGTCAGTAAGGTAAAATATCGTTTTTGCTTTACGACCTCTTTTCGTTTTTATGTACAAACAGATCGGAATTCTGACCGGTGGCGGTGATGCTCCGGGCCTCAATGCAGTTATTCGCGCAGCGGTGAGGACCGCTGTTGGCGAATTTGGAATGAAATGCATAGGTATTGAGGATAGTTTTGAGGGAATTCTCGGTGAGCCGAGAACTATGAAGCTTACTACGAAGAGCGTTAGCGGGATCTTGCCGCGGGGCGGCACCATTCTCGGGACGCGAAACAAGGGAACATTTGTAAAGATCATAGATGGTAAGCCATGTTTCCCGGAACTTCCCATCGATGAAGCCCTTCAGAACCTTGCCAAACTCGAGATAGAGGCCCTTATAGTGCTGGGTGGTGAAGGCACACTTGCCATTGCGGAACAATTTCATAAACGTGGATTCCCGGTGATCGGTGTGCCGAAGACGATCGACAACGATCTTGCGGCGACGGAGTTAACGTTCGGTTTTATGACGGCGATCGACATCGCGACCGAAGCCCTTGATCGACTGCACACGACGGCGGCTTCTCATGACCGTGTGATGATTCTTGAGGTAATGGGCCGTCACACCGGTTGGATCGCCTTGCATGCGGGTCTAGCCGGAAGCGCAGACGTTATTTTGATACCTGAGATCCCGTTCTCGTTCGATTCGCTGATACAGAAGGTGCTTGCTCGCGAAAAAAGTGGTTCCAAGTTCACGAACATAGTTGTTGCTGAGGGCGCCGCTGAAGTTGGCAAAGGCGAAATGTATCAGGACAAGACTGGTATGCGGCTAGGTGGCATTGGCGAGCACGTGCGGAGAACGGTCGAAGAGATCACCGGAAAAGAATCGCGATGTGTGGTTCTTGGCCATCTGCAGCGAGGCGGTAGCCCAAATGCATTTGACCGAATGCTTGGAACGAATTTCGGCGCTTGTGCGGTCCGCAATCTTGCAAATGGGCAAACGGGCAAAATGGTCGCACTTCAGGCGGGCACGATCGTTACGGCTCCCCTTTCCGAGGCCTGCGCGAACATTAAAACAGTACCGGTCGACGGACAGTTGGTCAGGACGGCTCGAGACATCGGTATTTCTTTTGCCGCTCCAAGGGAAGCGAAGCATTCATGATGTTGTTCTAATAATCCTATGGAAGAAGTAAAGAAAAAGCTGCAGGACGAACTCGATGTTCTTGAGGAAGAACTGCATTTCAAATTGCCGAAGGAAATTCAAAAGGCGCGCGAATTCGGCGACCTCCGCGAAAACGCCGAGTACAAAGCGGCCATGGAACGCCAGTCGATCGTACAAGCTCGTATTCGACAGATACACGAGCGCTTGAGCGAGGTGAAGTCGATCGATCTGTCTAAGATCCCGACCGATCGAGCTGCATATGGGTCGAGCGTGGTACTGTTTGACCTTGATAAAGAGGAAAAGATCGCCTACCGCCTGGTTTCATCCGAGGAGAGCGATCCGGAGAAAGGCCTTATCTCTACAGTCTCACCGATCGGCCAGGCTTTGATGGGAAAGCACGAGGGTGACGAGGTTCGAGTCAAAACTCCGAATGGGGTCCGGAACTTTGAGATCAGCCGGCTTACGACAATACACGATCAAGAGGAATAACGGCCACCACAGGTTGTAACCTGCCGCAACTGACTGCCGGCCTTTTTACTGACTAAATAGATGCTGGGTGCCGAGATAGGACGAGGAGCAATGCGCATCATCGACGCGATGGTGCGGGTTTTGGCATCCGCTGGCGTCCATCCGAACATTTTGACCGCTATCGGCGTTTTGATAAACATCGGCTGCGGGGTATTGTTCGGCTTTGGCGAATTCTTTTGGGCAGGTATCGTTCTTATAATCGCGAACCTGTTCGATATGCTTGACGGCAACGTTGCCCGACAATCGGGTAACGTTACTAAGTTCGGTGGCTTTCTTGATTCGACCCTCGACCGCCTCTCGGATATGGTGGCTTTTTTGGGCATCATGATCTTTTACGCAGGGAATTCGCCGCAGCATTCGCTCCTGAATGTGACACTCGCCGGTGTCGGTATGATCGCGTCAGTAATGGTAAGTTACTCGACTGCTCGGTCTGAGGGGCTGGGCGTTAAGGCGAATGTCGGTTTTCTGCAGCGGCCCGAACGGGTCGTTTTGCTGATCATCGGTGCCCTCTCGACATGGAATTGGAATTCCGATAACTTTTTTGCGAACCGCATGCCGCAGGTTTTATGGGTACTGGCGGTCGGCTCCGTTTGGACGTTTGTTCACCGAATGTACTACATCTGGTGTGAGTTCAGGCGGCTCGAAGCTGAAGGCAACTGATCTTTGCTTTATTTATGGATTGGTTGGTTGAATACTTTGGGTCGTTGACTCTGACCAAGATCCTGACGATCGGCTCATTGATGATATTGTCATTCGGCCTGAGCTTCGTTATAGTTGCCCTCGTTTTGGTCAATATTCCGAAGGACTTCTTCCGCTCAGACTATGAACATCACCTTTTTTCGGATCGCCATCCGGTGATTCGATGGATCGCAATTGTCAGCAAGAACTTATTGGGAATATGTCTGATCGCGGCCGGGATCATTTTATCTCTCCCTGGGATACCTGGCCAGGGTTTGTTGACGATCCTGATCGGATTGATCCTAACGGACATCCCTGGGAAGCGGTCATTGGAGGTAAAGCTCCTAAGTCGTCCTCCCATACTTGCGGCGGTCAACAGATTGCGCCAAAAATATCATAGGGCACCCTTGCAGTTGGATCAGTAGTGGGAATTTTTAGCATATTTAGTCGGAAGAAGACTGTCGACCATAACGCTCGGCGCAACTTTTTGCTCCAAAACGGGCGAATCACCGACGGCAGGATCGTCGACGGCGAGATCGCTCGAAACGGCGACGAGATCGTATTCTATGTTTACACTTTGAACGGTGTTGATTTCGAATCGTCTGAAATTCTGACCGCAGAGCAACGCCTTTCGCCCGCAAAATATGCTCCCGGAGCTAAGGTCGGCGTTCGTTACGATCCCAGGAATCAGGGAAATTCGATAATCGAATAATGTTCAAGAAAATACTGATCGCTAACCGCGGCGAGATAGCATGCCGCGTTATTCGGGCATGTCGAGAGATGGGTATCGGCACTGTCGCTGTTTATTCGGACGCTGACAGCGATGCCCTGCACGTCCGCATGGCAGACGAGGCATACCATATCGGCCCATCCCCGTCGGCGGCAAGCTACCTTCGCGGCGAAAAAATAATTGACGCGGCAAAACGATCGAATGCAGAGGCAATTCACCCAGGGTACGGTTTTCTTTCGGAGAATGCTGCGTTCGTCCGAGAGGTTTCAGATGCGGGAATTACCTTCATCGGGCCGCCCCCCGCAGCCATGGAAGCCATGGGAGGAAAGATCTCGGCTCGAAAGATCGCGATCGAGGCTGCTGTTCCTGTCGTTCCCGGGACAACGGAGCCGATCAAATCATTTGAGGACGCGAAAGAAACGGCGGCAACCTTTGGCTATCCGGTAATGCTTAAAGCATCGGCCGGCGGCGGCGGAAAGGGAATGCGGCTGGTTGCCGACGAGACCGAGCTTCGGTCGGCCCTCGATGCGGCTCAGTCGGAGGCTCTTGCGAGCTTTGGCGATGACGCCGTTTATATCGAGAAAGCGATCGTACGCCCTCGCCATATCGAGATACAGGTCTTCTCAGACAAGCATGGCAATCACGTGCATCTTGGCGAACGAGAGTGTTCGATCCAGCGGCGTCACCAGAAGGTAATTGAGGAATGCCCGTCCCCGATAAACTCGGCTGAACTTAGAGCCGAGATGGGGGCCTGCGCCGTCAAGGTCGCGAAGGCGGTGAACTACGTTGGTGCGGGCACGGTTGAATTCCTTGTTTCAGACGTTGATCGATCATTCTATTTCCTCGAAATGAACACACGCTTGCAGGTTGAACATCCGGTCACGGAACTTGCAACCGGCATCGACCTTGTTAGAGAGCAGATACGCGTCGCCTTAGGTGAGCCGCTCTCTTTTTCACAAGAGGATGTAAGTTGGAAAGGACATGCCATCGAATGCCGCGTTTATGCCGAAGACCCTGCGAACAATTTCCTTCCGTCACCCGGAAGGATAACTCGCCTTCGTATTCCGAACGGGCCGGGGGTTCGCGACGACGGTGGAGTTTACGAGGGTGCCGAAGTTTCGATCTATTATGATCCCATGATATCTAAGCTGGCGGTGGTGGGACGTGATCGAGACGAAGCGATCGGCCGTATGCGACGTGCATTGCAGGAGTATGATGTGGCGGGCATTCGGACGACTCTACCCTTCTTTCGTGAGGTAATGGATGATGTTGAATTCGTCGAGGGAAAGCTGGACACCGGTTTTATATCCCGATTCAGCGAGCGAAAGCGAGATCCACAAACTTCCGAAATCGAGAAAGATATCTTAATAACGGCAGCGGCGCTTTCTCATTCAAAGACGGCTCCAACGACCTCTACAGTTTTGACGCGAAAAACCGGCCGGTGGGCGGAAGCCGCCCGGCTCGCAATTCTCTCCGATCACAAATAAAAAAAGGCGAGTGATTTTACTCACTCGCCCATGTTTTGCCGCTAAATCGGCTGAATCACCAACGATGTTGGTATTGTTGTTACCTTACCCTCTGCGTCGAAAGAGCGGCCGGTGGATTGACCGGCTTCCTCGACGGCGGAGCGTCAGCAACAAAGACCAGACCCGATACATTGTCGTTAACGACAAACGATTGGGCACTATTGGTAAATGTGAAGTTAGGATGTGTAACCGAAACTGAGTACAGCTTGCCAACCTCGAGTCCACTGATAGCGAACGCACCCGAGATATTGGTATAGCCAGTCTTAGTCGTCTGGGTTACCGGATCCAGCACTGTCACAAGAGCACGTGCCACAGTTAGGCCCGTGGACGAAAGTACGCGTCCGGAGATCGAAGCCTCGGCAGCAGTCGGACTCAGGATGAACGCAACGGTAGGGTTCACACTGTTGGTCTGCTGTGGCTGAGGAATCAAACCGCCATCGCTGGGAGGCGTAACACCACCCTGGATCGACTGCAGGGTCGCAGTCAGGTTGTCAAGTGTGTCAGAACTGGCCTGACTCGCAGCAACGTTTGTACCCGAGGCGGTTGTCTGGTTAACGATCTGGCCAGTCGTGGCAGTTACCGTCGTCTTGAATCTGATGACGATAAGTCCCGGACCGCTTCCCGTGTCGTGCGGCAGGCTTGCACCGGCTGCGAGGAGGTTCGTATTTGCGCCGGTTCCAGTATAAGCAAGGTTGGCAGACGCCACCGCTCCGTTCGTAGCAACAACAGTCATCGAACCGGGAACAAAGCTAATTTTCGTTGTGTCAAGGGGGTCCGCGATCTGGAAGTTCGGATAGTCGACCAGCGAAGAGTTCACGTAAACGATCGTCCACGTAAGCTGATCGCCCAAATTGACGAGACCATTGTGATTAACATCGCCGTCGGCCTTCAACTGAACCGACTTGTAGGCTCCTAGGGTCGGAACCGCAAGGCCGCATGCCGCCGGACGAGTGACCGGAACGAACAGGGCATTCAGGATCATTCGTTGTGCGTTGTATTGCTCGTTTGACGCATTGCCCGCGCTGGTGCCACTGATGAAGTAATCATGGCCGCCAAGCTCAAACACTGCTCCGCCGGCCGTATTCGCGCTTGGAATGACTGCCTGCGACGCAATATACGACGTCGGGTGGTTGGTAACGGCATTATTTCTCACAACGGGGAAGAAATTATTATGAGTTCCACCGTTTGAGACTCCAACCAGATCATAGTCCGCGACGGCAGCTGTAATATCCGTAGGAATTCCACCGATAAACTGTGAATAAGGCATGGTGGCCGCATCGTAATTCAACGTGGCCGGCGTTATATTACCGTTGGCATAACCGGTCCAACCGTTTGTGGTTTGAAAGTGACCGGTTGCAGTGTTCTCGAACGTTGTGATCGAAAGACACTGGAGCAACACATTCCCGCCGCTAGCCAGAAACTGGTTGAAGTTGCTGATAAAATTTGGGCTGTCAAAGTGCGGCTGCGTGGCGATGGTATAGCAGCTCGACGCATTGATCGTCGTATTGTCAATATTCGCATAATGCTTGATCATCGAAAAATCATACAATTTCTGATGTACTCCTGACGTAGTACCAGTATTTTGTCCGATTCCGATCTGCGGCTTATGGACGATCGTATAACGGATGTCTACGCCCGGCGTGTCGGCCGTTGTAACGTAAACCTTGATCAAGCTGGCCTTTGTATCACTATTATCGTTCACGGGCTTCAGGGCCTTGAATGCCGTGATCACTTGCCTGGCAATCGCCTCATAGCCCTGCGGAATGATAAAGGGTCCACCGCTGAACTTGGTCGACGCCCCGGCCCCTGCCGTACCATCGATCTTAGCTATCGCGGTTAAGTCGCCGCCATCTTTAACCTTGGTTGAGCTGATCGCCCACTTGACCGGAATGTTATTCCAGAGGAGCTCTTGGATGAGACCGTAGGCCTTGAGGTTGAAACGCCTGCTGTTACCGCTGCCTCCGTCGTTCTGCAGCGTATCGTCCATCGGGATAATAAGGCTGCCCGCAGGGATCGTCTCAAGGTGAGGAACCGCATTTGCCGGAATATCCTGGGAATATCCAGCTGAAACATAAACGAGAGCCAGGATGCCGATCACGGCGATCCGGGCGCACAAAGACAATTTCATTAACCGGAAATACTTCATAACGTTTAACTCCTTCAGGTGAACTATTGCTCTAATTCGATCTGATTTGGATCTGTGGGCCAGCGATATGAATACGCAAGGCTTACGATTCCGCTCAAATCACGAGTCGTAAATTTTGACTAAATAGGGTCCTGTGAGAATATGTTTAACACAAAAACCTCAGCGCGTAAACAAAAAAATCCATTTTGCGAACCGCAAAAGCCCATAGCTAAAACGGGTTGCGACCTTTTCGCGCACAACGGTGTTATACACGAAATACTAAATATCTCGTCTGCGTTTGCAGTAATACCTATATATAGCGTGCCTATTTAGGTGAACGAGCCGGATACTAACTTTTGCGTAAGGAAAGTGCAAATGAGTTCGTTATTCCAAAAAAATCCGCCTGCCGAAGCAGACGGATTAATCATCATTTTTTAAAGGGTTTTGTCTACGGGGTCATAGAGCAAAGACTGTAGGCGGCCCGGCTCGGGCTCGAATCGATCCGCCAGCGATATGTTCCGCTGTTTCCGGTATATCGGATGGATGTGCCGCTAGTAGGGACCTTGCTTGCGACGGTGTTCCAGGACGAACCCGATTTCTTTTCCAAAGCAAGCGCCAGACCAGCGGTATCTGTAGTGAAAGCACCCTGGAATATACCTTTACCTGCGGAAAAACCGCTCGTCGTCGATTGATAAACGATCTGATTCTTTATGATCGTTCCTGAGTATAGCTTTCCGGAGCAGGACGGGGCCGGAGCCGGACTGGGCGTTGGGGTCGGTGTTGGGGTTGGAGTCGGTGTCGGAACCGGCGTGGGTGTAGGTGTGGGGGAAGAACCGGAGACCTTGCTATAGATCAATGAATTGACAGTTGTGGGATCAAGCCCATTTATCGTGCCGAGGGTCGAACCTGATTTAATTGCAGCCGCAACCTCCGCAGGTGTAGCTCCCAAGTGAGTTTCAAGATAAAGCGCCGCAGCCCCGGTCACATGGGGAGCCGACATTGACGTCCCGCTCATTGTCTGGGTTAAGAGGTCACCAAAATAGGAATCGGATGTGATGTTCACGCCGGGTGCGAAAATATCTACACACGGTCCGTAGTTAGAAAAGGAAGCTATAGTATCTGTACTATCGGTCGCTCCGACCGTTATTGCGTCAGGAGCTCTTCCGGGCGACATCGAACAGGCATCGCCCGCAGCATTGCCTGCCGCGACAACAAATGTGACCCCACTTGCGATTGCCGATTGAACGGCTGAATCGAGAATATCAGAGGCTCCTCCGCCTAGGCTGAGATTGGCAACTGCCGGAGCAGCGTGATTTGCAGCTATCCAATCAACCCCGGCGATGACGTCGGAGGTCGACCCTGAGCCGTTACAGCCGAAAACGCGAACGCTATGAAGCAGGACTCTTTTTGCGATACCGTAATTGTTTCCGCCGATCGTTCCTGCGACATGGGTGCCGTGCCCGTTACAGTCATTTCCATTCTGGCCGTCGCCTACACCGTCATACGACGATACGGCTCGGCCAGAAAAATCGGAATGAGTTACCCGTATTCCGGTATCCACGATGTAAACGTGAACGCCTAGCCCGGTTTGCGTATATAGATAAGTCGAATCTAGTGGTAAAGCGTGCTGGTCCGCGCGATCAAGTCCCCAAGTGACATTTGCCTGGGTCGAGTTTACCGACATAACGCCGTCCTGCTCGATCCTACGTACTCTTGGATCCCGGCTGAGGGCCTGGGCCTCCGACTGAGACATTTCTGCGACGAACCCTTTCATTGCTCTCGAAAAAGTCTTGGTGACTCTGCCTCCATAGCTTGCCGTTAAACTATTTCCCTGGACTTCGACGTCATCGGTAGTTAATAGATCGGTTGCCACGGCGTCTTCCTGCAGGGCCACGATATATCGGCCGGGAACGGCGCGTGCCGGAACCTGGATGCGCTTCGCGCTGCCGGCTACACGGAACTGGGTCGATGTCATCGAGAAGGCTAGAAAAAACAATGCAGCGCTAATAATGAAGATCTTTTTCACCGGAGTGCTCCTTAGAGAATGGTGGTAGAAAACTGTTTGAGAACGGATTTTTGTACTTCTATTTTAGGAGTGGGGACTTCGGGGATAATACCGCCGGATCCATCCAGCGCTTGCTGGTATTAAACAACTTATAACAGTGTTGTTTATAGTGTCAACAAGAATGCTTTTCAATCAGGCTGAATCGGTCAAATTGACCGAAAAGTCAGTAAAAACAGTGATTTAGCCCTGCGTTGGCAGACGCTTGTTATTGAATCTAGTTAATGGGAAGTGGGTAACAGGGAGGAGTTACTTAGAACATTCGTCGGAAAAGAGATCGGCGTTGCGTTCGGCCCTAATTTAGCGAAAGCCGTGATCCTTCTTCCAGATAACCGTAGTTCGCTTCGCTCCCGTATCCGGCGTCGTCTGCTCCAGGGTAGTTCAGCTTTTGCCTTACGTTCGGGTTGATATCCTTACTTTAAGGGCTTCATTGATCTTTTCTATCGTCCGAGTCACGGCTTCCGGGTAGATTGCCGCAAAGTCAGGCTCGTTCGACTTGCTGCTCCCATTCTCACCCTCATTACACCTTCTACACATATTCCCAAAGCTTCCCCCATTCTGCGCCAAAAAAAGAGGCTGCCTTTTCAGACAGCCTCGCTTTTCGCCTTCAAAATAAAGGCTGGTTAGTTGGCCGGCCTTCTCGCCGGCGGAGCGTCAGCAACGAAGACCAAACCCGATAGATTGTCGTTAAGAACAAACGATTGGGCACTATTGGTAAACGTGAAGTTAGGATGTGTAACCGAAACTGAGTACAGCTTGCCAACCTCGAGTCCACTGATAGTGAATACGCCCGAGATATTGGTATAGGCGGTCTTAGTCGTCTGGGTTAGCGGATCCAACACTGTCACAAGAGCACGCGCCACAGCGAGGCCCGTGGACGAAAGCACACGTCCGGAGACCGACGCGTCCGCCGCGGTTACGCTCTGGTTTGTGAACGTACATACGATGCTGTCGCCGAGGTCAGGCCTGATCGAAGCGAGGTTAGTTCCGCTCTGAACGTCCAGCGACGATGTCGACGCATTGAGGTTTAAAGCGGCTCCTCCAACGTTGGCTTCCGCACAGCCAAGACCGGTGAGACGAAATCCGCCCTGTGCCTGCTTTCCTGTCGTTGGACCGAAACCCTGGGGCTCGGTCGCGGTCGCGACGCCAGTCTGAGCGAATGTTGTCGTAATCGCCGGGAACGCGAACTGGCTCGAGATACCCGCGAAGCTGAGGTTACCGGCATCAACCAGACAAACGTCTCTGTTGTCTATAGCATCCGGGAAGATATTCAACGGGCAATTCGTTGTGAAATTACCCAAATTCGTTACCTGGAATCTGAAAGGCAGCGTAGCAGCGCCGGTTATGCCCGGGATATCCTTGACGAGCGTGACTTTCGCCGGAATTGCCACTGCGGTCGCTGCGAGGGCTCTATCCGTGTTTCCGCCCGAACCGTCTAGATCAATGATACGCATATGATATGGTGATCCATTAATACCTCCGGCAGACGTACCGAAGCCCCATTCACCCTGCCATGCGACGTGGCCGCCCCATGAAAGCAGCACCCTATCCGACGCCGCAGTAAAGGTTATCGATATCTGACGCTCCTCGCCGCCGGCGTAGGTCACATAATGCACATCTGTGATCGTACCATTCCACATAGTGAAAACACCCGGGACCTGAGGAACCGGAATACCTGTATTGGGATTGGTTTGACTCGTGACCGTAACAGTGTCCTCCGGGATCGCGAAAGTGCTGGTAGGCACCGCCGTCGTGCATCCCGGGGCTGGCAAGCCGTTACAAGGGTCATTCCCATTATTATGTTGAGTATCCGGGGCTCCTTGGGTTTCCGTCCGGTCAAAACTCGTTAGATAGTCGATGGCATGCTTGCCGTTTTTGAGGATGTCATAACCGAGTATCAACGTATGGCTAGGCCCGATCGTCAAACCGTTCATTTTCAGCCGGTATACCAGTGACTCGGTTTCCGCCCAGTGAGCCTTTTGTGCGTTTACATCACCATTAACCCAATTGCTGCCGGTGCACGAAGCATGTGCAGCGAAACTTCCGTTTGCACACTGGTCAAGATCTGCAGCTGCGGCAGACACCAGATCTGCCGAAGAAGTGGTGGTGGACGAACTGATACGACCGACTCGCCTTATCTGACCATAAACATTTGCGGTGGCAATAAGCATCGCAAAAACTACGGACAGCAAAACTAGCTTGTTGACAATCCGCAAAACATTGATAGGGGATGATTTGAACTTCATACGATACACTCCGTTATTTATACATACGCCATCCGAGGTCCGCCAATTTTATGTGAAGACACACAAATATCCACAGACATCCGACACCGAAAAATTTTATGGGCCATCGCGCGGGTGAACTCGCCGGGCAATAGACTGGTTTTCTTAAGTAAGCGATTTTTAACACAATTTTTTCCAAAAGTAAACACTTCTTACTTATGTAGCTTCCGCGACGAATCGCCTTTCAGGGGTCCCCGTCATTCAAAGATGCGGGGACGGAAGGCCGTTAAATACAGCATTTACCACACAGAAGAGCCCCGAATGGTCCTTCCAAAACCATTTCCTTAGCTGCACATAAAGAAACTTTTCTTTATTCTTTTTTGCAAAAAATACGCATATGGATGCGTTTTCCAGAAAAGAGATGGTTCCTTTAAAATAAGAAACCTGCCTGCGATTAAGCAGACAGGTCAAAAAAATGAGAAATGGTTAAACGACTATGGAGTCACGGAGCAGAGATTATAGGAGCTTCCCGCTGGACCAGTGACGCGCCAGCGGTAGGTTCCGGAGTTTCCGCTATAAAGAATTGCAGCATTAGTAGCTCCAGACGCAACTTGTCCCCATCTCGTGCTTTTCTTACGCTCAAGGGCAAGTCCGAACTGGGTTCCGTCCGGTGAGGTTGCAAGGGTTCCCGAATAGAGACCGTTCCCTCCTGAGAAGCCGTCAAAACTCGTCTGGAAAGAATAACCAGTATCCGCGATCGAGCCTGACATGATTGTGCCGCTGCACGAACTCGAATTAGCAAACTCCGTGTAAAGCAAGACATTGGGCGTGTCGTAGAAGAGATTTTTGATAATGCCCGTCGTTCCGTTGGACACAAGATAGGCCGAGACCTCTGCGGGTAAGGCGTTTCGATTTCCTTCTAAATACAGGGCAACCGCTCCCGCGACGTGAGGCGAGGCCATTGAAGTACCGCTTGCAGTATACGTAGCGTAGTTATCGCCGGCCCAAGCTGAAGTTATATTGACTCCTGGTGCGAATAGATCAACGCAGGTCCCATAATTGGTAAAGTACGCTCGATTATCAAGGCTGTCCGTTGCACCAACGGTTATCACTCCGGGTATCCGGCTTGGCGAATAATCGCAAGCAAACGTGTTCCCGTTGCCTGCCGCGACCGTATAGGTCACACCCGAAGCGATAGAGCTGTTGATCGCATCGTCGAGCGAAGTCGAAGGCCCTCCGGACAAGCTCATATTTGCTACTGCCGGCTTGACGGCGTGGCGGGTTACCCAGTTAACGCCGGCAATTACGTTAGAGAGCGACCCGTTGCCGTTGCAGTCGAGGACTCTGATCCCGTGCAGCAGCACATTCTTTGCCACACCATAGGTAGCTCCGCCAAGCGTACCTGCTACATGCGTACCATGGCCGTTGCAGTCTGTATTGTAGCCGTCCCTTAACGCAGTATAGGACATGTCGGCCCGGCCAGTGAATTCGGAATGAGTTGTCCATATGCCCGTGTCGATCACGTAGGCATTGACACCAACGCCACTGCGAGTGAAGTTATAGTCACCGTTCAACGGAAGATCGCGCTGATCAGAACGATCAAGGCCCCATGGAGCTCCAAATTGATCCCCGGTTGCGGTCATCACGCTATCTTCCTCCACATATTTGACCCTTGCGTCCTCGCTTAATGCCTGAGCATCGGTCTCCGTCATTTCGACCGCATAGCCCTTAAGAGCCTCGTCATATATTTGATGGATCGTACCGCCATAGGTTGCGGCAAGGGCAAGGGACCTGGAAGAGGCGTCCAGCGAAACATCTGAGTTTCCCGGATTGCTTCGCCTTGGCAGCGCATCGTTGAGTACGACAATGTAGCTGCCTGCGATCGGATTCTGTGACCTAACAAATTTCGAAGGATGGCTAGATGTTTTAGAGGGCAGCAGCGAAAAGATAATTCCTGCCGCTAAGATCGACAATGCGATAATACGATTTTTGTTCACGGTTGTATCTCCCAAAGGTTGGCGTGACGGTAGATTGGGTGGATCTTAGAAAAGGGATCTTCCTAAGGACTATATTCAGGGGGCTGTTAAGCGACGTTAAGCGTCGTTGAACAGACTATAACCAGGCAACAAGGCGTGTCAACAAGAATGTTTTTCGATCAGGATGAATCGGTCAAATTGACCGAAAAGTCAGTAAAAACAGCAGTTTAGCCCTTCGTCGGGAGCGGTTTTTATTGTAGAATTCTTGCTAATAGGAAGCAGTAGAATATATGGAAGAGCTACTAAGAACATTCATCGGGAAAGAAATCGATCTAGCATTCGGAACTAATTATATTGTTCGCGGAGATGTGAGTGACGTCCGCGACGGCATCGTTTTTCTTTCCGACGAGGATAAACGCTCAGTGTATATCGCGATCGATAAAATATCGGTGGTATGGGAAGTGAAATCTGCACACAGCCGCCCCGGATTTGTTCTTTCACCAAGCTCCGAGAAGTGAAAAGCCGCGGCTGAATCGATCAAGCCGCGGCCCAGGTATTGGATAAGTATCTTTACTTCTTTGCAGCTAATGGAGCGGCAGGAACAATTCGACGGAAACCGACTATCCGTTTCTCCCAATACCCTTCAAACTTTGAATACGTGATCCCTTTGCTGGACGATGCCTGATAGAATCCGTTCTCATCGGCGACGATTCCGACGTGGCCGAGGTGATTAAAGAAGACCAAGGTGCCAAATTTGAAGCGGTCATCACCCGTAACGGTTTCCGATTGATTCCACATGGACCGGGCACTGATCCGTTCGAGGGGAATTCCCGCGTCATTGAACACGGCCCAAACGAAACCCGAGCAATCATACCGATTCGGCCCGCTTGATCCGTAATGATATTTGATCCCGTAACGCGAACGGATGGCTCCCATCATGAGATCGCTGACGCTAGCGGTGTAAGCAGGCTTTCCGGCAACAGCGGCAACCATATTCACCGGAGAAGAAGACCCCGTCTTCTTTACCAGCGGTTCCGGCGTAACAAGCGTTGGGTTCGATGTAAGTACAGGGCGTGAAAGGGAATTTGAACTGGTTATCGCAGGTGTGGATTTTCTAGATTCGATATCGGTCGAAGCTGCGGGTGGCTGGTTAATAGGGCGGCTCGAAGTTGTCTTTGCTACTCTCGGCCTTTCCTGTCCAAGAACGTTTCCACCAAATCCTACGGTTAGCGAAAGCGCGGCAACCGCAAGAATCGCAATCTTCTTCAAAATCATTAATTGTTTGTCTCCTAAAACTTTATTTTTCTACGGTCGGTTAGATGTGAGACGGACAGGTGATTTGGGCCACCTAATTTAAAACACACGGACAAACCGTTAAATTTTCCTAAAACCGACTTTTGGGTTCTGCATGGCCCCGGAACGTATGTGGCTACTTAGGGCCAAAAAGATTGTGGCAAATTTGGAAGGGAAGCGCAAATCGAAAATCCAGTTTTTCGGATTTCCTGTATGCCAGCCTACTGAATTTTGGATTTAAATGAGATTTTCCGCTCTCGCAGGAGTGGAATTCTGGTATTGAATTCCACTCTTGCCGCCTATCTCACCCCGTCCGCAGCGTTCCTTCGTTGTCCTGTATGCCACAGTAAAAGACGCAATGCGACCGCCGTTCCAGAAACGAGAAAAGACCCGAACACAGTCCGGATCTTTTGGTATTTCGACTTAAGTAAAAACCTACGCAGAGAAAGACGTTCCGCATCCGCATCCGCCCGTGGCATTAGGATTCTCAAACGTAAAGCCCGAGCCCATCATATTGGACGTATAGTCGATGGTGATGCCATTGAGGTATTGGGCCGAGAACATGTCGACAAACAACCTGATGCCGTCTTTATCCATAAGAAAATCACCTTGACGCGAGTCCTCCTCGATATTGAGGCTGTACTGGAAGCCCGAGCATCCGCCCGGAACCACGCGAACGCGCAGGCCTGCCGTTTCCGGCAGATCTTCCTCACCGGCGAGAAATTTCTTGATCTCCACCGCTGCGCTTGGTGTAACGTTCAATTCAACTGTTGGTGCTGCAACTGCCGCCATTTAATGAATGCAATCTCCTATCTATATTTGTTAGAACCCGCAAAAAGCGAATCCTTACCTTAATGTCAATATTACCGCAACCGCTCTGAAATCTCAAGGTTTAGAGCATCCGCAGGTCATAGCCTGTCAGATTATCAACTACGCTGACCGCTTGCGGAGCAAAAATATACCGGCGGGCGGACACCGTGATCAGGTATGTTTGTCCGGCCTGAAGACCCGTAATCGTATAAAAGCCAAAGTTGTTCGTAACCGCAGCGTGTGTCACACCGTCGGCCCCTGTAAAGGTTACGATGGCCCTCGGGATAGCAGCGTTAAGTGAACTTAGGACACGGCCGCCTACGGTCACTTCAGCGGCGGTCGGAGCAAGCGCCGCCGCTTGCCAGAAGCCGTCAGTTAAGGCAAACGAGCCGCCCGTCGAGGTGGTTCCAGCTGCATCCTGGCCAACCGTACCGGTCAGTGAAAATGTACCGCCTGTTGAAGAGCCGCCGCCGCCAGCGATTACTGACTGGTCCAGCGAGAATGTTCCGCCGGTGGCGACCTGGCCAAAAGACGAGAAACACAGAATAACTAGGATGAACGGCAACGCTGCGATCTTTTTCATGAGCTTCTCCTCCGGGACTATGTGACGCGACATACTATACCACCAATTGACTTCGATAGTGCCAAATTTTTGCGACAAATAAGCAGCAATATTCCTGTTTTTTTCTCGGCCTCCAGGAAATCCGTCACTCTCGCTTTGGAGCCCGGACAAGGCTGCCAACTTGAAGCGAAACGCAAAACTGAAACCCAGTAAAGTGGGGGTGGTTTCGCGCTTTTTGCAAATTTTTGCGTCTCACTTTTTGCGGTCCGTCTCATTTCCTGGTTGTTCGACGATTCTTAGAAAATGAGCGATGACTACGAACTCTAGCCGTCGAAGCGCTAACGTGATCAGGTTTTGTTTCGTTGAACACATGTCTACATAAAGCAAGAGCGCAGTGCCGACCCTCCGTGCAACATTGTATCACGGAGCGTACCGCATTCGCTCGCCGAAAATTCGCACTGAAATGCAATTGCCCCGCGCTCGATGTGATCGGTCTCACGGATACTACGGTTCAAAATTGGTGATGCTCCATCCCTTGACGATGTCACCAATGTTTTCCACGTACTTGCTGATCTGACTTTTCGCTCCCTTGGTTCCCTGTGTCACGGCCATCATCAAGGCCGAAATCGCGTTAATCCGTCTTGATTTATCGCGTAGACCCACGTGCCGTCAAACGCCAACCTGGAAACTTGTAACCCAACCTGGATCTGATCTCCGTCCACCTGATCAGAACCGGCACGAACTCTGCTTAATGTAGTCGCACTGATATTTCCTGATACATAAACAAAGTTTCCGTCAAACAGTACGACGCCCGAACCATTCGGAACCGGAATCGGAGAGCCCTCGATCAAACCGGTTCTTGCTCGGATCCGCGTCAGTTTCGCCCCTCCTGATACATAGATAAAAGTTCCATCAAAAGCGAGCGAGTTGGGAGCAACACCAACGGGAATTGGAGCGCCTTCAACCAGACCAGTACTGGAGCGAATCCTTGTGACGTTAAAGTCGTCATGGTTCGCAACATAGACAAAGCTTCCATCAAAAGCGAGCGCGCTGGGAGAAGTTCCTACGGGAATTGGAGCGCCTTCTACCAAACCGGTGCTGGCGCGAATCCTGGACACCGTATACGCAGCATTTTGATCGTCTGAGTTCGCGACATAAACGTATGTTCCATCAAAGACGAGTGCCGTCGGAAATGGAAATGCGCCGACAGGGATTGGCGAACCATCCACCTCGCCGGTGCCTGCATTGATTCTCACTACCCCGATTCCGGCAACCCCTATATAAATGAATGTTCCATCAAACGCGAATCCCCGGACGGGGCCTTGAGCGCCAAGCGAAACCGGTGAGCCTTCGACAAGACCGGTGCTTGCGCGAATCCGGATAAAAGTGTCGTCAGCAGTAACCAGATCAATAAAGGTTCCATCAAATCCAAGCGTCTGCCTTAGAGGGCCGTCATATAGACTCTTCCTGGTAGGAAGAAGATCCCACCGCTGCATTGCGAGTAACTTCGGATCATATAAGCTGCTGCCTGTTCCGGTTGGGCCTGGAGGACCCTGCGGACCTGTATCACCTGTATCGCCTTTCGGCCCCTGCTGTCCGGGCGTTCCGGGTGCACCCGTATCACCCTTCGGTCCCGCCGAACCCGTGTCTCCTTTATCCCCCTTCGGCCCCGGAGGCCCCGTGGCTCCCGCCGTACCGGTGTTGCCCACGGATACGACGAACAGTCCCAACAAATGGCTGGAGTTGTTCGTTACTGTCATCAG
>Ga0068860_100002574_pt1 | contig 18980 bp, 26 predicted proteins | sample KBSSwiS32_FD_66597 | JGI IMG/M metagenome (GOLD analysis project Ga0068860, IMG submission 66597) | Switchgrass rhizosphere microbial communities from Kellogg Biological Station, Michigan, USA - KBS Switchgrass S3-2 | ecosystem: Host-associated > Plants > Roots > Rhizosphere > Soil ...
GTATTCGTAGTCTTAATTAAACGTTGATTCAGTTATAAATACGACATAAGCTTTTCCACTTACTACATCATAGTAAAAGCGCTAAGACCTAAATGTCTCTTTTAACATTAGAGCTTTAAGACAATAAGACAATAAGACAATAAGACAATAAGACATTACAACCTAGGAGCAGACCTACATTAGAATGTACCTACATTAATAAAGGCCAAAGGCTTAACAACAGTTCATTGGATTGTTACTACATTACAGCGAGTTACTTTAAACTTCAAATAACTGTGAGTAATTAAAAACGTTTCAATATCTTGTGTCCAAATTCCAGGCGAACTTGTGAGCCGTGGACCCTATCTCATACAAAAATTCCCAAATCCTAGAAAACACGGGACTCCCAACACAAATACAAGGAATCCTTTACCAAGAAAAAACCAAACTTCAATATCAAACTTCAATCCCAACAATTTAAAAACTAGTAATTCCTAATTAGAAATAAACAGCAGTCGTCCCTCCTGCCTGTGGCTGAATCATATATGTAGGCGATATATCAACGTGACAGCCTCAGAGCGATTCTAAGACTTATGGATCACTAACCCAGTAGTGGAGACGACGAAAGGCTGAAAGTGTCTGTACGGACCAAGGAAAGCGCTTACCTGGCTATTGAGGCTTCAGATGCAGTCTGGGAGGCCCCTCTGAAGGTGTGATCTGGGTCACAAAGCCTTTATTTTGCTAGATCACTAGTTTACTTTGAACGTGGAGGTTCAGTGCTTTTGACCCAGATAAATCAAGATTGGACGTTTTAATGGAAAGTAAAGAACGTAGAGCAATTGAATTGGTTTACAACAACTTTACAGATTACATTAGTAGTGGAGAAAATTTAAAGTTAGTTTGGTTTTGTAAAACTCTGCAAAATTGGAAGGCTATTGTAGCAGATGTTAGTGAGGGAGGTTCTTTATTTGAAGTGACTTATAACGGAGATAAAGCAGAGACTTACATCGATATGTATGACAAACTTAAGAACGTAAAGGTTGTTGACTGATGGATCAAAGAGATTTAGATAAGCGATTTAATGCTCACGGCTTGAATAATCGTCAAGCTGAAAACTGCGCTCTTATTAGAGAAAAGTGCAGTACACTAGCTAACATTATTAATACAGAAGTTCCTGATGGGCGAGAGAAGTCTACAGCAATTACTAAGTTGGAAGAAGTAATGTTCTGGGCAAATGCAGGTATTTCAAGGGAGGAGTAATTGCCTAAGGATGAAGTTTACTACGATGATAAAACTTTAGATAAGGTTAGAGAAGTACTAGAGAATTATTTAGAATTTAAAAGCGATGCTGATGATATCATTAATGATTTACACAACGTAGGAATTCTATTTAGGGAAAGAGTTAAGGAGGAGGTAGATGGTAACTAGAAAACAATACTACGCTATTAAGGAAGGACTTACAGCCGCAGAAAAAGATCTAATTGGTTACTACGAACTTCAATGGTTTCTTACAAACACAGTTCCTACTGTAGAGCAAGTTTACAAGCATTTAAGAAAAACTAGAGACAATCTTAGGATCACATCAGTCAATTACTATTTAACCCGTAAACCAGTTATCAAAGCTTTAGATGATCGTGGAATTCCTTGGCGACAACATTCTCAAGAAGAATTAACGCCACAGCAGCAAGCAGCAGCTTTGACAGTGATGAACTTTGCTGATGAACGTTCTATTGCTGAAAAATTAGATCAACTGGGAATTCTCCCAGCTACTTATTACGCTTGGTTGCAAGATCCTGTTTTTAATAACTTCGTTAACTCTTTAGCAGATCAGAACAAGATTAACATTCGACCTACAGCGGTTGCTGAATTTACTAAGAAGGTTAATTCAGGTGACTGGAACGCTGTTAAGTTCTTCTTAGAAGTTACTGGAGAATTTGCTAACAATACAGCGCCACAGAGTGAAGTACTTCTGCGGATGATTGTTGAGATCATTCAGAAGCACGTTAAAGATCCTGAAACGATTATGGCCATCGCTCAAGACATCAAGCTAGCTTCAGCTAATAGAACTCTTGAAGTTGTTACCGAGCAGCCAGCTATTACAGGTGAAGTTATTGAAGATCCTGAACTCGAACACGCTAAGAGACAGTTAGGATTTGGATAATGTATGAAATTCTTGAAGGCGATGTAGGTAGAGTTGTTAAGTTTGAAGGTAAGGAATACTGGTTTAAGGAACAAGAACCTCTTGAATTTCCTAGAATAGATTATTCTAAAGATTTAGAGACAGATTATCTCAATTACTACAGACACTTTCTAATTACTATACCTCCAAATCCAAAAATTATTGGTCTTATGGAGGCTTGATGGTAGTTAATTTTACTTCTAATGTAGGACTTGCTAAACCTACTGATGTTGAACTTGCTGAGAATTGGGTAAATTTTACACAGTTACAAGGCGACAATAATACTATTATCCAAGATGAAGCTAACAAAGTTGTTACTGCATATACTCCTACATTTATTACTCAAGGAACTCAGCCTAATATCGGTTCAGGTGGATCTGTCCTAGGTGAATACATTGATAATATGGGCGTTATCATGGGAAGTGCTATCGTTACTTTCTTTGGGTCTGGAATCGCAGCAGGCACAGGAGAATACGGAATTAGTCTTCCTTTTGTAGTCGATAACAGTTTTCACAGTGTTGGAAGTGCACTTAACTCAACGCCTGGATCTTTTTCTGTTATTGGTGAAGGATTTGTATATGATGCAAGTGCAAGCTCAACATCTGGCTCTGTGGCTATTGACTGTGTTACATTTGGTGGAGTTTCATATGCTAGAATGTTGACAGAAGCTTTTACCTCACCTGCTAAGACGTCTAGATTTGTAAGAGATGCAATGCCTATCACTGTGGCTGCTGATGATAGGTTTATTATTAACTTTCTATATAAGAAGTTATGATGGAAGAAGAACCGTTTATTATAACGATCCTGAAAGCAGATCATGCAGATGGATACCATAAAGATGCTAATAAATATTGTCCTCTTTGTCGGGAAGAACAGATTTCTCTAGAAGTAGAAGAGTATTTAAAGGAGGTGCAATTTGGGAACGACAACAACAACTAATTTAGGATTAATTAAGCCAGATACAGATGAGTCTATTAAAGCAGTTGTTACACCTCCATCAGATGGATGGGCAGTGCAGAATGGTGTTAACTGTGACAAAATAGATACTCTTTTTAGACATACTAATACTCATACCTGGACTCCTACTTGGACAGCAGACACTACCAATCCTACTTTAGGATCTGGAGGTAGTGTATCAGGTAAATTTATTAGACTTTTTCCTAGAATGGTGTTAGCTTACTTTCAAATTTTTACAGGTGGTGCAGGATTTGCAGCAGGTTCTGGTTTATATCGAATAGCTGTACCTGCCACAGTGCCTACTGAGTTTGGAACTATTAATGATACCATGGCTGTAGGTAAGGCTTATTTACACGATAACGATGCGGTTGCAACGAGTTCTAATCTTGTAGTTCTTTATCAGCCAAGTACAAATTTGCTGGTTTTCAGAAAGCATGATGGTAACTTCTGGAGAGACAATACTCCCTTCACTGTGGCTCAAAATGATAGATTATCTGGATACTGTATCTATCCTACATCGGATGCATGATGACTATCTCATTGATTACACCTTCCGGGTCAAATTTTATAAAGGATTTCCCGGGACAGAATGCAGTAAATTGTGATACTATTGATGCATATGCTGGACCTTGTTTAACGTCACATCCATTACAGACTTTTACTCCTATTTTAGAAGGAACCACAGGTAATCCTGTATTAGGTACAGGAGGATTTAATCGTGGTTTCTTTTATAGGATTTTTGATCAGATCTATATGTGGGGTGAGTTTCGCTATGGAACCGCCGGCATTGATGTAGGTTCAGGTATTTATACGTTAGCTCTTCCTTTTACTGTAAATAATACATTGGGCGCAAGTAGTGGATTTGATTTTTCTCCTATCGTAGGTACTGGAACTACATTTGATGCAGATTCAAACGCAGGCAGGCTACCCCTTACTGTTCATTTACGTGGATTAAATAAACTACAGTTTGGAATTCGGATGAATTCAGGCTCAGCTAACAGAGAACTAAGAAGCGCAGGATACATTACATGGGCAATTAATGATGGCGTTTCTTGGAATGCACGAGTACAGAGAGTTCCTTAAATGACTCAGCCGACACCTTCTTCAGCTGAAGTTAATAAATTTCATTCAAATTCTGATGTTGATGGTGCAGTCACTTCTCAACATCACACATTGGGTATTCAGCATAATCAGAGTAGTCCGGGCGATCATAATCATAATGGAAAAAATTCTAAGAAGATAGGAAAGGGTATTAATCCTGCCTTTCCTACAACTGCTAATGCTACTTATTCTCAAGCTCAAATGCAATCTGTTATTGATGCACTGAGAGCGCTAGGTCTTGGTACTTAGTAATGAATGATTTTCTTGAGCAACTAGCAAGTTCCCTCTCTGTGGCTGCTAAGAAGCCCAACGTACTTAGTTACATTCCTAATTCTTCCGTACATGAAAGTTTTCACAAAACTACTAAGGTTGGCAGAATTCTTAGAGGTGGTAACCGTTCTGGGAAATCTGTTGCCGGTACAGTAGAAAGCGTTTGGAGAGCTACAGGTAGACATCCGTTTTTAAACACACATGAAGTTCCTACTAGAGGTAGAATTGTAACTGTTGATAGAGAAGCTGGTATTAACCAGATTATTATTCCTTTACTAAAGCAGTGGATTCCTCCAAGTGAGCTAAAGAACGGATCTTGGGAAGACAGTTATAGCAGAAATGATAAGTTAGTAACATTACGTAATGGTTCTACAATTGAACTAAAGACGCATCAACAAGAAGTTGAGTCTTTTGCAGGTGTTCCATTACACTGGTGCTGGTTTGACGAGGAGCCTCCCCAAGCAATTTTTAACGAGTGCCGTTTGCGCCTAATTGACTACAACGGTGTTTGGTACATGACCATGACTCCTGTTGAAGGTCAAGATTGGATTTTTGATAGGTATATTGCAACAGCAGCAAAGAATGTTGACATGTTCGAAGTTGACATTAAAGATAATCCACATCTGAATAAAATAGCTCTTGAATTACTTGATGATGACCTTGACGAGGATGAAAAGAAAGTCCGTCGTCAAGGTATTTTTGTACCCAAAGGCGGATTGGTACTCAAGGAATTTGATATTAAAAGACACGTTATTGCTAGAGGTAATCTTATTCCAGAATCATGGGCTATTTATGTGTCTATTGATCACGGATATAACGCTCCTACTGCTATTAATTGGCACGCAGTATCGCCTAAGAAACAAGTAGTTACTTTTAGAGAACACTATAAAAACAAATGGGTTATTAGTCAACATGTAAATAGAATCAAGCAGATTAATGCAGAGATTGGAAGAGAGCCACAGCTTTATATTGGTGATCCTTCAATGAGTCAGAAAAATGCTATTACCGGGACTTCTGCTCTATCTGAGTATAGACGTTTAGGCATTCCTCTTATGCAAGGTAAGAAGGATGTCACTGCTCGTATTAATAAAATGAATGAATACTTAAAATATGATATGTGGCATATAACTGAGGATTGTATCAACACTATTAAAGAAGCTAAAGGTTATGCTTTTAAAATCTACAATTCACCAAAAATTGCTGATCGAAATAATGTTAGAGAAGAACCTAATAAGAAGAATGACCATGCTATGGATGGATGTGGTTATTTCTTTAATTTAATGCCTTATCTGGGTCCCGAAGATAAGGGAATCACCCAGGGTATAAGTCAGACATTAATTAATAGAAAAGACTTCCCTTGGGAAGTGGATGCAGGATTTTATCAATCAAATAGATCAGATTTAGCTTTTGGAGAAATTCCGTGAAAGATACTAGTATCTTTGACATGTTTGTCCAGAAGTATGGCAGATTGCCAACGGAGTATGATCCTGATTATTTGGAGATGTTACGAATGAGTAAATATCGCATTTTAGCTGTTCCAGATTTAAAGCCTGGGAAATGCGCCAACTGCGGATCAGCTAAGAATGATGGACGAAAGTATATTGATTTTGGTTTAGAAGTTGATTGGTATGGAATCGTTTTTATTTGTGGCATTTGCTTAAAAGATATTGCTCTTAATATGGGATTGTTTGAAGAATTACAGACCAAATTACAGAATGCGCTAGCTGAGATTATCTCAATTCAAATTCTGCGAGAGCAGGGGGTAGATTTACACAACAATACGGTAAGACTCTTTGAGGAGTTTGAAAAGTATTATGCTAATTTATATTCTCTTAGGAGTAATTCTGGCGTTAGTGCTAGCGCTGATGTGGGCACTGACACGACAAAACCCAATGACGAAGGATCTACTAGAGTTAACAGAGAAGCAACAAAAACACATCAGCGAGCTACTAAACCGACTTCAAGCTCCGGATCTGAAAACCTTCCTAGCCTTGCAAGCCTCCTCGAATCCGATTCCTGATTCTGAATATATTTCTCGGGATGATGAAACGGAAGCTGAACGACTTGAAAAATTAGATACTAATCCTAATCATATACGCGTATTGACCGATGAAGAGATTAAACAGTATTCTATGACTGATTTTGGTTTTAGTGCAGGGTTACAATGACATATCCTGACAATCCTATGGGTTTGACTAGTACAGGGTTCTTTACAGAAGAAAGTAGAGATGCGGATAAGCAGCGTGAAAGATTAGCTGCTATCGGAATGCAATGGTTTCATCAGTGTCAAAATGATAGAACCATGCAGGAACGGCAATGGTATTTAAATTATGCTTTCTTGTCTGGTAATCAGTATGTGCAATTTAGACAGACTCAAAGTGGTGGACCTTTTGATCTTTATGTTCCCAATGCTCCTTATTATAAAGTTAGAATTGTAATCAATCAAATTCGTCGAACCATCCGTAAAGAAATTGCTCGTTTGACAGCTCAGAAGCCCAATGCATTTGTAGTGCCCTCTTCAACCGAAGATGCTGATGTATTTGCTGCGCAAGCAGGAGAGCAGATTTGGGATTCCCTGTGGCGAAGATTGAAATTTAATAAAACATTAAGAGATGCGGTTTTTTGGCAAGCAGTAGCAGGTACGGGATTTATTAAAACATACTGGGATTCTACCAAGATTGATCCAGATTCAGATATGCCTGGAGATATCTGCATTCATAGTGTGACTCCTTTTCACATTTTTGTTCCAGATTTAATGTGTCCTGAGATTGAAGATCAACCTTATTTTATTCATGCACAAGTTAGAAATAATTCGTGGATTAGACAGAATTTAGGAATTGATGGAGATAGTAATAAATTAGAGTCTGTAGATGAAGGTTTGCAGACTGTAATGGGTGTTAGTCGTAATAACAGTAAAAAAGATCAATCTATTATTCTTGAAATTTGGGTTAAGCCAGGTTATCTTCCTGAATTACCTAATGGTGGTATGTTTACTGTTGCTGCTAATAAATTAGTACAAGGTATGGATAGCTGGCCTTACGATCATGGGCAGTATCCTATTGCTAAACTAGATTCTATTCCTACAGGAAAATTTTATACTGCATCTATTATTGAAGACTTGATCCCGTTACAAAAGGAACTTAATCGATCACGTAGTCAATTAATTGAATCAAAGAATAGAATGAGTAAGCCACAGTTAGTGGCTCAAAAAGGTGCTGTTGAACCTAGAGCTATTACAACCGAACCAGGTCAAGTTATTCAATATGCTCTTGGATTTGATCCGCCACAGCCGCTGCCTTTACAGAATATACCTAGTTATGTTACACAAGAGATTGACCGTTTATACACAGATATTTCAGATTTAAGTGGGCAGCATGAAGTTAGTAATGGCAGTACTCCTCCGGGAGTAACAGCTGCTACTGCTATTAGCTTTTTGCAAGAACAAGATGAAAGTCTTATTGCCAATCATTATACTTCAATTGAAGAGGCTATCGAAAAAGTTGCAGGACAATCTCTTAACTATGTTAAGATGTATTGGGATGAGCCTCGAACAATTAAAATTGTGGGTATTGAAGGTACTTTTGATGTTCAAACATTTAAAGGTGCAGATCTGAGAGGTAACGCTGATATTAGAGTTGAATCTGGAAGTGCACTACCTACTTCTAGAGCAGCTAAACAAGCATTTATTATGGATCTTATGAAGATGGGCTTCATTCCTCCAGATAAGGGTCTTGAACTTATGGAGGTTGGTGGACTTAATAGACTTTATGAAGAAATTCAAATCGATAAACGACAGGCACAACGTGAAAATCTTAAGATGCGAGTCATTACAGATCAGGATATTAAAGAACATACAGAAATGTGGATAAGTAGTCAACCTTCTGAAATTAAAAAGGATATCGATTCTGGTCTGAACTTAGAACCCCCTCTGCTCATTCCTGTCCATACTTATGATAATCATCAGTTACATATTGAAGTGCACAATAATTATCGGAAGAGTCAGAGTTTTGAAAATGCCTCACCAACAACAAAAGCACTTTTTGAAGAACATGTTAGACAGCATCAAGAAGCTTTAGCCGGAATGATGGTACACCCCTTGACTGGTTTAGATCCTAGTAATCCTAATGCTCCTGCTCCTGAAGATGAAGAAGCAGCTATGGATGAAATGGAAGAAGGAGAGGGAGGAAGTACAGGTCCGGTACCTATGCCTGAATTAGAAGGAGAGTCCTCACAGGAAGGAATGATGTAGTGACACATCAAATCGGCAGTGTTATGCCTGCTGGATATGTAGATAAACGACGTAAATTTAGAGATGATTTTGAATCTCGTGTAGTTGCTGGACCAGTAATTTTTACTGCAAATGCTACAGGTACAACTACTACAATTGTGGGTGCTAATGCTGCTCCTGCAACTCCTACAAATGTTGTACGTATCGGAGAAGAATTTAAACTCTTTAACGTAACTACTGGAACTTTAAAAGAAGAAACAGTTTTTAGAGTTACGGCTGTTGCTGTTGCAGGAAGTACAACGGTTACATTTACTCCTGCTGCAGCTGTGGCTCCAGTTTCTGGAGATACTATGAAACTGGTTGGATACTCTAATGTGTACAGTACTGGTGAAAAAGATCGACGACTTGTTGAATTAGGTTTTTCTGCTGCTTACGTTGCTAGGTTGACTGAGAATGATAAAGACTATCAGTTACGAATTTCTGATGATCCAGGTTCTCTATAATGGCCTATGGTAAAGGTCGAGCAATAGGATATACTGATTATTACAAAAATAACGATAGTACTCCTGATGATCGAGAATCTGAGACTAATGATTATAGAAGTATAACTCCTAAACAACAGTCTATTACAGATATGAGTGCTGAAGATAAAAAGAAAATGGCTATTCGGCGTAGGCTACAGAAGTTGAAGGCAGGAAAATAAATGGGACAGCCCACTCCTCCGGGAGATATGCCACTTTTTGATGGTTTAGGATCAGAGTGGAACGATATTGTCGGTGCACTTCCCGAAGATAAACGAGCTGAATTAGCTCCTAGGATTAAAGAGCGTATTTCTGCTTACGAACCTCTCAAGAGTTACGAAGACTTTCATAGGTCTGGAATTACTCCTGATCATATCAGCACTGCTCTTGGTGTTTTTTCCCTTATTGAAAATAAGCCTCGTGAAATTTATGATGCTATTGGACAGCATTTAGGACTTACGCCACAGGAAGCAAAAGCTGCTGTAAAGACTTTGGAAAAAGAAATGGAGGAAGATCCTCGTATCCAGACAATGCAGCAGCAAATTGATACTCTTGCTCAAATTGCATTGGCACAGCGTCATCAGACTACTCAGGAACAGCAACTTGCGGAGCAAGAAGCTGCACTTGAAAAAGAGTTGAGTAGTTTAAGAAGTAAATACGGTGATTTTGATGAAGAAGAAATTCTTATGCGCATGGTACATAAGGAAATGACTGCCGAACAAGCTTTTCAAGAATATGCTAATAAAATTTCTGAACTTCGGAAGACACGTCCTTCTCCGATGGTTATTGGTGGTGGGGGAGTAGTTCCCCAACGTAAGTTGGATGTTACGCAGTTGGATAATATGGGTACTAAGAATCTAGTTGCTCAGATGATGCAACATGCAATGCTAGAGCAGAAGAAGCCATAAGTACTACTGAGGTATATCCTCAACGCAGTTGCCATCGTTTAATTTATAATTTTTATCTGTAAGTACTTTTATTTGGAGGGCAGTAGCTATTACTACCACGATGACAACTGCTGATAACATTCTTAAAGAGGTGTATGAGCCTCGGGTTAGGGATCAGCTTCAGTCTCAGATTGTTACTCTTTCTCGTATTCAGAAGACTTCCGAAGGTGTTGAATCTGACGCTATCGGTGGTAAGTATGTTCGGTTTGCTGTGCGAGTTAAGCGTAATCATGGTATTGGTGCTCGTAATGAAATGGAAGCACTTCCTAATCCGAAGACTCAGGATTACCGTTCTTCGCAGTTGAAGCTTGCTTATCTTTATGGTGCTATTCAGCTTTCTGGTCAGACTTTTGAATTAGCTGAGAGTAATGCTCAGGCTTTTGCGAGTGTTTTAGATCAGGAAATGGAAGGAATGCGGGAGGGTCTTAAGAAAGACACTAACCGCCAAACTTATGGTACTACTACTGGTATTTTGGCAGTTGCAGCTTCTGGTACCACGACTACTTTAGTTACTGCTGCTAATGCAATTATGTATGCTGAAATTGGTATGTTTGTTGATGTCTATGATGCTACTGATACCAATACTACGCCTGTTCTAAATAATGCTAATGTTGAAATTACTGACATTACTGAATCTGCTGGTGTTTATACTATTACATTTGGAACAGCTGTTACCGCAGTAGCAGTTGGTGACTTTATTACACGTACCGGTTCTAGGGGTAAAGAAACTGTCGGTTTTCAGCAGATGGTTGCTGGTATTACCGATACTAATGCTCTTGGTACTGGTGGCGGTGCTCTTTATAATATTACGCATTCTGTGTGGACTGGTAATATGGATTCGACCGCAGGTGCTATTTCTGAAGGTCGAATGATTAATCTTGTTGATAAGATTCGTACTCGTGGTGGTACTACTACTGTTGGTTTTTGTTCTTTAGGTGTTCGTCGTGCTTATGCTAATCTTCTTGAACAGCAGCGACGTTATGTAAATACTACTGAATTTACCGGTGGTTTCAAAGGTATTGCTTTTACTACGGACTATGGTGAGATTCCGATTGTTGCTGATTTTGATTGCCAGCCCGGTCGTCTTTACTTTATGAATGAAAAGGAAATTAAACTTTATCAGGCTGGTGATTGGTCTTTCATGAATCGTGATGGATCTAATTGGCAGCGTCTTATTGATTCTTCAGGTGAGTATGATGCATATCGTGCTCGTCTTTTCAAGTACTGCCAGCTTGGTACTCACCGTCGTAATTCTCACGGACTTATGACTAGCATTACTGAGGCATAATTATGCGTCAAGATATTACTCTATTTGCATCAGGAGTTTTAGGGAATAGTCAAGCTGCAGATACACTTGTTGCTCTTATAAATGCCCCTGGACCTGGTAGATATAAGGTATGGGGGCATGGAAGACATAGTCTTGCAGATGGTTTGAAATTTACAAGTCCCATGACTCCTGCTCTTGTTATAGCAGGAGGGGCTGGTGATACTGTTAGTTTTGGACCATTTGTTGTAGATATTACTAATTATACATCGGGTATTAATGTTGCGTTAAGATTAGCCACAGGGGCTTCAGATACTGCTGCTGTTACTATTTATGCGGAAAAGATTAATCACTAAATGGCTATTACCAGGACGCATACTAGAACTCATGTACTTGTGGGGTTCGCTAATCCTTATCTAGTTTGTGACGAATGTAGAAAGTCCGTTCCTTATTGGCATAATCCAGATCGTTGCGGTTGTGAACAAGAAGGCTTTTTTAATCATCCTTGTAAGCACAAAGCAGGCGTGTCTTCTATTTGCTATTCTTGGAATCCTGTTGATGGATGTATGTGTAGTAATAAGGAAACGCACGACAGGTGAGAATGGGTGTGGTCGTAGTTGTAGAAATTGCGACCACCCTGTTCTTTATTTACAACAGAAGGGCTTGTAATGACTCCAACTCCTAAAAAGTCAGAATCTCCCTCGTTGTCTGATATGCTTAATAAGACTCCTGCCGAGTTAGCATCTGAGACTCCGGAAGAGTCTGCTGCAAGGTATAACATCAGCAGTGAGATTCCAGATGAAGTAGATGAGAATCCTAATGTAGAAGTTTATAAGGATTCTGGTGCTAAGCAGATTCCCAGCGGAACTCATCTGCATCCTGATGTAGCAAAGGATAACTATAATAGAGCACTTAAGGGAGGTACTGAAAACGCAACAACATCTCGTGTTATTTCTCAGGCTGTATATGCTGATGAATCACCCTTAGATGATACTGGAAGAGCTAAGAAGTAAATGTCAGAAATTGACGAATGGGTCTCCGCTGAGTTTCAACGCTTGGCGGAGATCATAAATGATTATGATCAGTATTTGTTTCTTGAAATGGTCCCTGTGGCGGAACAGCAGAATTTAACAGATAAATCTAAAGTTTTTCGTATTGTAGATGATAGAAATAAAAAAATTGTTTTATATGCAGATTCTTTGTCTAATCCTGCTGACATTCTTGCTAGATTATGGAGTTCTGATAGTAGACATGGTAATGTGCTTCAAAGAATGGATGCTCACAATAAAGCTGTTGAAGCTTTGAAACTTAAAGAAGAAATTGATGAAAGAGAAGCTATGAAAGATTTTAGTGCTTTTGTTATTAAGAATACTAAGAGTCGTTGGATTCATGAAGGTCGTGTACGTGATGATGAGTTTAGAGACTTAGGTTCTGTTAGGAAACATCTAACATGATTGTCAGTGATATTGTTACTAGAGTTAGACGTATCTTTGGCGATGAAGCTGCTGTTCAGGTAAATGATGATGATATTAAACGTTGGATTAATGACGGTCAAGTAGAGATTATCAAACATAATGATGGTGCCTTACAAAAGACAGCCTTTATCAATATTGTAGCTAATCAATCTTCTTATACTCTACCTACTGATTTAATGATTCTTAGATCACTACGTTACAAATTTTCAGCAATGTTGAGCTATAGTGCTTTAAGATATAAAAATATGCAAGAATTTGATAACTCGATTGATGGTTGGGATGGTACTGCTTATACAGCAGGAAATCCTGCATTCTTTACTATGTATGAAGGTAAGGCTCTTTTATTTCCTACACCAAGTGAGTCTTTTACTAATGGTATCAAAGTTTTATATAATCAAAAGCCTACAGATGTAACGGGGCTTTCAGATACAATCTCGCTGCCTCTTATTTACCACAATACCCTTTTAAAGTATTGCATGTGGCAGGCTAGTCTTTTGGATGAAGATCATGAGCCTGCACAAATGTATAAAGTAGATTTTCAATCTGATATGAGTTTACTACAGACCCGAGAAACTACAGAAGCTACGGCTACTTATCCCACTATTACAGTATTGGAATACGATCAGTAAGGAGAAGGAATGCCTACTGAGATTTTAAGATTGGGGCCTTTTACAGGAGGATTGAATATTGGATCAGATCCAGTGCTTGTGCAGGATAATGAATTAACTGATTGTTTAAATTTTGAACTTGATACAGATGGATCTCTTGTAAGCAGGCCATCTATTCAAATTATGTTTCAAGGGGCAACCAATCAAAGACTTCTTATTTTTGGTTCTATTGTATTCAGTGGTACTTTGTACTTGTTTGCAACTAGAGATGGTAAGACTTTTGTTAGTTCGAATGCAGGCAGTTCTTGGACCGAATTGAATCCTGGAGCAGTTTCTCGTGAATGTAAAACAATGGAAGTTTATAATAATACAGTATGGCTACCTGCCACCCCCGGAAGCGCTAACGGCGGAATATCTTGGACTGTTGGCGGTGGCGCTGTTGCAGTTGCTGCTATGCCCAGAGCTGAAAAATGTGTAGTTCATAAGAACAGGTTATATTTATGTCCCGGAAATACGGCAACTTCTAATGCATCTCGTCTCTCGTTTTCAGCATCGGCCGATTTTACTACATGGCCTGGTACTAATTTTATTGATGTACAGCCTGGTGATGGCGATACTCTCAATAATGTGGTCGTCTATCAAGATAATCTACTACTTTTTAAAGGAGAAAGTACTCATGTTCTTGCATACGATTTAGATCCTGCTGATGCGATTCTTCGTGAAATTAATCCTGTAGTTGGATCTGATGGGAGTCTAGGAGTAGTACAGTATGAAAATACGGTGTATGCTTTGCACCGTAACAAAGTATACGAAATTATTAATTATAACTTTTCTCTGCTCAATCTTAAAGTGCCGCTTGTATTCGATAATTCATTACCTACAGGTACTACAACGAGATATGAAAATCAGCATTTAAGTATTTTAGGAGAACGTCTTGTTGTTAGATACTATAACCGTACCTATTCTTTCCAACTTCGTACTAAAACCTGGGGAGAATGGTCAAAAACTGATGATACCTCAACCATTGAATGGCATATATTCGGTCCACTCATTAGAGCACGTGATCTCACTGGATCAGGGCTTGATTCTTATTACACGGGATACTCCTTCGACGTCTCTTCCGGAGGCTATAAAGTCATTAAGATCATTGATGGTAGATCAAGTGGTACTTCCGAAGGACTAGGTACTCATAAATTTTACTGTGTAGCGACTACTAAAGATTATGACATGGCTGATCCTGTTAGATACAAGAAATTGTTCTGGTGGAGTGCGGATGTAATTACAGGTAAAGACGTTACTGGATTTGCTACTCCTATTACTTTGATTAACTCAACTACATGGGATGCTTTAAATGGTGAAACATGGGCTGACTTGAATACTTGGGAGAATCCTACTGCTGGTGCAAATAGTTTTCAAGAGACTATTACAGGTGATGATATTGCTAACACTAATAAGTTAATCAAATTCGGAAAAACAATGAGATTCAGAAAGATTAACTTTTCTTTACGATTAGAGACTAATGGAACTACAGCACAACCTACTAAGATTTTTCAATATGCAGCTGTGGTAGGTATCAAGCAATTGGTGAGTGCTAGAATTTCATAATGCGAAAAGGAGGAAGTAAAATTATTTATCAAGGTAAACAATTTCTTCCTTATGCCGCTGGAGATAAAATTTACGGTGGTGGAAGGGATGCTCCTAATATTGGTCCTGTAGACCCTTCTGGCCACAGAGAGAGGGATTTAAAATATCAAGCTAGACGAACGGCAATGTTACGCAGATTAAAGGCAGTTAGTAGTGGTAACCAAATGAGTGCTGATGTGGGGAGGATAATTTAATGCCTATTGATAATTCAGGTGGAAGTAGTATTGGTGCTAGTTTTGGTTCTGCTATTTCTAAGGCACTTAAGCCTAGATCGGCTGGTAGTTCTGTAGGTAGGGCTGTTTCTAGAGCATCTAGGAGTAGTAGGACGCGTTCTCGGAGCAGTGGGGGAGGTACTAGGTATTCTATTCCTGAAAATAGGGGAGGTGGAAAATCTAGGGGTGGAGGTGGTCGTCCTGAGATGTCCATTCCTGAAAATCACTATAACACGCCCAAAACAGGTATTCCGGATATTAATGCTTTCTTAGGTACTGATGCTGCATATCAAAATGTAGTACGGGGAGGAAAGCGTAGCTTAGCTGATTTTTTAAGTGAATTAGGTCGCCGACGCGGAGAAGCTGGAACTCAGTTTACTCAAACTAAGGCAAGTATGGAACGTGATCGTGTTCAGCAATTAGAAGATTTACGTAATGAATTTGCATCTCGGGGTTTAATTCAGTCTGGTCTTTTTGGTGAAGAGCAGGGAAAATTTCAGCAACAATTTACTCAGCAATCTCAAGCTTTACAGCAGCAGCAGGCAGCTTTACTTGCTGATTTGATGTCTCAGGAAAAGAATTATCGTAGGGAACAAGATTTAGCTCTTGAAGCTGCAAAACAAGAAGCACTCGCACGACGTGCTGCAAAATATAAGATTGGTGCTTAGTTTAAGGAGTAGTGATGGCAGGTGTTTTTCCCGGGCCTGACATTGCGGCCCTTTTAGAAAGATTAACTAGAACTCCACGACAGTACGCTTTAGGTGAACTTAAAAGAACTATTCCTTTTGTTGGTGGTCCTTTTTCTGCAACTACTCCTTCAATTCTTAATTCTCAACGAGGTGCTTCTCCCAGACCAACTCAGAATTATGGTAATATTGGTAATGCTTTTGGTAGTGCCGTTAGTGATGCAGTAACTCAATTAGGTCAGATGCAGCCACAGGATCCTCTGATGGCTCTTTATCAGCAACTATTGAGCCAACTTCAACAGCCTGTCAATATGCCCACCAGTGTTAATACTGCTGATTTAATGTCTCAGGTGCATAAAGTTATTGATCCTATTTACGATCAAAGATCTAAAACTGCGCAAGCGCAGGGTACTAGAAATCGTCAAGAAGTTAAAGATATGTACCGAGCTTTGTCTAACGATTATGAGAGATTGGCGCCACAACAAGCTGCACAAGCTGCTGATGCACAAAAACAAGTTGAGCAATTATATGGTCAATTGCGCAGCAATATTCAAGGTGACTATTCAAGGGTCTCAAATGAACAAGGTGAACTTTTTAAGCAATTGGGAATTGAAGCCGCTTTACCTGATGTACTACAAGAACAGCAAGCACCTGTGGCTGATGCTTTAACAGGTGCTGCTGAAAATCAGGCTCAACAAGCACAGAGATATATGGATATTGGACAAGCTGATCAAACTTATTACCGCGAAGGTTCTCCAAATGCCACTATGGCAGGTAATGAAATTTCAACAAATATGCTGGCTGAATTACAGGATTATTTAAATAACCTTGAAGCTGAACGAACTTCTGGTATTCAAGAAACTTATATGAATCAGTACAATCAAGCTCAAAATATGTTAATGCAGCAGCAGCAGATGGCTCAAGGTGAAGCAGGTCGCCGTCAAGGTATGCTGTGGGATATGTTACAAAGTCAATTACAAGGACGTAAACAGCAAGCGTTGACTCCTGACACTTATATGTCACAATTATCTCCTGATGCTCAGCAGGAGTTGGCGAATGCCTTTACGCGTCTTCAGCGTAGTCCTGAGGCTGTATATGGCAAGGTTGAAGATAAGCGTAATCCCGTTCCTGGTACTTTTGTAGATACGACTCCTCAGTGGTTTATGGCGCAAGCTGATGAAATGTTGCGCCGTGGTGAAATTGATGAAGAAACTCATCAGGAACTTTTAATGTACTTGCAGTTGTATTACGGTAAGAAGTAATTATGACCGATCAAGAACTAACTAATATTCTTGCTAACTTAGTTAGAGAGAATGCACGTAGAGGTCCTTTACCTAATTTTCAGCAAGTAGCTGGTTTATCTCAATCTGTCCTTTCAGGTGTTGGAATTCAAAATCCATATAAGTCTACTGAGGAGAATAATCGTAAAGATCCGCGTGGACCAGGTGTTGTTAATAGAATTATTGATCTTATGTCTCGACCGCTCTATGGGGTATTAAATCCTATTAAGCAAGAAATTCTCGAACATAAAGATGAAGATCCTTTAGTTGCAGGTATTCATGCAGCAACAGACTTTCTAAATCCTATGAAGACTGGACCGAATGTTGTAGCAGGTCTAACTGGAAAAGAAAAAACTACAGGTAGAGATATTGTTGAAGAAGTAGTTCCTGAAGGTTCTCCAGGTGCTGCTAAATTTGCAATTGGTATGGGTATTGATATCTTAGCTGATCCATTAACTTATCTTGGTGGAATCGGTCTAGCACCAAAATTAGGAAAAGCTGCTAAAGCTAGTACTGAAGCACTTAAAGCTGTTGAAGAAGGTACTGGAAGAACAGCTCAAAATTTAGTAGAAGAAATTTCCCGCAGAGCTGCAACACAGGCTAATAATCTCAATAAAGTAGATGAAACAGTTCCTCCTCCGTCTAGTATTCCCACTCCTGTTTCTGATTTAAATGCTGCTACTCCGATGCCTGCCGGACCTCAATTAGCACTCCCTAGTGTTGCATCTGAAGTACCTAAAACTCCTATCGTTTCTAATCTTAGACAACATATTCCCCCATTAGCTCTTTCAGACAAGCCCTTCTCTGCCCTGCCTGACATTAAGCGGTTAAATGAGCAGATTATCAAGACAAAGAGCCCTGTGGCTAAGAACATTCTTAGGAGACAAATTGAGAAACTTCAAGCTGGAGTTAAACCGGCAGACGCACTTACTGAAGCTAGAATTGCTCCTCCTCCTTTTCCTGAGTTAAGCATTAATGAACGATGGATTAATACAGCAAGAGAAGCAGCACAAGAGTTTCTTAAGAATAATAGAATTAGAAATATCAACCATGTAGGTCAGACAAATCTTTATAATAAAATTCTTCACGCAGCTGGTAAAGTGCGTAAAGATCGTAGAGCCTTTCACGTTTTTCAGATGCTTAGAATTGCAGAAGAAGAAGTTTTACAGGCTGGTAGACATCTAGTAGATGCTGAAGGTATTAGTGTTCGACTTAGTGACATTGCTAATCTGCTAGGTGGGCCTAAAGCTCTATCTTCTAAATTAGTGGATGACTTTAGAAAAGCGCGTCCTTCCCAACGAATTGAAGATTTGAAGTCTTATACTACGCCACAGGTTGTTGCAGAAATCTTAGATCCTGTAGTTAAAACAGGACAGGATTTGGTGCCCTATGTTAAAAATCTACCTCCCAGTCAAGTACCTTCCGTAACTAGTGAACTAGCTACAGAATTGAGTCGACTTGCAGAAAAAGCAGGTGCTTCGTCGAGAGAGGCGAGAACAGCAAAAACTTTTATTGATGATCTTTTTAACCCAGATCGTGATAAACTTTATAGCACTATTCAGCAAGAAGCGCGTAATCTTGTCAGGCAGTCTTCTTCTGGTATTCTTAATCCTCAAACGATGCATAAAA
>Ga0068860_100002577_pt1 | contig 18971 bp, 19 predicted proteins | sample KBSSwiS32_FD_66597 | JGI IMG/M metagenome (GOLD analysis project Ga0068860, IMG submission 66597) | Switchgrass rhizosphere microbial communities from Kellogg Biological Station, Michigan, USA - KBS Switchgrass S3-2 | ecosystem: Host-associated > Plants > Roots > Rhizosphere > Soil ...
ACGAAAAAAGAGCGAGCAGCGGCGCCCAAGGTATGCGCGAGCGGTAAACAACCATGATGGATTTCCCCCGTTGCGAGACGGGGAGAGAATCTCCCAGATCCGGGGGCGACCGCAACCCTGCGGGGACCGGCGCGCCGTTCGCTGCCGCCAAACGGCAAACGTCAGGGACGGCCTGCGCGGGAGCTTCGAGGAGGAGCGCGAGCGCTACATAGAGCAATCGGCCGGAGCGTGAAACCGCTCCGGCCGGCCAACCAATAACTAACTACGGGCTCAAATGGTGAGGCTCTCTTGCCGCTTCAACCGGCCCGAAACCCGACGCAGCAGCCGGGCCAGCTCGGTCGTCGCACGCTCGTGGTCGATCGCTCGGCGCAGGACCAACAGGGCGGCCACCGCCTCGCGACGAATGCCGAGCGCCCGGAACGTCTCGAGGATCTCTTCGACGCTCTCGAGAATCTCGGCCGTGCGCCCCTGCTGGAGCCAGAGCATGGCGAGATCGAGCGATACGACGGCCGCCTCGATCGGCAGACCGCGGCTTTCGAACTCGTCGTGGACCTCCCACAGGCCCAACTCGGCGGATTCGAGATCGCCGCGACCGGCTTCGATGCGCCCTTCGAGCCAGCGCAGCTTCAGCTGATCGATCGCCGAGCCGCGCTGGTCGTAGAGCGTACGGCTCGCGGCGATCCAGCGCGCGGCCTGCTCGTACGCCCCCGCCTCGACCGCGCCGATCACCAGGTTGTGCACCGCGGAGAGGGCGAGCGCCGGCTCGCGGCTCGGATCGATCTGGCCCAAACCGTGGGCGATGTAGCGGCACGCCTCTTCGAACTCGTTCTCGTAGAGCAACGCGATGCCGCGCTTGATCAGGGCGCGGCCGGCGAGGTGGCGCTCACCCGCCGCCCGGTGCAGCTCGAAGATCCCTTCGAGCAGGCGGCACGCTTCGCGGAAGCGGCGCTGCGAGATGCGCAGCGAGGCGGTCAGGTCGAAGATGCGGGCGAACAGCTGCCGGTCGCCGGTGCCGCGCTCGGCGCGCAACAACGCTTCGGCGAACGCGCTTTCCGAGCCGGGCACGTCGGCCGCGATGCGCAGAGCGTTGCCGAGCTCCGACCAGGCGCGCGCCTGGAAGTCGGCGCGTTCGGCGGGGCTGCCGTCTTCGGGTCCGAGCGAATCGGCGAGCTGCGCCGCGAGCCGGGCGAGCGTGACCATGCCGGCCGGGTCGCTGGTGCGTAGCGCCCAGCTTTCGACCAGGAGAGTCGCGCAGCGTTCGCGCCCGGCGGCGAGCGGCGAGGCGAGCCGCGCCTGCTCGGCCAGCTCGATCTCGCGGCTGCGTTCCGCGATTTCACGCCGGGCGGAGGCTACGGCGCGATCGATCGGTGGATCGTAGGCCGACAGGTCGAACGTCGGCTGTTCGCGCAGCGGATGGAAGACCGAACGGACCATCGGCGCCAACAGCTCCGCGCAGTGCGCGCAGCCGTGGAGCAGGTGGGCGATGATCGGCTTGCCCTCTCGCGGAGTGAGCTCGGCGCGAAGAAACGCCCACAGCCGTTCGGGCTCCGGGTGCGTTACAGGGTTATCTGGGTTCATCGGATCGCTCCAAAAAAATCTGCTGCCAGCGCTTGAAGGATCTCACGAAAAGCCCTTTCGAGTCAGCAGTCAGTGAGTTGGGATCAGGTCGCTGACGGATTCGGAGAGATGGGCGGGGTCGATCGGCTGGCCATCCGGATCGATGGCGATACCGTATTCCGCCCAAATCGCCTTTACTGTGGATCTACCGGTCTGCAAAACCGAGTCCACCCAACTTGAGATTGCGTCGGAAAACGCCGAGCTCGCCGAAGTATCGGCAAACCTTGACCGACCTTCCACCGATGCCGCCCAGGTCGGAGCCGAACCGAGGAACACCAACATTGCAAGAACTACAGACCCCTTCGACTTGCTCGACATCGCGTAACTCCTCCCGCGAACCGACTGGTTAGATCCCAACGTCCCGCGGAAAAATTCTTCGTTCAAGAAATGGGGTGCGCCTGCAAGCGATTCCGTGACAAGCAAATCGGCGCAAAATCAACTGCGCGTGGATCATGGGCAAAACTCCCCGAACAGGGAATTTTGCCCTGCCCCTAACTGGCCGTTTTGGTCGCCAGCGGATGGCGGACGTCGCGCCCTTCGACGAAATATACGACGTCTTCGCCGATGTTGGTCGCGTGGTCGGCGATCCGCTCGAGGTTGCGCGCGATCAGCAGCAGGTGAAGCGCCCGGCTGACCGTCTTCGGATCCTCGATCATGAAGGTCAGCAGCTCGCGGAAGATCTGCTTGTAGAGGGCGTCGACCTCGTCGTCGCGCCGGCAGACCGCTTGCGCGAGCACGGGATCCCGGCGCACCAGGGCGTCGAGGCTCTCGCGGACCATTTCCTGGACCAGGCGAGACAGGTGCGGCAGGTCGATGTACGGCTTGAGCGGCGGCTGGTCGACCAGCTGCTCGACCGACTGGGCGATGTTGACGGCGGAGTCGCCGATCCGTTCCAGATCGCTGTTGATCTTCATCACGGCGACCAGAAAGCGCAGATCGACCGCGATCGGCTGGCGCAGGCTCAAGACCGCGTGGCACAGCTCGTCGATCTCGATCTCCATCCGATCGACCTCCTGGTCGCTCGCGATCACCTGGCGGCACAGCTCGCGGTCACGTTCAAGCAGCGCCCGGGTCGCCCGCGCCACCATCTCCTCGACCATGCCCCCCATGCGCAGCAGGCTCTGTCGAATCCGGTCGAGATCTTGATCCAATCGGCGTTCCATTACGTCTCCCGGGCTGCCAAAGGCCGTGCCCAAACGAACGCTTATGGTACCCCTCCTCGGCCCTGGGAGCGCCGCCGAAGGGTGAACCCCGCGTGAATCCCGTGTGACAGCCCGGGCGATGCAGCCGAGAGTTTCTCCTGGGAGCGCAGGCCTCCAGCCCGGCATTTTGCCGAGCCGACCCTCAGGCCGGCAGCCGGACCCTGAACGTCGATCCCTGGCCGACGCGGCTCCGGACCTCGACCTGGCCGCCGTGGGTCTGGGCGACGTGCTTGACGATCGACAGGCCGAGGCCGGTGCCCCCCTCGTCGCGCGAGCGCCCTTTGTCGACCCGGTAGAAGCGCTCGAAGAGGCGGGGGAGCGCCTCGGCCGGGATGCCGATGCCGGTGTCCTCCACTTCGATCAGATACCCCGCCCCACCCGCCGGCAGAGGCTGGCGGCGCATGCGGAGATGAACCGCGCCGTCGGGGCGGTTGTACTTGATCGCGTTGGCGAGCAGGTTTGTGAGCATCCGTTCGAGGCCCTCCGCATCGCCATTGAAAACCAGGGGACCGTCTTCGGCGGGAGGCGTTGCGAACGTCAGCTCGACGTTGCGCTCTTCGGCCGCGGGAGCCACCCCTTCCATCGCGCGCCGGGCGATCGCGACCAGGTCGACCGGCGCCCGCCCCGCGCGCTCGCCGACGCTCTCCAGCCGGCCGAGGGTCAGGAGGTCGTCGAGCAGCGCCTGGAGCCGGCGGCAATGCTCGAGGATGCGGCCGATGAAGCGGGCCGCGGTCTCGGGCTCGGCGAGCGCGCCGTCGCGCAGCGTCTCGGCGAAGCCGCGGATGGCGGAAAGCGGCGTCTTCAGCTCGTGCGAGACGTTGGCGACGAAATCGCGACGCATCTCGTCGAGCCTTTTTCCCGCCGTGGTGTCGCGCGCGACCAGCACGGCGCCCGCGAGCCGCGCCTCGTCGAACAGCACGTCGCTCTGCACCTCGATCGTGCGCCGCTCCGATCCGTCGCCTTCGATCTCGATCTCCAATCCGAGGTTGGCGCCGCGCTCAGCGCTCTTGAGCGTCGCCTCGACCAGCCGCTCGACCTCCGGCCGGCGCAGAACTTCGAGCACCGAGCGCCCGGCGACGTCGCCGGAAAGGCCGAAAAGGCGTTGGAACGCCGGGTTGGTCAGCTGCGCCCGCCGGTCGGCGCCGACCACCAGCACCCCTTCCGACATGCTGGCGAGGATCGCGCGGAGATGGTCGCGCTCCTGCTCGATCACCGCGAGCTGGCGCTCGATCGCCGCGCCGAGCCGGTTGAGCGAAAGGCCGAGGGCGGACAGCTCGTCGTCGTCCGGGATCGCGACCCGGTGCTGGTAGCGGCCGTTGGCCAGTTCGCCCGCGCCCGCCGCGAGCGCGGAGAGCGGCCGGAACAGCCGCCGGTCGTTCCACCAGCCGAGGCCCACGCCGACGGCGAGCGCCGCCGCGAGCGCCACGCCCAGCGCCGCGGCGAGGTGGCCGGAGAGCGCTCGCAGCGCATCGAGCGGTTGCGCCAGGCGCAGGACGATCAGCCGCCCATCCCGGCCCGGAAGCGTGCGCGCCGCGTAGACATAAGGATTGCCGGTGGTGGCGCTCCGCCGCTCCGCCCACCCTTCGCCCCGGGCGAGCGCCGCGGCGACCTCCGGCCGGTCGGCGTGGTTCGACAGGGTGCCGAGCGTGCCGATCGTCCGGGTGCTCTCCGCGATCACCTTGCCGTCTTCGGCGATCACCGTGACCCGCAGGCCGCCGCGCCCCGCCGCCTGCTCGACCCAGGTCTGGAGCGCTTCGGGCGATCGGCGGGCCGCCGCCGCCGCGTCCGGCGCGATCAGGCGCAGGGTTTGGTACAGGTCGTGCGCGGACGCCTCTTGAATCAGCCCGGGGAGCAGGCGCCAGAGGAGCAACGCCGCGACCGCGAGCGCCGCGACGGCGGGGGCGAGCGGTGCGAGACGGAGGCGCCGCGAGCGGCGGATCAAGCGGGCCTCGGGCCGGGGCCGGGGATGACCTCGGCATCCTCCGGCCGCAGCCGGTAGCCGACCCCGATCACCGTCTCGATCCGCTCCGCCTCGGGCCCGAGCTTCCGGCGCAGGCGCCGGATGTGGGTGTCCACGGTGCGGCTGTCGATGTCTTCGGCGTAACCCCAGACGTCGGAGAGCAGTTGGCCGCGGGTCTGAACCCGGCCGCCGCGCTCGATCAGCAGGCGCAGCAGGCGAAACTCGGTCGCGGTGAGCGGGATCTCTTCTCCCGCCACCCAGAGTCGATGCCCCGCGATGTCTAGGCGGATCTCGCCCACCTCCAGGCGTTCGCCCGCCGCCCCCTCGACCTCCGGCTGGCGCCGGCGCAGGACGGCCTTCACCCGCAGTACCACCTCGCGGGGAGAAAACGGCTTGCTCACGTAGTCGTCGGCGCCCAGCTCCAGGCCGACGATCCGGTCGACCTCCTCGCCGCGGGCGGTGATCATGACGATCGGCACCCGCGCGGTCGTCGATTCGCGCTTCAAGGCGCGCATCACTTCCAGACCGTCCATTCCCGGCAGCATCAGATCGAGCAGGATCAGGTCCGGGCTCGGTGCGTGGCGGGCGGTTTCGAGCCCGGTCTCGCCGCGCCCCGCGATCTCGACCCGAAACCCTTCTTTTTCGAGGTTGTACCGGAGAACTTCAGCGATATCCGGCTCGTCCTCGACGATCAGAATTCGTTCTCTGGTCACGATTTGCGAGCCTAACACGCGAGAATCCGCAGAACCTGTGGAAAACTTTGTTGAAAACCCCCGGTGGAAGGCGCTCTGGACCGGCCTGGAAAGCGGATTTTGCACGTTTTGAACAGAGTCCTGTGCATTTCCCGCAAGTCTTTTGTTTTCAATCATGTCGATTTCTCCGCCGCGAACCTCGGAGAGGCTGTGTCACCGCCCCGTACGACAGATTTCCACAGAATCGCGCGGCCGGCCGGTGAAGCGCGTGTTAACTCTTTGTGACAGTGCGATTTACATCGTGGATCAGGGCATTTTGTCCGGGGTTGTCTCGCAAGTTCTTGGCGGAACGGTGGGGACCCGGGCGTTTCAGGAGGACGCGGTTTCCAGGCCCTGGCGGACCGTGAGACGCCTTTTAAACACCTTTTCGAACAGCCGGCCGTGCTCGATCGCCGCGTCCAGCTCCAGATCGACCGCCCAAGGGGAGATCACCTCGAGCTTCACCCGTTTCGGCCGGATCGAGCAGTAGAGCTGCTCGACGCGGCTGGCGTGGGTGCGATCGAGCGCGTCGGCCACCCGCAGCAGCGCGGCGAGCGTGCGGATGGTCTTCTGCTGCCAGGGCTTCGAGCCGGCGAGCGCCGGGTGCTTCGGGCTGGGCGAGGCGCCGCGATGGAAACGGGCGACCCGGGCGACGATCTCCACCTCGCTCGGATCGAACGCGTCGAGCGCCGCGTTCTGGATCAGATAGAAGCTGTGCTCGTGGTGCTTCTGGTAGTGGATCGAGTAGCCGATGTCGTGCAGCAAGGCGGCGTATTCGAGCCACTCGCGCTCGCGCCGGCCGAGGCCGTGGAGCGACGCGGTGAGGTCGAACAGCCGGACCGCGAGCTTCGCCGTCTGCAGGCTGTGCGGGTGAACGCTCTCCGCCCGTTCCGCCAGCCGCAGCACCTGTCGGCGGCGCAGGTCGTCCGGATCGGCGCCGCGCGGAATCGGCTGGCCGAGCGCGGCGAGCACCAGCCCTTCGCGCAGCGCCCGATCCGAGACCAGGAAGCGCGCGACGCCCGCGTGGCGCACCAGCTGCTCGATCAGGATCGCCCCGGCGAGCAGCGACTCGGCGCGCGGCGGGCCGACCGAGGCAAGGGCGGCGATGTCGGCGCGCGGCATTCGGGCGAGCCGCGCGACGAGCGCGGAGAGGTCGCGCAGCTTGACCTCGCGCAGGCCCGATTTCGCCGTGCGCGCCGGCGGTGTCGCGGCGGTCGCCTTCTGCTCGGCGAGGAAATGGGCGACCAGGTCGGCGCAGCAGACCGCGGTGCCCGAGGTGGCGACCAGGCGGCTGATTTTCCGTTTCGGCACTTCGGTCTTCAGCCGCTCGCGGATCGAGCGGCGCAGCCGATCGATCGTCCGCGCGCTCGGCGGATCGCTGGACAACGTTCCGGCGCAGCGAAGCGAGCCGAGCGCGAGGCTCGCGACCGAGACGAGCTCGCCCTGGTGGGTCGTCACCCATTCCGTGCTGCCGCCGCCGACGTCGACGATGGCGGCGTCGCCTTGCCCAAGGTCCACCACCTCGCGCACCGCGCGGTAGATCAGCGCCCCTTCATCCTCGCCGGACAGACGTTGCACCTCGATGCCGGTCTGCGCCCGCACCCGGGCGAGAAACTCCTCGCCGTTGCCCGCTTCGCGCACCGCGCTGGTCGCCACCGCGACGATCCGGCCGGCGCCGCGCAACGACGCGAGGGTGATCATCTTGACCAGCGCGAGCAGGCCGTCCTCCATCGCCTTTTCGGACAGATCTCCCCCCGCGCCGACGAGCCCGAACGCGGAGCGGCCCAAGCGCACCATCTCGCGCTCGCGCCCGAGCACGCGATAGGCGCCGTTCGCCTCCGGCGCCACGACGATCATGTGGATCGAGTTCGAGCCGACGTCGATCGCGGCGATCGGAGCCAGCGGCGCCAGCGGCGCGAGCGCGGGAGGACCCGCGGAGGCTCCGGCCGCCGCGTTCGCCTGGCCCAGTCGCTGCACGATCAGTTCGACGGGGAAGGACATGCGACGGATGCTACCAGGCGGTTTGCGCTTATCGTTAGGCGGGAGATCCGAGACTCCGATGACTCCAACGACCGAGACCGCGCCGATCCTGCGCTTCGACCGTTTCACTTTCCACCCCGCCTCCGGCGAGCTCGTTGGCAACCCCGAGGGCCTCGTGCGGCTGGAGCCGCAGCCGGCGAAAGTCCTGGCTCTGCTCGCCGAGCGTACGGGCGAGCTGGTCACGCGCGAAGAACTGCAGCGCGAGGTCTGGCCGGACGGCACGTTCGTCGATTTCGAACGCGGCCTCAACTATTGCATCGCCAAGATCCGCGCCGCCCTCGGCGACTCGGCCTCGGAGCCGCGCTTCGTGGAGACCCTGCCGCGGCGGGGGTATCGGTTCCTGGTTGCCGTGGGGACGGACGAAAAGGACCTAAAGGACGGCAGGGACGACAAGGACGGGAAAAGACAGGAAGAGGAGCGGGCGGGTGCCGGACCGACGGCGATCCCTCCGGCGGTGATCTTCACGATGGTGGTGGCGTTGGCGACGGCGTTCGGAGTTATGGCCTGGGTCGCCCGGAGCCGGGCTCCGGAAGGTCCGACGATCGCCGTCGCCCGCTTCGACAACGAGACCGGCCGCGGCGAGCTCGACCGCGAGGCGCAGGTGCTGACCGATTCGATCGTCGAAAGCCTTACTCACCCTCCCGGCCGTTGGAGCGTGATCGGTAACGCCGCGATCTTGCGCACGCCGCGCACGTTTCGCGACCTCGCGGCGATCCGGAGCGCGCTCGACGCCGACCTGATCGTCCTCGGCCAACTGCAGGAGAGCGACGGCCAGCTTCGCGTGCTCGTCCACCTGATCCGGGCGCGCGACCAGAAACACCTGTGGGCGAATCGGTTCCCGCTGGACGATACGGGTTGGCGGGGGGTTGAGACAGACGTCGTTCGTGCCTTGCGCCAAGCCGTCGCGGATAAGGTGGCCGCCGGGCTCTACTAGCCCGTCCGCTCGGCTACACTACCGGCCGCCATGGCCGACCCGTCCCCGCCGCTTGCGGTTCCGCTCGACAAATCCGGCCGCGCCGTCAAAGACATGTTCGCGGGCGTCGCCCCGCGCTACGACCTGCTGAACCATCTGCTGTCGGGCGCGCTCGACATCGTATGGCGCTGGAAATCCTCGCGCGCGCTCTCCGACGTCTCCGGCGCCCCCGTGCTCGACCTCTGCTGCGGCACCGGGGACCAGGCGATTGCGGTGGCGAAACGGGGCGCACGGGTCACCGCGGGCGATTTCTGCGTTCCCATGCTCGCGCTGGCGAAAAAGAAGAAGACACCGGAAGGGCGCATTCCACCGAAGTGGCTCGCGGCCGACGCGCTCGCCCTGCCGTTTCCCGATGCGCATTTCGCCGCCGCGACCGTCTCGTTCGGTCTGCGAAACGTCGCCGATCTCGATCAGGCTCTCCGCGAGCTGGCGCGCGTCGTCCGCCCGGGCGGGCGCCTGGCGGTGCTCGAATTCGCGCTGCCCGAAAACCGCCTGATCAAAAGCCTCTACCTGTTCTACTTCTTGAAGATCCTGCCGACGATCGGCAAGCTCGTCTCGCCGCGCGGCTCGGCCTACAACTATCTGCCCAACTCGGTCCTTCCCTTCCCGCAGCGGCGCGAATTCACCGACCGGATGAACGCCGCCGGGTTCGTCGATTCCGCCTGGGAGAACCTGACGTTCGGCACGGTCTGTCTCTACACGGGGAGGGTTCGATGAGCGCAAAAGTTCTCGACGGCCGCGCGCTCGCGGCGAAGGTCCGCGACGAGGTCGCGGCCGGCGTCGCCGAGCTGGTCGCCAAGGGAGGCCGAAAGCCCGGTCTCGCGGTGATCCTCGCGGGCGAGGACCCGGCCTCGCAGGTGTACGTCGCGAGCAAGGTCAAAGCCTGCGCGGAGGTCGGCATGGTGGGCAAGAAACTGACCCTCTCCGCCGATCTCTCCGCTGCCGATCTGCATGCCGCGATCGAGCAGCTGAACCAGGATCCGGAGATCGATGGTTTCCTGGTCCAGCTGCCGCTGCCGAACGGGCTTTCGGAGCGCGACGCGCTGATCGCGATCGATCCGGACAAGGACGTCGACGGCTTCCATCCGGTGAACGTCGGCCGGCTTTGGGTGGACGAGCCGGGCTTCACGCCCGCTACACCCACCGGCATCATCCGCATGCTGCGTGAGCACTACGCGGAGACCGGCGGCACGCTCTCAGGCAAAGAGGTGGTGATCGTCGGCCGCAGCGCGATCGTCGGCAAGCCGATGGCCGGGTTGCTCCTGCGCGAGCATTGCACCGTGACGATCGCCCACTCGCGGACCAAAGACCTCGCCGCGGTCTGCCGCCGCGCCGACATCGTGATTGCAGCGGTCGGCCGTCCCGGCTTGATCGGCGCGGACCACATTCGCGAAGGGGCGGTCGTGGTGGACGTGGGGATCAACCGCGTCCGCGACGCCGAGACCGTCGCGCGCATGTTTCCGGGCGACGAGAAGAAGGCCGCGCAGCTCGCCGAGAAGGGCTCGATCCTGACCGGCGACGTCGATTTCGTCGCGGTGCTCGACAAGGCCGGCGCGGTCTCCCCGGTCCCGGGCGGCGTCGGCCCGCTCACGGTCGCGATGCTGGTCGCGAGCACCTTGGCCTCCTCGCGGAGACGGCAGGGGCTCTGAGCCATGAGCGCGCTCGATTTATCCCTGAAAGTGGGTCTGACCGGCGGACTCGCGAGCGGCAAGTCGACCGTCGCGCGCCTGCTCGCCGAGGGGGGATGCTCGGTGGTCGACGCCGACGAGGTGGTTGCCGCGCTCTATCGCCCGGGAGAGCCGGGGGCGCTCGCGGTGCGCGATCTGTTCGGCCCTGAAGTGTTGAACGCGGAAGGCGCGGTCGATCACCGCGCGGTCGGAGGACAAGTGTTCGCCGACTCAGGCGCGCGGCAGGCGCTCGAAGCGGCGATCCACCCGCTCGTCCGCCGCCGGTTCCAGGAGATCGCGGCGGGGCTTTCCGACGACACGATCGTGGTGCTCGAAGCGACGCTGCTGGTCGAGGCGGGGTACGGTCCGGATTTCGATCTGGTCGTCTCGGTCGAAGCGCCCGCGGAAATGCGCGTCGCCCGCGCGGTCGCCCGGGGCCTCTCGGAAGAAGACGCCCGCGCCCGCCTGGCGGCGCAAGGCGACGGCCTTCCCAGGCGCCAAGGCACCCACCGGGAGATCGACAACAGCGCCGGCCCCGAAGAGCTTGCCGCGCAGGCCGCCGTGCTGCTCGCCGACCTGCGCGCGCTGGCCGCACGCAAAGCCGCGGGCGCCTCGGCTTCCCGATGAGCCGGCCGATGCCGCCGTTCGTCCTGGTCACCGGCAACCCGGGCAAGCTCGCCGAGGCGCGCCGGCTCGCCGGTCTCGATTTCGAATCGGTCGCGATCGACCTGCCCGAAGTTCAATCGCTCTCCTACGAGGAGATCGTGCGCGAGAAGGCCGCCGAAGCCTGGCGCCTGCTGGGGGCGCCGCTGGTGGTCGAAGAGGCGGGCCTCGGCTTGTCCGCGCTCGGCGGCTTTCCCGGTCCTCTGGTCCGATGGATGCTCGAAGCGGCAGGCCCTGAGGCGATCGCAAGGACCGGAATCGCCCTCGGCGACCCGCGCGCCACCGCCACCTGCCTGTTGCTCTACAAAGACGCCGACCGCGAGATCCTGGCGGAGGGCGTAACCCACGGAATCCTGATCGCCCCCGGCCGCGGCTCGAACGGTTTCGGCTTCGATCCCGTGTTCGTACCCGACCGCTCGGGTCTCACCTACGGCGAGCTCAAAGGTCCGGAAAAAGACGCCACCAGCCATCGCGGCAAGGCCTGGAGGGAGCTGTTGCGCCGTTTGGGCGCGTAACGCCGGCCTCTTCGCCAACGCCCCAGGGTTGGGGGAACGGACCAGGAGGAGTCATGGCCACTTTGAAAGGAACCACCAACCAACCGAACGAAGTCGGAGTCTTGGGCGAGAGCGGCAAATTCGAAGGGGTACGCGGCGTGAGCCACGCCGGGTATCACGGCGGAGTCGTGGGGGTGAACGACAACGCCGGGGACGCCGCCGGGCCGGGCGTCTACGGCGAAAGCCGGGGCACCGGCGTCTGGGGGGTCAGCAAGACCTGGATCGGCGTTTACGGCAAGTCCGAGAGCGGGACCGGCGGCGTGGGCGTGATGGGCGAGAGCGCCGGGACGGGGGTGATCGGCAAGAGCTCCTCCTGGCACGGCGTCTACGGCGAGAGCCACAGTACCTCGGGTGGCGCGGGCGTCTACGGCGAGGGGAAGGCCGGCGGCACGGGCGTCTCGGGGAAGAGCGAAACGGGCATCGGCGTCTGGGCGGTCAGCGAAACGTACGAAGGCTTGCGCGCCGAGACGAAATCGGCCGATACCGCCGCGCTCGCGGCCTATCAATTGAACCCCGGCAGCGACAGGCCCGCGATCTACGCCCGCCACCTGGGTGGCCGAAACGCCGCCTTTTTCGACGGCAGCGTCTTCGTCACCGGCGATGTGCTTCTTCAGAACGCGGACTGCGCGGAAGATTTCGCGATCGCGGACGGCGCCGCGGCCGAGCCGGGCATGGTGATGGTGATCGACGAGACCGGAAGCCTCGCCGAGAGCCGCCTGCCCTACGACAAGCGGGTGGCCGGCGTGCTCTCCGGCGCGGGAGATTACAAACCGGGATTGATCCTCGATCGCCAAGCGGAACCCGCGGCGCGCCGGCCGCTCGCGCTCTTGGGCAAGGTCTTCTGCCGTGTCGACGCGGGCTCCGCGGGCATCGAGGTGGGCGACCTGCTCACGACCTCGGAAACCCCCGGCCACGCGATGAAGGCGACCGACGCTGCGCGCGCTTTCGGCGCCGTGCTCGGCAAGGCCTTGCGACCGCTCGCTTCCGGCCGCGGCTTGATCCCGGTCCTGGTGGCGCTGCAATAAAGGCGGAAGCGGAGATCCGGATATGGCCGATTTCAGATTGCGAGATCTCGGAGCGGCGCTCGAACCGGTATGGCGGCCGACGCGTGCCCGCGATTTGATTCGCCGTGTCCGGTGGCTGGACGGATGGCAGGGCGACGGGCCGCTTTCGCTTCGCGCGCTCGACCGCACGACCGGCAAGACTTCCTTCCGCGATTCGCTGGAGTCGCTCGGCGACGGGTGGCCGTGGAGCCTTCGGCAAGCCTACGAGAGCCTCGATTTTCCGGTCGGCCGCGGCCTCACCGAGCTGCCGGGCGAGGCGGTTTCGCTCCGCCGGGCCTCCGAACGCGTGCTCGGGGGAGACGTCGTGCGGCTCCGGTTCCTGTCGCAGAACACCTATCTGCTCCAAGGATTGCAGATCCCGCTTGACCGCTGGATCGACGACGCGGTCGGCTGGGACGCCCTCGCCTGGTTCGGCCTCCCCTGGGGCGGCGCCCTGCTGGTGGCGCTCAACCTCACCTCGGTCGCCAATCTCGCGATCGCCGAGATCCTCGCTCTCTTCGGCTGGACGCCGAGCAAGGTGATCCGCTTCCTCACCGGGATCGACCTCGGCGGCATCAAGCTAGGCGCCAAGCCGGCGCTCGAGGACCGCGCTTCCGAATTCGGCCCGGCGCTTTCGGGCTACGACGTCTGCTGCCTGTGCGAGGTCTGGACCGAGGATTCCCGCCATCGCATCTTCGAAGGTCTCGACCGTCACCTCTGGCGTTCGGCCGTCGGTCCCGACGGCCTGGACGACTGGACGCTCACCGGCAGCGGGCTCTTCTTCCTGTCGAAACTGCCGATCGTGCGCACCGAGACGATGGTCTTTTCGAACCTCGGCGTGCGCAACCGGGACTCCGACGCCTGGTCGAAAAAGGGCGTCATGCTGAACGTCCTCGACCTCGGCTTCGGCCATCTCGAGCTGTTCCAGACCCACCTCTACTACGGTGGCGGAATTCGCGACAAGGCGCCCGGACCGCTCAAAGTGGCGCTCGCCGATCCGACCCCCGAAGACCGGAGGGGCGTCTGGAGCGCCGAGCTCGGCGAGCTGGCGGACTTCGTCCGCCGCCACCATCGGCCGGAAAACGTCGCCCTGGTGACCGGCGACTTCAACATCCGGGGCGGCGACGCGCGCGAATACAAGATGCTCCGGCGCGCGATGGACCCGCTCGACCTCCACGACCTCTGGGCCTGGGACGTCTACGGCAACAACCCGAGCGAAGGTCTCACCTGCCGCTATACCGACGAAGAGCCCCTGGTCCGCACCTTCGACGCCGAGTGCAGGTATCAGCCGTATCCGCCCGCGGGCGACGCGGCCCAGATTTGCGACGACCGGTTCGAGGAGTTCCACTCCCCCGTCCCGCCCTCGGGCGTCGGCCGTTTCGATTTTCTGTTCGCCGAACGGCCGAAGCGCGAGCACCGCTATACCCTGGAGGTCTCGCGCGCCCTCCGCCGCCCCTTCCGCCGCGCCCGCATCACCGACGGCGAGCCATTCCTCTCCGACCACCTGGGGCTCGACGCGACGCTGTTTCTGCGTCCGCGGTGACTTCGCGCCGAGGGACAGGGCGGGGGGACCCGCCCCTACGTCAAGCGCCCATCCCCAACACCGCGGGGTTGAAGATGAACATCCGGTCGCGAATCCGCTGCGGCGCCTCGGTGAGACCCCAGCCGATCGTCTTCGCGAGCTTCTCGGGCAGGTAGTCCAGGTGGATGTCCTCCGCGTCCCCCCAGCGGCGGACCGGCATCATGCATTTCGCCTGGTCGAGCGAGGCGAGGATCGCCTTGGCTCCCGTCTCCTCGTCCAGCTCGCCGGCCTCGTAGCGGGCGCAGATGTCTTCGGCGAAGTTGATCAGGTCGGTGACCTCGTCCTCTCCGGGCGGGCTCATGCCGATCAGGGGGTCTTGCTCCAGCCGGTCGAACAGCGTCTTGTCCTGCGTCTCCAGGTACTTGACACAGATGCTGAAGAGTCGCAGGTCGCCGTAGATCTCGGCGATCAGCCAGACCCGCAGCCAGGCGTTGAACAGCGGGAAGCTGGGAAACGCCCGATAGGAGTTGTTCACCACCCGGTCGCTCTGGCGGAGCATGGCGTTCTGCAGCTTCTCGGCGTACTCGAAGCGGGAGCGCGAGAATTTGTCCTCGTCGAGCGCCGCGAGCAACGGACCGGCGAGCGCGGAGAGCACCTCGAACGTCGTGATCATTCCGCGCGAGTAGAGCGCATCGATGAAGCCGTGGGCGTGCGCCATCAGGAAGTAGCGATCGCCGGCCCCGCCGGTCGCCGAATACTGCAAGCGGCCGGTCTTCACCCAATCGCGGGCGACGGTTGCCCCCTCGAACTGCTCGGCGATGCTCGGGAAGCGGTTGACGTGGTGGAAGAACTCCTCTTCCGCGCCCATGCCGGTGTCCGGGTAACGCTTCATGTTGAGCGTCAGGCCCACGCTGCAAAGGGGGTTCTCTGAGCCCGGGACGTTGTTGAACGGGATGATCCAGAACCAGCCCCCCTCGAAGACGTGATGGAGGGTGCCCTCGTACCATTTTGCCGACAGGCCGGGCGCCTCTTCCGAGGTCAGGCAGTCGTCGTAGAACTTCATGTTCGTCACATGGGTGAAGATCGAGCGCGACTGCGTTCCCAGCGGGCAGGGCTTTTCGCGCAGGTTGAAGCGCTCGGCGAGCGGCGAGCGAAAGCCCGCGCCGTCGACCAAAAAGCGCGCCGAGAACTCCTCGCCCTTGTCGGTCTTGAGCCGAACGCCGTCGTCGTCGATCTCGAACTCTCGGACGTCCACGTGATCTTTGTAGACCGTGCCGTAGCGGATCGCCACGTTCAGCAGGTAGAGGTCGATGTCCTGGCGGAACAGGTGGCTCTCGGTCGTGAGCGGCGTCGACGGCGCGATCAGCAGGCTGGACTGCCGCGGGTCCTGCCGCTTGCCGTCCTCGTGCCAGACGAAGCCGAGCGCGCGCTTGATCCCGCAGGTCGGCCCGACGTGCTCGGAGATCGAATCCAACCGGGTCAGATGCTGGATCTCGGGCACGTCGAAGCGATGGGCGAGAATCCACATCCACAACGTGCTCTGCGGCAGCAACGCCTCGCCGACCGCGAAGCGAGGGTGGCTGCCCTTTTCCAGCAGCAGGACCTTCTTGCCGTGTCGCGCCAGAATCGCCGCCAGCATGGTCCCGCCGATACCCGCTCCCAAGATTGCCACATCGAATTTTTCATCCTGCTGCATGACCGTTCTCCTGTGAGAGGCTTCAAGGAGAACTGGTGCGCCAGCCGGCAACAAGCGAGCACGATCGGCTTCGCCCCTACTCCTCCCAGCTCGCCCGGGCGGTCACCCTGTGGTTGAAGGTGCTGCGGCTCGGGCGAACGAGAACCTCGTAGCTCTGGAATTTGAGCGGCTCGAATGGCCCGATTTCGACGGTTTGCTCTTCGGCGGACTCGCCGTCGATCAACAGGGTGATCGTCGCCTTTTGCGCCGGGGCTCTCTTGTTGCTCGTATTGAAGACCTTGCCCGAAACCAGCCATTCCCTGCCGATCGGAGCGCAGTCCGGCTCGGCGATGAACACGAGCCGTGAGCTGACCTCCAGGGGTTCGGATTCCACTTGCCGCTTTTCCTCTGCGAGCTTCTTTTCCATCTTCGCCATCTGTTCTTCAAAAATTTGGTGGAGCCGCTCTTCCTCCCGCTTCGCCGGCGGGCTCACCGTTCCGTCCTCGGGATTCGGCGCGACGGGCGCGACGCCGGGTCCCACGGGCGCGACCTCAGGTGGGGCGGGCTGCGCCGCGGGGGCCGGGGGATCGAACTTCGCCTTCAGGTCGGACCATGCGTCCAAAGCGTTGGGGTCGTGGCTCAGCCAGTAGAAAGCGCCCAGTCCGAGCAGCAGCACGATCAGCACAAAAGCGCCGCGCGGTCCCATGCCTTCAGGCGCAATCGGGGTGGAAGAAGGGTTGGTGATCATCAGCGCCCCCGCCGCCCCGCCCGCCGGCCCAGGAGCCAGCCGATCGCGAGGCCGATCCCCACGGCCGCCAGGCTGCGGCGAGGGTCGGTAACCGGAATGAAGCGAGTCCCTTCGGGTGAAACCTCGATCGCCCCGATCGGCCAGGCCGCGATCGCTCCGCCGCCGCCCCCGCCGCCCCGCTCCGGAGACCGCCCCTCCGCCGCCGCCGCAAGCCCCCCCGATCCACCGCCAAAGAATGTGGCCACCCGGGCGACGGGAATCACGGTGCGCTCACCCTGCGTCACCGGCTCCCCGAACGCGGCATGCGCCCCGCCGGTCGTGGTCAACTGTTCGCCAAGGCTTTGAATCAGGGCTTCGGGTCGCATGGGATGTCTCCTTGAGGACAGAGCCGGCGCCCCAACGTCCGGGCGAGCCGACAGCGCTCCAACTCTACTGAATGTGGGAGCTTCCAGCAGAAAGACCTGGCGGCAGCTTCAAGGGCCCATGAGCCATTGTTCGTAGACCATGCGCGATTTTCGGCTCAGAATTGGCGACACAAGATTGCCTATTGACTTCCTCCACGTCGCCATAGCAAAATTTGTGGCGCCATAATCGTGACGACAGGCTCCAAACCACGTGTTGGTCTGCTTGGAGACGAGAAGTCCGATCGGTTGCACCCGTGCGAGCCCATTCCGGGCCGTACGTTCGAAAGGAGGGCCTCATGGCCGAATCGTACGTAGAGAAGACGCAGCGGTGGGTCACCCTGTGCGCCAACGCGGAGCCGTTGATCGGCTTGCTGCCGGCCGCCCAGAACCTTCATGCGGGGCTCAAGGACACCACGACGGAGCTCGGCAGTCTGGAGGAGCGGATACAGGATCTCGAAGGCCAAACGCTCACCCTGGCCATGCGGCGGCAGGATCTGGTCCGCAAGGCCACCGAGGATGCCGACCGCCTGAAGGTCCACCTGCAGGCGCTCCTCGGACCGAAGAACCCGGAGCTGTTGAAGCTGGGAATCCGCCCCCGGCTGCAGCGCAAGCGGGCGCCGAGGGTGAAGGCCAAGCCCCAGCCACCGGCAAACGCCCCGGCGAGTGAAGGGAAGTCCGTGAGCGCCGAGGCCTGATTCGGCGTTCACCGGCCGGGAGAGGGGGCAAACCTCTCCCGGCCGTTGTTTCAAACCGCACGACCAGCCGCTCTCCAAGCGACGCGGCCCGACCGACCGAACCCGCAGCCCCATTCAGCCGGAAATTCAGCCTTGGTTAAGAAAACTTCAGCCACGCCAAGGAAAACTCCAGCCACGCTAAGGGAAAGTCCAGCAAGGCCAGAGGAAAATTCAGCCACGGCAAAGAAAAGTTCAGCCACGCCAAGGGAAAGTCCAGCCACGCCAGAGAAGACTCCAGCCACGCCAAGGAAAAGTTCAACCACGCTGGAGTAAAGTTCAGCCACGCCAAGGCCAACCCTTGGCCTGGCACAGTAAAACCCGAGCCATGCCAAGCAAACCTTTAGCCTTGCTGAAGAAAAGTTCAGCCATGCCAAGGGTCAACCTTGGCGTGGATGCGCCAACTTCTGCCATGGCTGCGAAAAAGTTAGGCATGGCTGCGTAAAACTTCAGCGTGGCCGAAGAAAAGTCCAGGGTGGTTGGGCTAAAGTCTACGGCGGCTGAGCAAAATTCCAAGGTGGCTGAGTGAGAATGAAGCAGGCGATCCTCCATGTCAACCTGGTCGTGCGCGACTACGACGAAGCGATCGACTTCTACTGCAACAAGCTTCACTTCAACCTGGTCGAGGACACCTACCAGCCTGAACAGGACAAGCGCTGGGTTCTAGTAGCACCCCCCGGCTCCGGCGGCACCTGCCTCCTCTTGGCTCGCGCCTCGACACCCGAGCAAGAAGCGTTCATCGGAAACCAGGCAGGAGGGCGCGTGTTCCTCTTTCTCGGGACCGACGACTTCTGGCGCGACTACCATGAGATGAGTGCCGCCGGCATTCGCTTCGTCAGGGAACCCAAGAAGGCTCCCTACGGAACCGTGTCCGTCTTCGAAGATTTGTACGGGAACCTTTGGGATTTGGTCGAGCTGAAGGCGGCGCAGCCGCTCGCTGAGGCGCCCCCGCAGAATGGAGGTGCTCGATGAATTCTTGGGTTGGTCTGATCGTAATTGCATTGGTGGTCTGGATGGTGGTTTCAGAGAACCGAAGGGCCAACCGTAAACGAAAGTCCTTTCTAGAAGCTCATCGGGCATACCAGGAGCACTTGGAGCAACTAAAAGATGAGCCTACAGACCCGGCTCTTCGCCAAGAGACTCTGCGACTCGGCAGGCTCTACTCCAACCTGACTCGTAATAATCAGGGGGTGACGATTTTCGACGAGGTTGCACTCGCGAATGACATCAACGCAGCCTGTGCTGCCGCTGCTTCACCCCATCGAGCGAAGGAAGGGTCCGGATCTCAGTCGATTGAAGAGCGGCTCGAAAAGCTGGTTCGGCTCAGGGACAGAGGCCTCATTTCGATGACCGAGTGGGCTGAGAGGCGAAAAGAGATTCTCAAGGATGTCTGACTCGGTTTCCACCTACGTTCGTGGCTGAACCTATCGCCCAGACGGGT
>Ga0068860_100002579_pt1 | contig 18964 bp, 13 predicted proteins | sample KBSSwiS32_FD_66597 | JGI IMG/M metagenome (GOLD analysis project Ga0068860, IMG submission 66597) | Switchgrass rhizosphere microbial communities from Kellogg Biological Station, Michigan, USA - KBS Switchgrass S3-2 | ecosystem: Host-associated > Plants > Roots > Rhizosphere > Soil ...
CTCTTCTTGTTCCCCCTGGTGTCCGCGATGGAGGTCAGGATAGGATAAGCAATGGAGATAAGCAAATAGGCTGCCGCCAATGAATAGTTGTATAAGGCGGAGTTGACAAAATTCCTGCCTAAGAAAGGGATCAGCTCCGACTTGAAAGCATCCTTCGTGGATTCGATGAAATAGATAGGAAAAAAAGTGGTGGTAATGACAAGGTTGTACACCGAGTTGGCCCAATCATACATGGCCCATCCAGTGATCACTTTTTTTGATGCAGTCTGCATAGTCATTAAATAATGCCTCTCCACAGTAGCACCAGCATGACCAGACCGATGAAGATCCGGTAGTATCCCCAAACCCTGAACCCATGTTTCTTCAGAAAGCCGATGAAATAGCGGATGACGAATATAGAAACAATAAAGGTGACGATACTGCTCATGCCTAACAGGGAAAGGTTGTTTGTATTCAATGCTTCGGGGTGCTCTTTATGCAGGTCCCACATACTTTTTACAGAGGCTGCCAGCATGGTGGGGACGGCGAGGAAGAAAGAGAATTCTGCCGCGGCTCTTCTGCTGAGCCCCTGGCTCATGCCGCCGATGATGGTGGCCGCGCTGCGGCTCAGACCGGGAAAAAGAATGGACAGCACCTGGTAGCAGCCTATCCGGAAGGCAATGCCATTCGTAACATGGGATTCATGATCGATATTTGGATGGCGGAACCAGCGGTCGACAAAGAGGAAGATAATGCCCCCTACGATCATCACGCCCGCCATGAAGTACAGGCTGCCCAGCATGTGCTCGATATGTTTATGCAGCAATGCTCCAAAGACCAGGGCGGGGATGACCGCTATGATCAGCTTGGTATAGAACCTGATACGGGTGAAGTCGAAGAATTTCCTGTAATACACTACCACGACAGCCAGTATGGCCGCCAGCTGGATGACGATCTCCATCATATCCACGAACGGACTGGGATCGACCCCGATGATAGGGTTAGTAAACTTCATGTGTGCGGTGGACGAGACAGGCAGGAATTCTGTCAATCCTTCCACAACGGCGATAATAATAGCCTGGACAGGAGTCATCATGATTATGCGTTCGTCTTAGTCTTATCCTTGCGGAAAATGGCGAAGATCTCTACAACGAAACCACCCAGAATGAGGATGGGAGCGAGCGTGATCCGGGTGAAGCTATACACTTCCTTGGGATTGAAAACATTCGGGTCCTTGCTTTTTCCACCTCCCATCAGGATCAGCCCCAGGGCGATAAGGATGAGGCCGATGAGCATCCACCTGTAATTGTCCTTTCCAAATAAAGGCGCTGTTTGACGGGGAGCTACCGGGGCGGCCTTGGGGGCGCCTGTTGCAGCCGGCTTTTTGGGCGTTGTCGTTGCCATGAATGAGTTAAATTGAGATTATTGGCCCGCAATATAGGGAATCCGGGGCAAATGAGCACATAGGTCAGTACAGGTCGTCCAGTTTCATTTTCAGGTATTTTATCACGCTGCGGTGGGTGCTGATAAAGGAAATACAGATGCCCAGCAGCACGATGATAATGAAGAGGGAGGACAGAAGGGTATAGTCCCTCAATGCCTTGATCTCCGGCAGCACCCAGGTCTCCGTGGCAAAGATGACCCCCAGGATAACCCCGATGGCAATGATCCCGCTGATGGCGCCATTCCGGACAGCCTTGATGTCCATAGGACGGGCAATGAACCCGCGAGTAGCGCCAACCATTTGCATTGTCTTGATTAAGAATCGATTACTGAACATGGCCAGGCGGATAGTATTGTCGATGAGAATGATCACGGCAATGGATATAGCGACGGCGACAGCCAGCAGGATGATACTGATCCGGCGGATCATATCGCTGAGGTTGGACACCAGCACCTTGTTAAAATGGACCTCGCTGACCGATAAATTCTGAGAAAGGTCGGTCTTGACCTTGTTGAGGGAGTCCAGGTTGGCATATTCGCTCCGGATCTTGAAGTCTACGCTGGCTGGCAGCGGGTTTTTATCCAATATCCCTGCCCAGTCCGTATTTCCATCGGCCATGAACTGTTGTTTGGCCAGATCCTTTGTCATGAACTTGTAGGATTTCGTATATGGCTGGGCGGTTATGTATTCTACCAGGGCGGCGCTGTCCTTTGGCGAGATATTCTCCCTAAGGTATACCTGCACCTCCAGGTTCTCTTTGAAATTCTGTCCCAGCTTATTGGCATTGATCACTATCCATCCCAGCAGACCCAGCAGGATCAGCACCAGTGAAACGCCCACGATGGACATAAAGTAAGAAGGTGTACTACGTTTAGCATATCCTTTGCCGAATTGCGCCATGGTTCATATCTTTTTGACCAACAAATTTAGCGGATTTGCGGGCACCCGCAGCCTTTTGCCCTTGAATTCCCCGCTGATTTCGTATTTTTACAACCTTCAGAACGAACCAAAGGTTCGTTGGGGCTCAATTGATAACGATGCGAAGCGCTCATTATTTCAAAGAGTATGAGGCTTTTAACTTTTTCCCAACAACAAACAGCATGGAGTACAATTTCACGAGCATTGAGAAAAAATGGCAGCAGCATTGGCAAGATAAAGGAAGCTACGAGGTAAGCAACGACCCCTCCAAGCCTAAGTACTATGTGCTGGATATGTTCCCTTATCCCAGTGGCGCAGGTCTGCACGTAGGGCATCCGCTGGGTTATATTGCCAGCGACATTTTTGCCCGTTATAAAAGGCTAAAGGGGTTCAATGTGCTCCACACCATGGGATATGACGCCTTTGGCCTGCCTGCCGAGCAATATGCCATCGATCATGGCATCCATCCTGCCGTGTCGACGGAGATGAATATCAATAATTTCAGGCATCAGCTGGATAATATCGGATTTTGTTTCGACTGGAGCCGGGAGTTCCGGACCAGCGATCCTTCCTACTATAAGTGGACGCAGTGGATCTTTTTGCAATTGTTCAAGAGCTGGTACGATCGTAAACAGGCCAAAGCCCGGCCTATCGAGGACCTGGTACAGCTGTTGGAGAAGGAGGGTAATGCCTCTCATCCCTGTCCGGGTGAGCCGCGGCTTAAGTTCTCCGCTGCCGACTGGAAGGGGTTTGATCATCGCCGTAAGGAAGAGATCCTGATGAACTACCGTCTGTCCTACTGCGGATATGGTGAAGTCAACTGGTGCGAGGCCCTCGGCACTGTATTGGCAAATGATGAAGTTGTTAATGGGGTTAGTGAGCGAGGTGGTCATCCTGTAATTAAAAAGAAATTACGTCAATGGTACCTTCGTATCACCGACTATGCTGACCGGCTGCTGGAAGGCCTGGAAAAGGTCGACTTCAGCGACGCCATGAAAGAAATGCAGAGCAACTGGATTGGCAAGAGCTTTGGGGCGGAGGTCACTTTCGAGGTGCATACGAAGGCGGCTCATGGGGGAGTTTCGGACGGCGGCGGAGTGAAGCCTCTGCTTACTGTTTATACTACCCGCCCCGACACACTCTTCGGGGTCGACTTTATGGTCGTAGCGCCCGAGCATGAGATACTGAACAGCATCGTTCCCGACGATGAGAAGGCTGTGGTTGACGAATACCTCACGTATGTAAAGAGCCGCAGCGAGCGGGAAAGGATGGCGGAAAAAAAGATCACCGGCTGCTTCACCGGCGCCTATGCGATCCACCCTTTTAGCGGATTGCATATCCCTATATGGACATCCGAGTATGTGCTGGCGGGTTATGGCACCGGCGCCATCATGGCCGTACCCTGCGGGGATGAACGGGATTTCAAGTTTGCTCAATATTTCAATATTCCCATCACCAATATCATTGGCGACGCCTATAACGGACAAGAGGCCAATCCTACCAAGGATGCGATCCTGGAGAACAGCGGCTTTCTGGATGGACTGGTCATGAAGGAGGCCATTGTCATTGCTATCAACAAGCTGGAGGAGAAGGGCATCGGTGTCCGTAAAGTGAACTATCGTATGCGTGACGCCGCCTTTAGCCGGCAACGTTATTGGGGCGAGCCCTTTCCTATCATTTGGAAAGATGGAATTGCTGTCCCGCTGGATGAATCAGCGCTTCCGTTAGAGCTGCCCCATATAGAAAAGTATGGGCCCGGTCCCGAGGGTGAAGGCCCGTTGGCTAATGTCCCCGAATGGACCGCCCGCCACCTGGAGACCAATACCATGCCCGGCTATGCGGGCAGCAGCTGGTATTTCCTTCGCTATATGGACCCGCACAACGACAAGACCTTCTGCAGCCGTGAAGCGTCCGACTATTGGGGACAGGTAGACCTTTACATTGGGGGCACCGAGCATGCTGTAGGTCATCTGCTATACAGCCGTATGTGGACGAAGTTCCTTAATGACCGGGGATGGATCGGTCATGATGAACCTTATAAGCGCCTGGTCAACCAGGGAATGATCCAGGGCAGCAGCCGGTTTGTCTACCGCCTGGAGCTAAAAGGATCGGGCAATATCGACGAGCTGTCAAGACAGACTCCTGTGTTCATATCGCATGGATTGAGGGCCCTGGAAGGCAGTACTGAATTGCATGATCTGATCACGACCGCGATAAGGAGCTCCTTTGGCGACCCCAATATCGAGATCGGAAGCTATACGATATCTCGCCTGCATGTGGATGTCAATATCGTAGATGGAGTAGAACTGGACATGGAAGCTTTTAAAAAATGGAGGTCGGAATATGCCAATGCCCAGTTCATCGGAGAAGAAGGGAAATATATATGCGGCGTGGAAGTAGAAAAAATGAGCAAGCGGCTTTACAACACCGTCAACCCTGACGACCTTGTAGGCAGGTATGGCGCCGATACCTTCCGTATGTATGAGATGTTCCTTGGACCTGTAGAAGCCAGTAAACCCTGGGATACAAAAGGTATCGAAGGCGTGCATAGATTCTTACGCAAGCTCTGGCGGCTATTCTTTGACGAGATAAAGGGGAAGATATGGACGACCGAAAAAGCCACCGATGCAGAATGGAAGGTCCTTTATAAGACCATCAAGAAAGTAGAAGAGGCCACCGAACGGTTTTCCTTCAATACAGGCGTCAGCGCGCTTATGATCGGTGTCAACGAGATCACCGACCTGAATTGTCATAAAAAGGAAGTGCTGGAGAAATTGATCATTACACTGGTACCTTATGCGCCACATGTAAGCGAGGAGCTTTGGGAGCTGTTGGGCAATGAAGGCTCCATCCTGGACGCACGATATCCTGTTGTAGAAGGGAAATACCTGATCGAATCCAGCAAGAACTATCCCGTAGCTATCAACGGCAAAACACGTACTGAATTGAATATTGCGCTGGACGCAACACAACAGCAGGTGGAAGACATCGTGCTGGCTGATGAGCTGGTGAAGAAATGGCTGGAGGGCAAGCCGCCTAAAAAGGTCATCTACGTCAAGAATAAAATGATCAATGTGGTGGTGTAGTCTGCGATGTAGGAGCAGTTATGTAAGCGTTTATACTTACTGGCGACAAGTATGAGTCTCTGCTAAAATTTTGCATACGAAAAATGCGCGTTTGGGAGCATGAAGATACCGTATACGTATTTTTATAATATCTATTTTCCCGCTCGTAGTAGCAAATCGTATCAAAAAGAAAAACCAAGGCTCATACTTCTGAAACCATGAACAACCACGTAGCAGGGACCGGTAAGGCATTCATGATGCCATCGATTGCAGAGAAATACTCCAAAGAGATCGCAAAGATCATTCTCTCCACACAGGAAAAAGAAAGATTCGAGGTCGGCAAGGAATTACACGACAATGTCTGCCAGATGCTGGCGACCGTAAAGCTTTATCTCGATACAGGATTAAAGGACGACAGCTATCTTAAAGAATTTGTTTCGATGGGGAAGGACATGTTGATGAAGAGCATGGAGGAGCTGCGGCGTATCTCCAAGACCCTTGCGCCGCCTTCTCTGGGGTTACTGCCTCTCCAACAGTCGCTGTCAGATCTTGTATATACCATCCATATTGCCCGGCAGGAGATCTACCTGGACATCGATGGACTTGATGAGGAGGTGATCCATCATGAATTGAAAGTATCTATCTACAGGATAGTACAGGAGCAGCTGAACAATATATTGAAATATGCGGAAGCTACCCGTATAGATGTTTCGATTCATCAACGGGACGGGCGTTTGTGCATCCAGGTAAAAGACAATGGCAAGGGTTTTGATCCCGGCCAGAAAAGAGCGGGCATCGGCATCACGAATATGATCAGCAGAGTAAATGTGTTCGGGGGTAAGATACAGATAGATGCAGCGCCAGGGAAGGGGTGTACCCTTAGTGTCCAGTTTTGTCTTTAATGTTTTTAGTGATCGGCGGTTTTGGTGATCTGGGATCCCTTCGTATCTTGAAATCACCAAAACACTGGTAAATGAAAATAATTTCCTTTCTTTCAGCTCTGCTGCTGACGCAGCTGTTGGTAGCCGCGCAGCCGGCTGATAAAGCCCCCTTCTTTCTTTCCTACCCTTGTTTGAGTCCCAACGGCGCCACCGTCGTATTCTGCTTTGAAGGCGATCTCTGGGAGGCCGATGTAAAGGGCGGACAGGCAGTACGTCTTACCGCTATGCCGGGGTATGAGACCAGCCCGCGCTTCTCGCCCGATGGGAAATGGATCGCTTTTACAGGCCGGCAGAACGGCAATCCGGACATATATATCATCCCCACGGAAGGGGGAGAGATACGGCAGCTGACCTATGGCAGCTTCAACGAGCAGGTCAGCTCATGGAGCTGGGATTCCCGCTATATCTATATTACCTCCGACCAGATGGGGCAGCTGTCCGGCTTTAAGATCGGCGTGGATGGCGGCACGCCCGTACGGGTATTCGGCGATTACTTTTTCCAGTATGACCACAACCTCTTCGAACATCCTGCCACAGGAGAGATATTCTTCAACGACACCTGGGAGAGCAGCAACCAGCTGAACCGGAAACATTATAAAGGACCCTTTAACCCCGATGTCCAGTCCTATGATCCGAAAGCGCATAAGTACAAGCGTTACACCGACTACCCCGGCAAGGACTTTGGCGCCACCGTCGACAGGAAGGGGAATATTTATTTTATTTCTGATGAGGGTAACGGCGAATACAACCTGTATACATTCAGGGATGGTAAGAAGACCGCCCTGACCAGCTTTCCAAGCTCGATAAAAAATGCCATCGTCAATGCAGATGGCGGCAAAGTGGTCTTTGAGAAAGATTACCAGCTGTATGTCTACGATGTTGTTGAAGGGAAGAGTCATAGACTCGATATTGCCCTGGGCAGAAATTATGTACTGCCAAAGGAAAAGGATTATGATGTCCGGGGCAAGATCAGCGCCATGGATATTTCCCCCGACGGAAAGAAGCTGGCATTCATCAGCAGGGGGGAACTATTTGTCAGCGATGCGGAAGGTAAATTCATCCGCCAGATAGAAAAAGACCCCGCTCAGCGGGCCTGGGAGGTAAATTGGCTGCCTGATAATAAGACACTCCTATTTAGTCAAACTGTTGGGGGGTACGCTAATCTTTATACTGTTGCAGCGGATGGCAGCGCACCGCTGAAACAGCTTACCAATGAACCCAGGAGCAACCGGAGCATTGTCCTGAACAAGACAAGGACGAAGGCTCTCTATCTCAGCGGCCGGGATGAGGTGCGCATACTTGATCTGAAGACATGGGAGAACAAGACCGTTGCAAAAGATGAGATATGGGCCTTCCAAAGCGCCGACCCCTGCTGGTCCCCGGATGGACGCTATGTTTGTTACGCTGCTCACCGGAATTTTGAAGAGGACCTGTTTATATATGACATTGTAAAGGGCGCTTCTTTTAACCTTACCAGTACTGGAGTGGCGGAGACAGACCCCATATGGGGACCGGATGGAAAATACCTTTATTTTACATCTTCCCGTCTGAAGCCTTCTTATCCGTTCGGCATGCAGGACCCCAAGGTCTACCGACTGCCGTTGGAAAAATTTGACGCTCCTTTCCGGATGGACAAATACGACGAGCTGTTTAAATCCCCGAAAAAGGACAGCACTAAAAAAGATTCGGTCCCCACGCCGCAGATCATCGATGCCGCACGGATCATGGAGCGTATCCAGCAGATAAGCCCTTCTTTTGGCTCACAGTACCTGTTGGATGTGGTGCAGAAAGGGGATAAGACACATGTACTGTATCTCAGTGATCATGACCAGGGCAAGAGTGCGCTCTGGAAGACTACACTGGAACCTTTTGAGCAGTCCAAGACGGAAAAGATCACCGGCGGCGGCGAGACGCAGGGGGTAGCTGTGGCCGTGTCGGGTGATAAATACCTGGTGTTGATGGATGGCAATATATATAAGCTCAATTTCGATCAGAATAAGCTGGATGCGGTGTCCATCAGCTTCCCATTCCGCAAAAACCTTGCAGGTGAATTTGCTGAAGTGTTTTACGAAGCATGGGCCCGCGTGGAGGAAAATTATTATGATGAAAAGTTTCATGGACTGGACTGGAAGGCGGCAAGAGATCGTTACAGCGCCTTCCTGCCCTATCTCAATACCCGGGCCGACCTGCGTGTCCTGGTGAACGATATGCTGGGCGAGCTGAATTCCTCACACCAGGGTTTTAGCTCTTTTGGGGATGATGAGGACATTCATTACAGTGTCAGCACGATGGCTACTGGCATTCTTTTTGAAAACAATAATCCATATAAGGTCCGGCATATCGTCGCCCGCAGCGCTGCGGACAGAAAAGGCGTAGATATCCAGCCGGGGGATGAGCTGGTAAAAGTGGATGGAATATCCGTAGACAAGAATATAGATCGCAATTATTACTTTACCCATCCATCCCTGGACAGGGAGGTAAAGCTGACATTCAGCCGGAAAGGACAGCCCTATGATGTGGAGCTCCATCCACAAAGCTCGCTGTTCACCAATCTCTATGACGAATGGATCGATAATAATCGGGCAAGAGTGACGGAAAAGAGCAAGGGGCGGATAGCCTATACCTGTATGAAGAACATGGGCACGGGCGAGCTGGAGCATTTTATCGTGGACATGACCCAGGAGCTCAATGGCAAGGATGCCCTGATCCTGGATCTGCGATACAATACGGGTGGGAATGTGCATGATGAAGTGTTGCGATTCCTGGAGCAGCGGTCTTACCTTGAGTGGAAGTATAGAGGAGGGGAGCTGACGCGTCAGGGCAATTTTACGCCATCCGACAAGCCCATTCTATTGCTGATCAACGAGCAGTCGCTCAGTGATGCCGAAATGACGGCTACGGGCTTCAAGGCGTTGAAATTAGGGAAGATCGTTGGCAACGAGACCTATCACTGGATCATCTTTACCAGCGGCGCCGGACTGGTAGACGGCTCGTTTGTGCGTCTGCCTTCATGGGGGTGTTATACATTGGATGGTAAGGACATAGAGATGATGGGCGTCACTCCTGATATAAAGATTATCAATACTTTCGAGGACAAGATCAACGGCCGGGACCCCCAGTTGGACAAGGCCATCGAAGAGGCGCTGGATGAAATAAAAGCTAAAAAATAAGTAACTTACAGAAGCCGATGACAAAAGCCGCATCCATACAAGCTGTATTACGGGCGCATGAGCAGGACCTTCATCCTGTCGTGCCCTTTGATCCTGTCAACGACAAGCTGTATCCGTTTGACTTTACGTCGGGTAATAAGGACCTCAGGCCCGATGAGATCGCGGATACGGAAAGTTTTGCCATCTGGATCAAAGAGAGCTTGCGGCAGCACGGAGCCCGGTATGGCATCGGGGGATATGACGAACACCGTACGTTGTATGCCCGCAGCAAACATTTCGATGCGGGAGAGGAGCCCCGGCGTCTTCATCTGGGTATCGATATCTGGGGTCCTGCCGGCACGAAGGTCATGGCGCCGCTGGATGGCGTCGTCCATTCTTTTGGCTTTAACAACAATGACAGCGACTATGGCGCTACATTGATATTGACGCATAATCTCGAGGATATCGGGTTCCATATCCTCTATGGCCATCTCAGTCTGAATTCCCTTAAAAACCTGTCTGAAGGCCAGCATGTCAGTAAGGGCGAAGTGATCGCGGAGTTCGGGATGCGTTTTGAGAATGGCAACTGGCCTCCACATCTTCATCTTCAGGTGATCCTGGATATGGACGGATGGAAAGGGGATTATCCCGGTGTCTGTAAATTCTCGGAGAAAGAACGATGGCTGGAGAATTGCCCTGATCCTGACCTGGTACTGCGGATGATGCAATATGCGCGTTGACACTTTCAGCCTGATCTTCGACCTAGCAATGACTGCACCATGTCCTTCCATTCCTGACCCAGGGAACAATCCGGCATGGATCTGCCCGCCCGGTGATACCAATAATTGGCGTTCCAGTCATCTCCTTCTTTTCTGTGAAGATAGGCGTGTACCCACGACCCTTCATTTGTGGGTATGTCCTGTGCGATCAGGTGTGCCTGCTCCCAATCCCCTTTGCCATCATACCACATAGCTGCAAGGGCTTTGGTTATGTCCTTCGGCGGCGCCTCTTCCGATAAAGTAGCTTCAAATTGTTGCTGTGTCATGGTGATAAAGTTACGTATTCACTTCTATGTTATATAAAAGTCATGCCATGCGTCTGCAGGTGAGTTTCCTTTTTGCGAAAGTAATTTTTCCCGATGCCGTCCTTGTTTCCGGATGTCGCGGCGCAATTTGCGGCTCTAAAAATAAAAGAAGTTGAAAAATATATTACTTACGACCCTTTTTATTATGACCGCCCTCGCAGCTGCTTTTGGAAGACCCTATGAGGGCGATGAAAACAATGGATCCATAAAAGGTAAGGTCACTACCGCCGATGGTCAACCTGCCGCCTTTGTCACCATACAGGTGAAAGGCTTTAAGAAAAGCGCCCTTACCGATGAGGATGGAAGTTTTGCGTTGCGTGGGCTTGTACCGGGGGAATACGATCTGGAGATATCGCTTACGGGATATGCAACAACTGTTCAACATGTAGTCGTGGAGCCCGGCAAGATTACGTCCGTTGCCATTCAATTACAGGTATCCGGCCGCCAGCTGCAGGAAGTAGTAGTAACCGGGGGACGTAACAAATTCGCCCGTACCAGCAGCGATTATGTTGCCAAAATGCCCTTGAAGAGCCTGGAAAACGCGCAGGCATATACCACCATTACCAAGGACCTGATGGAGAGTCAGCTGGTATTCACCGTGGACGATGCCATGCGGAATGCCACCGGTGTACAGAAGATGTGGGAAGCCACCGGGCGCAGCGGTGACGGAGGCAGCTATTACAATTCGAGAGGCTTTATCATGCAAAGCACGTTGCGGAATGGTATAGCCGGAAATGTCACCAGCAAGATCGATGCCGCCAACCTCGGGCGCATCGAGGTGATCAAAGGCCCTTCCGCTACCCTTTTCGGGAGCACGCTTACCTCCTACGGCGGATTGATCAACCGGGTGACCAAAAAGCCGTATGCCTCCTTTGGAGGAGAAGTGAACTATGCAGGAGGGAATTTCGGCTACAACCGTATCAGCGCCGATATCAATACTCCGCTGGATTCAGGACGGAATGTGCTGCTGCGTGTCAACACCGCCTACCTGGACGAAGGCAGCTTCCAGGACAACGGATTCAACAGGACCTTCTGTTTTGCTCCCAGCCTGTTCTATAAGGTCAACGACCGTCTGTCCTTCCTTTTCGATGTGGAGATAGTCAGAAGCCGAAACCTACTCGCTCCCATCTTTTTCTTCCCCTATGGACAGACCATTGCCTCCATGGGCTATACCCGCGCCGACCAGCTGCCATTGGATTACCGGCGGAGCTATTATAGCGATGACCTTTCCCAGCAATCCGCCAGCACCAATTTCTTTGGCCAGCTGCAATATAAGATATCCAATAAATGGAGCACTTCCACCAATGTCACTGTAACGAATAGCTATTCAGACGGTGCCGGCCCCTATTTCTATCTCCTGTCCAATGCTGCTGTCACCGGCGATGCCAACGCCATTGGCAGCGACTATATTTCCCGTAATGACCAGTTCACCGCCAACAGCCGTGACAGGATGGTCGAGATACAGGAAAACCTCAACGGTGAATTCTATCTCGGCAGCGTGCAGAACAGATTCCTCGCCGGACTTGATTATTTCAATCATAACTCCAACCAATTCTTTAGCGGTGGTACCTACGATACCATTGTCAACCATGGAGATATTCCCACCTACAGGGATTTCAACCGTGTGAACCTGGAGAAATTGTACGAGACCAAAGGGGTAGATTTTGTTTACCCTGTCGACCTTATCACCAATACTTACAGCACGTATGTTTCCGATGTGGCCAACCTCACCGACAACCTGCTGGTAATGGCCGCCCTTCGTGTAGATCATTTTGTCAATAAGGGTAATTATGACGTGACCACCGGCAAGACCAGCGGCGGCTACAATCAGACAGCGCTTTCTCCCAAATTTGGTATCGTGTATCAGCCTGTGAAGGACCGGGTTTCGCTGTTTGCCAATTATCAGAATGGATTTACCAACGAGACCGGTACCGACTATCAAGGCAGGGCTTTTAAGCCCGAAAAAGCTTACCAGGCCGAGGCCGGTGTAAAGCTGGATCTCATTGGGGGCAGACTGACCAGCACCATCAGTGTATACGATATTCGGGTAATGGATATTGTCCGGGCTTATGTGCCTGCCGTGCCCGATCCCAGCCTTCCGCCTTTCCCGCAGATACAGGATGGTACACAGCGAAGCAAAGGCATCGAGGCCGAAGTGGTTGCCAATCCCCTGCCAGGGCTCAACATCGTCGGCGGCTTCTCTTATAATGATTCCAAATACGAAAAGGCGGATGCCGATGTAGAAAGGCTTCGTCCCGGTACTGCTTCCTCGCCTTATACCGCCAACTGGTGGGTCAGCTATCGTATGCCCGATGGTGCGCTCAAGGGACTTGGCGTCGGTTTTGGCGGCAATTATGCCAGTGACAACAAGATCATCAACAGCAGGTCCATCGGCACATTCATCCTTCCTGCGTACACCGTGCTGAATGCATCCATTTTTTATGACTATGCCAAATTCAGGTTTGCCGTCAAGTCGGATAACCTGACGGATAAGAAATACTGGATCGGATATACGACCGTGAATCCACAGAAATTAAGAAGTATGACCGCGAGTATTGCTTTTAAATTCTGAGAGACCCCGTGAAAAGAAAAAAAACCATTACAGGACGGACCGGAGGTTCGTCGTCCGAAGGACAGACATTAGATTTTCGGAGCAATCGGCCTAAATTTCCCCAAGGCCGATTGCGACTGAAATACTGGATAGGCCGGCTTCACCTTTGGCTGGGGCTGGCCTCCGGCATTGTGGTGCTCATCGTAAGCATCACCGGCTGTCTCTTTGTATTCCAGAAAGAAATATCCGAGGCTGTCTGGAAGGAAAAATATTTTGTGATGCCGCCTACCGGCGGACGGACCCTGCCTCTGTCGACGCTGCGGTCTACAGCCCAGGCCGTACTTGGCCCCGACAAGCCTATCAACGACATTACCATCTACCGGCGGTCCGACCGCAGCTGGGAGTTTATGGCCTATAACCTCAACGACACTGCCATCACCTATTTCGGGGCCGTGGGTTATTATGCATCTGTGTTTGTCGATCCGTATACCGGCGCCGTATTGGGTGCGCGGGATTATAAATACGACTTTTTCTCCGTCGTCAAATACATCCACTGGAGTCTGCTGCTCAATACAGCTTATGGGCAGCCCATCGTCGGGTGGAGTACATTGGTCTTTGTCATTGGGCTTATCACCGGGCTGGTGCTTTGGTGGCCGAAGAAATGGACGAAGGCCCTGCGGGACAGGAGCTTTAAAATAAAATGGAAGGCCAGCTTTAAAAGAGTGAATTATGATCTGCATAATGTACCCGGTTTTTATACGCTCATTCCGGCCCTGATCCTTGGGCTCACCGGAATGGTCTTTGCTTTCCAATGGTTTTCGGCTGCCGTATATGTGGCGGCATCTGGTACGACTGCGCCACCACCGCAGGTGAATGTGCGATCGGTGGATACGGCCAGCGGTGTCCATCTGCCGATGGATGTCGCGTTGGAGAGAGCATTTGTGGAGCTGCCTGGGGCTAAGAGGCTGCTGATTATTCCTGCCGCGGGTAAGGAAGGGGTTATCACCATACTGGGCTATAACAGTGGGGAGGTATACTATGGATCCGACGCGCTGCAGTTCGATCAGTATTCGGCGAAGCTGCTGCACCGGCGCAACAATTCCGAGAAGAATAGGGGCGAGAAGCTGATCGAGATGACCTATGATATCCATGTGGGCGCCATCGGCGGGCTGACAGGGAAGATCATTGCCTTTGTCGTGAGTCTTATTTGTGCGAGCCTACCCGTGACAGGGTTTATTATTTGGTGGGGCAAGCGGAAACGAACTTTACCATATTCAGGCTGATCCATTTCCTTGATTGATTCCAATGGTATGGTTATTGCTGCCAGGACTGTACAAATACCCGCTATGACGAAATATGACGCAATCATTATCGGCTCCGGTCAGGCGGGAAATCCCCTGGCAAAGAAGTTGGCTGGGGCCGGCTGGAAAGTAGCCGTCATCGAACGCAAGTGGGTAGGAGGCACCTGTATCAATACCGGCTGTACACCTACCAAGTCCATGATCGCCTCCGGGCGCATAGCCTATCTCGTTAAAAGAAGCAGGGATTTTGGGATCGGTACTACTGGCTGGTCCGTCGACATGCAGGAAGTCGTCCGGCGTAAGAACGCCATTGTGCTGTCTTACCGTGAGTCGACCATGAAGGGTTTATTGCAACCTGCGAATATCAAGATCGAATTTGGCAATGCCGTGTTCACGGGGGAGAGAGAAGTTACCGTGACCAAGGAGGATGGCTCACAGTCTACGCTCACCGCGCCGCATATCTTTATCAATACGGGCACCAGTCCTGCCATACCCCCTATACCTGGATTGGGTTCGTCAGGGTATCTTACATCCGACACCATCATGGATGTGATGGAGGTCCCCCGTCACCTGGTGATCATCGGCGGCAGCTATATTGCTCTGGAGTTTGGACAGTTGTACCGGAGGCTGGGGAGCGAGGTCACCGTCATCGAGAGCGGCCCGCATTTTTTGCCAAAGGAGGATGAGGATATCGCGGCGGCGCTGAAAAAGATATTGGAGGATGATGGGATAAAGATCTTGATAAATACAAAAGTCACGGGGGTAATCCAGGGCCCGCAGGGAATAGAGGTGACATGTGAGATGCCATCGACGGCCATTACGGCCTCCCATCTCCTGGTAGCCACCGGCAGGACGGCCAATACGGCTGCGCTCAACCCCGGCGCTAGTGGCATTCAGCTGGACGATCATGGCTTTATCCGTACGAATGACAAGCTGGAAACCAATGTCCCCGGTATCTATGCTTTGGGAGATGTAAAAGGCGGTCCCCAATTCACCCATATTTCCTACAATGATCATGTCATCGTATATAAGAACCTGATAGAGAAGGGTAATGAAAGCATTACCTCCCGTCAGCCCATCTATTGTCTTTTCACGGACCCTGAACTGGGCAGGGTCGGACTGACGGAGAAACAGGCCCGGGAGAAAGGCCTGAATATAAAGGTGGCTACCATGCCCGGCGACTGGATCGCCCGTGCGTATGAGACCAGCGAGACCCGCGGCCTTTTGAAAGCCATCGTGGATGCCGATAACAAAAAAATAATAGGGGCTGCCATATTATGCACCGGGGGAGGTGAATTGATGAGTATATTGCAAATGGCCATGATGGGAGGTATTACCTATGACCGGATACGGGATGCTGTTTTTGCCCACCCTACATTTGCAGAATCCCTGAACAATCTTTTCGCCAGCTTGTAATAATAGCCCCTTGTGATGATCAAAGTCGAGAACATTACCAAAACTTTCGGCGAATTTAAGGCCGTCGACCATGTCTCTTTTACAGTGCAGGAAGGAGAGAATCTTGTATTGCTGGGTCGCAGCGGCTGCGGCAAGACTACCCTCCTGAAAATGATCAACCGGCTGATCGAGCCCAGTTCCGGCGAAATATACATCGATGGCACTAATATACACGAGAGACAGCCGGAAGAGCTGCGAAAGAAGATAGGGTATGTATTTCAGAACACCGGTCTTTTCCCTCACTATACCATAGCAGAAAATATTGCCATTGTCCCCCGGCTGCTGGGATGGGACAAGCAAAAGATACAACAACGTGCCGTCTCGCTGATGGAGAAGCTGCACCTGCCCGGTGAATATCTCTCCTACTATCCGCAGCAGCTCAGCGGCGGGCAGCAGCAACGGGTAGGACTGGCCAGGGCATTGGCAGCAGATCCTCCTGTACTGTTGATGGACGAGCCATTTGGGGCCCTCGACCCTCTTACCAGGGCCAGCGTGAAAAAAGATTTTAAGCAATTGGATGAACTGAAGAATAAGACGATCGTTCTTGTTACACATGATGTGCAGGAGGCGTTCGAGCTGGGACATCGCATATGCCTGATGGATAAAGGCAGGATAATACAGGCCGGCCGGCCCGAAGACCTTTTGTTCAGACCATCCGAGGATTATGTAAGGGAATTCTTTGAAGACCAGCGTTTTCAGCTGGAAGCTTCCATCATTGGTCCCAGGGACTATGATACGCTGATCCGGGCATTCGATCATTTTAAGAATAAAGGGAAGTAATGGAACAAGCTCAAAGCCTCTGGCAATTCATGCAACAGCAGTCCGACAAGCTGCTTCAGCAGACCCTCCAGCACATAGGGCTGACCTTTATTTCCCTCATGATCGCCCTGCTGATAGGGTTGCCCCTGGGTATTTATATTGCCCGTCACAAACGTGCATCCGGGCCTGTCTTAGGATTTGCAGGTGTCATGCAGACCATACCCAGCATTGCCTTATTAGGTTTTATGATCCCTTTATTAGGCATCGGGCCGTTGCCTGCCATTGCCGCGCTCTTCCTCTACGCCCTGCTGCCTATCATCCGCAATACCTACACCGGCATCGAAGGAGTGGACCCGCTGGTAAAAGAGGCTGCTGTGGCCATGGGAATGACAAGAATGCAGATACTGCTGAAAGTGGAGCTGGCCCTGGCCTTTCCCGTCATCATGGCCGGTATCCGCACTGCCACCGTGATCAACGTGGGCGTGGGTACGCTGGCAGCTTATATTGCCGCGGGCGGGCTGGGTGAATTTATTTTTGGCGGCATTGCGCTCAACAACACTAATATGATCCTGGCAGGGGCCATACCCGCAGCGCTGCTGGCCATCCTGCTGGATCTTCTATTGTCACGGGTGCAGAAGATGGGTCGCAAAAAAAGACTGTTGACGTTGTGGGCGATGCCCGTGCTGTTCCTCTTACTGTCCTCTTTCTATGTGCTGCCTTTTGGATACAGCACCCGTCTGCTGGCCGGATTTACACCGGAATTTATGGGGCGCAGCGATGGCGACATCGGACTTCGCGCCGTATATGCTCTGAAGATAAAGACTGTTGTCATCAGTGACGCTGTCATGTACAAGGCGGTTTTTGAAAAGAAGCTGGATGTCATCAGCGGATACAGTACGGACGGCAGATTGAAGACCTATGATCTTGTGGTGCTGGAGGATGATAAAAAGATATTCCCGCCGTATTATGCCGCCCCCGTGGTCCGCAAGGAAGTGCTGGAGCGATACAAGGAGCTCGGGCCTGTGCTGAATAAATTAGCGGGACGTATCAACGATTCGGTGATGACCGGGCTCAACTATAAGGTAGAGCATTTGAACCAGACGCCGGAAAAATGCGCTCGGGATTTTTTGATGGAGCAGGGGTTGTACAAAGAGCCGGCGCCTGTGATATCGGGGACTGTACGGCTTGGTTCGAAAATATTCCCTGAGCAATATATCCTTACGAACATGTATGCGATGCTGATAAGGGGTTACACTGGTCTGCAGGTAGAGACAAAGACCGGGTTAGGGGGAACGAAGATCTGCTTCGAGGCGCTGCAGAATGACCAGATCGATATGTATCCGGAATATACAGGTACGGCATTGCTGGCAATCCTGCAGCCGCCTGTTGCAGTAGTGCGGGCGCTGGGGGAGGACAGGGATAGCGTCTACGAATATGTAAAGAAACGATTTGACGAAAAATATCATCTGACCTGGCTTGATCCCATCGGATTCAACAACGCCTATGCACTGATGATGCGGAGAAGTCAGGCACAACAATTGGGTATCCGTACTATATCAGACCTTACCAACTTCCTGAAAAAAGATAAACTATGAACCTTCCCGAACGATACCACACGATACGGCAGGCCAGTGAAGCCATTTGCCGGCCCCTACGCACGGAGGATTATGTAGTGCAGCCTGTGGTGGATGTCAGTCCTCCTAAATGGCATCTGGGACACACCACCTGGTTTTGGGAAACCTTTGTGCTGATGAAATACGATCTGGCATACAAGGTTTATAACCCTGACTACAACTATGTATTCAACAGTTATTACGAGACGGTCGGGGCAAGGGTCATCCGGACGGACAGGGGCAATCTCAGCCGCCCATCCGTAGAGGAGATCTATGCCTACCGGAAATATGTAGACGCTGCTATGGACAGGCTGCTTACCAGCTGTGCCACCGATGACACCGTGCTGCGCGATACATTGCTGCTGGGGCTGAATCATGAACAGCAGCACCAGGAGTTGCTTTGGACGGACATCAAATACATTTTGGGACATAATCCACTGTTCCCGGCCTTGTCGGATAAGGACCTGGATGATTGGGGATTTGTTGCGGATAAAAGTTTTGTTCCCATGTCCGCGGGGGTTTATGAAATAGGCTTTGAAGGGGAGGGCTTTTGCTTTGATAATGAGCTTGCCCGGCACAAGGTCTATCTCAACGACTATGAAATAGCAAGTTCCTTGGTGACCAATGAGGAGTTTATTGATTTTATCCAGGCCGGCGGGTACGGAAATTTTATTTATTGGCATGCCGAGGGTCGGGATTGGGTAA
>Ga0068860_100002584_pt1 | contig 18948 bp, 14 predicted proteins | sample KBSSwiS32_FD_66597 | JGI IMG/M metagenome (GOLD analysis project Ga0068860, IMG submission 66597) | Switchgrass rhizosphere microbial communities from Kellogg Biological Station, Michigan, USA - KBS Switchgrass S3-2 | ecosystem: Host-associated > Plants > Roots > Rhizosphere > Soil ...
GTCAACGGATATCTCGCGGTGGCACGAGCAGGCGGCGTCGTCAAGCCGGCATTTGCCGGGCACACGCTCACGTTCGCATACCTCGAGAACGTATTGCAGTTTTGATGGGAGTCAGTACTCGCCGGCCGGATCCCAAAACGGTCCTGCGTTCAATAAGCCCGCAAGCATATAGCCGACATTCCGTGGAAAGTTCCACCAGACGCCCGCCCGAGAGCCCGCGAGGCGGCGGACGATCGAGTGTGGCGAGTAGAAGCGGCGCGCCACCCATTCGGTCCCCGCTTCGAGCTCTCGCGGCGACATCAGGGCGGGCTCGAAGACACAGTGTTTCTTGCCGTCGTATTTGCTCCAGTCAGTCGTGAGAATCCGCTTGTCGGCATTCAAACGACGGAAGGTTGGCGTACCCGGCATGGGCACGACCATGCTCACGGTCGCCACGTCGACGCACGCCTCGTCGAGGAAGTCCGCCGTACGGCGGAAGATTCCCACGTCATCCTGGTCGAATCCGAACATGACGCCGAGGTGAACCGCGATCCCGTGATGGTGAAGGTTCGCGATGATGCGGCGGTAGTCGTCGACCCGGTTGTGCGCCTTGTTGGTGGCGTCGAGGCTTTCCTGCGAAATCGATTCGAGGCCGAGAAACAGCGCCTTGCACCCGCTTCGCGCGGCGAGCTCGACCAACTCCTCGTCGCGCGCGGCGTTGGCCGTGCACTGGCTGGTCCACCATTTCTTCAACGGGGTGAGCGCCACGAAGAGTTCTTTCGCGTATCGCGCATTGGCGCCGATGTTGTCATCCCAGAACACGACCGCACGCGTCGGGCTCGCAGCAATCTCGCGCACGACTTCGTCGACAGGCCGATAGCGCATCGTCCCCGGACCGTAGAGCAGCGGGATCGAACAGTAATCGCAGCGATGGGGACAACCGCGGGTGGCGATGGTGACCGACTTCCCATAGCGACGTCCTTTGATGAGATCCCAGCGTGGGGCGGGCATCCCAGCGAGTGTTGCCCGCCGCGTCGAGGTGTATACCCGCTCGAGCTTTCCGCAACCCGCATCGTCGAGAACACGCGGCCACGTGTCCTCGGCTTCCCCCACGACCACGGCGTCAGCATGACGCGCCGCCTCCTCGGGGAGAGCCGTTGCGTGGACGCCGCCGATCACCACAGGGACGCCGCGGCGCCGGAACTCGCGGGCGACGCTGTAGGCGTGAAAAGCGGACGGCGTCGCCGTCGTCATCGCCACGAGGTCCGCCGGCACGTCGAACCGCACGGCGTCGACGATTTCGTCGGTATGCGACACCGAGTGCTCGCGTGGCGTGAGCGCCGCGATCAGCGGCATGGTGAGCTGCGGGAATTGAATCAGGCGGCCACGGCGCAAGCGCCTCGATTCCGGCGACTCCGCCGTGATCAGGTGAACACGCACGAAGCAGATGCTACAGGAGATGAACGCTCCACCAGTGCTGCCGCCGCGGCGCGCCGAACCGTGCAACGCTCCGCGTAGAGTTGAAACTCGGATGATCGTTTTGTAACGGATCCTCGTGCAATCCCGACGACTCGCGGGGGAAACCGGCGGGTACGTGAATTGCGCTTTGACCTCGCCATGTCAAAGCGCGCAATAAGGATTCCGTCGCTCCGGGCAGGCCGCCCCGTTCGGTTGACGTTCGAAGTGTCGGCGGACGTCGGCAAAGAGAATGGCGCACCCGCGAAGAAGGCACCGAGGAAGCGATACCGAGCGATCACGGCACGTCGGGTGACGCAGGTCGGAATGACAACGTCTGCCGCTCAGCCAGTTGCTTCATCCGCGACATCGTCGTCGGCGCATCCTGCCGCGCCCGCACGGCGAGCGGTACATCTGCAGATGCTCGCTGCCGCCATGGTCATGATTTGCGTGGTCACGCTCACCCTCTCGCGCCGTCCCGCGCCGCTGGCTGCGGCGGATGCAGCAGACACGCAGCCCGAGCGGCAGCGACAGTCGTCTGACCTCGCACTGATGGCACAGGCGGCCGTACCCGCAGCGGCGCCTGCTGCCGCTGTCGCCATTGCTCCCGTCGCCACACCGAGGCCGGTCAACGAATCGACCGCCAAGGCTGTTGTGAAATCCGAGAAGACTCGAATCGCGGAAGCGTCTTCGCCGACCGCCGCTGTGGCAGCCATCGACGAGGCACTCGCGAGGGAAGACGCCTCGACGAAGTTCGCTCCGTCCGAGTCAATTAGTGCCGATCCGGCCCCCGTGTCTGTCGATCCTGTTGCACCCGGAAGCGTCAGAGTCACTGGCTGCCTTGAAAGCAGCGGCAACAACCGATTCCAACTGACCGACACCGAAGGCACTGATGCGCCTCGGTCTCGCAGCTGGCGATCCGGATTTTTGAGAAAGCGCTCCTCGTCCGTGGCTCTCGTCACGCCTCCGGACCCGGAGACACTGCGCACGCAGGTGGGACAACGCATCGCCGCAACCGGGCAGCTGACAAGCCGCGAGCTGCGGGTAACGTCCGTGGAAGTGCTCGGCGCGCGGTGCGATTAGGCTGAAGCGCGTGTGGGGTCCGGCTTCAGCCGGACCTTCATCGGGTTCTCGTCGAGATCACCGGCAACGCGAATGTGATGATCTCGTCGTTCGTGACTTCTCCTCCGGTCAGCCCGCCGCCGGTGCTCACCACGGCGACGTACTGACGTCCGTCAGAGCCCATATAGGTGATCGGCGTCGTTTCAATGGACGACGGAAGTTTGATCTCCCATAGCTTGGTGCCGGTCGCGGTGGCAAACGCGCGGAACCTGTAGTCGTCGGTACCGCCGACGAACGTCAGTCCACTCGCGGTGAGGGTCACGCCGCCAGTGCTGGGGCGCCCCGTGTCCTGCATCCCCGCCGGCAACATGTCGGAGACGCCGAGCGTCTTGCGGTACGCGATATCGCCTGTATCCATCTTGACGGCGAGGAGCTCGCCCCACGGCGTGGGACCGCACGGCAGATGCCGATCGGAATCGCCGAAGCGCCGAAGTCCTGCAAGCGTTCCCTCATTGATCCAGCTGCCGTCGGGCCGGCGCACCAGACGCATCGGCTGAAAGAGGTTGGTCGTGTTCGACACGAACAGATTCAGCTTCGGGTCGTACGCCGGTCCCCAGAAATTGATGCCGCCCTGCGGTCCGGGAGGCGACACGCTGTACCGCTCAGGGGCGATCGGCATGTAGGGCCCGCCAAGCTTCATGTTGTTTTCGTCAACCATGTGCTCGCAGTACGACTGGTGCTGCGGCTCGCCTTTGTACAGCTTGTCCCGCGAGAGCGTCATCTGCGTCAGCGGCTCCGGCTTCACCGGAAACGGCTGCGTGGGGGACGCCTGCTCACCAGGGACGTCACTCTTGGGCACGGGGCGCTCGACGACGTCGAAAATCGGCTTGCCCGTCACGCGGTTGAGCGTGAACAGCAGCGCGCTCTTGTTCACGACCAGGAGCGCGGGAATGGTCTCGCCGCCTCGCTTCACGTCGACGACGAGCGGCGCCGACTGCGTGTCGTAGTCCCAGATGTCGTGATGCACGAGTTGAAAGTGCCAGAGGTACTTGCCCGTGTTCGCATCGACCGCAACGATGGACGAGGAGAACAGATTGTTGCCGGGACGATCCGTGCCGACGCGATCGTTGTTCGGCGCGCCGAGCGGCATGTAGAGAATGCCTCTCTGCGCGTCGAGCGACATGTAGCCCCAAACGTTGACGCCGGACCGATTCTTCGCGCTTTCACCGCCCCAGGTGTCATACCCGAATTCACCAGGCCGAGGCACCGTGTGGAACGTCCACACCAGCTTGCCCGTCGTCGCGTCCCAGGCGCGTGTATCGCCGGCGGGGCCTAAGCCCCCATTCGAACCGCCGGGCCCTTCACCGGTACCTGCACCGGTGATGATCAAGTTTTTGTAAATTGTTGGCGACGACAGCAGCGAATAGGGCACGTTCATGCCCGTCAGCATGACCTCTGGCGTCTTGAGATTGACGATGCCGTTGTCGCCGAACCAGCTGTTCAGCGTGCCGTCGGATGCCTTGATCGAGTAGAGACGGCCCGCGTTCGACCCGAAGACGATCGATGCGGCGCGGCCACCCCCACCGGGCCAGTAAGCGACGCCGCGCTTGGCCGGGATGTCGTCGTTCGGAAGCTGGTAACGCCATTTTTCCGCGCCGCTGGTGGCGTCGAACGCGATAACGGCGCCGTACGGAGATCCGACATACATCGTGTTGCCCATCACGATGGGAATGGCTTCGTCTTCGCGCAGCCTGCCGGAGTAACCGGCGGGCTTGAGATGGATGCTCCAGGCGCGCTGAAGCGTACTGACATTGGCCGGCGTGATCTGGGCCAGCGGGCTGTACCGGTTGGCGCTCTGATCGTAGTTAGAACTCGACCAACCCGTCTTCTCCGCCGTTCCCTGGGCAATCGCGGCCACGGAGACCGACGCCGCAATCACTGCGCCGGTAAGCAATCTCGAAGTGAATGTCATCTGACCCGCTTCCTTTCAGCGCGACGAGACGCATATTAGAGCCGTTCGGAGGGGACGCGGGGAAATATTCGAGCCGAGGATTGGGGCCTGAACCACGAAGGCCGGGTCCTTCGTGACCTTCGTGATTCAGTCGTCAGTCGTCTTCGAGTCCTTCGTGCCGCGTCAGAAGCCGACGCGGAACCCGAACTGCATCGTCCGGAACTGTCCAGAGACTGGCTGCTTGTACTGGAGCGTGTTGCTCTCCTGCGTGCCGAGCAGGAAATTCTCCGTGTTGAACAGGTTGAACGATTCGGCAATCAGGTCGATCTGCACGCGATTGGGCAGCGTGAACCGCTGCTGAAACCGCATGTTGGTCCGGTTCTGCACCGGCTGGATAAAGCTGTTGCGCGGGACGATCGTGCCGTCCGGACGCAGCCGCCCTTCACCACCAGGTCCATAGCCACGCAGATCGCCGCCATAGTTGGTGGACGAACGGTTGCCCGCGCCGAAGTAGTGATATCCGCTCAACTGGAACCCCTTCCAGATTTCCCAGATGCCGTTGGCAACCAGACGATGGCGCTGGTCCTGCGCGTCGAACGTCCACGGTCCCGCCAGATCGTCGGCAAGCTTGAACGGGACGATGATCGCTTCCTGCCCTGGAACGGCCATCAGCGGATTGCCGACGCCCGTCCAAAGACCCGACAGCGAGTAGTTGATCGCGCCTTGCCAGTTATGGCTCATGCGCTTGGTGAAACTCATGTTCAGCGAGTGCAGCGCGCTCTTGCCCATGTAGTAGTTCTGGCCGATCGTGCCATCGCCGGGAAACGGACGATTCGTGCGCACGTTGAAGGGAAGATTCAGGCCGGTGTTCGGATCGAACGTCAGGTTGATGTTCGCCTGATTGTTCTTCTCGTGACGACCGCGGTTGTAGAGGTAATCAACCGTGTAGGCCATGTCAGTGCCCAATTGATGCGCCACGCCGACCGAGTACTGATCCGTGTACTGCGTGTGCTGGTACTGGTGCGGCGGCCCGAGTTCCTGCGTCGCGCGCTGCAGGCAGCCCGCGGCGTTGTTGTTGTACGCGCAGAAGCGCGCGAGCGCCTGCTCGTAGGTCGGCATCGGCCCATTGAACGGGTTCGTTCCGAAGTCGGCACGTCCGTCATTCGGAATGTCAACCTGTACGATCGACCGGTACTCGAGTGCGTACAGATCCTGCGACGTGATGTTCTCCGCATAGTAGCGGCCGCCGCCAGCGCGAATGGCCGTCTTGTCGCTCAACGCATAGGCGACGCCCATCCGCGGTGCATAGTTGTTCTTCTCGTTCGGACGGTCAGGGAGCATGAACGGCAGGACTTCGCCGTCGTTGGCAAACGCGTTGGTTTGAATATCCCAACGCAGGCCGAGGTTGAGCGTCCACTTCGTCGAGAGCCGCCAGTCGTCCTGCACCCACCATCCGGCAAGGTTCTGTCGATCCGGCGTACGGCGTCCTTTGTGGATGCCGATGTTGAAGGTGCTCACCCATGGATTGATCGCGTTGAAGTTCCAGGTGTCTGCATCGAACGGATCGGGGAACCAGTCCTGCATTTGCGCCGGCGTCGGCGCGGTCGGCAATCCGGCGGGCCGGGCAGTCGCCGTATACGTGCTGCGGCAGCGTGTGCAGTTCGCGCTCATCTCCGTGTGATACATGAACTCGCCGCCCGTGCGCAGGTCGTGGCGGCCGCGCGCGTCGTAGGACAGTGAGAAGTCATCACGCAGCCAGTAGCGATCCTGGCCGCGATGACGCGGATAACCCTGGTTACCGCCGAACGAGAAGCCCGTGAACGTGATGACGGGTCCGCATTCCTGCACCGGTCCGTACGGCCCGTGGTCTTTGTACCAGGCGTTGTCCCATTGGGTCCAGCAGGTGTTCCGGTACTGGTAGCCGTTGTAGCCCGCCTTCGTCTCGTTGACCATCCGGTTGTTCAGGACGCGCGTCAGCTGGAAGTTCAAGGTGTTGCCCGTTTCGCGCGTCGTTGCCGCCGACGATGGGTAGTTGCTGCCGCCGGTCAAGCCGTCATCCCAGTTTCGCCAGAGGTCGCCTTTCGCCATGAAGCGCATCTGCGACGAGAGCTGGTAATCGAACCGGATGCCGCCCTGCTTGGTGGTGAGCAGGCCGTCTTTCGAAATGTTGAACTTGGGATATGGGGTCGTCCACACGCCCGTGCTCGGGTTGTGGTCGTAATCCTGGTAGACGAAGAAGTGCAGCTTGTCTTTGACGATCGGGCCGCCGAACGAGCTGGCAATCTGCTGGTCCGTAAACGGGACGACCTTTCCAGCGAGCGGATCCTTCGCATAACCAATGTCACTGTCGCGGAAGTTGCCGCGGAGCGAGCCGGAATAGCGGTTGGTCCCGGACTTGGTGATGACGTTCACCTGCACGCCAAGCGAGCGTCCCTGCGTCGCGTCAAAACGATTCGAGATGAACTGCAGCTCGGAGATCATTTCCTGGCTCATGAGCGGCTGACGGCCGCCGCCAAGCTCGTTGCTCACCTGCTGTCCGTCGACGTTGGTCTGGAAGAACTGCTGATCGCCGCCGCCCCCGCGCATCGGAATCGGCGCGTTCTGGCTCACGGACGTCGTCCGGCTGCCCGGAGCGACCAAGAGCAGCGCCATCCAGTTGCGCCCCTCGGCGGGAAGCTCGGAGAACTGCTTTGGATCGATGTTGCCGCTGGGGCTGGTCTGCGTCACGTTGACGAGCGGCGCTTCGGCCGTGACCGTGACGTTCTCCTGCAGCGTGGCCGGCTGCATCTGGACGGGAATGTTCGCGGTCTGTCCGGCGAGCAGCGTCGCCTGCGCGCGAACCGACTGGAAGCCCTGAAGCTCCATCTGAATCTGGTACGTGCCGACGCGCGCCTGCATGCGGAACACGCCGCGTTCGTCGGTGACGCTCGAAAAAGTATTGCCGGTCGCCTCGTGGACGGCCGTCACGGTAACGCCGGGGAGTACGCCGCCGGAGGAGTCGGTTACCACTCCGGTAATGACGGCTTCGGTCTGGGCATGCGCGAGCGCCGGGAAGAGCACGATCGACACGAGCAGCGCGCCGATCCACACGATCCGCTTCATTAAGCCTCCTGTAGGGTGGCCGAAACTAACGTACGGCCGGGGTGCCGTCAACCGGCCAATCGGCTTATTCGCGTTGGTACCACGCGACGAAGTCGAAGCCGGCGTCGGTGTACGCAGCCTTCGTTTCGCCGATCTGGTGCAGGGGGGTGGCGGGGAGCTCGAAGAGCGGGTTGTTCGTCAGGAGTACTCCCCCTGAGTGCAGCAGCCGGGCGATGTTCGCGGCGGCAAGCGACTGCTCGAACACGTCGTAGTAGATGAGGATGTTGGTCGCAATGACGACATCGAAACGTTCGCCGTCCGGCAGCGGATCAGGACGCTGCAGGATGATGTTCAGATCGCGGGGCGTGATCGCCTGCACGATGTCGGGGCGAATGCGCACGGCGCGCACATCGACGCGACCGGCGGCCGGCGGCGGCGCGACCGGCGCGGCATGCTCGCCCACCGAATCGCCAAATCGCGTCCAGTAACTCACCAGATCCCGCTGCCACCGCTCGGTTGGATCACGCGGCAGTTGAACGGCATATCCCGTCCCCGCGCGCGCTCGCTGCCGCGCTGCCTCGATGTGGTCGTTGACTCGCGGATTCAGATCGTAGGTCGTCATCTGCACGCCATCCGCCGCCGCAAGCTTGCGCGCGCGCAGCGAGTCGATGACCGCAAAGGGCTGAATCGTCTGAAGCGGATAGAAATCGTAGCCTTCCTGCTTGTCCGAGAAGTCAAGTCCAGGACCGACGACCGCAACGCGGCGGACAACGCCTGGGCGCAGTACCCCCTTCGTGGCGATATCCTTCAACGCTGCATCGATCGCAAACGAAACGTAAATCGACGTATCGGACGAAAGGCCTCGATTGCGGAAGAGCGTGGCGCCTGGAGAGTTGTCGCGGAAGTACGCGTCGTAGTCGGCGAGCATCCGTCTGAGCGCGTCGCGAAGCAGTTGTTCCGACTGCTGCCGGCCGGCGGCGGTCGTGACGTCGATCCCACGCCGCTCGATGACCCGCCGCGCAAACTGGAGACGCTCGTTGGCGCCGGGTGACGCGACGCGGGCAACGAGGTCGCGAATGCGGGCCTGCACGACCGGGTCGGCGGCAACGCTCTCAGGCGCACGCTGGGCGGCAGCCGCCGCAAACGAATAGCGCGGCTGGGTCGTGAAGCTGACACCGAACAAAAGAAATGTGATGACCGAATCCTCGTCGCCCGCCGCGAGCCGCGCCCGGATATCCGCATCGCGGCGTGAGACCCACTCCGGCCACAAGGCCTCGCGCTGGGCGGACGTGAGCGTTCGCAGCTCCGCCGGGATCAAATCCTCTCGAAGCGTATCGAGGATCGGTCTGGCATCTGAGTAAGGAATGTTCGCGCGGCCGGTGCCCTGCGCGATAAGCGGCCACGACCACGAAACCCACAGAACCGCGAAGAGCACGAAGTTCACGAAGCAAAGAGGTTTTTTCACTTCGTGTCCTTCGTGACCTTCGTGGTTCAGATCATCTTCGTCGTCAAAACGTCGCGCGGAAGCCGAGCTGCAACTGCCTCGGTTTATACGCGACGTTATCCTGCGCGACCGGCGCCCCGAAATTCGTCGCCCCGATCGTGGTCACGTAATTGCCGTAGTTGACATGGTTGAACAGGTTGAAAACTTCGACGATGCCGTCGAACGAAGCATGATTCGCGAACCTGAAGGTGCGAAGCACGCGCATGTCGACGCGGTGCAGCGGCTTACCCACAAAGTTGTTCCGCTGTTCGATCTGGCCCGTCGTCCGGTTGAACAGGTTGTCGCCCGAGGTGCCGAGGTTACGCACGTCGGCGCTGAACGCTGTGGCAAAGCGCATCCCGGATCCGTAGAAGTAAAGGCCGCTCAACTGGAACCGATACGGCAGCTGCCAGACGCCGTTCAACGTTGCGCGATGCCGCTGATCCGCGACACTGTAGGTATACCAGCCTCCTAGGTCTTGCGCCGTCGGGAAGGGCAGCGGGTCGTAACGAACGTAACCAGTCGCCGGATCGATCGTCGCGCTCACCGGGTTCGGCTCGGCATCCTTCAACCACGCCAGCGTGTAGGTGCCCTGCATCTCCCAGTTCCGGCTGAACCGCTTGGTCACGGCGGTCTGCAGGCCGCGATCGTTCTGATACCCGTCTTTGCTGAAACGCACGACGTTGACAAGCCCCCAGTCCGGGAACGCGCGGCGCGTGAGATCGGTGAATGGGTAATTCACACCGGTCGCCGGGTTGTACGTCAGGTTCACGTTACGCTGGATCTCGGTGTTCTTCAGGCGTGTTTCAACGTAGTCCGCCGTGACCGCCGTCGTATTGTTCAACTGCCGCTGGATGCCGATCGTGGTCTGGTAGCTGTACGGGATATCCATGTACGGACTGTCGATGCGGGTCAGGTCGGGGCGAATGCACCCCGGCGCGTTCCCGGTCACCGAACAGAGGCGCGTTTTCAGCTGGTCGTAGGTCGGCGCCGGCCCGTTGAACGGGTTCGTGACGAAGTCGGGACGACCGTCATAGGTAATTTCCGGGATGATCGTCTGCATCAGCGCGTGCGTATAAAAGCTGTCGCGGGCGAACATCTGCGCGTAAAACTCGCCGAACCCGCCGCGCACCACGGTGTTGTTGTCGAGCGTATAGGCGAAGCCGAGCCGCGGCGCGATGTTGTTCTTGTCCGCGTGCCGGTTCGGCGGCAGAAACGGTTTGATCTCGAGACCGAGGTTCTCGGCAAACGCGCCGATCTCGACGTCGTAGCGAACGCCGGCATTGACCGTCAGTTTCGAGCCGAGCGTCCAGTCGTCCTGGAACCATGCCGCCGGCATGTGCTTGGTCTCGTGCATCTCGGGGCTGCCGATCGCCTTCCGGTAGCGGACGATCACGCTGCCGGGAATCGAATTGAGCTGCCACGTCGACGGATCGTTCCACACCGGGAACAGCTGCTGGATGTTGGCGGGCACCGGACCACCGCGTGCATCGAGCCATCCGCGGCAGTAGTTGCACCACGACATGTCGGTGATCGTGTTGTACAGATACTCGCCGCCCGTTTTCACGTCGTGACGACCCTTCGCCGCGAAGGAAAAGTTGAAGTCATCGCGGAGGCTGTAGGTCGTGGGATTCCACCGGAACGGTGTCCGTCCCACATCCGACAGACCGGGGCCGATCGAAAGCCCGTTGTTGAACTGGATCTTTCCGACCTGCTCGTTGCCGATGTACGACGTCTCGTCGTCGTACTGCCGGAACACGCCCGCCGCGACGATGTTCACCGTGCGGCTGGTGGCCTGCGTCATTTGCGCACCGACGCGAATCATCTTCGCCAGCTCGCGCGTCGCAGCTGACGGATGATCCGTCGAACTGTTCAGGTCGAACCGGTTCGGCAGCAACTGACGCCAGTAGTTGGTGCTGACCATCAATCGGCGCTGCCCGCCCAGAGCCGCGTCGAAGCGGGCGCCCGACTTATGCTCGGTCCGCGTGTTGACGAGGTCCTGGTTGAACGTGGGGTACGGCGTCGTGAACGCGATGTCGCGCGGCTCGCGCTCGAACTCCCAGTGCCCGAAAATGTGCATCTTGTCCTTGCGAATCGGGCCGCCGTAGGTGCCAACAATCTGCTGATCCGAATACGGCAGCACCTGATGACGGATGAAGTCCTCCGCCCCCCATTTCGAGTTACGGAAGTAGCCGGAGAAGCTGCCGACGGGCTGATTGGTCCCGGACTTGGTGATCGCATTGACCTGGATGCCGGCCGAACGGCCCTGCGCCGCATCGAACCGGTTGGTGATCACCTGGAATTCGGCGATCGCTTCCCGACTGAAGTTCGGATTGGTGAACGTGCCCGCGACCGTCTGCGTCACCTGCTGCCCGTCCATCGTCAGGTTGTAGGTGCCCTGCACGCCGCCGCTGCGGCCCGTCCTGGCGACGGGGCCGCCGGTCCCATTCGTGCCTACCTCATTCGCGCGCGAGCCAGGTGCGAGCATGACGAGATCGACCCAGTTGCGGCCCGACAAGGGAATCTCTGACAACTGCTTCGCGTCGAGATTGCCGCCGACCGCCGAGTTCTTCATATCGACGAGTGGCGCTTCACCCGTGACCGTGACGGACTCCTGCACGGTCGAGGGCGCCATCTGCAGATCGAGCGTGGCCGTTTGTCCAACGAGCAGCGTGACACCGGTCCGCGTGATGGTCGCAAATCCGGCGAGCTCCGCGGAGATCCGGAAGTCGCCGATGCGGACGGGGATGCGGTAGACACCGAGCGTGTCGGTGACGCCGACAAACTGTGTTCCGGTTGCTTCGTGCAACGCGGTGACGGTAACGCCCGGAAGAACGCCGCCGGTTGAATCAACAATCTTGCCGGTAATCGTGGCTTCCTGTGCCGACGCCGCGTGCGGGAGCGCGAGCAGCGCGCCGACGACGGCCACGACGACACCGAGCCGTCGAATATGAAACATGAAAGCTCCTTCGGTGAAACCTCGCCAATAATAGTCGAATGCCGATGACACGCCGATCCTTCGTCACCGCGGTCGGTGGCTCGCTGACGGTCTTTTCGCGGTCTCCACGCAGTCAGGCGCAAGAGCCGTACGTCGAGTTCGCCTTCCGGCAGTATCACAACCAGACGCCTGCGAGCTCGCTGCACAAGCGGTTGGTTGAGATGTGGGACTCGGTCTTCAAGGAAAGCGGTCAGCGGCTGGTTTGCAAGGTCTTCGCGCAGAACAACAACATCCAGGGAAGCGATCCGGCGGCGCTGAAGGCGCTCGTCGCGGGCGAAATTCAGTTCTTCACGCTGATGGGAGGCATTCTCGGGACGCTCGTGCCGGCCGCCGAAGTGCAACAGGTGCCCTTCGCGTTTCGATCCGCGGCGGATGCACATCGAGCGATGGACGGACCGCTCGGCGAGTACCTGATCGAAGAAATGGCCGCCAAGGGCATCCACAGTTTCCGGACCGGCGGGTTTGACAACGGCATGCGCGAAATCACCGCACACAAGAAGATCACCACGCCAGCCGATCTCGTCGGGCTGAAGATGCGGGTTCCCGCAGGTCAGCTGGTCGCCGATACCTTCAAGGCGTTCGGGTGCGAGCCGGTCATCATCAACAGCGACAGCATCTACGCGGCGCTGAAGGACGGCCGGGCGGACGCGCAGGAAAATCCGCTGACACTGGCCGATCAGTTCAACCTGTACGAGGTCGTGAAGTATGTGGCGATGACCGACCACATGTGGTCAGGCTTCAACCTGCTGGCACACCGTCCGACGTGGCTGCGTATCCCCGCGGACTTACAAGCCATCATCGATCGCAACGTCGCCAAGTACGTGAGACTGCAGCGGCAGGATCAGATTGCGGCCAATACGCGACTGCGCACGGACCTCGCTGCACGTGGGCTCGAATTCAACACCCCGGATCCCGCGCCGTTTAAGAAACAGCTCGCCGGTGTGTATGCGACGTGGAAGGAAACGCTCGGCTCACGGTGCTGGAAGCTGCTCGAGGATAGCGTCGGCAAGATACAAACGTAGGACTCTCGGTCACGTATCCACTCCCGGCTCCAAGCTCGGCGCCGCGGCAAAACGCTGGCGTCAGCTCGTTGGTCCACAGCCTCGTGAGCGAAGATGCAGCTTTCGATGCTCGACGGACTGCGCCTGTGAAGCCGCCGCCGCGTTCCGCACGACCGAGAGTCGTCAACGCTAAACGTGGTGATGACGGTTGGACGAGCTCCGTTCGCCGTGTTCCAGCGGTTCTTCCGCTTCGTCGATCCAATAGCCGACAGTCCCGACGAGCACGATCACGACGAGCACAATGGCAGCGACGATCAGCACCAGCGTCATGCGGTCCTCACCCCGGGATCAAAACGCGTTGCCGATGAACGGCAGCATCCGACCGAAATACATGACGCCGATGGACAGAACCAGCGCCGACGCCCCAAGAAGCTTGCCCGACAGCGGCGCCTCCGCCGACGCCGGCAGCGCCCACGCCTCGTCGTAGACCGTGAGCACCAGATAGTTCACCCCCGCGAGCATCAGCAGAATGACCTTGTAGTGAAACGCCACGTTCTGCGTGTACTGCTCCGACGCGGCGATGAAGAAGAACATTCCGGTGATGAAGTTGATCCCGAAGCCCATGAGCCCGAACGGCAGCAGCCGGTGGACGGAGGCAAACGACATCCCGCGGAGCCAGCCGACGAGCCGGAGGTTCACGATCATCAGCACGCCGAACATCAGCGACATGCCGAGAAAGTGCAGCGTCTCGCAGGTCGGCCACACAAACGGGTGCTGCAGCACGAAATCCTTGATCGCCGCGGCCGATATCAAGGGCGTGCCGGCAGACTGCCCGAACAACCCGGCGTACTGACCGCCGGAGATTTCGGGATGCCGGATGTCGCCGCCGATGTTGGCCGCGCGCGCCACGGCCGCCACGGTCATGACCGCCAGCACGAGCACCGTATACGTCAGCCCCTTCGTCGGCCACCCGATGCGGCGCATCCGCCACAGGACGAGCCACGCGAAAAAGCCCGTGATCTCCATCATGATGAACGACGCCAGCGCGGCGTCGTTGTGAGCGACGACCGCCTCTGCCGACACACCCGCCTGCCCCTTCAGCGTTTCGGCGGCGGCCTGACCGCTGACATACACCGGCAGCGTCGCCAGCGCGATGAGGAACAGCACTTCGAGGCTGACCTTCTTCAGATGATCGTTCTTCCGGACGAACGACAGCAGGAGAAGGCCGAGGCCGAGAATCATCCCAATCGTCGGGAAGTGATTGATCAGCAGATGAACGTGCGCGAGGTCCGCTTGATTGGCAAGTTCCGGCATATCAACCTACGTAGGCGAGAAGCCGGCCAGCCGTGACCGCCGCGCTCCAGACCAGGAGAGAGGTGACCGCAAGGCGCTTGGCCGCGCCAGTAATGACCAGCGGCTCTTTCGTTCCGTCGAAGACCCGCCGCCGGAGCAACACGATTGTGGCGATCCCGGAACCGACGAGCAGCAGCTTGATGAGAAACAGCGGCTGCGTGCCCCGCTTGCTGGCATCCGCGATGAACAGCATCGTACCGGTTGCGAGATTGAGCCAGAATGCGCCCCACATGACGCGGAACAGGCGCTCGAGCGACGACAGCGGGATCCCGCGCCCGAAGCCAAGCAGCCGCAGGTCAATCATCAACGCCGAACCGACGAGCACCATCATCCCAAAGGTGTGCAGGGTGAGGACGGTTGGGTAGGCCCAGATCGAATTCGAGCTAAGAAGCCACGTCGAAAACGCGCTCTGATCAAGCGCACTCAGCATAGATACCCTTCGCTTTCCGGTTTGAAGCCGCGCGAAAGGTAGCCCAGCGCGCGAGTAACGTCAAGGGAGAGCGGGCAGCGAACTGCCCGCTCGCGTTACTGTTGAACTGCGGCGCGGACCCGGAGGTCTGCGGCGCGGACCAATTCAGGCGCGCGCTACCGAGTCGGCGGCGTCGGTGCGGCGCCGCGTCCGCCCTCACCACCGCCGCGCCCGCCCTCAGGTTCCTTCTTCTCCTCGCCGATCTCGACGAAGTCCTTGGGGCCGGCGGGACGGCCGCCCCGCGTCACCCAGTGAATCGATCCTTTGAGATGGTCGTGCTCGGCGACGGCCTTCGACAGCGTGATCGAGTACGACTGCTTGTCGTTCGGCATGAGCTTCGCGACCTGCCACTCGGCGACGTTGCCCTTCGTCTTCCGATCACCGTGTACGCCCTTGTAGCCCGTGCCGGTCGCCGTCACGACCTTCGTCCCCGCAGGAACCTCGATCTGAATCGTCGCGTTGTCTGCCTGCACGCCCTTGTTGGAGACATCGATCTTGTAGGTGAAGCCGTTGGGCGCCTGCTCGGCCGCGCTGATGTTCGTCGTAATCGGAATCTCGAGACCCAGGCTGACGGCCCAATCGTAGATTTGCTTCAGCTGATCTTCCTGCAGCCGCGTGCGCGAGTAGTCGCCCATGCGGACCGCGCGGCAGTATGGATTGCCAGGACCAACCGCTTCGCAGTGCTCGGGCATTGCCTTCGTGTGGTCGTACACCATGTGCTTGAACCATTCGAAGTCGCCATTCGCCTCGGCGATGCCGCGGCGCGGCGTATCGAGAATCGGGGTGTGACACTGGGCGCAACCGATCGTCGACAGCGCAACCACCTGCCCCTTCGGCGAATTCTCGGGCTGTGGGAAGCGCCACGCGGCGGGCTCCGGCACGCCCGGAAGATTGCTCACATACGCCCATAGGTCCGCAAGCTGCTTCTGGTTGAACTGCGGGAAGGATGGCATGACTCCCCACGGTTTCATCACCGCGTGGTTGAACTGTGCGAATGTGATCTTGCGTCCGGCGAGATCGGGACCGTAGCCACCTTCGCCCTTGGCGCCATGGCAGTTCTTGCAGGACGTGGTGTTGCCGTCCCAGAGCGCCTTTCCTGCAGCCTGATCACCGGCTGGACCCGCCGTCTGCGCCGCGGCAAGCGCCGCGAAAACCGGTATCAGAATGAGCGCGAGCAAAACTCTTTTCATAAGCCACTCACCTCGTGGAGCGTCGCGTTTATTTACCGTACGATTCCTGGTCCTTGAGCTTGCCGAGTTCGTCGAGTTCATGGTTATTCGTGCAATAGAACTCGTACACCTCGCCGTTGCCGAGCGTCCATCGGCGCGGCGCCGACGTCCACGGCTTGGCCAGCACCTTCGGGTCGTCTACCGTGATCTGAACGATCAGGTAATTTTTCGAGGGACGAGTATACCGCTCCGTCACCTTCATGGCGTCGCTGTGGAACCAGCCCGTTGGCATGACGTAGGTCCGCTCGTCGAATCCAGACGAATTGACCACTAGCGTGTCCCCTTCCCAGTGCGTGGTGCTCGTGCCATGGAACCAGGGCTCCGGGTCCTTCGGCACAGGTCGCCCGTCGGTGTACACGAGCCGCCAATTGTTCAGAACCTCATATAACTGCGCCATCATCGTCGGCGTATGGACGATGACTGTGGAGTACGGGTTCTGGAGCCAGATGGCGGGGAGACCACGCGGCATGCAGTTGACAGACGATTTCGACAGCTCGAGCTCGACCGGCGTCATCGCCTTGATCTTCGCTTCCGCCCAAGGCTGAAACGCGGGCTTCTCTTCCGGCGTCGCTCGTGGATCGAACTGCCGGCGCGCGGCCGGATCGACGCCGTCTCGGCCGCTCACGCCCTGACCCGCGCTGTTGGGCAGCCAATGACCCGACAGATCAATGTGACCGTCCGGCAACCGCGGCGGTGGACCACCTGGCGGCATCACTTTGATCGCGTACTCAGTAGTCCTGTTCTGGGCGGCTTGAGCGCCGCGACCTTGCCCGTGCACGACGACTGCGTGCACGCACATGAGCGCGACCGCCGCGCCGCAGAATATGCCGGAATACATGCGTGCGCTCATATCGACTCCTGACATCAGTCCTGCAGTTGTCCCATCTGTCTGAGAACGCCGTCCGCCGCGAACTTGAGAGAGCCAGCGGCCGCATAGTGCTGCCGGCCGTTCTTTGCCTCGCAGCCTCTCACCCACACTTCCTTACCAATGTTGTCCTTGAACAGCTGAAGGGAGGTGCCGGCCCGCCGCAGCGTAATCAACGCGTATGTCTGGAAAGACCAGTTGTGCACCGTGCCGTCGGTGTCCTTCACGTCGACATAAAAGAAACCGTGAGGGTTGGTCCATTCGACTTTCGTCAGCGTGCCGGTGAAGTCACGGCACTTCGACGCGTCGAATTCGGCAGCGAACGAATGGTGTGCAAACGACGGCGTCGTCATCAGCACAACGGCCGCCGCGGCGACCGCAAGGGTGAACGTCCGCGCAATCTTCATGAGAACCTCACTCGTTAGAATCCGTACTTGATTGCAAACTGCATGATCCGGGGATCACCGGTCTGCGTGTTGATCTGGCCGAAGGTCCCTGCGTCGAGACTCGTATTCGGATCGCCCCAGTTGAAGTTGTTGAACAGGTTGAACGCCTCGATGCGCAGTTCCATCGTTCTGCCTGCGCCGAGGGTGAGTATCCTGGCGACGGAAACGTCCACTTTCCAGAAGCCGGGACCTTCGATGGATCGCGCCTCTGTGTCGCCGAGCGTGCCCGGCGCCGGAAAGGCGAAGGCCGCCGCATTGAGGTAGTTCGTCAACGATTTCGCCGCGTACGGGTTCTCAGCCACTTGGTCCACGCGCTGGGTGGGGATGCCGCTGAATGCCCTGTCCTGGGTCGTCGTCACCGTGAGCCAGTTCCCTGTATTCGCGTTCAGGATGCCCGACACGCGCCAGTTCGAGGCGACGATACGAAGGGTCTGGTTGCTGAACTGCGGCGCCTGAGCACTCGCCGTGAAATTAGCGATTTCGCGCTGATTATATGGGCAATTGCCGCGATCGTACGAGGGATCGCCCGGCTTCAGCCACGTCGCATTGAACTGCACGAAATTGCCGGTCACCGGCGTGTCCGTCGTGCAGCGCGACACCGTGTAATTGCCGCCGACGCTCAGCCCGTTGGCGGCCCAACCTGCGAGAACACTCGTCGGGCATCGGTGTTGGCGCGGCCGTGGAACAGACGGGGTAACTGACGCCTCTCAGCGTGCTCGGGCCGAGCCCCATATAGATCCCGGGATTAAGCGCTTCCTGCCCCCAGATGCGGTCGAGATACGTGCCGAGTAACTCGCCGCAACCTGCCATGCGGTGCCGATCCGCCTTTCGACAGTGCCCGGCACGTAGGCATAGATCGGAATGCCGAGGGCCGGCCCGTCGAAGAACTTGTCAGCAGGTGAGTTGTTGAACCGGGATGTACAGAGCGGGTACTGCCGCTGTCGGAGCCGTGAGTAACGATCAGGGTCCGTCGGCGCCAAGCCTGCGGGCCACCGGCTGTGGCCTGGCGAAGTTCGTCGCTGCTACAGCGGCGTTCGGCTGCACGTCGGTCAGCTCCACCGTCATCTGCATGAACGTCTGACTGACGACTCGCTTGAACGGCACCTTCACGCCCGCGACGTCGCGGAAATCCGAATAGTCAATCTGCGTCGGCACGAAACCGACTGGCGTGAGCGTCCACCTCACGGCCCGGACCAGCAGTCCAGACGGCGCGAAGTAGAGGTTCGCGATCGGCTGCCGGTCGTCGTCGATCCCCTGCACGACCGTGACTTCCTCGTCGTTGAGCACCGCCCGCCCGATGCGCCAGTGCGGATACGCCTTCGGGATACCGGCGGGAAACGCGACCAGCGCCTCGAGGCGGGCGCGATCCAGGTTGCCCTCGGTGAGCGCGACGAGCGGAATCGCCGTATCCGGGCCGGCCATCCATCCGTTCGCGCCGTTGAACGCGCGAATGCTGTTGCCCGCGTTCATGTGGACGATCGTCGTGTACTGATTTGGCGCCTTCGCGAAGATGTCTACCGGAACCTTCTCGAACAGCGTGTCAAAGCCCTCGTAGGTCCCCTTGGCGGCGAAACTC
>Ga0068860_100002591_pt1 | contig 18922 bp, 18 predicted proteins | sample KBSSwiS32_FD_66597 | JGI IMG/M metagenome (GOLD analysis project Ga0068860, IMG submission 66597) | Switchgrass rhizosphere microbial communities from Kellogg Biological Station, Michigan, USA - KBS Switchgrass S3-2 | ecosystem: Host-associated > Plants > Roots > Rhizosphere > Soil ...
CCGAGGTCGATCTTGCCGTGACGATTGCTCGCCAGCTCGGGTTCGGCTTGGAGAGGAGGCGTGCCGAGGAGGAGTTGCGCAAGACGCAACGGCAATTGGTGTCGGAACTCGCCGCCACCCAACAGCTCCAGAAAATCAGCACCGAATTGATCCCCGCGACCGAGGTCGAGGTGCTGCACGAAAGGATCCTCGACGCGGCTGTGGACATCATGCGTTCCGACTTTGCGAGCATGCAGATGTTCTATCCGCAGCGAGGCGAACTTCGGCTCCTGGCCTACCGCGGGTTCAATCCAACCGCGGCGGCGTTCTGGGAGTGGGTACGGCCGGGATCGGGAAGCACATGCGGCGTCGCACTGGCGACCGGCAATCGATCGATCGTCCCGGACATCGAATTGAGCGACTTCATGGCGGGCTCCGAGGACCTCGAAACCTACCGCCAAACCGGCATCCGTGCCGTACAATCAACGCCACTGGTCTCCCGGGACGGTCACCTGCTAGGGATGATCTCGACACACTGGCGCAACCCTCATCAACCATCGGAACGTGACCTTCGTCTCTTGGATGTATTGGCTCGGCAGGCAGCAGACCTGATCGAGCGCAAGTTGGCGGAGCACACCGCCCAACGGCTGGTTGCCATCGTCGACTCTTCTGACGATGCCATCGTGAGCAAAGACCTGCATGGCGTCATCACGACCTGGAATCGTGGAGCGGAGCAACTGTTCGGCTACACCTCTGACGAAATGATCGGCAAGCCAATCACAACCCTCATTCCGCCGGACAGGCACGACGAGGAAGTCCGTATTCTAGAGTGTATCCGCCGCGGTGAACGCGTCGATCACTACGAGACGGTTCGCAGGCGCAAGGATGGCAGCCTCGTTGATATTTCGCTGACGGTATCGCCCCTGAAGGATCCGGCGGGGAAAGTCGTCGGCGCCTCGAAGATCGCCCGTGACATCAGCGAGAAGAAGCAGTTTCAGGCGCGGCAGGAGCTCCTGACACGCGAGATCCAGCATCGCACGAAGAACCTGTTCGCCGTTGTCTTGGCCGTGGTGTCGAGGAGCTTCGCCGGCAAGTCAACCGTCAAGGATGCGGAAGCAGCGGTGGTCAGCCGTCTGCGTTCGCTCGGGCAGACCCACGTCATGCTGATCGACAAGGAGTGGCAGGGGGCTGATCTCGCCGAGATCGTGCGCGCCGAGATCAGCCCCTACGCCGGTCGTGTGAAGGTGGAGGGGCCTAGCCTGATGCTGACTGCGAGGGCGGCTCAGAACTTCGCGCTTGCCCTGCATGAACTTGCCACCAACGCGGCCAAGCATGGGGCACTGTCGAACGCGACTGGGCGGGTCCACATCTGCTGGTCCAAGCACGCATTGAACAGTTCCAACGAATTTACTTTCCGTTGGCAGGAACAGGGTGGGCCGCCGGTGTGGACGCCAACGCAGAAGGGGTTTGGAAGCGCTGTGCTTGAACAAGTGATGGCGGAGCACTTTGAAGTGCCTCCGCAAATCCAGTTCGCGCTGGCCGGCGTTATCTACGAGCTCAGCGGTTCGCTTGGTACCCTCGTACAGACGAGCGAATACTGCCCGCCCGAGGACGCCCATGAGCCTGCATGACAGACCTCTTTCCGGTCGATCCATCCTGATCGTCGAGGACGAACCGTTGATTGCGTTGGAGATTCACGCCGCTTTCAACGCTGCGGGAGCGAGCATCACATCGGCCGCCGATACCCAGGAAGCCTTGCGCATGATTGACGTGCCAGGCCTTTCGGCTGCGGTGGTCGACATCAATCTTGGTCGTGACGATTGTTCAGTTGTTTGCGAGCGGCTTTCACGCAACGGCATTCCTTTTGTCTTCTATACAGGAGATGCGCGCCCCGAAATCATGCTCAAGTGGCCCAACGCACCGGTCTTGACCAAGCTCGCGGACAAGGAGCGCATTGTCGAGGTCGTGGCAGGCGTGCTGCGCGGGTAAACCGCGACGTTGCCGCTGTACCACATGCGAATGCTCCAAACCCTCCGACGGGCACGGTTGCTCTACCCGTAGCCAAGAGCCCTGTGGCTAGACTGCCGATCGACGCACACGAGGGTGCGCGTCGCGGATACCCAGTCGGCTGGGTGATGGTTCAGGCTGCGCGGCACGCGTTGCCAAGCTCGTCGCAAAGAGTTTTTGCCGACACCGGCTTTTGCAGTATGCGTTCGCTGGCCTCCGTCCTCACCAGCGGACGTGGGAAGGCACTAACCACCACGAAGGGAATGTCGCGCTGCTTCAGCGCCACCTGCAACGGCTCACTGTTGCGGTCCGCCAAGACGAAGTCCACCACCGCCGCATCGAGCGTTGATGCACTGGCGGATGACCTGAGGAACCTCATTGCGTCGCGCACGCTCGCGAACGTGCCGATGACCTGGGCACCAGCTTCCGTCAGATGCGAGGCATAATCCATCGCGATCAGTGGCTCGTCTTCGACAACAAGGACTCGCTTGCCGGCAAGGGGGCGCAGATCAGTGTTCATGGAGGGCGTCTCATCGCAACTTCTTCCTGGAGTGATACCGCACTAGGAGAACGACAGTGACTTGGCACAGTTCCCTTGTCCGCCTTGGCTCAAGCTTCAAGAAAAGTATGGTCGTGCGCTTTGTGAGCGGCAGATTCCGCCACGAGGCGCTTGCCCAAGCGCCTCACGGGGACGCGCACATGCGCCAGCGGCCGCCGAATAACGACGGCTGCTCTGGGTCATTCGCGTCGCGTTCGCCCCGCCGGTCAGCGACCGCTCGACCTCAGCTACCGGACAATGAGCACATCGCCGCGAACTGGCGCTGTGTGCCATGAGCGACATCGAACGCGGGTCTCAACTCCGGCCGCTCGCGCTATGTCTTCCCGTTCGCGCGTCCACGGATTTCCGCGAGACTGCCCCCGAAATAGAATGTGTTGACCGGTAGATCATCGCATTCCCCGTCGAGGATCGCCCGGCAGCCTTCGAGCGCATCTGCGAGGCTCACATAACTTCCGGGCCGTTTGGTCCAAGGCTCGGCGAAGAAGAATGGCTGGCCGAAGAAATTCTGCAGCTTGCGCGTGCGAGCGAGCACGAAGTCGGTGGTCTCCGAATTGGCAAAGCCATCGCCTGCCCACATCAGGGTTAGCGCCGCCCTGACGCGCTCAGCGATCTTCGCGTGCTCCACACTGACGGCACCTGTCTCGAATAGCCCTGAGCGGGACGTGAGCACGTCGATACCGGGATAGAGCTTCGACTTGATACGCGCGCGCGAGACATGAACGACGGTGTCAACAGGGGAGAGCGTCGCCAAGGCTTCTGCTGTCCATGGTCCGCCCTCGGAGCGGAAAAAGAAGGTCTGTACTGCGCCGACGGTACCCTCGCTGCTACCCTCTTCCTTGAGCTCGGCGGCCAGCGAATAGTCCGGCTCGAGTGCGCGTGGCCATTCGGCCGATGGCGGCGCTAGGATGGCAAACATCGAGACGCGGTCGCGACCACCGCTGAGACGCCGCACGATCTCTTCCATGACGACAGTAGTCCCCGCACCCATTTCGCCGGCGAGGGCAATGGAGCCGCCCGCCACAATCGGGCACATCACGTCGATAGCTTTGATTCCCGTCTCGGCGAGCTTGCCTTGTGCAGTCGCGAGCGGTGACGGACCTGCCAGAAGCGGGACGATCGGGTTGAATGGTAGACTGGTGACTGGCGCGACGCTGGTGCGGCCCGGGCTGAACACGGTCGCGCCCCGCGGGAGCGCGCCCGCGCTCGAATGGACGACGCCGCGCACACGCCCGTCGCCCATGCGCTGGACCACGTGCACGTTGACGGCGCGACTGTTCGCCTCGTCGCTCACAGCAAGCTCCGCGAGTATGTCCGGCGTTGCGCCTGGATCGAATAGCGCCTCCACGACGCTCCCGCGTGCTTCGACCAGGCGGCCGATGCGATTGGCGAAATCGTCCGGCAGGCCGTGCGCCTGGAGTGTGTCCTTCAGCATGGTTAGCATCCTCCGTCTCAATTGCTTACGTGCTGCGTGCAACCGGTTGTTTACGGTCGGCACAGAGAGACCCAGGAACGTTGCGATGTCCTGGTGCGAGCACTCGTGCACGAAGAAAAGGGTCGCCGCCTCACGCAGCGCGTGCGGCAAACCCGCGATCGCAGCGAGCGCATTTGCCGCTTCGTCACGATACTCGGCGACGTGATCCGCGCCCGGAGCCTCACTCGGCACGGCCTCGCGGTGCCCAATCCCGGGCCCTGGCAGATCACAGGCCAGCGGGTCCACTGACCGGGAGGAAGGAAGATGCGAAGGTCCGCTCCGGGTCACAAGCACGCATCCCAGCAGGCTCGCAGGGACGAGGCAAGTGCCTCAGTAACCGGACGGAACCGCTGCAGCGCAGCGAACGGGGCAAGAGTGCCAATACCGGTCATGGTCATCGGCGAGCAGTCGTGTTGCGATGCGTTGAAACCGTGCGGTCATAAATTTGCCAGACTGCGTGCCACCGTCCATTGGAACGGAGAGGCTAGGTACTCATGGCCACCAATTTTCCGCTAGAAGAATTCTTGCGATCTGACGATGCGGCGGGCGGTGCCTCCGAGGCGACCATCTCGCATGCCGAAGCGACGTTGGGCGTTCGGTTTCCCCCAAGCTACCGGTCTTTCCTCGCTCACTTCGGTGCCGCCTACTGTAATGGCCTCGAGCTCGCCGGCCTATTTCACCATCCAGACAAGTCCGAGTGGCTGTCGAGCATGACCAGCAAGTCCCGACCACTGACGGAGGCGGAGTGGATGTATTCGGCGAGCTCCGGCACAACGACACCTTTTTCCCGCGGAAGACCCCTTCTTTGGCGCCACGTCGTGACACAGAATCTCCGAAACCGCCGATTTAGCCGGGGTCATATTGAGCCGCGCTATGTGGCGATCAGTCAAGATGACCGCGACAGCGCCTACACCTTCTACCTTGATACCGGCGCGCCGGAGGTAGAGAGCCCCGTTGTGGTTCTTGGGCCCGGACTAGACTATGCGCCCCTCGCCGCAGATTTCAACGCCTTCGTCGTTGCCTGCTTCAATGGAACGCTTCCCTGGTTTGTCAGAGACCCAGTGACTCCAATTGATCTCAAGTGGGGACCTCCGTGTCCCTGCCTGGCCCCCGGGGTTCCGGCTGCCATTGTGACTGGTGATCCCACAAAGGAGGGGCTCTACGTAATACGCTTGAAAATTCCAGCCGGTTACAAGATTCCTGCTCACACGCACCCGCAGGATGAGCACCTCACGGTCATATCGGGAAGCTTGTACTTCGCGCTGCGTGGCAAGCTGGACGAGGCAAAAGCCAAGGCGGTCAAAGCTTACGGGAATGCGCAAGCGGCAAAACGTATGCCGCACTTTGCGTTTACGACCGAAGAGACAATCATTCAGGTGCACGGGCTGGGTCCACAACGGATCACGTTTGTTGATGCGGCTGATCACGCGGGGGACTAGCGGATAGTATATAGGAGGGCGGGGTAGCTGGTGCGCGAAGGGGATAGTAGGCAGGGAGCGATGATCTATCTAAAAAACAATCGCATCTACGTGTTTACGAGTGCCGTCGTTGGAAACTCGTTCGCAACGCCTGACGTATGCCATGCGCAGCATCTGGTTAGCGTGTCGGCGTCCGTTTTGGGGCGTGACGTTCTCACCGCAATCCGCGCGAGCGTGAAGGTCATCAGCTCGGAAGAGTACAACGAGCGTCCCAATCCCATCACTGCCGCTACCGGCAAGAAGGTGGACTACCGGTTCAGGAAGGGTTTGGGCATGGTCGATGTCGGCCAGCCGAAGCCGGCGGAAGAGATAGTGATCGTGCCCTATCGCTTCTGTAGGGCAAACGGATATCCCGTCAAGGAATCGAAGGTGACCTTCCCAAAGATGTGGACACTGAACAGCTCGGACAAGCTATCCTTGAAAAACTCCTCGAATCACAACGAATGAACTCGTAGCCTTGGCCGAACCTCTTGACGCACTGTTGCCTGTCGCTCGATTGAAACGCACGCGAAGCAGGACTTTACCCAAGGGAACGGGATGACCGATGTGGGTCATCTTTCTCCATTTGACCGAGGGCTTAGGCACGGGGAAAGTAACACCGTATCCTGACGTGAGTGGCTCCTGGCCCGAACGGGGCAAGAGTGCCAATTGCAGTCATGACAACGGCGATGGCAGGCGCCTTGGCCGCCGCTACGAGTACAACCGCTTACCCATGCTGACCGCTCCTCGACGGCGTACGAGCCGCTCATAGAACCTCACGACCGCGCTGTTGGAGGTTCGGACGCCGGCGCACATCCGCCTTGGGTGATGCCTTTGGCACGACGGACAGGCACTTGACGTAGTGCGCTTTCTGTTCTCCCAGCCTCGATCGCCTGATAGGATAGCAGCCCTACCGTCTGCGCCAATGATTTCAAAGAGAATGAAATGAGACCGTATTGCTCTGCAATCAGTCTTGCCGTTGCAATTGCGACAATGACGACGTGGGCCGCAGCCCGCGACAACATCTGGGTTGTGGGGTCCTCTACCGCCCAGCCTTTCACCAAAGCCGTGGCAGAACGAGTGGCAAAGGTCACGGGCACGCCGGCGCCAATCGTCGAGAACACAGGGACAACTCCTGGGTTTTGGGCCTTGTGCAGCGGCGTTGGCTCGGTCCATCCCGACGCAACCAACGCGACGCGACGCATAAAGAAGAGCGAGTTTGAGGTCTGCCAAAAGAATGGAGTTGAGATTGTCGAACTCGCGGTGGGCCTCGATATCCTTGTGGTGGCGCAGTCGCGCGCCGGCCCTCCCATGAAGTTAACGCCCGCTCATATGTTCCTGGCTCTTGGCAAGGACGTTCCCGACCAGGAAGGACGACTAACTGCCAATCCGTACAAGACGTGGTCGGAGATCGATCGCTCCCTGCCGGACATCATGATCGAGGTGCGGGTTCTCCCACAGATATCGGGCACCCGAGATGCAATGCAGGAGCTTTTCCTGCAGAAAGGAGCCGACAGTATTCCCGCCCTCGCTGCGCTTTTCAGAGGTGATAGTACGCTACGGGCGACGGCGAAGGTTATGCGCACCGATAGCAACTTTGTCGTGGTTCAAGAGAACCAGGACGCGATCGCTCGTGCTCTAGTCGCCAACCCCGATGCCTTCGGCGTCTTCGGCTTTCGGTTTCTTCAGGCGAACAGAGAGACTCTCAGAGGCGTGTCGATCGACGGCACTGACCCCACGGAGGAGAACGCCTACAGCGGAAAATACAAGGGAACGCGGAAGCTTTACCTCTATATCAAGAAGGCACATTTCGACTTCATTCCTGGCCTCGACAAGCTAGCTCCAGAATATGTATCCGGTGCCGCGCTTGGTCCGAACGGCTACCTTCTGGCGGCGGGCTTCGTCCCGTTGGGTATCGATGACTTGATGAGCACGATCGCCCTCATTGACGCGATGACACCCCTGCGTGGCGAGACGTTGAAGGACTGACTGCAGCCGCCGATCTGCGCCCACTTCATCACCGCCATTGAGCATCAGATTCTGGCGGCAACGAAACCGGGCGAGGGGGAGGGGAATGTCCTTCGGGTCACTTCGTCCGTTCCCTGGCTCGGTTGGCGCCGTCTCAAGTACCCCCGAAAGCCGACTGAACCGCTGCAGCGCCGGGAACGGGAGTGCCATCCCCTGTCATGAGCAGATGCAGCAAAGAACAGGCTTCACCGCAATCCAAAATCCCCGCCGAGATGACAAGCCTCCCGGCGCTGCGCCGCGCTTCCAGCCTCAGCGATGCGTTATCACAACCTAAGGGGCGTCAACTTTTCGACGCCTAGTCAAGGTTTAGTGCCGTTTTGCACCTCTGGCGCAGAGCTTCCCGCAAGGCGAGGCGAATGGGAGAAAGTGCTGGAATGCGTCGCGTCACGTCCATCGATCAGGAAGTTCCCGTGCTCATTGCTGGCGGCGGCCTCATCGGGCTGTCGACGGCGATGTTCCTGGCCCAGAACGGCATCCCGTCGCTGGCAGTTGAGCGCTTGCGCGGTGGCTCCCCCTTGCCTCGTGCTGCCTTCTTCCACATGCGGACTCTGGAGATGTTCCGTAATGCCGGCATCGAGCATGAAGTGCGCGAGCAGTCGCTCAAGGAGTTCGAGCCTGAGGGTGCGCTTGTTATTATGGACTCGCTCTCAGGCCGCAAGCTTGCCGACATCATCGCAAGTCTCAATGAGGGCGTGGATGCATTGAGCCCATGCCGAAGACTGTTCGTGTCGCAACCCGGCCTCGAACCGATACTGCGCCGGCGCGCACGAGCCGCGGGGGGGGAGGTGCTCGAAGGCCACGAGGTGGTTGGTTTCGATCAGGACGCCGACGGTGTAACGCTCATCGCGGAAGATATCGACAGTGGGAGGCAGCGTCGTCTCAGGAGCAAATACTTGGTCGGAGCCGACGGTGCCCACAGCAAGGTACGCGAGCTCCTAAGCATCCCCTTCGACGGCCGCGGCGTATTTTCCAACAGTATCACCATTTACTTCCGCGCCAACCTAACCCGGCAGCTGCTCGGAAAGCCTCTCAGCGTCATTTACATCAACAACCCCGCCCTTGGCGGTTTCTTCCGAATGGAAAAGAGCTGCACGCAGGGCTTCCTGGTCGTGAATACCGTCGGCGATCCCGAGGCCGATCCGCGCGCCGCGGCCGATGCCGCCGCCGATATCAGCGAGAAGCGATTGATCGACCTGGTTCGCGCCGGCGCTGGCGTGCCGGACCTGGACGTGAAGATCGATGGCATCGCACGCTGGCGCGCGACCTCCGACGTGGCGCGTCGGTTTCGGGACGGGCGCATCTTTCTAGCCGGTGACGCCGCTCACCTCATGCCGCCCAACGGAGGCTTCGGCGGCAATACAGGGATTCACGACGCCCACAATCTGGCCTGGAAACTGGCTTTCGTGCTCAGGGGTGTCGCCGACCCGTCCCTGCTCGACACCTACGAGATGGAGCGCAGGCCGGTCGGTAAGTTCACAGTCGAGCAGGCCTACACGCGGTATGTCACCCGCACGGCAACCTATCTCGGAGCCAAGGACTTCCAGCCGCCCGCCAACGATTTCAACATCGAGCTGGGCTACTTGTACAGCTCGCCCGGCGTCATTGCAGAGAATGGCGAGGACAGAGTGCACGACGACCCGCGCCTTACATTCGGTCGCCCGGGCTCTCGCGCCCCGCACGTCTGGCTCTATCGCGGGGGCAAAGAGGTCTCGACAATAGATCTCTTCGGACGTTCGTTCGTGCTGCTCTCCACCTTCGAGGGTGCGCCCTGGTGTGCCGCAGCCCGCGCGGCTGCCGGTCGCTTCGAGAGACTTGAGCTGGAGACCCATTGCGTGGGGACAGCCATGCTGCGCGACCCGGACCTGCACTTTGCAGATGCGTATGGGCTCTCGGCCGCGGGAGCGACGCTGATACGCCCGGACGGTTTCGTCGCGTGGCGGGCAAAGAGCCTGCCGAACAATGCCGAGGAGACTATGACGCGCGTGCTCGGAACAATTTTGGCGAGGTCCAGCGGCCCCAAGAAGGCCTAGCGAGACTTGTCGGCATCGGTGCCCCGGGCTCCACTTCAAAAAGCTTCCGATGTGGTCACGATTCTCGTCGTGACTCGGATCGCCGCGCGTCTGCTCCTCCCCCGAAACCGGACGACCCCGGAACCTGCGTGGGACGGTGGTGCTGCCGGCGGTGATGTCCGGCCAGTTCAAGGTGGCCGAGGCGCCCGCCTCGCTGCTCGGCGGCAAGGCTCCCGACAAAGCCCCCGGCGACGCCCCCGATAAGGCCCCCGACAACGCCAAGCCCGGCGGCGTGCTGGTGCCGGTGGCGGTGGCGGTGGCGCTGTGGGCGCGGGTGTCCAAGGAGATCGACCAGGCCCTGTCGGAGCAGCTCGACCGGCCGGTGCGGCTCAAGCCCAACCAGTGGGCCTCGGGCGAGCGCGTCTGGCTGGTGGCCGTGGCCGGCGACCGGCGCGCGGTGCCGAATCTGATAGACCGGCTGGCCGGTGGCGAGCTCAAGGGCCAGCGCATCAAGATGCGCCTCAGGGGCGCCGGCAACACGGTGGTGGTGAAGACTTTGGGAGAGGCGTGAGGCCCGCCGTCGATGGCTGCGGGCGCATCCTCGTAAGGAGAACGCACGAATGTATATTTCGCCGAAAGCATCCCGCCTGCGCCAGAGGGCGGCGCAGCGCGCCCGCGACAACCGCGCCGAGATCGCAAGGCGCTCGCCAAGGGCGAGATCACCAAGCGCGAAGGCGATCCTGGGAGAATAGCAGGAAAGGCGTCGCGTTGGCTCGACTCATTTCGCGCGTCCAACTTCCTGTCGCAAATTGCGGAACTGTTCCAAAGCCGTCGGCCACCGTGCGTTGGCGGTGTCGAGTTCTAGCGCTTTCAGGAGGAGCGCTTCGGCCAGGGGAGCATAGTCGACAGCAAACCTCTCGTGAAACAGTCCGCCCATCATTAATCCGTACTGAGCCAAGACGCTTCCCGCGGTGCCGACCACGTTCGCGTCGCTTGACTTCTCCAGCTCTTCCCGCGCCTGCGTGGCGAACGAACTCTTCGCTTCCGCAGGGCTGTGCGAGGTTGGCAGTCCGTTCTGGTTCATCATATCCACCCCAAGGATGGCGATTGCGTAAAGGTAGCCCAGGCGCCCAGACCACTGCGCGTCTTGGGGTGCGGCCCGCTGCGCCCCTTTGAGCAGCGCCGCTGCCTGCTGCTTGTCGGATAGCTGGAAGAACCGTGCGGCGTTGCCGAGCACCCTGGGATCGTTGCCGTGCTGTTGCGCCTGTTTCGTCCACAGCCTGGCTGCCTCCGCGTATCCATTCATGTCGGCCAAGGCGTGGCCTGCGGCATCGATGGTCGCCTCCGAGAGCTGAGAGACCTCCGATCCGGGATGATGCTCGATTAGCCACAAGATATGCTGGCGCCGGGCCGCGATGGTTGCCTCGGGTCCATAGAGCCGGCCGGCACCCCGAAAATAGAAGCCGAGCAGCTTGGTCCGCGTTGCCAGATCGTCCGGGTTGCTGGCGAGCGCTGCTTCGAACGCCTCGGCCTCCACCTTGGTGAGGCGGTAGCCGTCCCGCGCGATGCTCGCATAGGTCGGGGGCCGACTTTGCTGAGCCTGGGCGGCCCATTCGACCGGCAGCGTGGCGAGCGCAATCGCAAGTAGGATGCATTGCGACAACTTCACGGTAGACCTCCCCGAGTCATAGAGCGCGTCGAATCTCTTCCAGTACCCGGCTACTGCTAGCCTAAGCGATCGAATACACCACCACTGGCTTGGTCGTAACACGGTGCGAAAAGGTTCAAAACCAACCAGGTGCAGCTAACAAGGCGGCGTCGTCTTGTCGGAGTTGTGATTGAGTGCCGCGGCACGTCAGGGTCATCATTCCCGGTCCGGCACCGGCCTCGGCGCGGGGAATGTTATACCGTTCTTTGACGTGCCCGGCTGCTACCCGGCACGGGGCAAAAGTGCCAGAAACAGAAAGTGTCAGACATGCTATATCATGCCGGCCCCTGATATGGGGCGAGCAGCGATCGGGGGAGAGGCGGATTGACAGAGGCCGACATTCAGCAGCTTAGCGACCGAGCTATAATCATGTCGGGCAGCAGCGTGGGACTGGCACTCATGCGGGCTGACGATGTGCCGATCATCGCGCGATGGAATCAGGACCTGGAGTTCACCGCACGGCTGGCCACTCCGGGCGAAGCGCATACTCTTGAGATGCGCCAGGAGGCGTACAACAAGAACTCGCGGATGAAACCCGACAGTGCCGAGTTCGCCGTGATCGAGCTCAGCACCGGCCGGCTGGTTGGCTTTGGTGGACTTTTCGACATTAGCCGTGCACTGGTTGCCACTATGTTCGTCGGCATTGGAGAGGCCTCTGTGCGACGAAGGGGCTACGGCACGGAAGCCAGTCGACTGATTTGCGAGTACGGCTTTTTCTTTCACAATCTTCACAGCATCAAGGTCGAGGTGCACGCCTATAACGATGCTGCGAGGCGCGTGTACGAGCGTCTCGGGTTCAAGCTCGTTGGACGGCTGCGGGGTGCCAACATGCTCAACAATCGCCGGTACGACGAAATCATCATGGATCTGCTGCGCAGCGAGCTTGAACTCAGACATGCAGCGCGCTTCCGGTGTCTTGAGAACGGCGGCTGACTGCGCCGCGATTCTCCGGTTAGGATGCCGGTGCAGTCGTCATGGTCGTATCCACCGATGGCGTGGTGGCATTGGGGGGCCTGAACACCTGACCCTCGAGCACGAACCGGCATGAGGCGACGAGGTCGCGGTTTCTACGGGCTCGACAGTCGACAATGGATTATCGACCGCACATCGTGGTGGTGGAGGACGAGGCGGCACAGCGCCAGCTTCTGCTCGACTATCTGGCCAAACAGAACTTCCGTGTCAGCGGGGTGGATGGGGGTGCGGCGCTGCGCCGCCTGGTGGAACGTGAGCTGCCGCAGCTCGTGCTTCTCGACATTGGTCTTCCCGGCGAGGACGGCTTCGCGCTGGCGCGCTGGCTGCGTGAAAAAAGTGGGCGCATCGGCATCATCATGGTGACGGTCGCATCCGATACCGTCGACCGCGTGGTCGGGTTGGAGACCGGCGCCGACGACTATATCCCCAAGCCCTTCGAGCCGCGCGAGCTGCTCGCACGCGTGAAAAGCGTGTTGCGCCGCGTCACGGGTACCGCACCAACGTCTGGACCCCGCGTCCGCATGGGCCGGTTCGTGCTGGACCTGGAAAAGCGGGTGCTTTGCGATGTCGACGGCAGCGAGGAGGCGCTGGCGGCGAGCGAATTCGACCTGCTCAAGGTGTTTGCCGAGAACCCCAACCGGCCCCTTAACAGGGACTGGCTGCTAGAAGTCACGTCCCACCGCGAGATGGATGCCTTCGACCGCTCCATTGATCTGCGCATCGCGCGTCTTCGCCGCAAGATCGAACCCGATCCAGCGCATCCGACCGCCATCCGCACCGTGCGCGGCGTGGGCTACATGTTCGTGCCGCCGAAGGACTGAAACCTACGACTCACCTGCATTTCAGTAAGTACACGCCGCAGCTCGCTGGCAAGTGGTCCCAGCGCGTCCCTGCAGGCTGTTCCGTCTCCGGCCTTGCCGGCGCGCTCGATGGCCGCAGAGGTCTCGGCGACACCAATGGCACCGACGGACCGCGCGGCGCCGTTGAGTTTGTGGGCCGTCGCCGCTGCCGCTGCCAGATTGCCCGAGCGAACTGCCGCGCCGATCTCACCCTCGGCCTCGCGCGCCGAGCGCGCGAACTTCCGCAAAAGCGACGTAACCGCGGCCGCATCATCGCCGAGCCAGGCCCCGAGGACGGACCGATCGATCGGCTCAACCTGCCCGGCTCCGGTTGCCACCGTCGGCTCGGCGCATTGATCCTCAACCCGCAGCCAACGCTCCAGCGTGGCCTGCAGCCTGTCCATGCCGATGGGCTTTGTGATGTAAGCGTCCATGCCGATGGTGAGGCAGCGCTGCTCTTCGCCCTTGAGGGCATTGGCTGTCACGGCGATGAGAGGCGTTCGGGTCTCGCGGCCCTCAGCCTCTGCTTCACGGATGCGCTGGGCGAGTTCGTAACCGTCCATTTCAGGCATGTGGAGGTCGGTAAGCACGGCCGCGTACCCGCCTCTCGACCAGGCCTTGAATGCTGCGGCACCGTCATCGGCCGCGTCGGCCGCTATACCCAACAGGTTGAGCTGACGCACGAGCACGTCGCGGTTCACGGGATGGTCGTCGACCACCAACACCTTCGGCCGCTTGCTGCCCTTTCGTTTGGACCTTGGCCGAGACGCGGACTGGGTGAGATTTCTGAGCGGCGAACCCGCTGGCGCGGCGCGGAGTGCGAGCGTGACCGTGAAGATCGACCCCACGCCGACCTTGCTCTCGACCTTGACATTCCCCTGCAGGAGCTGCGCGAGCCGCCGCACGATCGACAGCCCCAAACCGGTGCCGCCGAAACGGCGGGTCGTCGAGCTGTCAGCCTGAGCAAAGGGTTGGAACAGGCCAGCGCACTGCTCGGGGCTGAGTCCAATTCCCGTATCGGTCACAGCCAGCGTCAGAACCGTGCGTCCGGTGCCCAGAGGCTCCGACCCGGCGCTTATCCGGATGCTCCCGCGTTCGGTGAACTTCAAGGCGTTGCCGACCAAGTTGAGTAGGATCTGACGCACCCGCGTAGGATCGCCGATGAGCGCATCGGCTGATCCAGGTGCTATGTCGAGATGCAATGCCAGGCCCTTGGCTGCTGTTTGCTGGCGAAACGTGGCGACGACGCTGTGCACGAGTTCGGACAAGGAGAATGCCGTTTCCTCGAGTTCCAGCCGGCCGGCTTCGATCTTCGAGAAGTCGAGCACGTCGTCGATGATTCGCAACAGCGCGTGCGCCGACTCACGCATGGTGGCGACCGTCTGCTGTTGCGCCTTGCCTAGACCTTCGCGCTCCAGGACCTCGACCATGCCCAGCACGCCGTTGAGCGGCGTTCTGATCTCATGACTCATCGTGGCGAGGAAGGTCGACTTGGCTTGATTGGCGGCCTCGGCGGCGGCGCGCTCCCGCTCGGCAACATCGCGCGCGCTCTCGGCTGCTTCCTTGGCCGCGGCGATGGCCTCCTCGCGGCTCTTCAGTTCGTCGACCAGGCGCGCGGTTTCTATCGCAATCACCGCCTGATCCGCGAAGGTTGTCATCAACTCGACCTCCCGCGCGGAGAAGGGGCGCGGCACCGATCGGGTCAACGCGATCACGCCGATCGGGGCTCCGGTGCCTAGAAGCGGTACACCCAGCATTGTGCGAAACCCGCCGAGTTTCTGCGACTCGCTCCAGGTGTATTCGGGGTCTGCGAGGCAATCGGGAATGTGCACCATTGCGCTCTCTAACGCCGTCCGCCCCACAAGCGTGTTGCGGCTCGGCTGTATGACCTGCCGGCGCATGTACTCTTGGTACGGCTGCGAAAACCCGTAGCTGGCGAAGAGGTGATAGGCGTCTCCTTTTCGCTGGAAGACGAAGGCGCTGTCGGCCTCGCACAGTTGCGCCGCTGACTGTACGAGCGTGTCCAGAACCGCCTGAAGGCTGAACGTCGAACGGCTGATGACCTTGAGCACGTCGCCGGCTGCCCGCAGCGACTCTTCGACTCGCTTGAGCTCGGTGATGTCACGACACACGACCAGCAAGCTGCCGTCCGCCAGTGGCTTAAAATTGAACTCGACGTGCTGCCCACCTGCTGTACGACGGTCATAGCGGTAGCCATCCGGCGCGCGAGTCAGGCTTACGCGCTTGCCGAGAGTGCGCTCGACATCCGTGCCCGGGCCGAAGTCGCCCCGCTCGATCTGAAAGCGAATCATGTCGTAGCCCGAGGCCCCCGGATAGGCGACATCTGAGGGATAGCCCTGGAATTCCATGCACTGGCGGTTGATGAAACGGAGGCGGAAATCCCGATCGAACAGGGCGACGCCTTCGCCCATGTTGTCGAGCACGGTCTGCATCAGAGAGTGACCGTCCTCGGCCGCGTCGAGGATTGAAGGATTGCTTGGCTTCGGGGCCGTGCGCCTGGGCGGCGAGTCTGCAGGCGGATGTGGCATCGACTTCCCCTCCGAACCCATCGTCGCAGATGAGAGTAGCGCCCGTGTGTCGTGGGTCTCTCGATTTGTATCGTTTGTATCGCGCAGCCCAGAAGTCGGCCAATTATCAAGCGCTTCTGACGAACGTTTCCAGCCTTGGTCAAGCTCTTTGCACCCGCGAACGGGCGGGGCTCGTACTCGTGACCTGTGCTCGCGGATCGAGGGTGAAGGCGCCGCCGCGATACAGTCGATACCAAATCGCTCCCGCGGCGATATCGCAACGATACCGACCCTGCATAGCCTCGCGACATCGTTCATCGGCACTGCGCCGAAACGCAATGGACCGAAAGATTAATCGCTATGCAGCACATCGGCCCCGCGGTGGACAATCCGACTGGAGGAGTGGGGCACTGACGTTCGGCGCAATGGAGCCACCACATGCCGATATCCACAAAATGCACGATCGCCCGGGCGGCCCAGTCCCTCGGAACACCGGGGTCCCCGCTTTCGCGTGGTTGCCACAACGGCGATTGTCTTAACCGTGAGCCTTTTCGCGCCCCGCCGGCAGCAGTCGATCTGGGCCCATGCAGGACCGCAGCGCCGACGACCCGAGACGTGCACCTGCTTGTCCCGGACGTAGACCGCGCGGCGCGCTCGTACCGGGACGAGGCCGGCCTAACGGAACTAAGCCACTGGGCCGACCCGACGTTCGGCGGCACAATTCCGGTGTCAATGCAGCGCGGCCTGGCCGGCGTGACGGTAGTCAGCTCGCCGCGGGAGCTTACCGCCTTCCGATGCAGCCCCGGCGCCGACCGCGGGGACCGGACCAATCTTCCTTGTCCATCCCGATGGCATCTCGGTGGAGCTGCCGCCCGCGCCGGCGCAGCAGCCACATCCGAGAAGAAATCCAGCAGCAGTTGAAGTCATCGACCTCGAGGGACCTTCACGGGCCAGGAAGGGCATTTCGCAATGACAATCTGGCATTCTGCAGCAAACCTGCCCAGGCCAACCATCAAAGCGATGGCCCTGTCGCCGTGGATATTGGCCCTGGCAATCATAGCCGCGGGGCTGGCCTCCCCGACCGTGGCTTCACGCGTGCGCGGGGCCGCTGCTCCGATCGAGCATGCCCGCACTACCCCGGCCACCAACGTGATTGTGCCGCCAAGCGCGGAGAGTACCCGCGCGGCACCCGTCCCGGCCGGTGCTCAGCCTTCGCCTCCGGCATTCTCCGATGTCACGTTCCGGTTCGGCTTTCTCGAATTCGAGGATGACGCCCATGTGCCGCCCAGATGAGAGCCGGCACTACCACCACGGCCCCCGAAAAGGTGAAGCGGTTTCGAGTTGTTCGCCGTCAAAGGAGCGTTTGGGAGCGACCATGGGAAGCGTTCTAACCTTTCCATCTCGGGGCGCGCACGTCGAGCCACAGGTTCTGCCCTATGGGGCGTGGCTCACCGATGCACGGTTGTCCAGTCTCGGCTTTTCGGCAAAGGACATTCGACCCATCCGGCGGGGCGAGCCTGTTGGTCGGGTGCTCCGGAGCCAGGCGCCCGTTCGGCTCTCTCGAAATCGAGGATGATGCCGATGCGGCGTCCAGGTGACCACTCGCACGACCACGACCGTCCCAGGGAAGGTGAGGCGATGGAGTTACTCGCGGCAGCGGGGTCGCCGGCGTTGGCATCCGACGGCAATAGGGTCGCCATTGGCACGTCACAGCCACTCGATCGGGTCGTGCTGATCCCCTGCTCGGCAAGCTCCGCTCGGCAATGGAAACCTCTCGCCGACCAGCTGGCCGGCTTCCACCCCGTGGCGCTCGATCTGTGGGGCCACGGCAATCACGAACACTGGCGCGGCATCGGCCCGTTGAGCCTTGCCGAGGAGGCAGCAGCCATCCACGAGGCATGCCCGGATGGTGCGCCATTCCATCTCGTCGGCCATTCCTACGGCGGTGGCGTCGCGCTCAGGTTCGCGCTGGACCACCCCGGACGCTTGCGCTCGCTGGCGCTCATCGAGCCGAGCTCATTTCACATCCTCAAGGCAGCCGAGGGACGCGAAGCGCATCTTCTCGACGAGATTCGAGCCGTCGCGGCGGCCGTCAACCGTGGCGTCATCTGCGGCGACTACGCCAGCGGCATGCAGACCTTCATCGACTACTGGGGCGGGGCGGGCAGCTGGGAAATCCTGCCCGACGACAAGAAGGCGCAGTTTGCACAGCTCGCCGTGCACGTGGCGCATCACTTCTGGGGTCTGATCGAAGAGACTACGCCGCTGGCGGCCTACGCAGCCATCAACGTGCCGACGCTGATTGTGTGCGGCACGCGCTCGCCGGCACCATCGCGTGCCATCACCCGGCTCCTCGCCGACATCCTGCCTCGCGCCCGGCACCGCACGATCCGCAATGCCGGTCACATGTCGCCGATCACGCACCCGGCCGAAGTGAACGCACTCGTCGTGGAGCACGTGCTGGTGAACCACGCTCCGAGCAGCATGCACCCGCCGGTCGTCGTGGCCGCCGGGCCGCCTACGGGCGATCCCCTGCAAGGGCCCGCGAGCCCGGGCCAGGACTGTTCGCCAGAGACGCAGGTGCTCATCCCGGATTTCAATGCAGGAAGATAAGCATGCCGAACCGCATCTCCACCGTCGCCATGGCGAGCCTCGCATCGGCTTTGATGCTGCTGCTCCTAGAAGCCCGAGGCAGTGCGGCGGCGCCCAAGAACACGCGCCAGCAGTGTGAGATCGACTACGATGTCTGCTGGCGGATAGGCTGCAAGGGGTTCACAGGTAAGGAATTGGGTCGGTGCACCGCCGACTGCGATCTCAGGCTTGTGAAATGCAACCAAGAGGCGACGAAGAAGGAAGCCAAGCCCAATAACGACGCGAAGCCGAAAAAAGGCATCAACGGCGTGCCCACCGGCACATGGGTTCCGAACTCGCCGAAAAAAGGCATTGACGGCACGCCCACCGGCACATGGGTCCCGAACTCCCCGAAAAAAGGTATCGGCGGCACGTCCTCCGGCCAATGGGTTCCGAATTCGCCGAGCAAGGGAAAGGGCGTGCCATGCGTACCGGCCGGCGGGACCTGGAATCCGTCCGCTAGCTCCAGCGCAAAAGGACCAATCCTCAGATCCGGCAGCGGACGGCGGTGACGCTCCGCCAATTCTCGACAGCTAAAACCGCACCATCGGCAAGCAAATGCAGGAGACGGCCATGAAGTGCAATGCAACCCTTCCGACTTTCTCTCTCGTGACCGTGTCGTTCGCTGGCATGGCATTCTTTGCCGTGATCGATCAGGTCGAGGCTGGAAAGGGAATCACGGCGAATGGCTCGGGAACGTACAAGGTGAGCCCCATCGTCCGTGGCGGTGTGAG
>Ga0068860_100002592_pt1 | contig 18919 bp, 18 predicted proteins | sample KBSSwiS32_FD_66597 | JGI IMG/M metagenome (GOLD analysis project Ga0068860, IMG submission 66597) | Switchgrass rhizosphere microbial communities from Kellogg Biological Station, Michigan, USA - KBS Switchgrass S3-2 | ecosystem: Host-associated > Plants > Roots > Rhizosphere > Soil ...
TCATGTGCGGAACAGCCTCGTGTACTGCGTCTCGTGCGCCATCGACGCGATCTCGGCGACGAACGCGGCGGACCCGAGGCTCGCCAGCGGGTCAGCGTCGTCCAGCTCCGCCGCCCGGGCCGCCAACGTCTCCACCCGTCCGCGCAGGGCCGCGATGACCCGCTGGCCGTCAGTCTGGCCCAGCGGGACCAGGCGTTGGGCCGCCGAGGCCAGGTTCGCCACCAGACCGTGCAAATAGGCGGTCAACGCCAGGATTCTCGGCGCCCCGTGCGCGGCGGTCAGGCATCCGACGACGATCGGGTAGGCGAGATCCTCGTCCGCCACGGGGTCCAGCCAGTCGAGCGGCGGGGCCGGCGCGACCGCCCGGGCGATCCTCCGGAAGGCCGCGCCCTGGGCGGTGGACTCGATCCGCCGCTCGGCCGTGGTCTGAAGGGCGGCGGCGAGATCGGCGAGCTCCAGCAGTGCGGCGCGGTCGCCGCGCTCCGTCGCCCGATGCGCAAGGGCGAACAGCGCGGCGTCGCTGGCCGCCGCGCCGTGCTCCAGGCCGTCGAGCAACCAGGCCTCCGCGCTCGCCCGGTCGAAAACCAGGCCGTCCTCGACCGCCCACTCCAGGCCGCCGGAATGGGCGAAGGCGCCGACCGGCCAGCTCGGCGACATCCAGGACAGCAAATCGTAGAGGATGTGCGGGGTCATGCGTGGCTGTGCGCGCCGTGGTGGTGGTGATGTCCGCCGTGACCGGCCCCGCCGGCGTAGGCGCCGCCCTCCGGGTCGAACGGCGCGGCAATCCGGTGGGCGTGGCCGCCCAGCCCCTCGACCATTTCGGCGATCACATGGTCCTCGCGGATCCGGATGCGGTCGCCGAGGAGCTGGGCAGGCAGGTGGCGGTTGCCCAGGTGCCAGGCGATGCGGACCAGCTCGGCCAGGCTGTGGCCGGTGATCTCCAGCAGCGGCTCGGCCGCCGCCTGCACCAGCAGGAGCGCGCCGTCGCACAGCCTGAGGCCGTCGCCGTCGCGAAGCTGCACGGGCCTGGCCTCGTTCAGACGGACCTGGGCCCCGTCGGCGGCGGTGAACACGATCCGGCGCCGATGTCGCAGGTCGTGGTCGAGCACCAGGCGTCCGGCCGCCCTGGCCGGATCGAAGCCGCCGCGCGGCAATATCTCCACCACGTCGCGCATCAGAACAGGAAGTATCGCTGGGCCATGGGCAGGACCTCCGCCGGTTCGCAGGTCAGGAGCGCGCCGTCGGCGCGGACCTCGTAGGTCTCGGGATCGACCTCGATCACCGGCGTGGCGTCGTTGAGGATCATCGACGCCTTGGAGATCCCGCCGCGCACGTTGGCGACCGGCAGAACGGCGCGCCGCAGGCCCAACCGCGCGCCGACGCCCTCGTCCATCGCCGCCTGGGACACGAAGGTGATGCAACGGCCCGCCATCGCCTGGCCGTAGGCGGCGAACATCGGGCGGAAGTGCACCGGCTGCGGCGTCGGAATCGAGGCGTTGGGGTCGCCCATCATAGCCGCGATGATCGAGCCGCCCTTGATCACCAGCTCCGGCTTGACCCCGAAGAAGGCCGGCGACCAGAGAACCAGGTCGGCGAGCTTGCCTGTCTCCACCGAGCCGACCTCGTGGGACAGGCCCTGGGCGATGGCCGGATTGATCGTGTACTTGGCGATGTAGCGGCGAACCCGCAGGTTGTCGTTCTCGCCCCGCTCGCCGGGCAGGCGGCCGCGCTGCAGCTTCATCTTGTGCGCGGTCTGCCAGGTGCGCAGCGGCACCTCGCCCACGCGGCCCATGGCCTGGCTGTCCGAGGAGATGATCGAGAAGGCGCCCAGGTCGTGGAGGATGTCCTCGGCGGCGATGGTCTCGCGCCGGATGCGGCTCTCGGCGAAGGCCAGGTCCTCGGGAATCGCCGGGTCCAGGTGGTGGCAGACCATGAGCATGTCGAGATGCTCGTCCAGCGTGTTCACCGTGAACGGCCGGGTCGGGTTGGTGGAGGAGGGGATGACGTTCGCCAGCCCCGCCACCTTGATGATGTCCGGCGCATGCCCGCCGCCGGCGCCTTCGGTGTGGAAGGCGTGGATGGTGCGCCCGGCGATGGCGGCGATGGTGTCCTCCACGAAGCCGGACTCGTTCAGGGTGTCGGTGTGGATCATCACCTGCACGTCGTGGTCGTCGGCGACCGACAGGCAGCAGTCGATGGCCGCCGGGGTGGAGCCCCAGTCCTCGTGCAGCTTCAGCGCGCCGGCGCCGGCGCGGATCTGCTCGACGAGGCCCTCCGGACGGCTGGCGTTGCCCTTGCCGGCGAAGGCCAGGTTGACCGGCAGGCCCTCGGCGGCCAGCAGCATCTGCTCGATGTGCCAGGGGCCGGGCGTGCAGGTGGTGGCGTTGGTCCCCGTGGCCGGACCCGTGCCGCCGCCCACCAGGGTGGTGATCCCGCTGGACAGCGCCTCGTCCACCTGCTGCGGGCAGATGTAGTGGATGTGGCAGTCGATCCCGCCGGCGGTGACGATCTTGCCCTCCGCGGCGATCACCTCGGTCCCCGGGCCGATGGGGATGGTCACGCCGGGCTGGACGTCGGGATTTCCGGCCTTGCCGATGGCGAAGATGCGCCCGGCCTTCAGGCCGATGTCGGCCTTCACGATCCCCCAGTGGTCGATGATGACGGCGTTGGTGATCACCGTGTCGACCGCGCCCATGGCGTTGGTCATCTGGCCCTGGCCCATGCCGTCGCGGATCACCTTGCCGCCGCCGAACTTGACCTCGTCGCCGTAGAGTGTGGCGTCGTGCTCGATCTCGACGATCAGGTCGGTGTCGGCCAGCCGCAGCCGGTCGCCCGTCGTGGGCCCGAACATGTCGGCGTAGGCGGACCGGGAGAGGCGATAGCTCATGGAGCGAGCGGCCCCATCACCTGGCCGCGGAAGCCGACCACGACGCGTTCGCCGGCGAACGGCACCAGCCGCGCCTCCCGCGTCTGGCCGGGCTCGAAGCGCAGGGCCGTGCCGGCGGGGATGTCCAGCCGCTTTCCCATCGCCTGGGCGCGGTCGAAGGCGAGGCCCGGGTTGGTCTCGGCGAAATGATAGTGGCTGCCCACCTGGATCGGCCGGTCGCCGGTGTTGGAGACCTGCAGCACGGTCACCGGCCGGCCGGCGTTCAGCTCCAGCTCGCCGTCGGCGGGGAAGATCTCGCCTGGGATCATGGGGTCATCACCGGATGGGGTCGTGCACGCTGACGAGCTTGGAGCCGTCAGGGAACGTCGCCTCGATCTGGATGTCGTGGATCATCTCCGGCACGCCCTCCATCACCTGCTCGCGGCTCAGGACGTGGGCGCCGGCCTCCATCAGTTCCGCCACGCTGCGCCCGTCGCGGGCGCCTTCGAGGACGAAGTCCGAGATCAGCGCGACCGCCTCCGGATAGTTGAGGCGAACCTTTCGCTCCAGCCGGCGGCGGGCGACCATGGCGGCCATGGCGATGTAGAGCTTGTCCTTCTCGCGCGGGGTGAGATTCACGCGGCGCCTCCGTCAACAGGCCCAGACACGGGGGAGGGGGCGGCCGCCCCGCAACGCCGAGAGCGCCGGCAACAGGGCGTGGCGCAGGGCCTGGCCGTCGGGCGCCAGCAGGCGTGTCACCAGCAGGCCGTTCCAGGCGCTCGCCGCGGCGCGGACCCGTGCGCCCGACAACGCCTCGCGCACCCTCGGCAGCAGGCTGGCCGCCTGGGGCGAGGCGTGGATCATCACCGCCATCGCCCGCGCCCCGCCGCCGATCGCCACGCGGTCCATCAGCCGGTCGACCGGCCCGTCCAGCCGCTGGGCGTCGGCGTAGACCAGCCGCCCGTCGCGCACGATGGTCCAGGTGTCGCGCACGCTGGCCGCCCGCACGGTCTCGCCCATGGCGGCGCGCCCGAACACCATCATCTCGACGCCCAGGAAGCTCGCGTCCGACGCCAGGGTCACCTTCATCCGTCGCGCCAGGCGCGCGCGGTCGAACAGGATGGTCTCCTGCGGCAACCATTCGGCGCTCGCCCCCGAGGCCACGTGCAGGCTCGCCTCGACGCAGGCGTCGTCCCCGGTCGAGCGGTAGATCTTCTCGGCCGCCTGGGTGGCGACCTCGGCGCTGGCGCCTTCGCCCCAGGAAATCGCCAGGTCCAGCCGGTCGCCGCCGGTCAGCCCGCCGCCGGTGTTGATCAGCACCACGCTGGGGCGCTCGCCCGGCGCGACGTTCGGCGCGCGGGCGCGAAGACAGCCGGACTGGAACGCCTCGACCATGCGGGTGCGCGCGCCGCGCCACGCGAAGCCCAGGCGCAGTTCGCCCCGCGCCCGCGGCGGCGCGCCTTCGCGGCACTCGAGCCGAACCCAATCCACGGTACGACGGTCGCCCAGCCTGGTCACCACGTCTGAAGTCGCACGGCCGCTTCGCCGCTCACGGGACCAAGCTCCCAGCATCGGGCGCCGGCGCCCAAGGGGGCGTTTGACGTATTGACCGCAACCTTCGTCGCGCGGCGGCGGGCGGGCGGACCGCCTACGTCAAACGGCCCATTCCCCGTCGCGCGGATCGGGCGAACCCTGCGCAGGCTCCTCTCCCAAGGCGCTTCGCGTCGGCGCGTCGACAATCCCCTGGCGCGCCGAGGACGGGGTCGCGGTCGGCACCTCCTGGGCGGATCGCGACCCGCACCTCCCCAGATCAGACCTACGTCAAACGCCCCATACCGGCCCCGAGGGCGCCGCCGCAGATTTCGCGGGACTTCGAGCGGCAAGCCGAAGGTCCGCAGCAACTTCCGAGGGGACATGGCGGTGATGATCAAGGGACTTAACAGGCGATCCGTCGCCGTACTGATGTCGGCGGGGCTGGCCCTGGCGGCCTGCTCCAAGCCGGCGGACAAGACCGCCGCGGCCGCAGGCGGCGACACCGTCAAGGTGGGCGTGCTGCAGTCGCTCTCCGGCACTATGGCGATCAGCGAGGTGACGGTTAAGAACGCCACGGTGCTGGCCATCGACGAGATCAACGCCGCCGGCGGCGTGATGGGCAAGAAGATCGAGGCGGTGGTCGAGGACGGCGCCTCCGACCCGGCCGTCTTCGCCCAGAAGGCCACCAAGCTGATCGAAAGCGACAAGGTCGCCACCGTGTTCGGCGGCTGGACCTCCGCCAGCCGCAAGGCGATGCTGCCGGTCTTCGAAAAGGGCGGCAACCTGCTCTGGTACCCGGTGCAGTTCGAGGGCAACGAGTGCTCGCCCAACATCATGTATTCGGGCGCCCAGCCCAACCAGCAGATGCTGCCGGCGCTCGATTGGGCCAAGGAGAAGGGCTTCAAGACCTACTTCCTGGTGGGCTCCGACTACGTCTTCCCGCGCACGGCGAACCTGATCGCCACCAAACACATCCAGAAGAACGGCTTCAAGGTCGTGGGCGAAGAGTACCAGGCGCTCGGCGGCACCGACTTTTCTGGCGTGATCGCCAAGATCAAGGCCGCCAAGCCCGAGTTCATCCTCAACACCCTGAACGGCGACTCCAACGTGGCCTTCTTCAAGCAGATGGCCGCCGCGGGCATGACCCCGGACAAGGTTCCGATCATGTCGCTGTCCATCGCCGAGGAAGAGGCGCTGTCAATGGGCCCGGCGCTGGTGAAGGACTCCTACGCGTCCTGGAATTACTTCGAGACCCTGCAAAGCCCCGAGAACGCCAAGTTCATCGAGGCCTACCGCGCCAAGTTCGGGGCCGACAAGGTGACCAGCGACCCGATGGTGCACGGGTATGTGGACGTCTACATCTGGAAGGCCGCCGTCGAAAAGGCCGGCTCCTTCGATCCGGCCAAGGTGCGGGCCGCCGCGGTGACCCTGGACGCGATCCCGACCCCGCTGGGCGCGGTGAAGTTCATAGCCAACAACAGCCTGACGCAGACCGGCTACATCGGCCAGCTCGACGAGAGCGGCAAGTTCAAGGTGATCTGGACCTCGCCGGCTCCGATCGATCCTGAGCCGTACGACCCGGTCACCTTCCCGGGCAAGACCTGCACGATCAGCTAGTTCAATTCATCAAGCATAGTCTGGACGCTTAAAGATGGATCCGGCGTTTCTCCTAGGACAGGTCTTCAACGGCCTGAGCGTCGGGTCCATCTACATCCTGGCCGCGCTTGGCCTCGCGCTCAGCTTCGGCCTGATGCGGGTCATCAACATGGCCCACGGCGAGATCGTGATGCTGGGCGGGTACGTCGCCTACCTCACGATCAAGGCGGTTCCCGGCCCCCTGGGCATCCTGGCCGCCATGGTCGCGGCCTTCGTCGTCGGCGGAGCCCTGGGCGCCCTCCTCGAAACCACCATCGTCAGCCGCCTGGCCGACCGGCCGCTGGACACCCTCCTGGCCACCTGGGGCGTCAGCCTGATCGTCCAGCAGGGCGCGCGCGACATCTTCGGCGCCACCGGGGTATCGGTGACTGCGCCGCCCTGGCTCGAAGGCGCCGTCAACATCGGCCCGATGACGCTGCCCATGAGCCGCCTCTTCATCATGCTGGTGGCCGCCTTGTCGCTCACCGCCCTGGCGGTGCTCATGAAGACCAGCCGCATCGGCCTGCTGGTGCGCGCGGCCAACCAGGACCGCCCCACGGCCTCGGCCATGGGGGTCAGCGTGCGCGGCGTCGACCTCTTCGTGTTCGCCCTGGGCTCGGCGGTGGCCGGCGTGGCCGGCGTGGTGCTGGCGCTGCTGGGCCCGGTGACGCCGACGGTCGGCCAGAGCTACATCGTCACCGCCTTCCTGGTGGTGATCCTGGGCGGCCTGGGGTCGATCACCGGCACCACCATCGCCGCCATCCTGATCGGCCTGGTCTCGGCCCTGGCCCAGGTCTTCACGGACGTCAGCTTCGCCCAGGTCATCACGCTCCTCTTCGTGATCGCCTTCCTGCAGTTCCGGCCCCAGGGCGTCGTGGCGATCCGCTCGCGCGCGCTGGACGATTAGGGCGCACCTCATGACGCTTCCCCCCCTCAAGGCGGCCTTCGGGCTCCTCGTGCTGGCGGCGTTCGCCGCCGCGCCCTTCTTCCTGTCCTCCTACGACCTGTCGCTCACCGGCCGGTTCCTGGCGCTGTCGCTGACGGCCATGGGGCTGGTGCTGCTGTGGGGCGAGGGCGGCGTGCTCAGCCTGGGCCAGGGCGTGTTCTTCGGCCTGGGCGGCTATGCGCTGGCCATGCACCTGAAGCTCGTGGGCCTTGAGACGGGGGAGGTCATGCCGGACTTCATGGTCTGGTCGAACGTCAAGGCGCTGCCCTGGTGGTGGGCCATCTTCAAGAACCCGCTGGTGGCGGCGGCCGGCGTGGTGCTGGTCCCCGCGGCGACAGCCGCCGGCTTCGGCTGGCTAGTGTTCCGCCGGCGGATCGGCGGAGTCTACTTCGCCCTGATCACCCAGGCGCTCGCCCTGGCCTTCGCCACCCTCCTGATCAGCCAGCAGGCCTTCACCGGCGGCTTCAACGGCCTGACCAACTACAAGACCCTGTTCGGCTTCAACGTGAACCGCGAAGGGTTCTCGCACGCGATCTACTGGGCGACGCTGGCCGTCGTGGCGCTGGCCTTCCTGGGCGGTGCGGCGCTGCTCAAGTCCCGGTTCGGCAAGCTGCTGCGGGCCACGCGCGACAACACCAACCGCGTGCGGTTCCTGGGCTACGATCCGACTCCGATCAAGATCGTCGCGTTCACCGTCGCCGGCATGCTGGCGGGCCTTTCCGGCGCCCTTTTCGCCCTGCACGCCGGGGTGATCTCGCCGGCGCTGGTGGGCGTGGTGCCCTCCATCGAGATGGTGGTGTGGGCCGCCGTGGGCGGGCGCGCCAGCCTGGGCGGCGCCATCGCCGGCGCCCTGCTGGTCAACTTCGCCAAGGACAAGATCTCCAGCGTGCTGCCCGAGTTCTGGCTCTACGTCCTGGGCCTGATCTTCATCCTGGTGGTCACCGTCATGCCCAAGGGCCTGGCCGGCATGGTTCCCGAGTTCCGCCTCAAGCCCCTGCGCCTGCCGCGCCGCACGCCGAAGGCCGCCACATGACCGCGCTCCTGGACGTCGCCGAAACCCCGGCCGCGGCGGAGGCCGCGACGCCCTTGCTCCGGATCGAGAACGTCACCGTCGACTTCGACGGGTTCAAGGCGCTCAACGACCTGGACCTGACCCTGCAGGCCGGCAGCCTGACCGTGGTGATCGGGCCCAACGGCGCCGGCAAGTCCACCATGTGCGACACGGTGATCGGCCGCGTGCGCCCGACGGAGGGCCGCATCCTGTTCCATGGCGAGGACATCTCCCGGCTCTCCGAGGACCGCATCGTCGGGCGCGGCATCTGCCGGAAGTTCCAGACCCCCGGCGTGCTGGTGGGCCTGTCGGTCTTCGACAACCTCCTGATCGCGGCCACCAGGGACCGCCGCTGGTGGCGCAACCTGACGTTCCAGGCGCCGAAGGACGTGCGCGAGCGGGCCGAGGCGGTGATGGAGACCGTGGGCCTCGTCGAGCGGCGCGACGCGCTGGCCGGCCTGTTGTCGCACGGCGAGAAGCAGTGGCTGGAGATCGGCATGGTGGTCGCCACCGACGCCGAGCTGCTGCTGCTGGACGAGCCCACCGCGGGCATGGGCGCGGCCGAATCCACCCGCACAGCGGAGATCATCCGCGCCCTGGTGGGCCGCCACGCCGTGCTGGTGATCGACCACGACATCGACTTCGTCGAGCAGCTTGGCGGTCACGTCGCCGTGCTCCACCAGGGTCGCCTCTTCAAGGAAGGCTCCCTGGCCGAGGTGCGCAACGACCCCGACGTGGCCTCGATCTACCTCGGCAGGCCCAAGTCATGAGCGAACTCCTCAACCTGCGCCTGGTCGACACGGCCTATGGCAAGAGCCCTGTGCTGTTTGACGTCGACCTCGACATGAAGCCCGGCGGCGCGGGCGCCATCCTCGGCCGCAACGGCGTCGGCAAGACGACGCTGCTCAAGACCATCGTCGGCCAGATGCGGCTGACCAAGGGCCAGATCTTCCTGAACGGCGACGACGTCAGCACCTTCCGCGCCCACGAGCGCGCCCGCGCGGGCATCGGTTTCGTGCCGCAAGGCCGCCACGTCTTCCCGCACATGACGGTGGAGGAGAACCTTTCAGTCGGCCTCTCGGCGCTGGCGGGGCGCAAGGACAAGGCGCCGAAGAAGGTCCCCGACTATATCTTCGAGCTGTTCCCCAAGCTGAAGGACATCGCCCAGCGCAAGGCGGGCGTGCTGAGCGGCGGCGAGCAGCAGCAACTGGCGATCGGGCGCGCGCTGGCCGGCCGTCCCCATCTGCTGCTGCTCGACGAGCCCACGGAGGGCATCCAGCCCAACATCGTCCAGCAGATCGAGGCGGCGCTGCTGCGCATCCGCACCGAACTCGGCGTCGCCATCCTAATCGTCGAGCAGAACCTGGAGTTCGCCTGGTCCTTCGCCGACCACTACTACATCATGCAGCGGGGTCGGATCGTGCGCGACGGGCGCACCGACGAAGCGACGGCCGAGGACGTGGCGCACCTCATCCACGTCTGAGGCGCGCCGCATCCGTTTGTGACCTTCCGGCCGGCTCAAGCGGCCTGCTTGTCCTTCAGGAGGGTCTCGCTGTGGGCGTGGCATTCCCAGCCATCGGGGCCGCGAACCCAGGTCGAGCTGTCGGCGGCGCGCAGATCCTGCGACTTGCCGTCCATCTTGACCTTCTGGCGAACGGTATAGGCGATGATCGCCACGTCGGGCGTCGGCGTCGCGACCTGAACCTCGTCGAACGTGTAGGACTCAAGCGTCCAGTTCCCGTCCTCGGTCATCTTTCCCATCTTGGTTTTCGGGATGCTCATCACGCCCTGAGCCCCGGTCACCAGACTGGTCCTGCCGGAGAGCTCGGCGGTCCGGCGGCCGTCCTTCTTCTTCATCGCATCCCAGTAGGATTTCTCCAGGGCGACGATCTCATCCTTCGTAGGCTTGGCATGGTCGGGCATGGCAGGTCTCCTGCATGATGAACGCCTGTCCAAAACAGCGACCGTTTCTCCGGGGTTCCGAGATCGGTCGGATTCCGGGCGGTCGATCGCCCTGCGCCAGGACGTCGACCGGCGCCTCTCAACGGCCTCGGGATGGATATTCGAGCTGCGCGGCGACGACGTCCGCCGTGCCCAGGCCGTATCGGGCTCCAATTCCCGCCAAGGCGCGGTCAAGCGCCGGTGCAGGACGCTCATGCGCGCCGGGCAGGGTGGTCCGCGGGGGCCATGCGCCGGCCACTTCGTCGGGCCTGATCCGTAGGCCGCCGCGGGTCGTCACAGGCTGAGGCGCCTGGGCGAAGGCGACCACGCGGGACCGGTACGTCCTCGACCAGGCGTCCGCGACCAGCGCCAGGGCGACTTCGTCCACGCCTGGGTCGAGCCGAATTCCAAGCCGCTCATGGGTCCAGAAGGCCATCGTGTTGCGAAGGACGTTCACCGCGAAGGGCCTAGAGAACTTGAAGGCGCCGCTCGCGTGGCGAGCATCCCAGGCGGCCACGCCCAGGTCCCGAGCCACGGTTTCGGCCTTGTCGCGGCCTGCGATCGCTTCGACGAGCGTCAGCATCATCGGCATCGACGCGGTGACGCCCGTCGTCGTCGCGACTCCGCCATCGACCACATACCGGCGGTCGCGCACGTAGCGGACCTGGGGATGATCCTTCAGAAGCCTCCGCACGAAGTACCAGTGCGTGGTCGCACGGCGGCCGTCGAGAAGGCCGGCCGCGGCCACGACCTTGGCGCCGGCGCACACGCTGATGATGATCGCCCCCTTCGCGTGCTGAGCCCGAAGCCACGCCTGCACCGCGGGGTCGTCATCGCGGCTCATGGCCGGCACGATGACGTAGTCGGCGCCGTCCGGATGCCTGGCGTCGAACTCGGCGATGGTCGCGTCCGGCTCGGCCTGCAGGGCCGGGAACAGCTTGACCGTTCCGGGTTGGGTGGCCAGCGCGACGACATCGGCGACGTCGGCGCGTCGAAGGATCCCGACCGGCATGAGATAGTCGGTGGTCTCGGTTTCGGTTTCCCCGTTGGCTCCGATCACCGCGATCAAAGGGCGCGTGCGCTTCGGCGGCCTCAGCGCGGCGAGCGTGGCCTTCGTCTCCTCCGATGCCGTCGGAGGCGGCGGCGAGATCGCCGGCGCCGGCGGCAGCGACAGGAGCCAGACGCCGAACCCGACGCCCGCGACCAGGACGAACCCAAGGACGCCCAGCAACACAAAGCGCTTCATGGCTGCTCCGTCCGGCGTGGCGGCGGCCTCGGGTTTAGGTCGCCTGGCCGCCTCCGGGTCGAAATCTGGCCAAGGAATATGACCGCGTCGCGCCCCGTCTGAAATGACGCAATTCCCGCACAAACCGCCAAAAGCCGCCGACCTGCGCTTCTTCCCGGCGCTTCATTGACGACGGCGGAGATGTCGGCGCGGCGATCGAGCCCCCTGGCCGCTTGCGCGCGCCGGAGCTCGGCGTTCAGATGCGGAATGGCCTATGAGACCCTTCTCCTCGATATCGCCGACCATGTGGCCACCGTGACGCTGAATCGTCCGGACCGGATGAACAGCTTCAACCACGCCATGGCGCGCGACTTTCGGGCGCTGTGGAACGCCATCCGCAACGACGAGCGGGTGAGGGTGGTCGTGCTGCGCGCGGCGCCCGGCCGGGCCTTTTGTTCCGGCATGGACGTGAAGGAGGATTGGGCGGAGGACCGCGCCTACTACAGCCGCATGCCCTTCGAGGCCGACGACCCGGGGGAATGGCTCGGCCCGAAGAGCAACAAGGTGTTCAAGCCGTTCATCGTGGCGGTGCACGGCATTTGCGCGGATGGAGCCTTTCACTGGCTGAACGAGGCCGACCTGATCCTGTGTTCGCAGGACGCCACCTTCTTCGATCCGCACGTGACGTTCGGCCTGGTCTCGGCGGTGGAGCCCGTGGGTTCGCTCGGCCGCCTGCCGCTGGCCTGGATCCAGCGCATGACGCTGATGGGCAATGAGGAACGGATCAGCGCCGCCACCGCCCTGCGAATCCACCTGGTGACCGAGGTCACCGAGCTCGAGGACCTCTGGCCCCGCGCGGCCGAGCTGGCCGCCAGCATGGCGGCGAAGCACCCCGTGGCGATGCAGGGCTCGGTGCGGGCCATCTGGGAGGCTCTCGGCATGCCCCGGGAGGCCGCCGTGCGCAACGCCCTGAAATACACGCAGGTGGGCAATCCGATCTCCACCGCCGAGGTGGTGCGCGGCGAACAGCCCAGGACCAAATGGCGGCTCATCTAAGTCCGGACGCGGGGCGCGGGCTCTCGACCAAGCCTTGAATGACCTGCTCGATGGGATTTCGTGGAACCGTCTGCGAGGGGCGCCCATTTCCCATCGATGGGCGATGAAAGCAAAATCATCGATCCCTCGACGTGAGCGGGTATTGTCCTGTCGGAATGCGACCGCCGATTGAACCAGCGGACGCCCGCCGTGTTTCAGGTCGCAGACAGCGTACGTGCCGCCAGTGAGGTTCGCTCTTGAAGGCGCCCATCTGCCCGCCCCCGACGCTCGACCTCGCCGAAAGCGCTCTCTTTCTCGATCTCGACGGCACGCTGGCCAAGATCCTGCCGCAACCGGTCGACGTGCGGCCCGACGCCGAACGCACGCGTGTGCTGCGTTGGCTGATGCAGTCGATGGATGGGCGAGTGGCCATACTCAGCGGGAGGGGCCTGGGAGACGTGGATCGCATTCTCGAGGGCGCCGTGACCTCGGTGGCCGCCGTTCACGGCTTGGAGCAACGCATGCCGGACGGTGCGCTGGTCACGCATCTGCCTGCGCCGGGTCTGCCGGAAGCAAAGGTCGCCCTTCAGAGTCTCGCGAACAGCGAACTTGGATTGGTGGTGGAGGACAAGGGGCTCAGCGTGGCTCTGCATTACCGGCAGGCGCCAAGGGCGGAGCGGAGGGTGCGAAGGGCGACCTTGCAGCTCGCGCGCTCGCTCGGACTGGTGCTGCAGGAAGGTTCGATGGTGAGCGAACTGCGCACGCCAGGTCCCGACAAGGGCGACGCCCTCACGGCCTTCCTCAGTCAAGCCCCATTTGCCGGGCATGTGCCGGTCATGGTTGGCGACGACCTCACGGACGAGCACGCGTTCGATTCCGCGTCCGCGGCGGGCGGCTATGGCGTTCTGGTGGGCGCGAAAAGGCCGAGCGGGGCGCGCTATTGGCTGTCCGGGGTGGCCGATGTCCTGGACTGGCTCAGGGCCGGAGGCGCCAGATGATGCAGAACCTGGACCTCGCGCCGATCGGAAATTGCAGCTTCAGCGCCCTTGTCGACCGCCGGGGCGAGTTCGTCTGGGCCTGTGCGCCGCGAGTCGATGGAGAACCGCTATTCTGCAGCCTCCTGGACGTCGAGCGCGACGCTCGCGACCGCCAGGGGATCTGGTCGGTGGAACTGGAAGGATTGGCGCGGGCCGAACAGGCCTATCTGCGAAACACGCCTGTCCTCAGAACCGTGCTGCGTGACGAAAGCGGCGACGAACTGGAGATCCTCGACTTCGCACCGCGGTATCGTCAGTTCGGGCGCATCTATAGACCGGCCGCCTTGGTTCGCATCCTGCGACCCCTCCGTGGGGCGCCGCGGGTGCGAATTCTGATGAGGCCGGCGACCGAGTGGGGCGCGCGCGCCGCCGGGGTCACCCACGGCTCGAACCACATCCGCTATGTGGGCGCGGATTGGACGTTCCGCCTCAGCACGAACTGCGCCGTATCCCACATCCTCGAGGAGCGAACGTTTCGCCTCGAGGAGCCGCTGGCGCTGTTCTTCGGGCCGGATGAACCCTTCAGCGGGGACGTCCTCAGCGCCGCGCTGAACATGCTGCACGAAACCAGCGCCTATTGGCGCGAGTGGGTGCGCACGCTCGCCCTGCCCCTCGAATGGCAGGAGGCCGTCATTCGAGCGGCCATCACCTTGAAGCTCTGCGCCTATGAGGAGACCGGCGCCATCGTCGCCGCCCTGACCACCTCGATCCCGGAGCATGCCGACAGCGGCCGCAACTGGGATTATCGGTTCTGCTGGCTGCGCGACGCCTACTACGTGGTCCAGGCGCTGAACCGCCTGGGCGCCACGGACATGCTCGAGAATTACCTCGGCTACCTCCGCAACATCGTCGACCAGGCGGACGGAGGCCACATTCAGCCCGTGTACGGGGTCGGAATGGAGGAGGATCTCACCGAACGCCAGGTGACGACGCTCGCCGGCTACCGGGGGATGGGGCCCGTGCGCGTCGGCAACCAGGCCCACGAACACCTGCAGCACGACGTCTATGGCCAAGTCATTCTCTCGAACGTCCAAGCGTTCTTCGACGAGCGCCTGCTGCGCCCTGCGACGGCCGACGATTTCGCCGCGCTCGAGCGGGTCGGCGAGCGAGCGTTCGCGCTGCACGATCAGCCTGACGCCGGGCTTTGGGAATTTCGGACGATCGCCCGCATCCATACCTATTCGGCGCTTCTGAGCTGGGCCGCCTGCGACCGCCTCGGCAACGCCGCCGAGGCGCTGGGTTTCGCCGACCGCGCGGACTTCTGGCGCGACCGCGCGCGCAAGGTGCGGGCGCGGATCGAGACGGAGGCCTGGAATGCCGACGAGGGACGATTTGCGGCGTCGCTTGGCGGCCGGGAACTGGACGCCAGCCTGCTGCAGCTCGTGGACCTTCGGTTCATAGCGCCTGACGATCCTCGCTTCCTGGCGACCTTCGACGCCGTCGAACGAGAGCTCAGGCGCGGCTCCCACGTCCTGCGCTACGCCGACGCCGACGATTTCGGCGCGCCGGTGACCGCATTCAACTTCTGCACGTTCTGGTTCATCGAGGCGTTGCATCTGGTGGGCCGGAGCGCCGAAGCGCGCGAGTTGTTCGAGGAGATGTTGGCGGCCCGCACCCATAGCGGCCTGCTCTCCGAGGACATGGCGTTCGCCGATGGCGAACTGTGGGGCAACTACCCGCAGACCTACTCGCTCGTCGGATTGATCAACTGCGCCGTCCAACTGAGCCGGCCGTGGAGCGCCGTCCGGTGAAATGGACCGCGATCACGATCGCCGGCGCACCGATGCGGGTGGCCATCGTCGCGCTTTCGGCGGTGCTCGTGCTGACCTTCGCGGTCACCCCCTTCACGCGATCCCTCATCGATCAATGGTCACGCCTCGATGTCGAGTCTCGCTCGCGACTGGTCTTTCGCTCGATCGACGACCCGATCAGGCACGCCGTCGCCGACGGCGATGCGGACCGTCTTGCAAGCATTCTGGCGTCGGTCACGCAGGACGACCGGATTCTCGCCGTCGGGCTTTGCGACCGGGGCGTCCTGGAGGGTGAAACCCAACTGATGCCGCAATCCTTTTCCTGCGATCAGATCGCGGGTTCGGAAGGGGAAGGATTTTCGACCTTCGTCAGCCGTGGGCGACGGGTCCTGGTCGCGACATTTCCGATCACCCGGGGCGACACCAGCGTCTACCTGGTCGTCCTGCATGACCTCAGCTTCGTCGACGCCCGGATCGGACAGGTCCAGACCTACGCCGTCGCGGGACTGCTGGGCATTGTCATGGTCGTGGCGACCATCGCCGCCGTCCTGGTCTTTTTCGTGCTCCGCGGATGGATGACGTCGCTTCGCAACGCCGTGGAAGATGTCCGCGCGGGCCGCCCCATGACGGCGATCGGGCCCGACGATTCATCGGTGGACCTGCAGATCAAGAAGCTCCTGAAGCAGCTGGATCCCGGACGCACGCCGACCGAAACGCCCGAGATCCAGTGGTCTCCCAAGGCGTTGCACGAGCTCCTGAGCGAAGCCCTTCCAGGCGCGGAGGTGATCATTCTCGCCAATCGCGAGCCCTATATCCACAACTGGTCGAACGACGGCATCGCATTGCAGACCCCGGCCAGCGGGCTCGTGTCGGCGCTCGAGCCGGTCATGCGGGCGTGCGGAGGCACCTGGATCGCTCACGGCAGCGGCTCGGCGGACCGCGAAACCGTCGACGAACATGACGTGATCGCGGTGCCGCCGGACGCGCCGTCATACCGGCTCCGGCGCGTGTGGATCACCGACGAGGAGCAGGACGGCTACTACTACGGCCTGGCGAACGAGGGGCTTTGGCCCTTGTGCCATATCGCATTCGTCCGCCCCACGTTTCGGGAGACCGACTGGGCCTGCTACGTGACGATCAACCAGCGCTTCGCGGACGCGGTGGCGCGCGAGGCGCGCACAGATGACCCTATCGTCCTGGTGCAGGACTATCATTTCGCGATCGCGCCCAGGATGATCCGTGAGCGGCTGCCCAACGCCACGATCATCACCTTCTGGCACATTCCGTGGCCGAATTCGGAGACCTTTGGAATCTTTCCCTGGAAGGAGAGGATCCTCGACGGGCTCCTGGGAAGCAGCATCATCGGGTTCCATACCCAGTTTCACTGCAACAACTTCCTGGAGACGGTCGACCGCTTCGTTGAAAGCCGTATCGACCGCGAACTCGCCACGGTGACGCTTGGCGGCGAGGAGACCATGATCCGGCCCTATCCGATCTCGATCGAATGGCCGCCCAAGGCGATGGAAAACCAGCTGTCCGTCGAGGCCTGCCGCGCGCACGTGCGGCAGGTCCATGGTCTGCAGGACGACCAGAGGATCGCCGTCGGGATCGAGAGGTTCGACTACACCAAGGGCATTCTGGATCGGATGCGTTCGATCGACCTCCTGCTGACGGAACACCCCCAATGGAGGGGGCGCTTCACCTTCATACAGGTGGCGGCGCCCACGCGAAGCAAGCTTCCGACCTACAGCCAACTGCAGGCGGACGCCGTCGCTCTCGCCAAGGAAATCAACGGTCGCCATGGCGAAGGCGGCCATGAGCCCATCCGGCTGCTTATTCGGCATCACGAGCCGAAGGAGGTGTTCGAGCTTTTCCGAGCCGCCGACCTTTGCATCGTGTCGAGCCTGCACGACGGCATGAACCTGGTGGCGAAGGAGTTCGTCGCCTCGCGCGACGACGATCAGGGCGTGCTGGTCCTGTCGAGCTTCACCGGCGCGTCGCGCGAAATGTCCGAGGCCCTGATCGTAAATCCGTACGATGGGAAGGAGATGGCCAACGCTCTCGATCATGCGTTGCAGATGCCGGTGCAGGAGCAGCGGGAGCGCATGCGCCTGATGCGCCAGCAGGTCCGCGAACAGAACGTCTACCGCTGGGCCGGCCGGATGCTGATCGACGCCGCCCGGATTCGGCAGAGGCAGCGGATCCTGGATCTGGCGGCGCATAAGGCGTGAGCCGGCGCCGGAGGCAAGGCCGGCTCAGGTGTTCGACCCCAGCCCCGCTGATTCCCGCGCGAATTGCTTGGCGCGCTCGAAGTCGTAGCGGCCGCGCATGACGACGCGTTGCGCGTTGAGCCCGCCGCCGCCGAGGAGTTGCCCGATGGCGTGATAGCCGGCGTAGGCGCTCACGGTCAGGTCGCGCACCGCGTGGAAAAGCTGCGCCCGGTAGAGGCCGTCGACCTCAGGCTTGGTGGCCATGTACTTGCGCAAGAGTTCGCCCGTGTCGGGGTTCTCGAAGTCCGCGTGCGAGGGCGCGGTCAGGGCCGAGCCGCCGGCGATGTCGAGGAGATGGCGCAGCATCAGGCCGTGCTCGGCGGCCGAGATGTACTTGCCGGCGTTCGCGTAGAGCTCGTTGGGCAGCACCGCGCCGTTGGGCTGGACCTGGCCGTTGGCCATGGAGGCCTCGTAGGTGGCGCGGACCAAGGTGGCGTGCAGCGCCATGTCGGTGATCTTCTCGCGGATGTGGGGGACCTTCTCCAGGCCGTTGGCCTCGGCGACGAGCTGGGCCATGCCGACGATGGCGTCCGCCTCGTCGGCGGCGCGGGCCAGGGATCCGGCCCGCAGCCACAGGCCGAGGGCGTGGGCGAAGCTGGCGGCGTGCTCGGTCTCGCCGTCCAGGAACACCCGCTCCGAGGGCACGAAGACGTCCTCGAACAGGATGAAGCCCTGCGGGTTGTAGCGGACCGCGCCGATCGGAGAATCCCGCAGGTCGCCATGGGGCGGCGTGCCCACCGACACGATCTTCACCCCCGGGGCGTTGACCGGCACGGCGCAGGCGATGGCGTAGTCCCCTTCGTCCCGCTTCATCGCCTTGGTGGGGATGACCATGAGCTCATGCGCCTGGGCGGCTAGCGAGACGTGCAGCTTGGCGCCGCGGATGACGACGCCGTCACCGCGGCGCTCCACGACCCGCAGGTAGGCGTCGGGGTCGGACTGCTTGGCGGGGGGAAGCGAGCGGTCCCCCTTGGCGTCGGTGATGGTCTCGACCATGCGGACGTCGCGGCGCAGGGCGTCGGCCACGAAGCAGCGAATGGCCTCGCGGCCCTGCGGGCGGGTCTCGGCGATGCGGTCGCCGGCCGTCAGCAGGGTCATGAGGGAGGTGAAGGTGCCGTGGGTGAGCTGATCGGCGTGCATCTTGCCGTGCTCGCGCAGCTCGTCCGCGCTCTCGGGCGGCTTCAAGTAGGCGTTGACGGCCTCGCCCGGCCTCCAGAACCGGTCGTATCCCGCCGCGGCGGCGGCCACCGGAACGGCGAAGTCGGCGTGACCGGCGACGTCTTCCACGTAGCGCCCGTCGGCGTAGACGCTTCGGCCGTCGGCCAGCGAGGCTCGGTACTCGGCTCCCGTCAACATCCCTGGCATTCCTCCCGTGCACGGCGCGGCGGTACGATTTGGCGATCAGAATAGGCGCCCCCAGGCGGAAGTCACCCTGGCCCTTGCGCCGGCCCGATCCGCGCTCATTCTCTGCGACGTGCGTTCAAGGTCGAGGGAGTTCCTGTGATGGCCCGCATGACGTCCGCCAGGCCGACGAAGGCCGCGCAACCGGCCAAGCCGATCCTGCTCTCCGGCGGCAATCCGCAGATCGCGAAGGGCGACGGCGACGGCCCCGTGCAGGCCTACATCGCG